>Ga0335072_10000643_pt1 | contig 64348 bp, 54 predicted proteins | sample Lox_Sample_21_FD_206725 | JGI IMG/M metagenome (GOLD analysis project Ga0335072, IMG submission 206725) | Soil microbial communities from Loxahatchee National Wildlife Refuge, Florida, United States - Lox_Sample_2.1 | ecosystem: Environmental > Terrestrial > Soil > Wetlands | place: USA...
CGATGCACTTCGCAATGCTGGATTGCGCTCCAGCGGCGGTTTAAGGGCCAACTTTCACGGCGATAACACGGGTTCAAATCCCGTCGGGGACGCCAAATAAAACAAAGGACTTCATCAAAAGCCCTTTCCTTCCTGGGACCAGGCCGGGACCACAACGCTTTCCCTCATGACACCCGCTGCTTCTGCTTGCCGCTGCCGACCAGCGCGCGCTGAGGCGGTTTGCGCGCCTTCCGGCGCGGTTGGTGCAGACTCATCGCAATCCGGTGCTGCGCCCGGCGCTTGTCCTGCATCTTTGCCTGAGCGTAGATGTCCAGTGTCACTTTCGAACTGCTGTGACGCAGGAGTTCCTGAACAACCTTAACGTTCTCGCCGTTTGCAGTGAGAAGGCTCGTGAAGGTACGCCGGAACGTGTGCCAGGCCACTTTCTTGGTGATCCCAAGATCCCGCAGCAGCGGCTGAATGTGGTACTGCATGATTTTCGCGAGCCAAAGCGGCTGCTTGCCCCGCTTCTTCCCGGCCCGCGCGCTGTCGGTGGCGAAAACCCAGTCCGTCGGTTCCCGGTAAGGCGTGACGCGGTACCACGCCAGAAGATCTTCGGCGGTGTACTCGTCTATTGGAATGGGCGCCTTCGAGGCGAGCGTCTTGCATGCGCCTGTCACTTGATCGACTACAGCGCGCCGGATGTGGATCAGCAGGTTCTCGAAATCAATGTCGGCCCACTGAAGACCCGTTAGCTCGCTGCGCCGAATTCCAGTGATCATGTCCGTCGACACCAGAGCCTTTTCTCTGATCGCGAGATGCTCCAACAGTGACCGCATCTCGTCCAGTTCAAGAAGGTCCGGCGTCTCCTGACGCATACCGCTCTGCCTGACACCGGCTTTGCGGGCTGGCCCGGAGATCGGGTTGGTCGAATAGATCCTCCACCGAATGGCGTGATTGAAAAGCACGCTCATGATGTCGCGGATCTTGGCTTTGCTTCCCGGCGACAGAGGCTTTGGATCCGCAGCGGGCACTGGTTCTTTCTCCTCCTTCCTTTTCTTCTTGGGCAGCTTTTTCAGTTGCCGCAGCCATTCCTCGACCTCACCGGCAACGATGGAATCGAGTCGCTCGTTGCCCCACCGCTGCTCGATCCTGTCGAGGTAGGGTTCGTAGCGATCCCGGGTCGACCAAGCGCGGCCATCCGGGCCTTTGTCCACCAACTCACGCGCCCGAAAGTCGGCGACGAGTTCACCCATAGTCTGGATGCTGTGGCCGGCGGGGTGCCCCTTGCCCACCGCAACAAGCCACGGTTTCACGACCTCTTTCGCATCCTCTGCGCTAATACTCGCCACAGGTCCCACAGTTCGCTTCCTGCGCTTTTCACTGCCGTCTGCCAGAATCTCCGTCCAGCGAAAGACCCACTGAAGTTCTCCGCTGCCGTTCGTGATCTGGCAGAGCTTTCCGTTCTCGTTGTGCACCTTCTTCTTCCTTTCTTGTTAGAAGGCGCGAAGTGCATCGGTAGTCAGAATCCTATCGAGAAATGGCCCTCTTGCAAGTACTTTTCGATTCCGCTTCGACCTCCGCCTATTGCGGTGGTGGTCCGGCATTCCTCTGCATCGCCTGCCGCACCTCGGAACGGAGGTATCGCCAGTGAGTTCGATCCCCATTGATCCGCAGCGCATGGCCCGGGATGATGCCCAGTTTCGTGAAGCGGACCACCGTCGCCGGGTCCAGGTCAAGGTATTCGCCAATCACATCGGCTTTCACAAACGGCTCGGACTGCGCCATGCTGAACCACACACACTTCCGGCAATCCGGACTGAATCCGTCATGCGGGGGCACATCGTGACGAACTTCCCCGCAAGAGAGCGCTTCAGTCGCCGATTTGGGTCTTTTTCGCAGCACCAGTCTTAAGGTACGGTCGGCCCCTCCAGAAGGGAACGGTCAGCAGAAGAATAGTTTTTGGCTCCGGCCAGAGACCGACAAGAACTACGTCAAGTTCGCCGTTGCGGCTCACATTGGGACAGCCCCAATCCATCTGGCCCGCGGGCAGTCGAGGCGTATAACGGGGTGTTGATCGAGGATACGGGGATGTCACTGAAAAAGGCCCATTACGTTCGGTGCGGCCGAAAACAGAGGTTTCGGTCAGCCGCGGCTGCGGAAGCAATCGCCGAGAAGATGTCTCGCAAGGGTCGGGCAACTGATGATCTGCTACCAGTGCTACGACTGTGGGAAGTGGCACGTCGGGCATGCGGATTTGTCGCAGCAAATCGTTCGCCGTCCCACGACGGAGGTTTTCTGCGCAAACTGCGGCGAGCGTATCAACGATCAGCGATGGGACGATCTCAGGGCTTCGCGAGCGAGCATCTGGACATGCTCATCGGCCTGCACAAGGCGCCTCGCAAAGCGCCGCAGGCGTGAGTGTGCCCTCCCGCTGACGTTCTCTAATAAGGGCTCGCTCGAACTCGGCGAAGGCGCCCATGACGCTGAGGAGGAGATTGGACATCGCGTTGTCCTCGCTGGCGAATGTGAGGCGCTCTTTTTCGAACTCCACTACCACACCGCGCTTGATCAACCCGAGAACAATTCGGCGAAGATCATCGAGATTGCGGGCCAAGCGGTCCATGCTGTGTACCACAAGCACATCGCCATCGCGGAGGTATTCAAGGGCAGCCTGCAACTGTGGTCGCTGCGTGTCCTTTCCGCTGGCCTTGTCTGTAAAGCGCTTGTCGATCTCTACTCCTTCCAACTGGCGATCAGTATTTTGGTCGATGGTGGAAACGCGAATGTAGCCGACACGTTTTCCGCCCCGCTGTGCAGCGGTCATGGGCCCTCCGTTTGAAAAATGAGCGATTGTCCAGATGGGATCTATCACCGTCCCCTCTGCCTGTCAGAGAAACGGGATATGAAGTCTAGCTGGACGCAGATGATGTCAAGCTGTCGTGTCCAGGTGGGGTATACCCTACGTGGACATGGTCGCCGTTGGCGGCAACGGCAGGTTCAGCTGCGTAGTCGCTTGCATCAGGCCCGCGGCCATGAGGCGAGCGGCCCTGCGGCTGCGGCAAAGGTGTCGATGCAAAAACGATGCATATAACTCGCGCGAGACAAGCCCACGATCCGGACCACTTTCTCCTTTCGCGGAGCTTCGCTGCACACCGGATAGCGGGTATCGGTGCAGCTGAAAATAAAACTGCTGGTTGGTATTGCAATTTTCCGACTTTTTGGGTCTATGTCGGTCCTGCCGACTCCGGGCGGACTGACGCGATCGCGGCGTCGTACCGCGGCGGCCCTCGTTTCTGTGCGTCCAGGAGGGTGGAAAGCATCCTTGCCTGCCGCAGCGCGGTATCGCACGGAAGAACTGAACGAGCGCGATAGCACAACAAAGGCAGGAAAGGAACGGCAACCAGCGACAATCTTTCGGCCCTAACGTCAAGTTACCGCCAGCGCTTATCAGCTGATTATTCTGCTACTTGGGGTTCTCAGCAAAAAGTGTAAGAGGTATGTTCAGCCGTGGGAGGTACGGTCCATGGCGCATGCAGAAGGGATCCAAAGAGAACTGGCGTTTCCAGGGTATCTATTGAGTAGTGAAGTCGAAAAGGCCGCCGATAAGAAAGCATTGGGGCAGATGAGAGCCGACGATCTCAGCGTACTGAGATCACTCTATGTCCTGGGCATGGGGCCGTTGTCTCTGGCGGTCGTAGCTGCCAAGGGTAATATCGGTGGCGACCCGGTTGTCTCGACGGGATACGGCGGCCTCGTCAAGGCTACGCGAATTCCGAAGGCGACAATACGTCGGATACTCACTCGCCTCAAGGGAGACAAATGGATCGAAGAGATCGCCGAGCCCGATATGAAGACCCGTCAGCCCACTGAATATCGGCTCGTCGATGGTTATCGCCGGCGAGTGGCCATGGCGGAAATGGACGAAGCTGGACAATGAGCTCCCCTGCCATCGTGGATTGGTCCCGGGTGGATCTGCTGCAGCAATGCAGTGACGACGCGCAGCTGTGCAGTGACCTGGCGGAGATGTTCTGGTGCATCAACGCTCCGCAGACCCTCCATGGCACACAGCGTACGCTGAGGAATATTGAACGGATACTTCGGTTGGCTGCGATCTGTGCCGTGACTCAGGAAGACCAGCTGAGGATGAGGTGCTGGGGCAAGACTCTCAATCGAATTCGCCATGGGGGCGGCACCGCCGGAAAATTGCTGAACAGCACTCCACCGACGGCTACGAACCAGGTTCCGCGGAATCCAAGCCTGGGCAAGTCCGCGAAATCGAACTCCCTGTGGACGCTTCTGTGGGAGGAGCATCGGAGTAAAAACTCACGGCAGGCGTTCCGACTGCTGCAGGCGCGCGTGCTGGTCGCCTGCGTCTCGATCATGCGCGACAGTATGACGGCTGATGAGTGGAAGCTCGGTAAACAGCCGTATGCCGAGTTCAGTGAGGATCTCTACAATAGCGTGCTATCGGCGAAACACTTCACCGGCGCCGACTCCGAATACATGTCAGCTCTGGCGAGCGCTCTTCGCAATGCCCCACAGAAAGATGTGCCTTCGAAACTGCGGAGTCTCGCAAAAGGGTATCAATCGGACCGTGCCGATGCGGACAAGACGGCATTAAATCGAGTTGTCGCGGAAGATCTTCTGGCGATTGCCTGGCTGATCGACTGGGGCCTCGATCCTAAAACTCACCGACGCAGACAATTCAATGTCGATCTAAGAGAGCCGCGCACTCGCGGTTCTCGTGTTGTACCTCCGAACCAGCCGGGATCTGGACACGACCCGAATATCCACTCTCCGGATCTCGCGGTAAATCCTCATCGCCCGCCGGGCTCTCGGGTAGCACAGGAAAACGCGAAGGGCGCCCCGACGGAAGCACCGGCCCCAATCCCTGGGTACCCTGGTGGCATTACAGCATTTCCCCGGAACTGCCCAAACCCCGAACTCCGCGAAGCCTCGCTTCGCGTGGGCGATTGCCCTGACGAGGACGTGCAGTTGCCGTGCCTGCTCCTAGCCGACGGTGAGACGGGCGTGCGCCTCGTAAACGCCGGATGGGTCGATATGCGGCACCAGATGCTTCCGTGGGCGTGGACCGACTTGAGCGTGGGGGAGGTGACGCGGATTCTAAGAAAGTTACGGGAACTGACCGACAGGGGAAATCATGACCTGCTGGAATTATTTGCCGTAGTGGATACGGCGTTATGGTTGGGCAAGCCGCTGGACGATGTCTTGTGTCTGCGAAATTCCATCTCCTCAGCGCAACCACCGGAAGGTCAGTTTGCACTTATGCGCTCGCCCGCGGACATCCCCGGCGGGATGGCGAGGTGGCAGATTCCGGCTCTCGAGCTGCCGTACAGCCCCCAATCAGGCCGAAACGTCTCGGGATCGCGTCCATGCGCCCCCGATTTTTCCCTTCCAGACTATGGAGGCGCTGGCCATACCGTCCTCGCGTGGCTTCGGAGTAAAGGCTTAACGACGACCGGACAAGAGGTCCTATTCCGCCACCAAAGCACGTGGTACCGCGACCGCCTCGCAGAAATATGCCGTGAAGGTTCTGGGCTTGATCCCATGCGGGTTACGTTCGAGATGATTTCGAATGTTTTGCCCCAAAGAATCCTGCAACAGAGAGGTCATGATGTCGTAGCCGCGGCTCTCATTAGCGGCCGAAACGAACCCCTGGCTTTTGTCCGGCGATTCTATACGACTCATTGGGCAGGATGGCTGCAAAGTATATATAAGGATGCGGTGGTTTCGATTCGCCGGGACCTAGCGGAAGCGGGCTATCGAATCGATTGGCCAGAAGGCGACGCTCATCCTCTGAGCGTTGACGCAATCGGAGGGCAATGGTGCCCGACTCTCGACTTCATGGCCGAGGCAATTCGACGGCTCCGAGCGGAAATTGACATATCCGAAAGCGCTAACCGGTACAGGTTTCATCAGGTCTACACGTTCTATTCGGTGTTGATGCTGAGCTTTGCCATCGGCTTCCGCGGCATTCGAACGCCGTATATCCCTCCGACCCGAATCCACAGGAGCGGTATCGCGTCCATCAAGGACAAAGGCACCCCCCGATACACATACGTAGCATCGCCGGCCAGGATTCAGGTGTGTCAATATGCCGGCTATCTAACGCTGGCCAACTATCTCGTTGGAGCGCATGAAAGCCCGAATGCTCCATGTTTTTTCATCGACCGCGAATGGCAATTCGTAGAAGTGACTCCTGCGTCGATGGCGCCCCTCCTCGATGAATTTCTTCCTTTTCCCGCAAACGTAGGGCGCCACTTCATGCGCACCGAACTCATTGAACGCGGAGTCGCCCCGGAGATCGTCGACGCGTGGTGTAGCCATGCCTATCAGGGCGAAGAACCGTGGGGAAGATACTCAACGTTTTCCCCGGTGCTTTATCGCCAAACTGTGGAGGCAGCTGTCGCCGGCATCTTTCGGGACCTGGAGTTCGAACCCATCGATCCGTTTGGCAAAGTAGTGATCGCAGATGGCAAGAGTTAGATTCAGTTCGAAGTCGGTGTTGGCTCACCCGGAACTTCTGCGTCTCAGCGCTCGGCAACAAACCCGTGTCTTTCCTCAATTGCTGGACTTCCTGAAGAGTCACCCGTGCCGCGTAAGCCTTACTCTCGGTGGACTAATTACGCGACCCTGGACAAATGCGGACATCCGCGAGATCGAAGGTTTGGTCATACGAAACAACCCAGAACGCAAAGGCCGTGATCTCCTTCGTGTCTTGCGGAAGGCCGCGAGATTCTGGTCCCTGCAGAATCGCGCACTTGTTCCGCTGCCGAGAATCCCGATCACACCGCGGAAGAGCCGAAGCCCGTTCAATTCGAATCTCGCCGGAATTCTGAACCGGTATGACGATTGCCAGCAGATCCTGCATACCTGGCTTCGACAAGCGGGTGCCCGGGATCGGCTGCTCGAATGCCTTGTGGTCTCCGCGATGCTCTACGGCGGTCTTTTGTGCAACTCCCTCCTTGCGTCGCTGATCCGGTCAATTGCCGAAAAGAATTCGCGAACTCTGGTTGTGAATGGCAAGACCCATGTTGAGCTGTGGCTCTCCTGGCGCGGCATTCCCTGCGCAGAGCTTCGCCGCTGGCAGCCCGACTTGCTGAGCGCGACTCTCTGGATGTGTATCACTCCTGATCAGGTGCAGGGGCTGCTCGCACCGGTGGATCGGGATGGGGCTCTGGTGCCGCCTTCCGACCGCGAAATCGTCCGGAGACTGGGCTTGCGAATCTGTGATGCACTGAGGGATACATCTGGCCAATTCAACAAACCGCGGAATCTAAATGCGTTGCTGCACATTTCGAAGACCACAGCATATGCAGAGATCCCGGCTCTACTGGTGGGGTATGCCAGCCGGGAAATCGTATCTCACTCCCTTTGCCGGCCAGCGCTGCAGAGACTCACCGGCAATAATGTTCCACCAGCCGCCGGTGTAGAAATTGATGGAGCATTGTGTCGCAGCAGTCGCCTCACGTTGGCAGAAGATGCCGACGAGGATTCAGACATCGCGAAGCTCGAAGAGGCTTTTGCCGCAGAGGAAAGGCGAGAGGTTCGACAGAGACTCCAGGCCATTGCCGGCAGCACACAGGAAGATCCGACAATCCGATGCCTGGCTGATTTCGGAGATTCGTTACTGGGTTCTACTGCCTCCTCAGGGAAAGCCCGATCCGTTACCCGCGCAAAGACCACTTTGATTTCGGTAACCAATTCGCTCAGATCTGTTTTGGACGAAGGCGAGGATCCGTCATCACTCGATACCGCCGATCTCGAATCGCTATATGTACAGGCCATCGAAGGTGCAGCTCCGGCAGAGAGTTCAAGTACAGATGGGGCCAGGAAAGCGGCGAATATAAAAACCAGAAGCGCCCGCGCCCTTTCGGAATTCCATGATTACCTGTCGGCGAGATTCGGCAAAGAACCTGTTGAGGATTCTGCTGTACTCGCTTACTTTGATGGCCTGGCAAAAGTCGAGGCAAATCTCCTGACGCTGGAAGATTATGATGCTGCGCTTGCCGAGATCGATCGCCGGTGGCCTGCGAGCGAGCGGCGGGCAATCGCAAGGATCCTGCTGTTCCTCGGTTTCCGTTGCGGCCTTCGTCGCAGGGAAGCCCTGTACCTCAGGCTGCAGGATCTGGAGACTGGAGGACATGGTGAGCTGTTCGTCCGCCCCTTCGCGGGACATCGCCTCAAGACCATTCACGCCAGACGGCGCCTGCCACTCTTCGCCCTTCTGAGCCCGGAAGAATTCAACGAACTGCGACATTGGGTACAACATCGAATTGACGAGCTCGGCCGCCCGGGTGATTTTCTGTTCTCAATCCCTCGCGAAGGCCTCTCCGTCGTGCCTGAGTCATTCTTCGAGGAGATTAACGATGTCCTCCGTGTCGCCACGGGCGACCAGACGATACACTTCCACGCTTTCCGGCATTCTTTCTGTACGTTCCTTCTCCTGCGTTTGATTGTTTCCGATCTCCAGCCGATCCCCGATTTGTTCCAGCCGCAAACGAGCGAGTGGTTTCGCCGATCGCCTCAATTGCGAAAGCAGCTCTACGGCAATTCCATGCACACGCGGCGTCATGCATACCTCCTTGCGCAACTTGCTGCCCACGGCAGCCCCCGTACTACACTCGAGAACTACACTCACTGTTTGGACTGGGCGCTTGCAATTCACCTTGAACGCTCTCAGCTGTTGCGGCCGAGCGCCGACGTAACGGAAGAATTGGTTCGACGAGCAAGCGGTCGGGCGCGCTCCACTCTGGACGGTTGGATCGAAAAAGGAGGAATCGAGACGATCCCCGTCAAACTCTGGCAACACTCGCGGCCGCCCGAGGTTCCCCCCCCGCGTTCGATTCGCACGCGGGCCGATTGCAGAGTGAAATCCCACCTGGCGGCCGATGCGTCAGTCGATGACTGGATTACGCCGGCATGGAACTTTCTGGACGAGCTTGCCCGGGACCGGCGCTCGTTAGAGGAAGCTTCAGCTCGTCACGAGTTCAGTCCGCATGAGGGCCGACAGATGGTAGAACGAGCAAACTATCTGGCGACTCTAAGCAATGCGAATGACACGGGCACGCGCCATCCAATGATGGTGTACCCATCGTGCGGCCGCATCTCCGAACAATCTGACCCTTGCAGTTGCCCGCGCAAACCGGTACGTCAGACCGACAAGACTGTCGTCGGGACATTCCTTAATGCGATCCGTAAGCTTGCCGATGACGACAAAAGTTATTTTGAGGCCGGACTTCGGTTGTATGTTGAGCAGGTGCGCGAAGGCGGCTTCCTGCGTTTCGATGACATCGGGGCGGCATCTGACGCCGCAATGTACCTTGGATTCATGCGTAGACTGCACGTGGATTTGCGACATGCCCAGTATGTGAGTGGTGATTCTGCGAAGCGATCTGCACATCGAGCCGCTTGGAGAACATGCCTGCGGCTGGATGTCCACTGCAAAATCGAGTCGAAAGATGGTCACTTCGGCCCGGCGACCGCATTGTCAGTTAGGCCACGTCTCACGGCAGAAAGTCCCGGCGATATTGGTCAGTATGGATTCCGGTTCGCCTTGGTAATGGCGTTCGTCCGCTTCGGAAGAATTCCGCGCCCAAACTAGCGGACCATAATCGACGATCTCGAAGGTCGCAGTTGGCTGCTGCCTGCTCCGTTGCCAATCAACTATGTCAGTCCGATTGCTCGCATACATCCGACTTTGACTGCAGTTGCGATCACACTTGGGTCGAATCGGTCTCATTGCTGCTGCCGTTGGTGGGGACGGTCTGGCGTTACAGATGACTCGCATTGCGCCATCCTATCGCATGCTTACGTGATCTTGCACGGCGACTGGCGTATCCGATGACCAATGGCACAGTTGCTGATTTCAGCGTCCGGCCGAGACACGGTGTCACTGACACTGTTTCTGCTCCAGCCTATTTCATTGAGACTGTTTTTCGTGCATCGATAAAGCCAGCAAAATGTATAGCGTGGAGGACGACCGTTTGGACGAGAGCCGGCGCCTTGGTCAACGCGAGAATACACGACGTAGCCTGTCGGCCCCGCCTCATAACAAGCCCTCAGCTTCTCTGCTGTGCCAAGCTTCCTGATCATCTTGCGAATCGACTCACCGCGATTCGGAATAGATCCCAGGCTCCTCACTCCACCGTCCGGCTCCGCGACGGCTACGGCGATCGTCTCGGCATGGACATCCAAACCCAAAAATCGTACCTTCTCCTTCATGACCGGCTCCCTTCCGCTTGAGGCTCTGAACTGCGTGTCCTGATAAACACACAGCCTAACCCACGATCAGCGCATCGGCGCCGGTCACTCCATACTGACTGTTGGCGACAGTTGAGGCGTTAATTGGCTCATGCGGCGATCGACTCAATCGTTAGTCCGTTCCGGACCTCGATTGCTTTCACGCTATTAACAAACGCCTTCTCCAGAACGCTCCTGCCGATGGTTCTGAGCACGAACCCGAGCAGGCAGCCCTTGAGGCTTTTGCCTTCGCGGACGACCTCCACATCAATATCGGTCGAGCCGTTGGGCTGACGGGTAAAGGTGTAGGTATGTCCGGATATGCCACCCAAAGGTTGGAGTCGATCGTGGTGAGGACAACATGCTTCGGATCGGACCAGTTGTAGTGCGGACGTTCCCACACACCGCCGGATCCTTCCGTGACATCAGCCTCGGTCCGGCTCTGTTGATGCACCGTGAGGTATTCGTCGGCGCTATTGGGGAAGAGCTTCGCACGGCCAGGACCGAAGTCGGTGAGTCCAGCGATGTATTGCTCAGGTGTCAGGTTGGTTGTCTGGTGAAGATGGATGGTCGGCATTGCATTACTCCATTTCTGTTGAGCTTTGTTTTGCAGGACGGGATCTGATCGTGCTTTCGCTGCTGGTCAGTGCCGCTTGCGGTGAGTTTTCGGTTTCGGCTTCTGCGCCAATGCATCCAGCGCATAGCGAAGGAAAGTCTCGAGCGGAGCGTCACTCTTTTCAGCCTGCGAACGCAGCAGCGCTCCCTCCCAGCTGTTCAGCAGAAAGCCGGCCAGCGCCTCTGGCTCCGTATCGCTGGGAAGATCTTTCCGTTCGACGGCCTCTTGCACGACGGCGGCGATCTTGTGTTGCCAACCCGCAAAAGAAGCGCTGATCAGTTTCCTCAACTGCGGGCTTTCTACCGCCATCTCCAGACTGAAGCGCCCGATCATGCATCCGGGAATCTCACCCGCCTGGCCGTAAGTCCTGGTCAGATCGGTGAAGTAACGCTTCAAGCGTTTCAACGGGGGCATCTTCAAGTCGTTCAGGACGCTTGCCGCATGCTCTCCCTCGCGAGCGACATACCGGGCGAGCGCAGCCCCGGCAAAGTCCTCTTTGCTGCAGAAGTGGTGATAGAACGAGCCCTTAGGCAGATCCGCCGCCTTCAAAATGTCCGATAGCCCGGTGGCGTTGTAGCCGTTCCGGTGCATCAGCTCGACACCTACATCCAGCAAATGCTCCCGTGTCGATTTTGCGTTCATAAGAAGCTCCCCGTATCTGTTCCTGCTTTCGCAGGAAGGCAGGGAACAGACTATCTTGAATACATTCAGTTCTGTATGCTGTACCGGGCTGCCGGAAACTGGCGGGAGAGGTTCGGCCCCAGAGCCTTGCGCGCCGCTTCATAGTTCTGCCAGTCGGCGATATCGGGCAGCGTGGGAATTGTAACCAGCTCATGCTGGTCGAGGCCCGCGAGCGAAGCATCCGCCATATCCTCTGCCGTCATCACCATCTCGGCCGGCAGGTCTTCCACCGGACGGCCAGACTTCTCCCAGAATGGCGTCGCGGTTGCTCCGGGCAGCACAGCCTGAATAGTCACGCCAGTGCCTTCCAATTCGTTCTTCAGTGCCTGGGTAAAGTTCACAACATACGCCTTGGTACCACTATAGGTCCAGTTCAAAAGCTCTGGCGCAAGAGCCACAACCGAGGCAATGTTGATGAGCAAACCGTTCTTGCGCGCGATGAAGGCGGGCAGCGCAGCAAGGGCCAGGCGTGTCAACGCGGTGACATTCAGGTAGATCATCGACTCCAGGTCGTCTATCTTCTCGTCAAGAAGCTTTCGCGCGCTGCCCAGACCGGCATTATTCACAAGCGCCGTGATCGTAGGATCGGTGCTCAGACGTTCAGCTACGCGCTGCACGTCTTCTTTCTTCATGAGGTCGGCAGTAATCGTCTCGATCCTGCGGCCGGTGGACTTCAATCATGCGGCAGACTCCGAGAGCCTCTCCTCGTTGCGAGCGACGAGAATCAGATCGTAACCGCGCTTTGCAAGGCGATCGGCATAAACGGCGCCGATGCCGGTGGATGCTCCTGTGATGAGTGCTGTGCCTTTTGGTGCTGACATGGTGTGATTCCTCCTGAATCGTCGAGGCCTTCTGGCCTACACTCGAGTAGAGTAGACCGGTCGGTCTGACGATTCAAGAATTCTAAGACCGTCGAACGATGTGGATGCGCATTGATAGCGAAGTCGTCTTTCATCGCGCACAAAAGCAGACACTTGCTCTCAGGGCAAAAGGACTTCTCCCGGAAAATGTTAGCTTCCAATCAGCGCAATTCCACGCGACATCACAAGCACATCCTCCGTCAGTGCGTTCGCCGAACCTGGATTTCGCCGCGCAAACCGATCTGGGCAGCGGAGCCACTGGGCCGCCGCCATCAGCCAGCTTAAGGGCTCGGCTCAATTCAGATACCATCATTGACTGCCGACGGAGTCCGCTGGCGGGCGCCGCTCAGTCGTCTGGACCGAGGAGCGCCCCGGAAGGGCCAAAGCTGATCAAGCTCGGGGCATTTTGATTTTCCAAATGCTGGGACTTAGGAGAGAAGTAAAAGCGCGGCCGAGGCACGCGAAATCAGAGTTTGTTCCGATAAAACAAAGTGAGGTCGGCCCGCAGCTTTTCCCTATTACCATATTGGGTCAACATTCGTCCTGTTGACCCAGAATCAGATCGGAAAATTTGCCGCAGCGGAGGTCTTTCGAAAGAAGAAAAACTGCATACCAAGCTTTCGTCAAAAAATACCTATTCGAGTGTTCTTAATTTCTGCAGGCGATTCGACATTGCCTCCGAACTCACCTGGAATTTCTTTGCCAGAGCTCAATCGCCTCATCGTTATTGAGGGCCAGGTCCTGGGTGCCGACCTCCTGCTGGACCAGGCTCCAAGGCAGCAAAAGCGCAGCGCTGATCTTGTTGGCTTCGATCTCCTCGCTGTTCATCCCGGCCGACGAATGTTCATCTCGCCGGTAAGTCACCTGCTTGTCGATGAACAATTACGCTTTGCCGCTTTTTCTCGCATGTAGCAGATAAATGGGCGATTTCGTACGGATCGTGAAACGCTGACGGACTCGAGCATGGACGGTCTTGTACCCGATCGATCGCTGGTCCCCTTGAACGGCAAGCATAACGGAAAACATATCCAGCAGGCAGAGACCGCGACTCGGCGATACGCTGAGTTCGAGTTGCTGGCTGCCGGTGAGAACAACAGAATCGCTTGCCACTGCATAGTAATGTTTACTCTGCGACAGTCCACAAGCAGTCCCCCGGCAGTTGACGCAGATGGGTTCGCAGGGACAACCCCCAGGCAGACGACATGATTTTGCTGGTGTTGAAGGTTTTGTAGATTCGAGAACGGCAGATCACAATGAAGCCCTTTGCCGCGAAGAAGGGGGCGAGAAACGCGCAGCGCTTCCTGTTGAATCCGGAGCCATCCGCGCCCAGGCAAAGAGAAATGGGCTGGCGTCGGTCTGGAAGTGCGGGGGCCGCTGTGAAACTCAAGAGTTCCGTTAGGCTGCGCCGGTCATCCGGGTCGCCGCGAGCACCTCAAGCAATATCGGGCTCAATCAGGATAGGTGACCGACGAAACAGTCCTCTTGGCCCGTGAAGGTTGGATCTCGGTGCCTTCGTCTGGTCGATGCCCTAAAGGGCATAGCGCGTTGCCAAGACAACAGCGGCGTCGAAATGCGATGCCGCGATTCCGCACTCATTGAGCTCGTTTACAATCCAAAACTCCGAATTGCCGACGACAGGGCCGTCGTCGCAAATACCATTCGATGAGGCTAGAGGTCGTATTCCAATTGCCTGATATAGGACCAAGGGCCAATAGACATGCACTGCGGAAGCCAGATAACCTTTCCAGACAAAGGACGGTTGATGGAACATCGGATCACAATCGTCGACGACGAAGGCGAGGTCCGCAGTGCCCTTCGGCGTTTGTTCAAAGTAGTCGGTATGAAGACACAGAGTTACGCATCGGCGGAGGAGTTTCTGGACGCACCTGCTGGCCGCAGTTGTGATTGTCTGATCCTCGATCACGGGCTGCCGGGAATGAGTGGCCTGGAACTGCAGAGCCGGCTGGCTACCAGCAATCGAAGAGTTCCCATCATCTTTGTCTCAGCTCGGGACGATGCCCGCACGCGAACCCAGGCCATGCAGGCAGGCGCGCTCGCTTTCCTCGGGAAGCCGTTCAGCGACGAGGTTCTTCTGCAAGTTGTTCAAACGGCTCTGGAGTTGGCCGGGGCGAAACGATAAGGTCGGGACGATGGCGCGCGCAGATCTTTTAAGCAGATCGATGGGTACCAGTGCTACGACCTTTCATAAGGCGAATAGGTGCGCGCGTGAAAACGCTTTCCGATGACTGGCTTGTTTGCAGAGCATACCCTCCATTTGCCAGAAGCGGTCTTCCGCACCCTCGCCTGCTGCCCGCCGTCTGCTCCGCGTCGAGCAGCGGCGCCGGCCAATTCATTCCACGGCGCCCATTGCAGGGGAATCTTCATCACTCTGAGGACCCTTTGATCGTGGATCTTTGGCCACCCAGGAAATGCAACACCTGTTGCAGAACATCATTCACGCGATTCGATGGCTTAGACGGGAGGGGACCGTGGCTGCGGTAAGCGCACAGCTCTTTGCAGACAACTCCATCCTGAACCTCAGGGATGTTGTCCTTTCCCAAAGCGATACTCCTCAGACATTTCGGGAGAAACTGGCAAGAGTCATTCTGGACGAGATGTATCAGTTCGTAGGCCTGCTCGACGCCAGCGGCATGACGCTGGAGATCAACCGCGCTGCTCTGGAGGGTGCGGGAATCCGGCTGAGCGACATTCAGGGCCGGCCGTTCTGGGAAGCACGCTGGTGGCAGGTGTGCAGTGAAACGAGGGAAAAGCAGCGCGAGCTGTGTGGAAGAGCGGCTCGCGGCGAGTTTATCCGCTGCGACATCGAGATCTACGGACGGTCTGCCGGCGAAGAGACGATCGTTATCGACTTCTCGCTGATGCCGGTGCGCGATCAGCTGGGCAGAATTGTGTTTCTGCTGGCCGAAGGCCGCAACATCACCGAAAAGAAAGCAGCCGAAGCAGAACTGGCGCGAAAGAACCAGGAGCTGGAGCGGCTTCTCGACCAGATTCGCCAACTCGACCAGCTGAAGAGCGATCTGTTCGCAAATGTCAGCCATGAGTTGCGTACGCCCCTCGCGCTCATCCTCGGACCCGCCGAGTCAATGCTCGCCGATGGTGCGAATCTTACTGAGGTCCAGCAGCGCAATCTGGGCGTGATCCGGCACAATGCCGCAACGCTGCTCAAACATGTGAATGATCTGCTCGATCTGTCGAAGCTCGACGCCGGCAAGATGACGATGGATTACGTCGACATGGATCTCTCGCGCCTGGTGCGGACGGTGGCGGCGCACTTCGATGCTCTGGCTCCGCAGCAGACCATTTCCTACGTCATCGTCACGCCCGACGTTGTTCGTGCGGAGATCGATGCGGAAAAGCTGGAAAGGGTACTGCTCAATCTGCTCTCCAACGCTTTCAAGTTCACGCCTCCCGGCGGACGCATCCGGTGCACGCTCGCGGTCAGAAACGAAGGCTTCGTTCTGGCTGTGCAGGACAGCGGACCGGGGATTCCGCCCGCAATGCGCGACAAAATCTTCGAGCGCTTCCGCCAGGCACAGGGCGGAACTACGCGCGAATTCAGCGGAACGGGACTCGGGCTGTCCATCGCCAGGGATTTCGTGGAACTGCACGGCGGCACGATCGCCATCTCCGACGCGCCCGCTGGAGGAACCCTGGTGCAGGTCGAGATTCCGCTCCGCGCTCCTCAGGGTTCGGTGGTCAGAATTGCGAAGGATGCGGAATCCGGGTCCGCAGTCTCGATGATCACGAGCACAACCGTGGAAGAACTGCGGCGCGATCAGGTGCAGAACCCGCTGCCTGCTCAGCCGGCAGGAAATCCTACTGTGCTGGTGGTGGAAGACCATCCGGAGATGCGCCGATTCATTGCAGAAATACTATCGACCGACTACCGGGTGATCGCAGCCTCGGATGGCGTCGAAGGTCTGGCCCAGGCCATCGCTGAAAGGCCCGATCTGGTGGTCACGGATCTCATGATGCCAAAGCTGGGCGGGGATGAGTTTGTGAAGCATCTGCGCGCGCACCATAGCCTGCCGCAACCGCCGGTGCTGGTGCTATCCGCCAAGGCGGATGACACGCTGCGCCTCAAACTGCTGGCGGAGTCGGTACAGGACTACCTGGTGAAGCCATTTTCCGCAGCCGAACTGCAGGCGAGGGTCAGGAACCTGGTCGCGATCAAGCGAACGAAAGATCTGCTCCAGGAAGAACTCGCCAGTCAGGGCGAGGACCTGGCGCTTCTGACACGCGAGCTGATCGTGAGCAAGCGGGTCATTGAGGAGAATCTGGAAGCGCAGCGCCAATTCTCCGCTCTGGTGAAAAACAGCCGTGATTTCATCGGATTCACCTCGCGAGAGGGACGGACGATCTTCGTCAATCCGGCCGGCCGGGAACTAGTCGGACTGAGCGAAGAAGAGGTCCAGCAAAAATCTCCGCTCGACTACGTGATCGACGAAGACCGCGATCTGCTTCTCAGAGGCATGGCAGCAGCAACGGAAAGAGGCAATTGGGAGGGGGAGATCCGCCTTCGCCATTTCGGATCAGGCGCTGCGATCCCCATGGACCAGACCATCTTCGTCGTCGATCCTGCGGAGAGCGGGGGAAAGATCGGTCTTGCGACTATCGGCCGCGATATCCGTGAGCGCAAGCGCATTGAAGAAGGCCTGCGCGAAGCTCACGCAGAGCTGGCCCATGTTTCTCGGGTTGCTTCCATGGGCGAACTGAGCGCTTCCATCGCACACGAGGTCAATCAGCCGCTGAGCGCGGTGGTTGCCAATGCCAATGCATGCGCCAGGATGCTGGATGCGCAGCCGCTCGACCTGGAGGAGCTTCGCCTGGCCATCAGCGATATAGCGGCCTCCGGCAGAAGAGCCTCGGAGATCATCACGCGCATCCGGAGTCAGGTGAAGAAGTCCAATTCCGGCAAGCACAAGCTGGATATCAATGAAGTCATCGTGGAGGTCATGCCGCTGATACGAGGCGAACTCGACCGGCACCAGGCGAAGCTCGAAACACACCTTGAAAACAATCTTCCCGTGATCCTCGGCGACCGTGTGGAGCTGCAGCAGGTCTTAATCAACCTCCTTATGAACGGCATGGAGGCAATGACCCCGACGATGGGCGGGCCACGCGCGCTGGCGGTTCGCTCGCAACTGGCGGCAACGGGAGAAGTGGTGGTCGCTGTCCGCGATTCCGGATCCGGGTTCCCTGCCGATCACACGGGCAAACTGTTCGACAGTTTTTTCACCACGAAGCCGAACGGGATGGGAATGGGACTGCCCATCAGCCGCTCGATCATCGAGGCCCACGGGGGAAAGTTGTGGGCCACGCCGAACCCCACAGGTGGCGCGACTTTTCAGTTTGCACTGGCGTCGGCCGCGTAGAGGTGCGCATGGAACAGCAACATCCAGTGGTATTTATCGTGGATGACGATCCCGCCGTCTGCTCAGCATTGCGACGGCTGATTCGTTCAGTGGGGCTGGAAGCGGAAACCTTCACATCGGCGCACGACTTTCTGAACGCGAAGCACGTCGAGGGCCCGGGCTGCGTGGTGCTCGATGTACGCCTGCCGGACCTGAGCGGGCTGAATCTGCAGGAGAAACTCGCGGACGCCGACATCGATCTGCCCATCATCTTCATCACCGGCTTCGGCGACATTCCTATGACGGTGCGGGCGATGAAGGCTGGTGCGCTGGAGTTCCTGACCAAGCCTATCAACGAGCAGCAGTTGCTGGACGCAATGCAGCGGGGTATCGAGAAGCATCGAAGGCAGTTGATGAGGCGCGGCGAGATGACGGAACTGCAAACGCGCTACCGATCGCTGACCAACCGCGAACGCCAGGTCTTTCCGCTGGTCGCCACCGGGTACCTCAACAAGCAGATCGCCGCGGAACTCGGCACCAGCGAAAAGACAGTCAAGATTCATCGCGGCCAGGTCATGGCAAAAATGAAAGCCGGTTCCGTGGCCGACCTAGTGCGCATGGCCACCATGCTCGGTCTCCCTTCTTCTCGGGACACCGCGGCTTAGCGCATATTCTCCAGGTCCTCGCAAGCAAAAGTGCAGAATATTTGCCGGACCCTGGACGACCGGCACCGGGCAGATATGTCCAGTCAGCATTGCGATGTAAGTGGAATTCTGGCCGAGGTTGGATTCCGAAGAACGACCAGAGATGCAGGACGAAAGGGAAGGTTGTAGGTCCCGGAGCACTGGTGGATCGGCACGTAAGTCCCGGACCGGTTCCCCATGATCCTGTCCCCGTCTGACTAGTGGAGGATAGTTAGCCCGAACGTTGTTCGGTAACTTCGATGAAGTAGATTCCCAGCTCGTTTGCAGGAGTCCCCAGACTTTACCTGCGCGATGCTCAACCCTTCAGGAACGCGACCGCCAACAAGGAGATCTCTCATGAATGAGTACGTTCCGAGTCTCATCTCGAACGGGGGAACCATGCTTTCCCCGATTTTGCGCGATCCGGATCAGCTGCGGACGGTCGATGATCTGCACACTGCTCCCGTCGATGGTGCAGGCATTGCCGGACTGCCTGTCGAACCTTTTCCCCGGAAAACCCTCGACGTTCTGGTTGCCGATCCTCATCCAGTGGTACGGGCAGGAGTGACGGCTCTGCTCGCCAGCCACGAGCGGGTGAGAATTGTCGGCGAGGCACGCAACGGCCGCGAGGCGGTCGACCGATTCTTTGCGACAAAACCGGATGTGGGCATCTTCGAGGTGCAAATGCCGCTGCTCGGCGGGATCGAGGCAGTGACCGCGATCCTGCGGCAGGTTCCGCACGCGCGCCTGGTGATGTTCACGACCTGTCAGAGTACGGAGGACGTCTATCGCGCCGTGCGGGCGGGCGCCCGGGGCTACGTATTCAAGAATGCGCCCGCGGAGGAACTGATCCAGAGCATCTGCGCGGTCTCCGCGGGACAGCAGTGGATTCCCTCCGCCGTCGGAGCCCAGCTGGCGCGTCGCATTGTCGAACGCGAGCTGACCACGCGCGAGCGCGAGGTGCTGGTCAGCATCACCAACGGCAAAAGCAACAAAGAGATAGGAGGGGTGCTGAATATCAGCGAGGCCACGGTCAAAGTTCACGTGACCCACATCCTCGAAAAGCTGCGGGCGAGCGGCCGTACGGACGCGATTCGCGTCGCGGTGCAGCGCGGACTGGTGCACTTCGACTTTGCTAGCGCAACGTGACGGACGCCGGCTACGACGATGGTAGGATTTCCACTTCTCTCGGGAGCAGGGGCCCTGAGGACCGACTTATTTCCGAGACGGAACCCCATCAGCTGCCTGATTGTGCAGCGCAGGAACGGCAGCTAACATCAGCCGTAAATTACCCAAACCGCATGCTGTACGAAGCGTGCTGAGCAGGAGAAATTTCATGACAACAGCAACAGTGACACATACAGACCGGGAGATTCAGACGGATGTAATGGCTGAGCTTCGCTGGGATCCGAGTGTTGCCGCCACCGAAATCGGCGTGGTCGTGAAAGATGGCGTGGTTACGCTGACGGGAACTGTCGATACGTACATGAAGAAGTGGCGAGCCGAAGAGGCCGCTCATCGCGTCAACGGAGTGATCGCCGTCGCGAACGAGATCCAGGTGCGCTCGCTCGGAGAGCGCACGGATTCCGACATCGCGGCGGCTGCGGTTCATGCTCTGAGCTGGAATTCCGCGATTCCGCAAGGCAAGGTTCACGTAACGGTGGACAAAGGCTGGATCACTCTCAAAGGCGACGTGGAGTGGCAGTACCAGCGGCAGGAAGCCGAACGCGCAGTACGGCATCTTCTCGGTGTCAAGGGCGTCAGCAACCTGATCACGGTGAAGCCAGCGGCCACGCCTTCCGATCTGAAGAGGAAGATCGAGGATGCACTGGTGCGCAACGCGCAGGTCGATGCGGAGCAGATCGCGGTGGAGGTACAGGGGAGCAAGGCCGTGCTGAGGGGCAAAGTTCGCTCATGGGCCGAACGGGAGGAAGCCGAGCGTGTTGCCTGGCTGGCTCCCGGCATCACTTCCGTGGATAACCAGATCAGTCTGCTCTGAGGCAGAGCGGAACGAGGCGATCCGTCGTCTGTGCGAAAGCTACGGGCGCCGGAGACATCCTTTATGGCTCTCTGCTTTGGTTCGCAGTCTCCTGCCCCGGCGCCGGGTCGCGTGGGAGGGCCGGGGCGAGGAGACGTTTTAGTTCGGCTATCGCTGGCGACCCAGCAAACGCGAGGTTCCTCATGAGACTTGCACACGCACGCTGGCGGCTTACGGTTGAGGGAATCGTCCTGTTGTATCTGACAGTGTTGCCCTTGCTCTCTGCCGCGGTTACCCGAGAGACGAGTGCAAAGCTCACCGAGTTGCTATGGGATGCGCGAGATGAGGCTGTCCAATTAGCCAGTGACGCAGACCAGATGCAAATGCTGCTTCTGAACGATGGCAACTGGCTGACCCACAACCTGATGTTGCATAAGATCCAGGGTCACGTGGACGATATGGCGCTGATCGTCAGGAAACTGAACGAAACACAGAAGTCAGGTTCCGATGTCCAGCAGCAGGCCGTGGAACAGATGCTTCCGCTGGTCCGCGAGTTATCGGAGAACACGACGGCGGCCATCCAGTACCTGAACCAGAATAAGAACCGGCCGCCTTCGGATACCTACAGGCAATATCTGGAGAAGAATGCCGAGACGGCCCGTGAATTGTCGTCCATGGTGTCGTCGCTGGTCGACTATGAGCAGAGTATGGCAGACATTGCAGAACTGAGGCGCAAGCTGGCCAGCGAATGAGAATTGAGCGGAAGAAGTGGCGAATGCGTATGCAGGACGCAGGAAGCGGAATCCCGGTGACCAACAGCATGCTGACTCTGGGGACTGAGTTCCGCCAGCTGCGGTCTAAATGGCTAACTCTGTCGCTCTATGAACGATTCGAGCAGACGGTGGTTGCGGCACTGACCCTGGTGATCGCGCTGATTGTGGTGCTTGCCACGTGGCAGTTGCTGGGTGAGACGGGGGGGCTTCTCAGGCGAGGTGCGGCGAGGTCGGCAGACCCGCAGATCTTTCAGGGTGTTTTCGGCATGGTCCTTACGGTTCTGATTGCGCTTGAATTCAAGCACACGCTGCTGGTGATCAGGCACCATCGCCGCGCCGTGGTCGAGGTGCGCTCCGTGGTTCTCATTGCGCTGCTGGCGCTCGTGCGCCGCTTCATCATCCTGGATATCTATCAGGCCTCACCGGGAATCATCGCTGCGCTGGCGGGAGCAACCGTGGCTCTGGGAATTGTGTTTTGGCTGGTCGCTGATCGCTCCGGGCCGGACATTGAAGTGGAGGCTGAATGAGCCGAACGATCGTTTGCTATCAGGATCAACAGCCGGCAGCACAGCAGCTGCTCGCAGCGGTGTGCAAGAGCGAGGAATCGGGACAGGCGTCTGGTCGAGGATTCGAAGCATGGGAAGGCTGCAGAGCTATGTTCAATGAGGGTACAGCGTTTCCAGCTGGCGGCTACGGAACGGCAGAGGTCAAAATTCCGACGGCGCAATACGAATCCCTGCGGCTGCTCTCCTCCATCGTAAGCTCTTCGGACGATGCGATTGTGAGCGCCACGCTGCAAGGGAGGGTGCTGAGCTGGAACCGGGGTGCGGAGCGGATCTTCGGCTACACGACACAGGAGATGATGGGCCAGCCGCTGATGCGCCTGACGGGAAGCACAACTGACAGCGATCTGCGGTGGAGGCTGACACAAATTGGCCGTGGAGAAGAGATCGGCAGCTATGAGGCGGTGCGGTACTGCAAGAGCGGCAAACATATTCCTGTTTCGGTGACGATGTCGGCGCTGCGCGACGCCGCGAATCGGATCGTCGGTGTGGCAGAGATCTCCCGCGACGTTTCCGGCCGGGAGCAGGCGCAGCGGAACGAGCGGATCCACGAACGGCTGAAGGCGATGGCGCGTCTGGCGTCGCGCCTCGCGCACGATATCAACAATCCGCTGACCTCGGTGACCAACCTGCTGTTCCTTCTCGAAGATGAAGTTTCGTCGGCGGAGGGCGCGCAGTATGTGTCCCTGGCTGAGCGCGAGCTGCGACGCGTTGCAGGGATCTCGGCACAGGCGCTCAACCTGTACCACATCGCCGGCGACCCGGAATCGATCTCGATTCACGACATCGCAGACGATGCGATCGCGGAACACGAAGACCGATGTCAGACAATGGGGATTAACGTGGTGCGGGAGTATCGGGTCGTACCCAGGATTCGCTGCTATGTTGCCGAGCTGCGCCAGGTGCTGACGAACCTGGTGGGCAATGCTGTCGACGCGATGCCGGCCGGAGGCCGCCTCCGGCTTCGCATCTGCGAATGCAGAGACTGGGTCGGCAATGGCCGCTGTTTGCGCATAACCGTGGGCGATACAGGCCGCGGCATGAGCGCGGAGGCGCGACGCCGGCTGTTTGAGCCGTTCTTTACGACCAAGCCGGCGACCGGAACGGGCCTCGGCCTGTGGGGCAGCGCGCATGTTGTCACGCGGTACGGAGGCAGGATTCTGGTGCGGACCCGGCAGAACGGCGGGTGCAGCGGTTCGGTTTTCGTTTTGTTGCTCCCGCTGTGACGAGCCGTCCGCAGCGCAACATCATGCGCAACGTTCTGATGGCTGGGAGGCTTGAACGGATAATCGCTGCGCCATGCGTACCAAGTCGGGCAAAGAGCGAGCCCGCATTTTGTGCATCACCCGACCGCGGTGGACTTTGACGGTCTTTTCGCTCTTCCCAAACTGGAAGGCGATCTCCTTGTTCAGTAATCCCTCGACCACGCCTTCCATTACCTCTGCTTCTCTTGGTGTGAGCGATGCGAAACGGGCACGCAGCACAGCCATCTCAGCCTGTTGCTGTCGCGCAGCGGAGCTGTGCCGGATCGCCCGGTAGATAGCGCCGAGGAGATCCTGGTTGTGAAACGGCTTGGTAAGGAACTCCAGGGCACCCAATTTCATCACGCGCACCGCCATAGAGATGTCGCCATGGCCGGTAATGAAGATGATGGGAATGGGAAAGGATGACTGCGAAAGCTGATTCTGCAGATCGAGTCCGCTTATACCGGGCATTCGGACGTCGACGACCAGACACTCCGGAGCATCCGCGCGCGTGGCCTCAAGAAACTCTGCGCCACCGGCGAAGGTACGCACTTCAAGACCCACCGAGCGCACCAGAGAACTGAGCGAGTTTCTGACGCCAGGCTCGTCGTCGACGATGTACACGATGGGGCGGGGGTTGGTCATGTCAGAGAGTGCGCTCCAGGGGAAGAGAAAAAAGGAACACGGCGCCGCCCGAAGGATTGGGAGCGGCCCACAAACTTCCGCCATGGGCTTCGACGATCGAGTGGCTGATGGGCAATCCCATGCCGAGGCCGCCGGCTTTGGTCGTAAAGAAAGGCGCAAACAGGCGATCGGCCGACCCCGGACCAAGACCCGTGCCGGAGTCCCGCACGCCGATGGCTACCGTATTGTTGGCCCGCCTGGTCAGCGTCAGCAGCAGATCGCGATCGCCGGCGGGTTTCAGGCTCATGGCATCGACAGCGTTGACGATCAGATTGAGCAGCACCTGTTGCAGTTGCACACTGTCGCCCTGGATAGCTGGGATATCGGGCTCCAATTCGGTTTTGACGCGAACGCCGTAACGATCGAGATCGGGGCGTGTCAGCAGGATCACGTCGCCAATGAGCTGGCGAAGGTTGACGGGCGCGAATTGCGGCGGCCCTCTCTTCACCAGGTTGCGAATCCGGTCGAGAACTTCGCCGGCCCGGCGCCCCTGACGCAGGATTTCCTCTAAGGCGTCGCGGGCTTCCTCCAGATTCGGCGGGTAGTGGCGGAGCCAGTTGAGCCCCGCCAGTCCGGCGCTGACGACCGCGGAGAGCGGTTGACTGATCTCGTGCGCGATGGCTGCAGCCAGTTGGCCCAGAGTGTTCACCCTGGCAATGTGGGCCAGTTCCGCCTGGGCTTCCTGCAGCGCCTCGGCTGCCTTTTTCTGCTGGCGCATATCGTGTGCAATGGTTCCCAGAGCAACCGCCTGCCCGCTGACCTCGTCGCGAACGACAAAGGTATGCTGCATCATGGGGATAATCTCGCCCGTTTTGAAATGGCGGAAGCGCATTTCACCCTGCCACTTGCCTTCGCGCATCACAGTGGACATCATCTGGGGAAGGAGGTCCTTCCTGTCCTCTTCCGCGATGTAGTCGGGGATTCGCGTGGCGCGTACAGCTGCGAGGTCGTCGAGTCCGACCATCTCCCGTCCAGCGCGGTTGACGATCTCCGCATGGCCGTCCAGGGACGCAAGGCCGACGAAGTCCATGCTATTTTCCACAACCGAGGCGAGCTTGCGTTGATTCTCGAGGCTGCGCTTGTGACTGATGGCTTCGGTCGCGTGCCTGGCATAAAGCTCGATCAGACGAGACTCACTTTCCCCAGAAGAGCGCGGGCTGGGGAAATAGGCGGACAATACGCCGATGGGTCCACCGAGGCGATTGAGCATGGGCGTGAAATGCACCGAGCGAAAGCCGAGCGCGACCGCAACCTCGCGCCAGGGAGCGAATCTCAAGTCCCTAAGTACATCTTCGGTAATGATGCGCTGTCCGGTGAGCATCGCAAGCCACGCAGGTGAACCGCGGTCGTACAGTCCACCGTAGTCAATAGGAAGTGCGGCTCTGAATCCGGCCGACGCAACCAGATCGAGCGAATCTTGATTGGAGTTATACAGGCGAATCTCCCCCAGTTCTGTCGACTGGACAGCCAGGACGGCCTGTAGCAGGTCCCCCATCATTATGGAAACATCTTTTGTACCAAGCAGGCGGGTGCTGAAGTCGGAAAGGCGCTGGATGGCGTCCAGTCCGGCGGCAAGGGGGTCCTTTTTCCCTGGCGAGTCCTGTTCCATGCGGTCGTTCTCGAATATTTCGGAAAGTACCCAAACGACTGCCGCTTCCTTCCAAGCCGGTTCGGAAGGCGCACGTGACGAAAGGTCAGTGCGCCGCTTTCATCCTGAATTTGCAGTAGAGTTCCGGGCCGCAGATTCGAACGACCTGGGAGCCGCCGAGGAGGATAGGGCTCGGTCGGATTCGGTTCAGGCTGTTCGCCGTCTGTCCCGACCGCGCGGCGAAGAGGTCATCCAGTGAGGATGGGATGTCCTCAATGACGAGTCAGGTTGTTCTGCGTGGTCCGTCGCAGTTGGCGACGTTGTTCCTGAGAAGCGTTGTGATGCTGCAATTGCGCGCAGGAAATACGATTCGCTCCGGATTTTCACTCCTGACAAATTGTAGGCGCAGCGGAATACTCGCGAGCCTATCTTTTGATGGGGCGAATAATTTATCCTCGGCCTGTGCGCTGCTGGATCAGGCCGCATTTTCGATAGCCCTGCGCAAAGAGAGCACATCGATCAAACCCGTATGGCGCACGCCGTTAATAAAGAAGGCAGGCGTCCCGTTGACGCCGCTGCGCACGCCGCCGAGGAAGTGCTCACGGACGGAGGCCGCCCAGGCGTGGGCTGCCATCTCACGGTTGAAGCGGTCCATATCGAGGCCGGACTGGCTGGCGTAGAAGCGGAGATGGCGGTCGGTAAGTTGCGTCTGGTGTTCGAAGAGAGCATCGTGCATCTGCCAAAAGCGCCCTGCAAACCGGCGGCTTCGGCGGCCTCTGCTGCATTCTGCGCGTGAGGGTGAATGGTGGCAAGAGGGAAGTTGCGAAAAACGAGACGCAGCCGATCGCCGAGCGACTCCTGGATTTCGCGGACCACGGGATACACCTGGCCGCATTGCAGGCACTCAAAATCCGCATATTCCACCACCGTCACTGCTGCGGAGGGCGAGCCCAGGGAATGGTCGCGTTCACTGACCGGAGAACCGAGTTCGATAACGAGCTCATCACTCATGCGGCTGCCTGCAAGGCGAGCAGGCAGGAGCCGCCTTCCGATGGGAATGAACGAGCCTCCGCCGCGCGCGCTCGAAACCTGCTCCCGAGCAGAAACATCGTCGCGCAGATGCAGCAAAAAAGGGCTGACGAACTGCGATCGCATTCCCATAGGGAACTCCCTTTCACAACCTGGTTCGTGCTCGGTGATCTCCACCAGAGATCATGCCGCCGATGCGCGAAGGCAGGAGGCATGCGCAGAGAAGGGGTTGAGAGATTTGCGCCTGCCTCCCGAGCCATCCCGCGCGTCGAAGTACGGGATGGCAGCAAACAAGCTCGCTATGGCTCCCGTGTGCTGGGGAGTTCGAGCTTGTCCTCCATCTTCTCCAGAGTGGTTCGAGATTTTGTGTATTTCACGAGGTCGGAGGTCATGTCGGCTAACTGATGCGCGGTTTCTGCATTCTGCTCGAGATAATTTACGTAGTCCGGCGTAGTCGGCCGCGCCTGATTGGCGTTGAGGTGGTTGATCGCTGCGGTGGTGTTGGAAGCCAGTTCCCGCAGCAGGGGAAGGATGCGATCGACGGCCTGTTGCTGCCACTCCGATCCCGACTGATAGGTTGTATTGAGACGCGCCACGGTCCTGCCCAGCGTGTTTACGTCATCGCGGATCCTATTCAGCATGTCGGCATGGCTCTGCCAGCTTACGTCGGAACGCAGCAGCGACTCCATATCATCGGCGTCGTGGCTGAGCTGGGCTGCTTCCTGGGCGGCCTGCGAGAGCAGGTCAGTGACCTCGGCGCTGGCCTCGCGCTCTACCGCATGCAGTTTCGGTGTAAGGCAGAGGATGATGGTGATTGCCAGCAACATTGCGTGGATGGGCCGCCAGGGCTGTGTGACGTGAATCATGTTCGTTCTCCTTTTCATCCGAAAACCTGTGCGCACGGGGGACCGATATGCAGGCCGGCATTGCATCACCGGTGTTCTTCGCCGGACAATTTTTTGAGCAAGCCGTCCATATCTGCCTTCAGGCGCTCAAAGAGCGAAGTCGTGCTGCCCGTTCCCTTCAGTTGCTTTTGAAGATCAGAGATCTCCTTATTCAGCGACTTGTAGTCAGGGGAATCGCTGCTGATATAGCCCAGCTCTTCGCATCTCTTCAGCTGATTGCTCGCCGCGGTCAGCAGCGCCTGTGCGGTGGCTTTATCGCTTTGCTGAATGTTCTGCGCAGTCCCGACAGCCGCTTGTGCCAGGATCAGGGGAACCGGCGTGACATGATCGACAATGGCCAGCGTATTCAGCGCCGTTTGCAGGATGCCGCTGGCATCGCTGTTCTTCCCTTCGTCGAGCAGGCGAGCTGCCTGTTTCAGGGCATCGGGATAGGTGGCCAGGGGCAAGTTGAACGTGCGGACACGCAGCTCGCTTGTCAGGTTGAAGAGCAGCAGGCGGCCGCTCGGAAAGTCGTGCAAAGTGACCGCGGCCTCGGCTGCGGAAATGAGCCGTTTGACGTCCTTGTCATCGAGCGGAGCAACATCGATCACTTCGACGGTGACGTCGACGGGAAGGAGCGCCGTCGCCGGATTGCGAGCCAGGAGAATATTGATCTTGCCGGTGGCCTCTTCAATGGCAGACATTGCCTTGTTTTTGTCGCCGGATGCAATCGCGTCGATGGCTTTCCGCGTATCGTCGATAGCGGCCATGGCATCGGGATTGAGGGTGCCCTGTGCCTGCTGCTTTTGTTCATTGCGCTGCTTTTCAACGTCAGGGTTCAGGTGCTGTTGCTGACCTGCAGGAGTGGCCGGCGCGGTTTGAGAAGGCGGGGGATTTGAAGGCGGAGGGTTCTGCGTCGCAGGTGGATGGGAGTTACAGCCCGCGGTGACTCCCGCAGAAATCACGAGGAGAATCGGGAGCAGGATACGCGGTATTGCAGGAATGATTCTCATGACAATGGCACCTCTCGGATACGTCCATAACTGGCTGGGCAGAACGAGCGGCGACTCTATCTGCGATGGATGGGGTGAACTTCGATGCGTGGTCTCGCGGGGCGAATCCACGGATGAATGTAGGGATGAACATAGAAGCCGCGATTGAACCAGACGCGGTTCCACGGCGAACGGTCGATGATGATGGCGTGCGTTCCCCACACGAAGCCAGGATTTAACCATCCCCAGGGTCCAAACGACGCCCCCACAATCACTGCGGGACCGAAGTGGATGGCAGCAGAAATTGCGAATCCGGGTGGCGGCGGTGCAAACACAATCGCTGGGTCGTAGGTGGGCACGTAAATGTACTCAGAGTTGGTGGGCAGGATTTCGATATAACCTGCCGAGTTGACCACCGCGTCATAAGGCGAGGAACGGAGATAACCGTAGTCGTACGAGCGCTGCCGCAGCCGCTGGACTGCGTCCATCACATCTGCACGCTGGTTCAGCACCGCCTTACCCAACTCCTCGGTCCACGCCATGTCCTGAGCCATCATGTTCAGCACAAATGGAAACGGAAGCAGGGCAAGCACAGAAGGGTCCCATGGCAGATTGTCGTCGCGAATTGCGTCGGCCAGCGCGCTTCCTTTGAGGTAGTTGTGCTCATTCGCCCACTGCGCCGCTTCAGGAATTTCGTCCCAGTAGGTCGATGCTGTGAGCACATGGGCCAACAGCGGATCCGGATAGAGTGCAATGCGCGACACCAGCTGTTCCAGCTCCGGCTCGGTGAGCAGAGGGCCGGGCGGCTGGGGCGGCGTCATTTGCTCCGTCGATGGTGGTGGGGGTGGTGGTGGCACATATTGCGCCAGAACCGCCGGTACGAGAAACACGATCGCCATCTGAAGAGCGATCCACAGTGACAGGTGCCGCACGCCAAGCGACGGCCCCCCCGACCGAAAGGCAGAACCGGCAGCCGGCCGGAAATGCGGTGGCCTGTCGCGGTTGGCGAATTCAGATGGCATCATTTTCCTATCCTGCGGAACGGCGCGAATCCTGCCGCTCTTAACTGTTACGCGAGTATCCTGGCAAACAGGCAAGTCGATAGACAATTCGTCAGGTGGAGGGTCTGTGGCCACAGCGATGGAGCATCGGCGCGAACCCACGAAGCGCCTACGTATCGGCTCTCCTCCTGCGCTGGGAGCACATAAGTAGAAAGTGGTAGGCGTCAGTCCGCTGATCCTCCCAGAGACGCGCACGCTCACGGCGATAGACGGCGCACGTACTCACGACCAATTGTTTCCGCACCTGCGTTGCAGGCACGATGCTCATTGACAGCACGCAACCCGCACCGCGGCGGTGCGGGGCAAACCTTAAACGTGGAAGATCGGTCACCAGCTTTAACCGACAACAGAGTCAGGAGACATCTCATGGCAGCGCAAAACGAAAAGGCATTGGCAACCACGAATGAGCAGCAGGGGAAAGAGCAACAGAGGCCCTCGGGAACCGCGTCGCTGGCACGCCGGCTCAGAAATCCCGACACGTCGCTGTTGCTGAATCCCTTCGAACTCTTCGGGTTCAGCCCGTTCGGCATGATGCGGAGAATGACCCGGGAGCTGGAGCGTGCGGCGGGAGACCTCGGCCTCATGGCCGGCGACGCAGGGTGGTTGCCGGCTGTTGAAGTGAGCGAGAGCAACGGCAAGCTGCGTGTGCAGGCGGAGCTGCCGGGACTGTCGCCGGAAGACGTTCGGGTGGAAATTGGCGACAACGAGATTGTCATTCAGGGCGAGCGCCGCGTCGAGCATGAGGAGAGTCGTCGCGGTGTGCGGCGAACCGAACGCGAGTACGGCGTCTTTTACCGCACAATTCCATTGCCGGAAGGCGCTCAGGTCGATCAGGCGAAGGCCAGTTTCCGCAATGGTCTTCTCGAGGTCACGGTTCCGGTTCCGCAGCGAGCCAGCGAGCGGCGCCCGGTTGCCATTGAATCGGGAAGCGAACCGGGAAGTGCGGCCAGCCAGACGGCGAGCGGAGAGAGCAAGCCGGCTGAGCCGCAAAAACAGGCGGCGTGACGCACCCTCGACCCACGACGGGCCGTGCAGAGAACACCTATAAGGAAGGAGCTGCTTCTATGAATTTGCTTCAGCGAACTATATCCATGACGGCGCTGGCCCTTGGCTTGATGCCGTTGGCCGCGCGGGCACAGCAGGTGGTCACCGACTACGATCACTCGGTTCACTTTTCGCAGTATCACACCTACTCGTGGGGACACCTTCACTGCTCCGACCCGCTCTTTGAGCCGCGTATTAAGGATGCTGTCGATCAGGCTCTGCAGTCGAAAGGATGGCAACTGGCGCCCGATGGCGGAGACGTAACCGTGTCCGCAGTCGCGATCCTGAAACACCAGAAGGAATACAGCACGTTCTACGACGGTTTGGGAGGCGGCTGGCGATGGCACGGCTGGGGCACCGGCTGGGCAACCACAAACGTGGAAGAAGTGCCCGTGGGAACGCTGATCGTAGACCTGTACGATACCTCTGGAAAAGGTCTGATATGGCGCGGCGTGGCACGCAGCACGCTCTCGGACAAGCCAGAGAAGGATACCGAGAAGATGCGCAAGGCGGTTGAAAAGATGTTCTCTCACTTCCCGCCACATGCCGAGTGAAATGCATTTTTAGTATTTCGCGCCATCCGAAGTCCCTGATTTGGGTACTACCGAACTCAATCTGGAAGGGAGAATCAGGTGAACACTTTTGCATCGACTCACAGCGCTCCGCTGAGCACGCGACGCGAGACCGGCTGGTCCATTTTCATGGGCATCATCCTGATGCTCGCCGGTTTTGCCGCCATTTGGGTTCCCTTTGCCGCCGGTATCGTCGGCACCATCTTCTTCGGGTGTCTGGTGCTGGTCAGCGGGATCGCGCATTGGGTTTACGCCTGGTTTGAAAGAAAAGCCGGCGGTGTGTTCTGGCAGATCCTCATCGGGCTCATCTACTTCATTGCCGGTGTCACCATGCTGCTGCTGCCGGTCAATGCTGTCTTCGCGCTTACGCTGGTCCTGGCCTGCTACATCGCAGTCGAGGGCGTGCTTGAGCTGGTGTTCTTCCGCTGGCTGCGGCTGCTGCCCGGATCGACATGGATCCTGGTCGACGGAATCATCTCCATAGTGCTGGCGATTCTGATCTTCGTGGGCTGGCCGTCGAGTTCGCTGTGGGCGCTGGGAACGCTGGTGGGAGTCAGCCTGTTGTTCAGCGGTGTGGCGCGGCTCACGCTTCCGATGCTGCGGCCCAGACCGGCGATCGCAGCCTGAGGTGAAAGGGATCGAGCAAGCCTGCCGTGGTTCCAACAGCAAAACTCGTTCCACTCGCTCTTCCGCTCAGGCCGCGACCCTGGCTCTCGCAGAAGAGCGATTCCTTTTTTTGCGGTTAAGCGGCCTTGCTCGAAGGCGGCTGATCCGCGGAAGGTGTGGAGCGCTCCGATTGCCGCTTCAGAAAGGCGGCGAGGTTTTCTCTCAGTTTCTGGAAACTCGACACGGTATCGTTGCTCCCCCGTAGCTGCCTCCTCAGGGTTTCTACCTGGCTCTTCAGCGTTTCGTACTCGGTATCCTTCCGGTTGTAACCCAGCGCTTTAGCGCGATTTAATGCGAAGCGCGCGCCGTCCAGCTCCTCCTGCGCCGCTCCCTTGTCTTTGGCGGCCAGCATCTGCGCGTGCTCGACAGCCTCCTGCGCCAGCAGCAGGGGGATCGGCATCACGCGATCCGATGCCGTCAGGGTACGCAGCGCCGCCAACAGTGCCTGGCTTGCGGCCTCCCGATCCTGGTCGAGCAGAGCCGACGCCTCGCGCAGCGCTGTCGGAAAATCCACCAGCGGCAAATACCATGTGCGGATCCGGATTTCGCTGCGCAGCGCATCGAGCAGCGAGCGGGCGCCCGGATAATCCTCCAGCGACACGGCAGTCTCGGCCAGATCGGCGAGCCGCCGGATTGCGCCCATATCGGAAGGCGCCGCATCGAGGATCAGCGCCTCTGTCCGGACAGGGATGCGTGCCAGCTTTGGGTTGCGCGCGATCGCAACGTCCACCTTGCCCGTCGCCTGCTCGATCAACTGCAGAGCCTCTTTCGTATTGGCGGCGGCGATGGCATCGATTGCCTTCACCGTCCCATCGATGGCGGCCATGGCATCCGCATCCAGCGTCTCCTCGACGTTGTGCTCGGCCGTCTGACGCCATTTCTCGAGTTCCGGACGAGCTTGTTTTTCGGCATGGCTGCGTTGTGTTTCCAGCGCCGGTCGTGTGTCGGTTTCAGTCATGGCACTCCTCGATGGCGAACTCCCCTTGAGAGCTGCCGATTTGAATTGAGTTGTGGTTGCCCGCGTTGCGTTGTGGATCCCGGTGGGGAGCCGTCTATGAGGAACTCCCCGGAAACACGATAGCCCTTTAGCTGCCACGAAAAACAATTGGCTGGCAGGAGAGGTGAGACATCGACGATTCGTCGTAGCCGGAGCTGCGCTCTCTGGAGAGCTTATTTGCCGGTTGCCTGATAGCTCTCGGGCCGACCATTGCACATGACAAGTACTGAATTTGGTCTATGCCGCTGCTGAGCGTTAATGAATCCTCAGAACAATCTTTCCCACGACATGTCCTGTCGCCAATCGCTCGTGCGCTTTTGCCGCTTCGCTCAGTTTAAAGGTCTCAGCTATTGGAACCTTCAGTCTGGCCCGTGCCACAGCATTGCCCAGACGGTGAAATTCCTTAACACCAGGAACCGCATCGTAGGAAAGAATTTCAATACCTTTTCGCTTGCGCGGTACCGGTTCGATCCCATTCGGATAAGCCAAGCGTCCGCCCTTGCGCAGCGCATCCAGGCAACGGGTAAGCTGTTTGCCCCCAGCCAGCGCCAGAACCGCGTCGACTCCATTCCGTGTAAAAAGCCGCACCGTAGCAACGATGTCTCCGGTCCGCCCCTCTACAGCGCCGTCGGCGCCCAGTCGGCCTACCAGCGCTACGCCGTCTTCTCCTGAGGCCGTGGCCAGTACCCGCGCGCCGCGCAGCTTTGCAAACTGCACCCCCAACGTTCCCACTCCGCCGGATGCTCCGTGAATGAGAACTGTCTTTCCTGCATTTAGCTGCAACGCATCGTCCACTCCCTGGAGCGCCGTCAGTCCAGTGGTCGGAATTGCACCCGCACGTTTGAGGTCGAGGCCTTCCGGTATGGGCGCTGCATAATTCGCCTGGACGGCAACATACTCGGCATAGAAGCCGCCCTTAGGATTGTTGAAGCTATACGCATAAACCTCATCACCTATATTCATCCGGCGCACACGAGAACCCACCGCCGCGATCGTGCCCGCGCCGTCGGTTCCGGGTACAAATGGGAAATGCGGTTGCCCCTCGGGCCACCAGCCGCCACGCATGTCCGCGTCCCACCCGCCGACTCCAGCGGTATGCAGGCGAATCAGCACCTCCTGAGGATCGGGAACTGGCACTGGCAATGAGTGCAGTGTCAGCACCTCAGGTTCCCCGAAGCGATCGATTGCGGCCGCACGCATGAACTTTGGAATTTCGATGATCATAGGGTTTTTCGTTTCGCCTTCCTTCCTCGCAGAAGACCAGCTGGTACACAAATCGCGCCGCCTTCGGCGTTTCCTGTTAAAAGACGAAGGCTGAACACGCGCTGCACGCCTTCGATGTGCACTCTAAGGATGCCGTGAAGGAGGCTTGGGCGGAGACAGGGTTGCCGCCGGCATCCGGGCTTGCAGCCTCTGCCACTCCATGTCGTGCCTTTGTTGAAGTTGCATGGTCTGTTGCTGGTGCCTCTGTTCCAATTCTTGCATTCCCGCTGCATTGGCCGCCGCGTGCCCCAGGTGCTTATGATCCTGTTCCTGCCTGCGCTGCAGTGCCTCCCTTTCCTGTTCCTGCCTCGCAAATAGCTTGTCCTGTTCTTGCGAGTATTTCTGATCCAGTTTCGGGTCTCCGGTGTCGGGAGGAGACGGGCGTTCCCGGGCCGGAAGATCGTTAGGATGAACGATGGCGGCCAACCGGGCCGAACCCCTCGCCGTTTGCGGTGCGGTTGCGGCATCCTTGCCGGCAGGATGATACGGCATTCCCGCGGCCGTCGCCGGCACCGCGGCGCGGTCCCTGAATGCACCCGGTTTCGGAGTGGCTGCGATTGGAGGCTTGCCCAGGTTCGCAGAAGCGCGCAACTGCGGGTTGGTGCGAGCAGCCTGCACTTGCTCAATTTGGGCGTGCACCGGTGGAAGATGCCTCTCGTGCGCAACAGCCAATTCTTCGGGCGTCGGGCGTGCGTTGACTCCGCCTTCGCCGCCATTGTAGCTAACCCGGTTGGCCCTAACATTGGTAGTTGTAGGGGCTTTGTAAACGCTGTGAATGATGGTGACATCCACATTGTTGACTTCCACGTTGTAATAGAAATGTCCGTGCTCCCAATGACCTCCTGCGTACCCTCTGCCGAAGTAGCCGAAGCCGTAAACGATGCCTCCGTAAAAACCCACTTCAGGAGCCCAGAACCCATCGTAAAAAACAAACCCGGTGTCCACCCAAGCCCAATAGGGCGGGGTCCACAGCAGGCCGACCTCCGGGGCCAGCACCCATGTGCCCGGCACCCAGTAGTAGTCCTCGTCAGCCAGATCCCATGCCCAGTAGCCAGGTATCCAGATGTAATCCTCGCCTGGGCAGAGCGGCTGCTCGTAAACCGGCAGGGGCGGTGGGGCAATGGTGATTGAAATGGCGACTTGTCCGAACGCCCCCCCCGCTGACGCCAGTACGACAAGCACAAACAGAACGGAACGAATGGGCGAGAAAGAACAAACACGCATGGTATTCCTTCTGGCTGATCACCATGCCGGTGCCCGGGGCCTTGGCATGGGGCTATGTGGTTGATCAGGGGCGTACTCGAACCTCACAAGACTAGCTCGGAACTACGCGAAGATTGTTAGTCACAGAAAAGATACCGGGGACCGTGTTGGCGCGGACACCGGCGAGGTTCTTGTCTGCCTCGCTGTCGACAACTCCCTCCAGAGTTACATGGCCGTTCCTAACGATGATGCGGATTGGCTTCTGTACGCCGAGAGCATATTTCTCCAAGGCCGGAAATCCGTAAATGGCGCGATACAGCTCCAGGCGCAGTTGATCGTCCATCGGAGAAGGCGGCAAAACCTCGATCTTGTTGACCACGCGCTGCACGCCTTCGATGTGCTTTACGACGTTTTCGGCGTCTGTTTTGAGCGAGGGCCAGGTCACATCTCCAAGTAGCGTGACCGTGTCGCCGTCCACGCGGTACTCAATGTTGTCGAACACTCGTAAATACGGGAGCATCAACAACTCGTGGCGTACCTCTTTTTGAATGCGTGCCTCAGCGGGGCTTCCGCCCTCCATCTGGCTGAAGGCCACGGTCGGAAGTGCAACTAGCAGAACAACAAGAGACATCAGGATGCGTTTCATGGTCACCCCTTGTACAACGAATCTCTGTCGATTCGATCGAAGCGCTTCGGCCACTCGGAGTTCATCCAGCGAGAGCCGGATGGCATTCGAAGCCGGCGTCAGGTCGCAGGTATTACTACAGAGTTATGGTAGTTAGAGAGCGGGGCCGTGCCAATTCGTCATAGGGCGGATCTCGGACCACTTCTCAGGTTGAGCATTTGCTTAGTACCTTCGGGCTAGAGTCGCCACGGCTCAGGAAGCTATTTCCCAATCAGCTCCCAGACGCATTTGCCCCTGATGAGGGCTACCTTTGCGAGGCAATGCTGCAGCTCACATGTATCCCGGGACCTTATAGCGCTAAGCTTGTTAGGTGACATAGGACCTTGAGGGATCACAGGGATCGCTGCCCGGTCGGCACTCACGATTCAAGGTGGCTCAAACGAGGTGCAGGTTGTTAATCTGATGCGGAACGGGTCGTCGGACCCCATGTTTCCATTGGCCGGTGTTATCGATGCCAATTTACTGGGAAGCATCGCCGATCAACGCACCGCGAGCACGCGTTTCCTATCGGAAGATCCAGGCTGCAAATTCCAGTTCAACCTGATCGATGTAACACCATCCCCAGCTTTCCCCTGGTTCGAAGGACCGCATGATCGGGTGACCCGAGTGGTGGAAGTGTTTCCGCGCATGCTTGTTTTTGGATGAGTCGCAGCACCCTACATGTCCGCACTCCAGGCACAGGCGCAGGTGCACCCACGGATCCCCGAGCTTCAAACATTCCTCACATCCGCGGGGAGTGCGCGGAGTTACGGGTCGAATGTGGTCGAGATGAACACAAGAGGCCATCTATCCCCCTTCTTCAGTGGGCTGCGAGATATCGATGGGCAAAAGTCACCGCCATGGCTCCCTCGCCTACCGCTGACGCGCAGCGCTTCACCGATCCATGGCGCACGTCGCCGGCGGCGAAGAGCCCCGGAATGCTTGTCTCCAGGTAAAACGGCTCCCGCTCGAGCGGCCAGTTGTCCGCGGAAACGCCATACCGCCTGAGATCAGGCCCGGTCACGAGATACCCCTGCTCATCTCGCAGAATGTGGGAGGGCGCCGCCCACGCCGTGTTGGGCACGCCACCAAGGCAGAGAAAGAGCCAGTGCGTATTCACCACACATTCGTTGCCTGACTGATTGTTCCTGATCGTAATTGCTTCGAGCATGGAGTCGCCGTGCAGTTCCACAACCTCGGTGTGGGGCAGCACCTCAATATTTTTTGCCCTGAGGATGCGGTCGACCAGATACTGCGAGACGGTGTCCTTTAACCCGTCCCCGCGGATCAGGATGACAACTTTCCTGGCCCGCAGGCAGAAATGCAATGCCGCCTGGCCGGCAGAGTTGCCACCACCCACGACAAAGACCGTTTCGTGGACGCATAGCTCGGCTTCGCTTGCGCCGGCGCCGTAATAAACGCCTGCACCGCGCAGCCGTTCTTCATTCCAGAGATTGAGACGCCGATATTCCACACCTGAGGCGCAGATGGAGGAACGCATCACGAAGCGGATGCCGTCCGCGAGATAACCAATGCCTGCGCCGCCCGCAAAATCAGCGCGCACACCTTCCTGGAGCAGCAGAATTTCCGCTCCAAAGCGGAGCGCCTGCTCACGCGCCCTGCAGGCCAGTTCCGAGCCCGCGACTCCCTGGGGGAATCCCAAATAGTTCTCGATGCGTGAACTGGTCGCCGCCTGTCCACCAACCGCCGATCGCTCGATCACCAGAGTCTTCAACCCCTCCGATGCACCGTAGACTGCGGCACTCAGGCCAGCCGGCCCGGCACCCAGGATGGCCAGATCGTACTCGGTGCGGGAGGGCGCCCGAAGCCATCCCAACTTATCGCAAACCTGGTGGATGGTTGCATGGTCCAGCCGCGTGCCGTCTGGAAACAAACATACTGGCAGGCGGCTGTCGGTCAACCCGTCCAACCGACCCTGCTCGCGTGCCTGCATATCGGTGGCAAGCTCAATCCATTCAAACGGAACGCCGCTTCGATACAAAAAGTCACGCAGAGCATAGGCCTCTGCGGATCCGCGTCTTCCAACGAGCCGCAGCGGCGATTTGCTGTCACTCACATGAATCTTTGTCATAGGCGATCTGATAACTACAGGCGTTTGTTCCATAAGCTCATGAGCGCTAACGCCACCTCTCGTCGATCTGAAGTTTGGGCTCCTCCCCTCGTTCCTGTGCGAGCGTCGGATAGTCGATGTATCCGATGGCACCTCCCCCGTAATAAGTCGCCGGATCGTCCGCGTTGAGGCGTGCATGCTGGCGAAAGCGCTCGGGCAGATCGGGATTCGCGAGGAACTTCCGTCCGAAGGCGATGAGATCGGCTCGGCCCTGCTGCAGCCACGATTCCGCGGTCTCATGATCGAAGCCACCCGCAATAATCAGAGGACCGCGAAATTGCTTTTGGACCATGTCGAGCATCCGAAGTGCGCGTGGATGCGGCTCTCTCCCTTTCTCCAGTGCGGGCACATCCGGATTGACCAGGTGCAGATAGGCCAGCGCATACTCGTTCAGCGCGCTTGCCACAACATCGAAAGTCCGTTCCGGATCGTAGTCTTCAATATCGTTGAACGTGCCCAGTGGGGAGAGGCGTACACCGATTCGGCCCGGTACCCATATTCCGCTGAGCGCCTCCACAACCTGCATCAGCAAACGCATGCGGTTCTCGACCGAGCCGCCATAGTTGTCGGTGCGCCGGTTGGTGGAAGAACAAAGAAATTGATCGAGCAGGTATCCGTTCGCCGCATGAATCTCGATGCCGTCGAAGCCGGCTTCGAGCGCATTCTTCGCGCCGCGTACGTATTGCCGAACAATGTAGGGAATCTCTTCTGTCTGCAGCGCGCGTGGCGCGAGGAACGGAACCAATTCTCCCTCGCCGCGGTCATTCTCAATAAAGGCCATCCCGCTGGGCTGAACCGCGGAGGGAGCAACGGGCAGCATCCCGTCAGGCTGCAAGGCAGGATGCGAGATACGGCCGACGTGCCATAGCTGGAGGAAGATCAGACCGCCGCGTTTGTGCACGGCTTCCGTGACAAGCCGCCAGCCCGCCACCTGGTCCCGGCTGTGGATTCCCGGAGTCCACGCATATCCCTGTCCCTGCATCGAGACCTGGGTGGCTTCCGTAACGATGAAGGCCGCGGAGGCCCGCTGCGCGTAGTAGCACGCATTCATGTGTGAGGGAACGTTCCCCGGCTGGCGAGCACGCGACCGGGTTAGAGGCGCCATAACGATGCGATGCGGCAGATCGTAGCGGCCAAGCCTGAAGGGCTGAAACAGGATATCCGTCATGTCGGCTCCCCGTAATATGTGCGTGCGGCGCATCGACAGACGCCGGCACGCTAATTCACCTGGGTAAGGGTCCTGCCGTCGCCTACAACATGGGCAGCGGATGATGCCCGGGCGGACGAGGAAAGGCCTCATCGATTTGTGCCAGTTCCGCTTTTGTTAAGTGCAGTTCTCCGGCGCCGGCGTTTTCGCGGGCATGCTCAGCGCTCGAAGCTTTGGGAATCCCAAACACGGCCGGCGATCGCACCAGGAATCGGAGCGCCACCTGGCGGAGAGTGACCTGATGGGCGGCGGCAATCTGCTGCAGGACCCGGCCGCCGGCGGTCCGCGGGCTGGGAAAGCTTCCATGTCCAAAGGGGCTGTAGGCGACCACCGCCACACCGTGGCGCTCACACCAGGGAAGAACCGCTTCTTCGACCGTCCGCTCCTTCAGATGGTAAAGAACCTGATTACAGACCATATGGCCCTCCGGAGCAATCTTCGCCGCCTCGCGCAGGTCGTTCACATCGAAATTGCTCACCCCCCAGGAGAGAATCTTGCCGTTCCTCTGCAACTCCTCGAACGCTGCGATGGTCTCCTCCAGCGGATAATCGCCGCGCCAGTGCAGGAGGTAGCAATCCAGTCTGTCCGTTTTGAGGCGCAGCAGCGACGCCTCGCAGGCTTCAGCGGTTCTGCTTCGCGAAGCATGCTGGGGAAGAACTTTGGAAACCAAAAAAACCTGATCGCGCCGCCCGGCGATCGCCTCCCCCACGATCGTTTCCGCATATCTGTCCTCGTACATCTCCGCCGTGTCGATGTGCGTCATGCCCAGGTCTAGGCCCCGGCGCAATGCGCTCACAGCAGCCGCGCGATCCTTTTCATCGATGTACCAGGTCCCCTGACCGATCACGGGTACCTCGCGCTTCGTCGGGCCAAACGGACGATGTTCCATCGATCCCCACCTCATTCTCTGGGATGGCGCTGCACCGAGTTGCGAAGAATCAGTGGAACAGGACGCCACTCCCGTTCCTTTTCGCTAAATATCTCTGGGCGCAGGGCGAAGAGCGCATGATCATTGGGTTCCACAGGAAAGACAGACGAACTAATGTAGGCAAGCTAACGATGGGCTTTATGGCAAAGCAATTCTCCTGATGAAGGAAAAACGATACGCAAGTGAGTAGCACGCGCCCTGCGCCGGAAAGAAAGCGTCGAGCTACGACCATTGGACTAGAAGCAGTTGGCAGCCGGCCTCTTCAGAAGGGCGGAGCATTCCGAAAGCGTGGACGTGCAAAGCGATCTTTGGCATCTACGACGAAGGTTTTAGAGATGTAGTCGACCATCGTCTTGTCTCGACCCGGGCGGTTTCTCGCAAAGCAGGTCCATCTCATGGCCAATTGCGGGAAGGCCGGGCGGTTTGCCAGGATTCTCCTCGGGAAGATCGAGCTCGCAGAGGGCCAGGCTTGATTCGGCGAATGACAATTCTGATAGCAGGTGCTGGTTTGCTCGCAACACTGGCTGTTGCTCTTTTGTCCTGGCGGCGCGCGATCGCTCCCATTGAGCGACCAAATCCCTCCAGTTTCCCTGCAGCCCTGGTTGCCAAAGGAGAGGTTCTCGCCGCCGAAGGCCATTGCGTGTCGTGCCACACCAGACCCGACGGGCCTCCCTACGCCGGCGGCTATGGCGTCAACACACCTTTTGGGGTCATCTACGGATCGAACCTAACGCCCGATCCAAAGACCGGCATCGGACGGTGGCCGCTGGCAGCGTTTACTCGTGCAATGCGCGAGGGTGTTTCCCGGGATGGCGGTCATCTGTTTCCCGCGTTCCCGTACTATGCGTACACAGAACTCTCCGATGGAGATGTTCAGGCCCTTTACGCGTATATGATGACGCGCCGGCCGGTGAGCGCCACGGTGCCACCGAACACGCTTCCCTTTCCGCTCAGTGTCCGCTTGTTTCAGGAGGGATGGAAGCTTCTGTTCTTCAGGAACCGGCGCTACCAGGCTAATCCGTCAAAGAGCGCGGAATGGAATCGCGGCGCCTATCTGTCGGAGGCGCTGAGCGATTGCGGCGGCTGTCATACGCCGCGCAATCCGCTGGGGGGCGAAGAGATGCGCCACGTCTATGCGGGCACCGTGGTGGATGGCTGGATTGCCCCGGCGCTAACTGACGCGAATCCCTCGCCGCTCCCATGGACTGAAGATGCGTTGTTCCATTACCTCCGCACCGGCGTCAGTCCGCTGCACGGGGCAGCGACGGCTGCCACCATGACTCCGGTCATCCGAGACGGCCTCGCTCTTCCGGTGGTTTCGGACTCTGACGTTCGCGCGATCGCGCTGTACTTCAGCGACGTCGACCGCACGCGCGGCCGCTCAACCAACGTCGGGGCCCTGGTGAGAAAGGCGGTGGAAACCTCCTCGCCTCAAAAGGAGGAGAAGGACGATCCAGACGCCGGCCTCTACGACTCCGCTTGTCTTTCGTGCCATGCCAACGCCGCCCCAGGTCCTCTCCCCGCACGGCCTGAACTGGCCCTCAATAGTGCACTGACGCTGGCCGAACCAACCAATTTCATCGAGCCCGTGCTCCGAGGCATCGGTAACCAGGATGGTGCGCCGGGTCTGGTGATGCCGGCTTACGCAGCGTCATTGAGCGACGCCGAAGTGGCCCGGCTCGCGGCCTATCTGCGCAGAACGCGCACAACACTGCCGCCCTGGACGGACCTGGAGAAGAAGATATCGGCAGCCCGCAGGGGTCTGCCTCATGACTGAAGGGAAGAATGGAGCCATGTGATCATGACCACCTTCACACTGAACGGCCGCTCTGTCTCAGTACACAGCCCGCCGAACTCCCCACTGCTGTGGGTGATCCGCGACGAACTCGGTCTCACAGGAACTAAGTTCGGCTGTGGCATCGGCTTCTGCGGCGCCTGCACGGTACATGTGAACGGGCGCGCCACTCGATCCTGCATCACCTCGGTCGTGTCGGTTGCCGGGGCCGAAGTGACGACGATCGAGGGCCTCGATCCCGAGGGAAAACATCCGCTGCAGATTGCATGGATCGAATTGCAGGTTCCTCAATGCGGCTATTGCCAGCCAGGACAGATCATGCAGGCAGCTACGCTGCTGAAGGATTATCCGGATCCGAGCGATGCGACCATCAATGCGGTCATGGCGGGGAATCTCTGTCGCTGCATGACCTACCTGCGGATACGGAAGGCGATCAAGCTGGCAGCCGCAAGGATGCAGGAAGGAGGCGCTCATGGGTAGTCCCGCGCGGCGCGTCGGGTCTGGCCACCTGCCTTCACGGCGACACTTTCTGATCTCCATTTCCGGCGCGGGCGTAATGCTGGGCTATGCCCGTTCCGGTGTGGCCGTGGCGGAATTCCTTGCCGTGGGCACCGAGCGAGCGCATAGTCCGGCAGAATTATTCGAACCGACTATTTGGTACGGCATCGACCGGAGTGGCAATGTCACGGTCAACATCATCCGCGCCGAGATGGGTCAGCATGTGGGCACCGCACTTGCGCGTATCGTGGCCGATGAACTCGAAGCCGACTGGAGCAAAGTGCATATCGTAATGGCCGATTCTGATCCCAGATGGGGCGAAATGGTCACCGGGGGCAGCTGGTCAGTGTGGCAGAGCTTTCCCGTTCTGAGCCGGGCAGGGGCCGCAGGTCGAGCGGCTCTGGTTGAGGAAGGGGCCATACTGATGGGCGTGCGGCCGCACCTCTGTGTGGCGCGCAACGGTGCCGTTCATGCGCAGGGACGATCCATACCTTACGGAGAGATCGTCGCGCGCGGCCATCTGCGGCGCGCCTACACACCCGAGGAACTGATCAGGATTCCTATCAAGTCGCCAGCCGATTGGCGGATGATCGGGCACAATACACAGGCCCTCGATATCCCAGCCAAAACCAACGGCCAGGGCCGCTACGCGATCGACGCCACGGTCAAAGGCATGATTTATGCGCGTCCGAAAGTTCCTCCTACCCGGTACGACTCGAGAGTGCTCTCGATCGATGATTCAGCGGCAAAACAGGTGCCTGGCTACATCCGGAGTCTGGCTCTGGAGGACTCCTCGGGCACGGTGCCGGGCTGGGTCATGGTCTACGCGGACAGCTTCGTCGCGGCAATCCGGGCGGCGGATCGGGTGAGGGTCAGGTGGAAATCGGGTGATGCAGCGCATGTTTCCGAGGCGGACCTGCAGCGCCGAGCCGCCGAGCTGATCGCGGATCCAGGGGGCGGCGCCCTGGTCGTTAACGATCCTGGGGTAGAAGCCGCTTTTGCAGCTGCGAGGAAGAAGATCGAGCGGACCTACACGACCAGCACGGTGATGCACTTCGCGCTGGAACCCATCAATGCTCTGGCTTTCGAAAGGAACGGCATTTTCGAGATCCACACGGGGAATCAATGGCAGACGCTGATCCTGCCGGTGCTGGCTCAAGCGCTTGGCCGCAGCCAAAATACTATCGTGCTGCGCAGCTATTTACTTGGCGGCGGATTCGGGCGTCGTTTGGATGGTGACTACGCGGTGCCCGCCGCGCTCGCCGCCAAAGCAGTCGCCAGACCCGTCAAGATGATCTGTACTCGGGAGGATGACTCGCGCTTCGATTGTCCGCGCTCGCCATCCGTGCAGGTCCTGCGCATGGCCTTTGGTAACAACGGCCGGGTGATCGCCATGGATCATCAGGCAGCTGCCGGCTGGCCGACGGCTGTGATGGCGCCGTCATTCCTGCTGAAGGACGCACGCGGCGTGCCTTACGATCCGTTTGCAATTCACGGCGCCGACCACTGGTACTCGGTGGGGGCGCAACGTGTGCGCGCACTGCGCAATGCCCTGGCCGATCGCACATTCCGCCCGGGGTGGCTACGCTCCGTGGGTTCCGGGTGGCTTAGCTGGGCGCTCGAGAGCTTTATGGATGAAGCGGCGCAAGCCGCCGGCATCGACCCGGTTGCATTTCGTTTGCGCCTGTTAACCGGCACCGGTCGCAATGCCGGCTCGGCACCAAACTCGGTTGGAGGAGCGCACCGGCAGGCCGCCGTCCTCGCTCGCGCCGCCGAGAAAACCGGCTGGGGCGGTTCTTTGCCCAAAGACACTGGACTGGGTGTCGCCTCCAGCTTCGGCCAGGAACGGACCATGCCTACCTGGGTGGCCTGCGTGGCTCGCGTGCGGGTTGATCGGCCCAGCGGTCGTGTCACCGTAGAGAAACTCACGCTGGTGGTCGATGCGGGCACCATCGTTCATCCCGACGGCGCCGCCGCCCAAGTGGAAGGCGGGGCGCTCTGGGGACTGAGCATGGCGTTGTACGAAGGCTCAGAGTTCGTCAATGGCCAGCCGAAGGATGCGAATCTCGACACCTATCGCATGCTTCGCATAGGCGATACGCCAGAAGTCGAGATTGAGTTTCTCCCCAGCACAGAAGCTCCCGTAGGCCTCGGCGAACCCGCTACAACGGTCATCGCGCCGGCCATTGGCAATGCCATCTTTGCGGCCTCAGGAGCGCGCGTCCGTGACCTGCCTATTCGACCGAATGCGGTGCGCGAGGCTCTCATCCGAAAGGCCTGACCTGTGAGGGAAACATATAACCGGAAGTTACGATCTCGCACAAGCAGATATCTCAGTGTCGCAATGCTTCGTTCGGCAGCGCGGACCGGCCGAATCCAGTGCGGGAGCGAAGGTCGCGAACGCTTACCTCCCGCCTGCGGGGGGCCGTTGTGACGGATCGTGAATTCTTTGACCGCCTGCACTTCGCTTTCACCATCAGCTATCACTACTTGTTCCCTCAGCTCACGATGGGGCTGGCTCTGCTCATTGTCATTCTGAAGACACTGGGGCTTCGCCGGAATGACAGTCGCTATGACGATGCAGCCCGCTTCTGGGCCCGCATTTTCGGGATCAATTTTGTGATGGGGGTGGTCACTGGAATCCCGATGGAATTCCAGTTCGGCACCAACTGGGCTGAGTTCTCGCGCCTTACCGGCAGCGTGATTGGGCAGCCGCTCGCCATGGAAGGTGTCTTCTCCTTTTTTCTCGAATCCGCATTCCTGGGACTCTTTCTCTTTGGCGAGCAGAGGCTGTCGCGTCGCGCCCACTGGGCCACGGCGGTGGCCGTCATGGCTGGCTCATGGCTCTCCGGCTACTTCATCATCGTGACGGACGCGTGGATGCAGCATCCAGTCGGCTACCGAATGGGGCCAGGCGGCACGTTTGAGGTCAGCAGCTTCACTCAATTGCTGGGCAATCCATGGGCGCTGATTCAGTACGCTCACACCATGTGCGGTGCTGTGGTCACGGGATCCTTCGTGATGGCCGCGGTCGGAGCTTTCTATCTGCTGATCCACCGGCACGAGCAGCACGCCAGGATCTTTCTGCGAACCGGCGTGATCGTCGGCGTCGCGGCCTCCGTTCTCCAGGTGTTTCCCACCGGAGATGAACATGGCAAATACATGGCGCGGCATCAGCCGGTTACCACGGCGGCCATGGAGGGGCTCTTCCACACCGAAAAGGGTGCTCCGATCGTTCTGGTCGGACAGCCGGACGTTGAGCAGCAGCGAATTGACAATCCTGTTGCGGTCAACGACATGCTCAGTTTTCTGGCTTACGGCACACTGCGCGCCGTGGTACCGGGCCTCGATGCATACCCGCGCAATCAGTGGCCTACCAGTATTCCGATCGTCTACTACGCGTATCACATCATGGTCGGACTCGGGACGTGGTTTGTCGCACTGATGGCGGTGGCGGCCGTTTTCCTCTGGCGAGGTCGCCTCTTTCTGACCCGATGGCTGCTCTGGCCTCTGATGCTCAGCTTCCCTCTGCCCTACATTGCAAATACAGCGGGCTGGGTAACAGCCGAAGCAGGACGTCAGCCGTGGGTGGTCTATGGTCTGTTAAGAACTTCGGCCGGCTATTCGATCCACATCTCGGCCGGCAATATTCTCTTTACACTGCTGGGATTTATGGGCATGTACACCGTGCTCTCCATCCTGTGCCTCTTCCTGGTTTGGCATGTGATCGCGAACGGCCCGGCACGCCAAGAGGCCTCTGAGGCAAGCGCAGGCACGCACGTCTCTGCTGGGTAGGAGCAAAGAAATTGGCATGGGAACGATCTGGTTCTGGCTGGTCGCGCTGATTCTGGCCCTTTACGTGGTCCTCGATGGTTTCGACCTGGGAGTCGGAGCACTCCATTTCCTCGCTGGGCGCACCGCGCAGGAGCGGGAGCTGGCACTTCGAACCGTCGCGCCAGTCTGGGACGGGAATGAAGTCTGGCTGGTGGCCGCCGGCGGGACCCTCTACTTCGCGTTTCCGCTGCTCTATGCTTCCGCTTTCAGTGGATTCTATTTGCCGATCATGATCGTCCTCTGGCTGCTGATTCTGCGCGGAATCGGCATTGAGCTGCGTTCGCATTTCGAGCTCGGCATTTGGCGGGACTTCTTTGACGGTATCTTCTCAGTGGGGAGCGGTCTGCTTGCCTTCTTCTTCGGAGTTGCGCTCGCCAACGTGATCCGCGGCGTGCCCCTCCAGGTTGATCATTTCTTCTTTCTGCCCCTGTGGACAAACTTCCATCCGCGGCCGCAATCCGGCATTCTCGACTGGTATACGGTGCTCGGCGGCATACTCGCCCTGGTGGCTCTCGCCGAGCACGGCGCGCTATACCTCGCCATCAAAACCGAAGGCGTGCTGCAGCAACGAGCCCGGCACATCGCGAAGCGACTCTGGTCCCCGCTCGCGGCATTGACGGTTGTGAGCCTGACCGCGACCATCATCGTCGATCCGCGGTCGACAGCTGCCTATGTCCACAATCCTGTGGGGTTCATCTTTCCAGCTGCAATCGCCGCAGGGTTGGGAATGATGTTCGCCTTTGCCGTTCGCAAACAGGACGAGAAGGCCTTTGCCGGCAGCATCATCTATTTGGCTTCTATGTTGCTCGGTGCGGCGTTTGCTCTCTATCCGGTGGTGTTGCCGTCCACTCTTGGGTCCGCCAGCGACCTAACGATTGCCAATACGCAGGCGGCATATTACGGTTTGTCCATCGGCTTGATCTGGTGGGGCCTCGGGATCGGGATAGCCATCGCATATTTCATCTTCGTGTACCGGATGTTCCGTGGGCGCATCCAGGCCGCACCGCCCCATGGACCCGAGCCGGTCGGAGGGAACGGTCATGGATGAGCCTTTTGATTCCCCCGCGCTGCTGTTCGACCTCGATGGCACTCTCATCGACAGTGTTTACCAGCATGTCCTCGCCTGGCAGGAGGCCCTGCAGAGCATGGGGCTCTTGCTCGCGGTCTGGCGGATCCACCGTCGCATCGGCATGAGCGGAGGTCTTCTGGCCCAGGCGCTCGGCCGCGAGATCGGTCAGCGGGTCACTCATCAGCAGGCCGAAGAACTCCAGAAGCGTCACGCCGCTGCCTTCCTCAAATACCAGAACGAGATCCAGCTCCTCCCCGGCGCCGCGGAATTACTGGCAACGCTCCGCGAATCGGGCATTCCCTGGGCGATCGCCACCAGTGGACGAAGGGAAGCCGCGGCCCCGGCACTGGAGAAACTCGGCGTGCTTTCCGCAGATCCCGTGATCACCCGCCAGGAGGTCCAGCGTGCGAAGCCTGATCCCGATCTCTTTCTGGCAGCCGCGGAGCGGTTGCGGGTGCCTGTTGGCCGGGCGATGGTAGTCGGCGATAGTGTGTGGGACCTTCTCGCCGCCCGCCGCGCGGGCTGCCTCGGCGTTGGGGTTCTGTCAGGGGGCTACGGCAGAGAAGAACTTCAACAGGTCGGCGCGTACCGCGTTTATCAGGATCCGGCAGATATGCTGGTCCACCTGGATGAGATCGGTATCCGTCGTGACGAATGAGGTGTTCCCGGGATAGGCCGTTGCCGATTGAGCTTTCAAAACGACTTGCACCGCTGGATCGTATCGAGGTTCGTCCCAAACTCGGCGCCACGTCAGTTTTGCATGCCATGTACCCACTGCGAACTCATTCATGCTGCTCCGGTTACAGGACGATTCGGGCAGATATCGCGCTACGGGCCTGCTACGAATACACTGGCCCAGGTTCCCTCATGAAAGGCTGCTGGCGCAGGACCGACACAGTAAACCTCGAAGAACAGAGTGACATCCATCACATTCCGGGGACAAACCGCAACATAAGATCGCGCTACTATGGCTAAATTGCCGGAATTGAGGGTCGATCCCGGAACTTTTCGCCGCGCCCTGGACGGCGGAGAGTTCATTCCGCATTTTCAGCCAATTGTCGTCTTAGCCACCGGCAAGCTACGTGGCTTTGAGGTACTTGCGCGTTGGCAGCACCCAGGCGTCGGCCTGATTTCTCCGGATACGTTCATTCCTATCGCGGAACGAGATGGCTGGATCGACGAGGTGACCAGGCAAATCCTGCAGGGAGCCTTTGCCGCTGTCGCGAATTATGGGTTGGACCTGCACCTGGCATTCAATATCTCTCCGCGACAACTTAAAGATCTAAGTTTGTCGGCACAGATCCGAAGGCTCGCGGAGAATGCAAGGTTTCCCCTTGAACACGCGACCATTGAAATCACAGAGAGCGCTATGGCCGACGATATTGTATCGGCTCGGCGCATCGCGGGAGACCTGAAGGCCATTGGGTGCCGGATCGCACTGGACGATTTCGGAACAGGCTACTCCTGTCTCTATCATCTGAAATCTCTTCCCTTCGACGAATTGAAAGTGGACCGCTCCTTCGTCAGTTCTATGGCATTGGAACGGGAGAGTCGCAAAATCGTCGCCGCTGTGGTGGGACTGGGACAAAGCCTGGGGCTTACCACTGTCGCTGAAGGTATCGAGACCCGGGAGCAGAGAGACTTGCTGTTGCGGCTGGGCTGCGATATGGGGCAGGGTTGGCTGTTTGGCCGTCCGGACACGGCGGACGTTCTTCCAGCGATCATCGAGCGGCCGTCGCAACCTCCGGCTATCCGGAGCACCCACGGAAATGAAGGTTCCGTCACATGCAGGGAGGGATTACCCTCACAGCGACTGGCTCAGCTTGATGCGGTGTACGACGGAGCACCCGTCGGATTGAGTTTTGTAGACCGCAATCTAAAATACATCAACGTCAATCGACGGCTCGCCGAAATGCACGGCTGCTCCATCGAGGACCACTACGGCAAAACGATCAGGGAGATTATTCCCACCCTATACCGGCTTATCGAGCCCCACATACACCGAGCCCTGAATGGCGAGAGTATCTCCAATGTGGAGATCCGAGAATCGAACACCTCTCCAGGTAATCCCGGAAGAGTCTTTCTTGCCTCTTATCAGCCTGCCTTTGACGAAGCAGGAGAAGTAATTGGCGTATCGTGTGCAATCCTGGACTTCACATCTCGCAAAGCGGCCGAGGACAGGCTGCGCCAATATGAGAGAGTGGTCGAAGGTCTCGATGAAATGGTTACCGTTGTGGACCGCAACTATCGCTTTATTCTGGCGAACCGCGCCTTCATTGATGCCTTTGCTCCGAGGGAAGAGTTGATTGCCGGGCGGCTCATTTCGGAATTTGTGGACAGCAACGTCTTCCTGCGAATCGTCGTCCCCAGGCTCAAAGAGTGCTTCGGCCGCAGGCACGTTCTCTTTAGCATGGAATACAGCTTCCCCCGCACCGGCAGGCGTGCATTAGCCGTTTCATATTCTCCAATTGAAGTTTCCGGATCGGTGCAGGCAGTCGCGTGCGTGCTTCGCGACGTCACGGATATGAAACGCATTGAGACTGTAGAAACGGGTTGGCAGAAACGCATCGAACTGGCGGAAGGTGCCGGCCTTCGAATTGGGCTTTGGGATTGGGACGTTCAGGAAAACACAGTCGTGTGGTCCGATGAGTCCTACCGGCAATGGGGATTCACACGCGACACATTCTCCGGCAAAGTGGCTGAAGCGGTGCCGCGAATCCACCCCGACGACCGCCCCCGGGTTGAAGCAGCCATCCACCGAGTCATCTCCCGTGAAGCAAATGAATATGCATCTCAATACCGCGTACAACGTCCCGACGGTTCCGTTTGCTGGATTGACGCACGCGGTGTGATCCCGCACACCTCTTCTCCGCGCATGATTGGCATTGGGGTGGATATCACCGATTACAAACGGACACTGGACGTGAGTAACGCCTGGCTGAAGAGTGATGATCAGGATATCGCGGTCCGCTAAGCCGTAGATTCCTGGACACCGCGGATTGTGTTCCCATGGAGGGAGGGCATCTCTGCTGCAGCACACAGGAATCGCCAATGCGCTAATCGAGATTTCTAAGACGGGTCATCTGCGGATGGCGTGCGGATGACCGGATGGTGCAGATTGCTCAAACGACACCCACCTCGACCGGAGATTGCCGTACTCGATCTCTTCGCATCGGCGCCCAGAACGCGTTGGGTGGACACTAGCGCAGGGCGACGACTTCCACGTCGCCGGTTCGGCGCACGATGTCGACGCCGACGGTTTGGGCATAGCGCTCGAAGGAGATGTCGAGGCAGGCATTGCCCATGGTGAGATTGCGGATGTGGACGCGCTTCAGCGTTTCAGGAAGCGCGGAGTGATGGAGATAGACGCGCAATTCCCGGGCGCGGACTTCAAGCCCGAGGCAGGCCTGGAGGACGAGAAAGACGGCGCCGGCGGCCCATGCCTGGGGTGCGCAGGCTACGGGGTAAAGGGTCGGTCCTTTGCCGGACCGGCGATCGAATCCGCAGATGAGTTCGGGAAGGCGATGGAGGTTGACCACACCGGAAAGATCGAGTAGCCCCGACAGGATGCGGAGCGCGAGCCCCTTTTGCGGGGAGTGGAGCGCACCATAGGCAATGATGGCGTTGTCGTGCGGCCACAGAGAGCCGTTGTGATACGACATGGGGTTGTAGCGCTTTTCGCTGGTAACCAGTGTCCGGATCCCCCAGCCGGAGAAGAAGGCCGGCGACTGCAACTGATCCTCGATGCGGCGGGATTGCTCCTCGGTAGCGATGCCGGAGAAGAGGCAGTGACCGGCGTTGGAGCTGCGGACCTGACACGGCCGTTTCTCGCCATCGAGGGCGATGGCGAACATGGAGAGCTCGTCGCACCAGAACTTCTCTGAAAATTTCGATCGCAGGCTGCCCGCATCGGCGGTGAGGCGATCAGCCAGTTCGGGCCGGCCGAGATCGCGGGCAACCGGGGCGATACCAAGCTTAGCCGCATACACGTAGGACTGCACTTCGCAGAGGGCGATGGGGCCGGCAGCAAGCTTGCCGTCGCTGTGGAAGACGGAGTCGCTGGAGTCTTTCCATCCCTGCTGCACGAGGCCGTGCTCGGTCTGCCGCTCGTATTCGACAAAGCCGTCGCCGTCGCTGTCGCCGTACTGATCGATCCAGTCGAGAGCGGCCTCAACATTGGGCCATATGCTGCGCAGAAAGTCGAGATCGGCGGTGCGTTCGTAATATCGCGCGGCGAGCAAGACGAACAGGGGGGTGGCGTCCACGGTGCCGTAATAGCGGCCGAAGGGGACCTCGCCCAGGCGCGCCATCTCGCCCTGCCGGGTTTCGTGGAGGATCTTGCCGGGCTCTGCGTCGCGTTCGGCGTTGAGGGTGTCGGCCTGGGTGGCGGCCAGATAGGAGAGAACGCCACGGGCGATGGACGGCTCGAGCCACAGAAGCTCGAGCGCGGTAATGATGCCGTCCCTCCCGAAGACGGTGGCAAACCAGGGCACACCCGCGTACGGATAGGGCCCATACGGCGTCGGGGTGATCATCATGGCCAGATCGGCGCGCGAGCGGCGGAGCCAGATGTTGCACTGCACGTTGGAGGTGTGGATCAATCCCGCGGGGAGAGGACCGCCCTCGCGTTCGCGGGTCATGGCTGTGCAGGTCTCGTCACAGGCTCCTGGTTCGCCGGGCTTGGGCTCCCCCTCCTGGATGCAGAGGACGGTGAGGGAGAAGCTGGTTTCCCCCTGCGGCTCGAGATGGACGGCGCTCGAGATTTTGCCTTCGCCCACGGTGCAGGAGGGTAGCGAACACTCGACCCGCGTGGTGCGGCGGATGCCGTCGAGACCCTCATAGGCGAGGGCGAGACCGTTGGAGACCGTTTTTTCGGGGAGCATGCGGCCGCGGCGCGCGCGCTTTTCACCGCGCACCTCGAAGATGTCCGCGAAGTCGGCGTCGAATTCAAAGGTCAGGTTCAGGTCGACCGGGTTTTCGCCGTAGTTGTGGACGGTCAGGCAGTCGTAGCAGCAGTTGTCGGTGAGAAACTTCGTGCGATAGATATGCACGGTACCGCGGGCGAGCGTTCCTCCGCAGGGAGGCTCAAGGTCGGGGTTGGTCAGATCGACGGCAACGAGCACGTTATCTTCCCGCACGGTGGAGCTGAGCAGGAGGGGGCGCGCGTCGCAGAGAGTCAGGTGGAGGCGGGAGAGGTGGCGGCTTTCCTTATGGAAAATGCCCTGTTGGCCGAAGCCCACGGGCTGGATGTCTCCGCCGCGATCGAAGATGGCGAAGGTATCGCCGTGAAGCAGGACGCGGGTGCGATCGTCGGCCAGAGAGGAGGAAGCGCGGATGTAGAAGTGTGGGCCGACGGCGATAACGTCTCTGCTGCCCACATTGCCTGTTGCGGTTGGCATCGGAAAACACTCCTCGCGGTTTAACTGGCGAGCGAAAGCCCGCGCCGCTTTCCGGCGGCTTGCCGCCTCTGCTCGAGAACCCGCTCGTAAGCGTCCAGATAGCCTTCGCACATACGGCGGACGCTAAATCGCTCCTCGAAGACGGCGCGGCAATTTTTCCTGTCTATTAAGGGGATGCGCCGCACGGCATCTGCGGCTTCCTCGACGCTTTTCACAATGTAGCCAGTGACTTCGTCTTCGAGTATTTCCGGGACGGAACCGCAGGGGAAGGCAATGACGGGCGTACCGCAGGCCATGGCTTCAATTATGACCAGGCCGAACGGCTCAGGCCAGTCGATGGGGAAGAGCAGCGCCCAGGCATTGCCGAGGAAAGCGGCCTTGGCGGGCTCGCTAATTTCACCGATGAACTCGACAAGCGGGTCGTCGAGCAGCGGCTCGATGTGCTGCTCGAAATAGTCCCGGTCGGCGGCATCGACTTTGGCGGCGATGCGGAGCGGCATGCCCACGCGCCTGGCGATCTCGATGGCGCGATCGACGCGCTTTTCCGGCGAGATGCGCCCGAGGAAGGCGAGATACTGGCCGGGCTGCTCGTGCAGGGCGTAGAGGTTCTCCGGCAGACCGTGGTAGACGGTGGCGAACCAGCTGGCCCACGGTACGGGGGCGCGCTGAGCGTTCGAGATGGAGATGAGGCACATGTCGTCAAATTCCCGAAAGAGGGAGTGGGTCTCCGGAAGATCGAGACGGCCGTGCAATGTGGTCACGGCCGGGAGGCTGTGTGCGCGAATAAGGGAAAAGGGCAGGCCATCGAGATGGCAGTGAACGATGTCAAACTCATCTGCATCCTGCGCTAGCCATTCGGTCATGAGCAGATGCTGGGCGAGCGCCTCGGACTGCGAACAGCCCCGGAGACGCAGGGCGCTGTCGCCGATATACCGCAGACGGGCCGAGGTACGCGAGTCGCCACTGGCGTAGAGGGTGACATCGTGGCCCTGTCGCACCAGCTCTTCGGTGAGATAGTAGACAACTCGTTCAGTCCCGCCATAGAGGCGGGGAGGAACACTTTCGTACAGCGGCGCGAGTTGCGCGATTCTCATCGATGACCCCCTCGAGAGGGTATGGGAGCGGCCCTGCTGGCACTCAGGCTTAGATGCCGGACGAGCGGGCCGGATAATACCTCTCGACCTGGGGCGTGGGAAGATCTGGCGCTTTTTCCTGCTCACTGGAGAGGCGGAAGCGACGAATGGTCGTGGGGACGTGAAGCGGGTTGATGAAGATGCTGCTCACCGGTTTTCATAATTGCTCATTAGAGACTTGAATCAGCATTGGTATGTATGGTGTTTTGGAAGCAGCGAAATAGGGTGCCCTTTTTGGCGTGACTATGAGCTGATTCACAATCGCGCCCAAGGTTTTTTCGTCCTCTCGTGTAAATGTGACTAGCGAGTCCAGGAGCTCTGAGCGTGTTTCCCAAATTGTTAAGCTCATCGGCCAGTTGATATTTCCGAGCATTTGCGACCCCGACCGCAACAAAATAAAGATGCTTTAGATAAAAGGATGCGAGCAATGTAACGATGGATATAAACACGCCTGCATCGAAGCCTCAAAGGTTAGTTCGAGGGTGCAAACCTGCCAAATTCCTCCATGCCAATGAGCCTTCGTGAATGGAGGATAGATGGTGCTCGTCTAAGTCAGGATCAGCATGATAGCCAACCATGCGCCCGGCGCCCGCCGCCCACGGGACAACCGGCGACTTAATCTTATCGCGGATCTTCTTTATAGAAAGTTCTTTCAAGGCGGAGTCACGGGCTTTAGACCTTCCTACTTCGTCTGTCCACGAAACCCTCCGGTGCTCTCTGACGCATAAGCTTCCCGAGAAGATGAGTCGCATGCCATTGAGATTTTTGGGCTTTTTTGCTCGTCAAGAGTCCGGCCGATTGCGAGATTTGTAACGGCTCGATTAGTTCTAAAGTCGTATTTCCGATTCGTTCCAGCGAAGCATTGTCCAGCTTGCGGCCCATGGGTAGCGTAATGATTGGGGGTCAGCCCCATGACAACAGGCCAGCCCGCGATGACAGGTTCCTACGATTACTTCCTGGTCGCTCTTTCCGTGGTGATCGCAATTCTTGCATCCTATACAGCACTTGATCTAGCTGGACGGGTAACCGCCGCGACCGGATGGATCCGCCAAAGCTGGCTCGCCGGTGGAGCAGTGGCAATGGGATTCGGCATATGGTCCATGCACTACATCGGAATGCTGGCCTTTCGTCTGCCCGTGCCAGTCGCCTACGATTGGCCAACTGTTATGTTTTCGCTCGGAGCCGCGATCGTTGCTTCGGCCCTTGCCCTGCACACCGTGAGTCGAAAGGCGATGAGCCCTCTGCAAGCCGTCCTCGGCAGTCTCATGATGGGCTCAGGAATTGCGTCCATGCACTACATCGGCATGGCGGCGATGCGTTTACCGGCCGAATGCCGGTACGACGTGCGGCTTGTGGCTCTCTCGATCCTCATTGCCGTCCTTGCTTCCTTCGCAGCGCTGTGGCTAGCTTTTTATTTCCGCGGAGACACGACCGGGACAGATTGGCGAAAGTTAGCCGGAAGCGTGGCCTTGGGTGTGGCGATCCCAGCGATGCATTACACGGGGATGGCTGCGGCGCATTTTGGCCTGTCAACGGCGCAGCCGGACTTGTCCCACGCCGTGAATATTTCTACACTCGGCATCGCGGGAATTGCCGCTGTCACATTTGTCGTCCTCGGGCTGGCCCTCCTCACCTCCTGGGTCGACCGGCGATTCGCCGCCCATGCCCTGAAGTTGCAGGCGAGTAATGAACGCTATCGTCTGCTATTCGAGCGAAACGTCGCGGGCATTTACCGAGGGACTCTGGAGGCACGCATTCTTGACTGTAACGACGCCTTTTCTCGAATTCTTGGTTACTCATCCCGGAAGCACCTAAGCCAATCCGCATGCAATATTCTTCTCGGTTCAGCCGATCGGGAAACCTTTCTGGCAGCGCTCAGGAATCAAAAGGTACTCAGCAGCTTCGAGCACTGTCTTCGACGTGAGGACGACGCGCCCGTCTGGGTTCTTGAAAACGCGAGCCTCATCGACAGCAGCGACGAGACGCCGGAGATGATTGAAGGAACTGTCATCGATATTACCCAGCGCAAACAAGCGGAGACGGACCTGCGCCGAGCGAATAGCCTGCTGGAAAAGCGCAGCCGGGAAATTGAAGAAGAGTTGATACTCGCCACGAAGGTGCAGGAAACGCTGGTGCCGAAGAGGTTGGTTTGGGACCGCGGTACGGTGGAAACGCATTATCAGCCGGCCCGATCGATCGGCGGAGATTTTGGGCTCGTGACTTTGGGCGGCGATTGCCTCAATGCGATGGTTTGCGACGTGTCAGGACATGGCATCGGCTCTGCGCTGGTAGCGAATCGTGTTTACACCGAGATTATTGACCTCATCCAGCGAGGCACGGAATTCGCACCGATGCTCCAGCAACTCAACCGCTTCGTGCTGCAATCCTTTAGCGGCCAATTCTATTTCACGCTCGCAGCTATGCGGCTGAATGGAGACGGACGCACGCTGGTATTCGCCGGAGCCGGACACCCCCCGGCAATGATTGCGCGGCCCGGTGAGCAGCCGCGATTGCTGGAATCGCAGAGTCGCGCTCTTGGACTGCTCGAAGAAGCGGTCAACGGCAACGCGACGACTCAAATCCAGCTTCAGGCCGGCGATCGCGTGGTCATCTACACGGACGGCTTCAGCGAATGCTTCAACCCGCAGGAGCAGGAATTGGGCATCGATGGGCTGAGGCGTATCGTCGGGAAGGCCTCGGAGCAGCCGCTGCCTGAGATGAAGCGGGTCATCCTCGATAGCATCGACGCATGGCAGAACGGTCCCCCCGCTGACGACCGATCCCTGATTGTCGTCGGCGTGCGGTAGAACCCTCCATCGCCGAAAGAGCACTGCACTGCTATCATGCCCGAGAGCCTGCGGCAACACCGGCGAGAGCCTTGCTGTTCTCCGCCGCTGCTTTTTGGGGTTGGCCGAGCGCACGATTGGTTCGCTCGAGCCACTGGTGAGCCAGCTTCAGGTGATTGAGGCTGGTCGCATTGAGAGTGCTCTTGTTCGCCAACATGCCGCGGTATCCGTCCCGCAGCAGCGGCGCCGCCTCGGCATACTTCTACTGACCTGCCAAGCTTTCCCCCAACAGGCTCTCCGCATCGGAGTGCCTCCAATCGTCAGGCTTGGCCTTGCCTCCGTCGAACTGCAGAATCTCGCGCGCCAGCGGCTCGGCCTCCCCATACTTGCGCTCTCCGCAGGCTGAGGTGATGGGTAAGCTCAGCGCTTTGACAAAGGAATTTGTTGAGGTCGAGCTCCGGCTTGCCCAAAATCCAGCAATATGCCGCCGAAAAGAAGAAGTTCGGGCATCTCCTCGATCAGCGGGAACAAGCTGCGACTGCAGTTTCTGAACTGCGGCCCGGAAGAGGAAAAGGCGCGACTGCAATCGACGACGCTCGCCAGATGCTTAGCGATTCAATGCAGCAATTCGTGAGTCATCCGTTCAGCAAGAATCGATCATCCGGGGCCGCTCGCCTCACAATCAGGTCGAAGATATCTTCAGCACAGCCTGTGTTGAAAAATAATCCATGCCCAGGAAAGTCCGCCATCTTTGCTTCCGCGACGTCATTCCATGATCTGATGCCATCTCTGCCGGCGAAGTATCAGCCTGCGTTCGTGCGTAACAATCGCCCGGCAGTATCGTCCATGCCGGCAGTCTCCATGCATCAAAATGTCGCATGGATCCTGCGCGTTCCGGCTCAGCCACGCATCTCGTCGACCCAAAGGACTCCGCTCCGCCCGACCGGGTCCGCGTCCGCGGCGCGCGCGAACACAACCTCAAAAACATCGACGTCGACATTCCTCGCGACGCCCTCGTCGTCTTCACCGGCGTCTCCGGATCCGGCAAGTCGTCACTCGCCTTCGGAACTCTCTACGCTGAGGCCCAGCGCCGCTACCTCGAATCCGTCTCCCCCTACGCCCGCCGCCTCTTCCACCAGCTCAGCGTTCCTGAAGTCGACTCCATCGACGGACTCCCCCCTGCCGTCGCTCTCCAGCAGCAGCGTGGATCGCCGACCACCCGCTCTTCGGTCGGCAGCGTCACCACCCTCTCCAATCTCCTGCGCATGCTCTACTCCCGTGCCGGCGACTATCCCCGCGGAGCGCCTATGCTCTACGCGGAGAACTTCTCCCCCAACCGTCTTGAAGGCGCCTGCCCCAAATGTCACGGTCTCGGTCGCATTTACGAAGTCACTGAGCAGTCCATGGTGCCCGACCCGTCGCTCACCATCCGCCAGCGCGCTGTCGCTGCATGGCCCACCGCCTGGCAGGGACAAAATCAGCGCGACATCCTCGTCACCCTCGGCTACGACGTCGACCGTCCCTGGCGCGACCTGCCCAAAAAGGACCGCAACTGGATCCTCTTCACCGATGACCAACCCACCGTCCCCGTCTACGCCGGATTCACGCCCGCCGAAACCCGCCGCGCTCTCCGCCAGAAAACGGAGCCGAGCTACATGGGCACCTTCACCAGCGCCCGCCGCTATGTCCTCGAAACCTTCTCCAAAACCCAGAGCGCCATGATGAAGCGCCGTGTCTCCGCCTACATGCTCTCGACCGAGTGCCCTGTTTGTCATGGGAGGCGCCTCCGCGTGGACGCGCTCGAAGTCCGCTTCGCTGGCCTCAACATCGCCGAACTCAATGCCCTCCCACTGCTCCAGGTCCACCGACGCCTCGCGCGGTACGCGCAGCCAAAGACCTCGCCCCTGCGCGCCGCACCGGAGAAAGCCGCCGTCGCCCTGCGCGTCACCCAGGACATCGTCGCGCGGCTCGATGCGCTTCTCCTCCTCGGCCTCGGCTATCTCTCCCTCGAGCGCAGCACGCCCACCCTTTCGCCCGGCGAGCTGCAGCGCCTCCGGCTCGCCACACAAATGCACTCCAACCTCTTTGGCGTCGTCTACGTTCTCGACGAGCCCTCCGCCGGCCTGCATCCCTCCGACACCGAAACGCTGCTCCAGGCCCTCGATGCCCTTAAACGCGTGGGTAATTCGCTCTTCGTCATCGAGCATGAAATCGATGTGATCCGCCGCGCCGACTGGATCGTCGACGTCGGCCCTGGCGCCGGCGAAAAGGGTGGCGAGATCCTTTACAGCGGTCCGCCCGCCGGACTCCACAAGGTCTCCGCCTCAAAGACGCGCCTCTACCTCGGTGCCCGCAAGCCCGCGCCGCACACCCCACGCAGTCCTACAGGATGGCTCCGCCTCGCCGGTGTCACCCGCAACAATCTCCACATCCTCGACGCGCGGTTTCCCTTGGGAGTCCTCACCGCCGTCACCGGTGTCTCCGGTTCCGGCAAGTCCACCCTCGTCAGCCAGGCCCTCGTCGAGCTGGCCGCGCAGCACCTCGGCCAAAAACTCGCCGACGACGACGCAGAAGAAGATCCCCTCACCGCCGACAAGCCTGTTACTCTTGGCGGCTCCATCGTCGATGGCATAGAGACCCTGCGCCGCCTCGTTCAGGTCGATCAAAAACCCATCGGACGCACGCCCCGCTCCAACATGGCCACTTACACCGGACTCTTCGATCACGTCCGTCGCCTCTTCGCCGCCACAAAAATGGCCCGCGACCGCCGCTACGACGCCGGACGCTTCTCCTTCAACGTCGCCAAAGGCTGCTGCCCCACCTGCTCCGGCGAAGGTTTTGTCTGCGTCGAGCTCCTCTTCCTCCCCAGCGTCTACTCGCCCTGCCCCGCCTGCCATGGCGCGCGCTTCAATCCGAAGACCCTCGAAGTGAAATACCGAGACAAGAACATCGCCGAAGTCCTCAGCCTCACCGTCGACGAAGCCATCGACTTCTTCGCCGACGGAACCACCATCCAGCGCGCCCTCTCTGTCCTCAGCGAAGTCGGCCTCGGCTATCTCCGCCTCGGCCAGCCCGCCACCGAGCTCAGCGGTGGAGAAGCGCAACGCATTAAGCTCGCCACCGAGCTCCAGCGCCCGCAAAAAGGTGACACGCTCTACGTCCTCGACGAGCCCACCACCGGCCTTCATCCCTCCGACGTCGAACGCCTCCTCGCTCAGCTCAACCGGCTCGTCGACCTCGGCAATACGGTCATCGTCGTCGAGCACGACCTGGACATCATCGCCGCCAGTGACTGGGTCATCGACATCGGCCCAGGCGCCGGCGAAGAAGGCGGCACCATCGTCGCAGCTGGCACGCCGAAGGCGGTGGCCCAATCCACAATCAGCCGCACTGCCCGCTATCTCCAACCTCTCCTCGTCGCAGGAAGCTGATCCGTCCGGGAAGGCCCGCTCCGCGAATCCGCGTCGGGTGGGGAGAACTGCCAGCACGATGTGCTGTCCGGTTGGATCGCTGCTCGAATGCCTCGTTTTCCCGATACCTATCCGATCGGAGATGCGCAAGTCGCGCTCGATGAGCGCCTCGGCCTGTTCTCGACACAATTGAAGCAACACACTGCCCATTTCCGGCGGAGGACCTGGACGGCGCGGGCGCAGTGCCGGTCAGCGCACCGGTTCCCGGGCCTTTTCAGTTTCGTGAAGTTGATCCGCGTATCCCTGATCCAGGATCATTGACCCGGTCCATTGTGAAACTGACTGCGATGTGGCCCAGCGCTGGTGTTGATAGAAGAGATGCGTGTTCGGACGGAAACCCCGGCACGTTACAGGGCGGACTCGTTTCGCCTCTACTTGCAAATCTCTACCTGCGCCGGCTGGACTAGACGTCGGAGAAGAAGGCTTCGGCAAGCGCCCGCACGATGGCAGCTCCTTTCGCGCTCACATATACTTCCTCACTAGACGGAGCGGAGAGAACCATAGGAGCCCACGTCCAGATGGCCTCTTCCACGGTGTTCATCAGTTATCGGCGTGAGGACAGCGCCGGCCATGCAGGCCGTTTGTTCGATCGACTTGCCGACAGGCTGGGCCGCGATCACGTATTTCGCGATGTCGAGAATATCCGGCCCGGTGAAGACTTCTCCGACGTGATCCGGCGGAGAATCGAGGCTTCGGATGTTCTGTTCGTTCTGATCGGTCCTCGCTGGCTCACAGTGGCAGACGCAGACGGGCGTCGACGGCTGGAAGACGCGGGCGATCCTGTGCGCCTGGAGATTGAGGCCGGACTGGAGCGGAAGATGCGGGTCATCCCGGTGCTGCTGCCGGGAGCCCGGATGCCGAAGGCGAAAGATCTCCCGCCGACCCTTGCGCCGCTGCTCAGGCTGAACGCATATGAAGTCACTGAGACACATTTCGATCAGGATGTGCTGAAGCTGCTGGCCGAGACCCGGGCGCCCGCGCACTTGAAGCTGCGCGTGCTTTTCACCGAAAGGCCTGTCTATCTTGTTTATTTGCTGATCGTGTTGGGGATTGGCGTTGCAGTGGCCGCGCTGCTGTCCCGCAGCCATTCGACGGCTCACTCTGATCTGCAGCCGTCGAGTCCGGCTGTGGCGGGGACTTCTGGTTCAACGCCATCTGAAACAACAACGCCAAAGCCGACGGTTCCTGCAGCCATGACGCCGGACCAGGCACGCGATCAGCTCGGACGCCTCGGTCTTGCTTACAACTCTGACGCCTTTATAGGCGCAGCAGGTAATGGAGATGCGAGCGCAGTATCTCTGTATCTGAAGGCAGGCATGAGGCCAGACGCCGGGTCGCCGGATACACCGTCGGCTCTCATGTCTGCGCTCGATGAGGATCATCCCGAGATTGCCAGGATGCTCATTGAGAATGGGGCCGACCTGAGCCGCTCATTACGCGCAGTGGCGCGGAATGGCAACCAGGATTTATTTAATTTGCTGCTCAGCAGGAAACCAGGCCATGAGGCTTTGACTGAAGCGCTGAATCAGGCTGCCGAAAGCGGCCATATCAATCTCGTGAAGGAGTTGCTCAACAAAGGAATCAGCCCCAACGATCGGTGGGCAGGGAGCCCACCTCTGGAAGACGCAGCCTATTACGGGCATACGGACATCGTCAGACTGCTTTTGGATCGTGGGGCCGACCCAAAAGCAGTGGACGCAAATGTTGGTGGTAATGGGGAGACGGCGCTGCATTACGCTGCCCGGAGCCAGTCGGATACGACAGAGATTACTGGGCTGCTGCTGAGTGCAGGTGCACCGGTGAATGCTCAGGACAGAAACGGGAGGACTCCGTTGATGGACGCTATTGACGATCGCAAGATCACAATGATGTTGCTCGAAAGTGGAGCCAACGTGAATCTGCGTGATGATTCGGGCGGAACGGCGCTGATGTATGTCGTCGGGCAGCATCTAACGGACAGAATCAAGCTGATAGTCGACAAAGGGGCCGATGTCAACGCTCAGGATAAGCGTGGTTACACACCGCTGATGTTTGCCTCGGGCGCAATCGACAGCGTCGACGCTCCCGAAACCGTGCAGGCAGTAATCGACAACGGAGCACGACTGAATATCCAGGACCGAGACGGCTTCACCGCGCTGATGTATGCGGCGGCAAAGGGACTGAATGGCACGGTGCGAGTTCTACTTGCCGCAGGAGCTGACCGAGATATCAGAAATAAGGAAGGCAAGACGGCTTTACAGTTGGCGACCGCAAATTCGGAAAAACGCGCCGTGGAGATGTTGAAGAAATAGAAGGCGAACAAGAGCGACCGGCGGACTTTGATTGGCCTCGTTATTCCGGAGCCATTCTGAATGTTAGTCTCGGCCGCAGCCGCGGCATCTGGCTCGGCAGCCCCAAGCCTCAAGCGCTCAACTGCGCACAGGTTGAGACGGCCGCATCGAGTCCGTGCTTGTCACTCAAAATCTTATGCTTGTGACTCGCCGCTCGCTCCCCAATAGCCAGACCCGTTCTCACCTCGTGCGCCTCGCAAACCGATGCACCAGGATGCTCGCCGATACACAAACTCGAAATTACCTGAATGAAAACGAGCAGCGATTGGCCGCTTAACAGGCGAACGCAGTCATCGAGCATAATTTAGGTTTCGAATTAGGAATAGGTCTCCGGAAACGTTAGTTTCCGCCCGGGACTCAGCTCAAATTACGCATAATCGCCGAGTCGCTCACCGACGGGGCTGACGCCGGAGATCGCCCATCCGCCAGGCAACTTGACGGAAAACGGCCGACGCGGTCCCGTGGTTTCAGATCCGCAGTCGCATCCGGCACAAGGGCGCATCGGCGACTTCCCGTCAGGGTGGATCTCGGAACACTGGTCCGCTTCCAGGGCCCTATCCGAATGGGCGAACTCAAATCGCCTTGGATCAGTGGTTTGGCCAGACGTGATTAACGCAGATTCTTGGCTCCCGTCATTCCTCTTGCTTACCGAGGGGAGATGTACTATGATGGCTCGGTAACCGAGAGGAACACGCATGAGCAAACCTTCTGACCTCGTCCAGGGCACGCTGGATCTGTTGGTTCTAAAGATCCTCGCTCTTGAGCCGCTGCACGGATGGGCTCTCAGCCAGAGATTGAAGCAGGTCTCTGGCGACGTGCTGCAGGTGAGCGACGGTTCGCTCTACCCGGCTCTGCACAAGCTTGAACAGCAGGGCTGGATCCATGCCGAGTGGAAGCCGACGGAGAACAATCGCCGGGCGAAGTTTTACTCCCTTACGCGGCTGGGGAGGCGATACCTGGAGAAGGAAACGGCGAACTGGGAGCGAATTTCGACAGCCATCTCCGGCGTGTTGCGGCTTACAGAGGTGTGAGCGATGCGGCTTGAAAACTGGATCTGCACAATCCCGATGCGGCTGCGCGCTCTGTTTCAGCGCAACCGATTGACGGCGGAACTTGACGAAGAGCTTCGCGATCACCTGGATCGCCAGATCGAATTCAACGTGGCAGAGGGAATGAGTCCGGAAGAAGCCCGGCTTGCCGCATTGCGCAGCCTGGGAAATGCGGCGCTGCTGCGCGACCAGGCCAAGGCAACCTGGAACTGGAACGGGCTGGAGCAGTTCCTGCACGACCTGCGCATCGGCATTCGGACCCTGAGCCGCACGCCCGGATTCACGTTCGTTGCGATTCTGGTGATGGCGCTGGGCGTCGGGGCGAACGTTGCCTTGTTTACGGTAGTCCACAGCGTATTGCTCAAGCCGCTGCCGTACCGCGATCCAGGCCGGTTGGTTCTGGTCTACGAGGCTGACCCTCAGGGAGAGCATCCGGCACCATGGCTTCCTGTGGATGCGGGGAGCTTCTGGGAGTGGCAAAGGTCAACACGGTCCCTCGCACAAATGGCCCTTGTCTCGCCCTTCCAGGAGTACAACGTATCCGGTGAAGGCGGAAAGCTGCCGGAGGTTGTGCAGGCGGCGTGGTGCACCGACAACTTCTTTTCGCTTCTCGGAGTGCAGCCGGCGATGGGCCGGTCCTTCACAGCAGGTGACGACAAGCCGAGTGCGCCGGCAACGGCCATGATCACCGCGAACTTTTGGAAGCGTCGGTATGGGGCCGACCGGGCAATTGTGGGAAAGACCATCTGGCTCGATGCCAGGCCCTATACGGTAATTGGCGTGCTGCCCCCGACGTTTGTCTATTCCGGGGCATTTGGAGGCAGCGACGACCAGATCTGGACGCCGGTGAGGCATGAGGCGGGGGCTTATCTGCTAAGCACCTACGGAGATCACGAGTTCCTGGCGATAGCGCGGCTCGCCCCAGGTGTTTCGCTCACTTCGCTTGTGGCGCGTGTCGACGCGTTGCAGAAGCAGATCAAGCTGGCTCATCCCGAACCCGCCGTACACCCCGGCGCAATCGGCAGAACCATGCTCGACGATACTGTGCACAATT
>Ga0335072_10000644_pt1 | contig 64278 bp, 62 predicted proteins | sample Lox_Sample_21_FD_206725 | JGI IMG/M metagenome (GOLD analysis project Ga0335072, IMG submission 206725) | Soil microbial communities from Loxahatchee National Wildlife Refuge, Florida, United States - Lox_Sample_2.1 | ecosystem: Environmental > Terrestrial > Soil > Wetlands | place: USA...
ACGCCGATGAGATCACCCGATATCAGCCCGGGCAGGTACGCCTGCTGCTGGGCCGGTGCACCGAACTTCACCAGCGGCAGCTCAAGGCTCCACATCTGCGCGTTCAGCGAGAAAATCAGCCCGTTATCGTGACACCCGTACCCAAGCCCCTCCATCACCAGCACCGTCGTCAGAATGTCAGCACCGCCGCCGCCCAGCTCCGCCGGCACCGGCAGACCCTGAACCCCGAACCCGGCACAAGCCCGCCACGCCGCCACAGAAAACTCCCCCGCCTCCTCCCGCTTAGCCAGGTCCCGGTCAAGCTCCCGGCGGGCGAACGCGACCGCCGCCTCCTTCAGCTCCCGCTGCTCAGCACTCAACGAGAAGTCCATGCCATCCCCCTGCCCGCCCGGCTGAGCTCCCGCGCCCAGCCAGGCCGTCTCTCCCAGCCCGCTCCACCCCAGCTGCCGGTGCCTAGAGCCGGCGACCGCGGCCGCCCTGCTTTTCACGGCGACCCACTTCGAATGTCATAGCTAAAGCCGCCCCCCACGGCCAGCGAGAAAATAGGCGCGGACGCGAAGATTCGCAATCGTGCCCATATAGACCCGTGACTACATGACCCGCGACCGCCGGTCCTGATACACCCCGAGTCGGCCAGTCCGCGGCGAGTTCAGCCCAGGGGGCACGGGCTTCGCATTACCCTGCCAGCAAGCCGAATGGGCGCCAGCCGTAACGGGCGGCTTCGCGCGCACCCCGTTCTCCGCTACCGGCATCTTGCACCCGGTAACTGAGGTGCCAATTATCAAGTGATAATGAGCTTGGAGGAGCTGAATGCCTCTGCGTAATGCGTCCGGCACTCCATCCCGCGCAGCCGGGCCAGCGCGAGGAACGTCTCCTCACCCCACCAGTCACGGCCCTCCTGTGAGGGATAGCATTTGCCGAGCAGTTGGACCTTTTGCCGCGCGACCTCATCGGTCAGCGGAAAATACGCGTTCGGCCGGGCCATATCGCCGTCCCACTTGGGAATCTCGTAGGCGAGGTACAGCTGGTCCCGGAATGCGGTCGGAACCAGTTCGGCGACCGTACGGTGGTCCTGGTGCGCGTCGCCTAGGGATGGTGCCAGTATGACGTCTGGTCTGAAGGACGCCGCCACTCCCTCGAGGACTTCCTTGACCTGTCCGTAGACGGCGGGCAGTCGACCGTCGGGCAGGCCGTGCAGCTCGACCTCAAGGCTGGCGCCCGGCGTGAACGCAGACGCCGCCGCCCGCGCTTCAAGTTGCCGCTCCGGCGTCCCGGTAAGCAGCACGTACCTGACGCGCATGCCGGGATGCCGCTCGGCCAGGCTGAGCAGCGTGCCACCCGCAGCGATCTCAATGTCGTCGGGATGCGCGCCGATAGCCAGCACGGACAGCGGCCCGTCGGGCAGCGTATCCAGCCGCAGCGCGATCACGCCGGGACAACCACGCCGTCGTCGGCCGCGAGAACCTCGGCCGAGGTGGCCGCGGTAGTCCGCAAGGACCGCTCGGAATCCCAGATCATCCACGGGCAGTTTCCCCGGTGGTACATCTCCTCCATCTGGGCGCGCTCCTTGACTGTGTCGGCCGGAGACCAGTAGCCCTTATACGGGTAGGCGAGGACACGCCCCCGCGGAACGAGCCTGACCACCGCGTCCTCTACCAGGTCTTCGCCCTCGTTGAGATGGTCGAAGATCTCCGGCCGGAGCACGAAGTAGCCGCCGTTCTCCCACTGGCGCAGGTCGCGGAACGGAGTCACCTGCGAGATGAACCCGTCTTCGCCGATGTCCACCACGTGGTGCGACGATGCCGGCGGCACGGCCAGCAGGCTGACCACGGCGTCGGTGGCCGCGAAGCGCGAGATCATGTCCGGCAGCGGCGCGTTGGTGAAGACATCCGCGTAGTTCGCGAGGAACATCTCTTCGTCCGCGACGAAACGGCGGACCCGGCGGAGCCGTTCTCCTATCGCGGAGTGCAGGCCAGTGTCGACGAAGGTGATCCGCCAGTCGGAGATGTCGGTCTTGAAGAGCTTGACCTGCCGGTCGCCGCCCGCCAGCACGAAGTCGTTGGACCGCGTCTCGTCGTAGCTGAGGAAGAAGTCCTTGACGGCCGAGGCTCCGTAGCCCAGGCAGAGCACGAAGTCGGTGTGCCCGTAATGCGCGTAGTAGCGCATGACGTGCCACAGCAGCGGCCGGTCGCCGATCATCGCCATCGGCTTGGGCGCGTTCGTCACTCCGTCCCGCATCCGCATTCCGAGGCCACCGCAGAACAAAACGACCTTCATATTCCTTCCCCCCAGCTTTGTCAGATGACTTCGAGCGCGGGGATCGGGAAGACCAGACGCCCTCCCCAGGTCCGCGTGTAGCCGAGTTGCCCGCTGATCTCGTCCCGCAGATTCCACGGCAGCACGAGGATGTAGTCCGGTTTGGTCTGCGCGATGTGCTCTGGCGGGCAGATCGGGATGTGCGTGCCGGGCAGGAACTTTCCCTGCTTCACCGGTGACCGGTCGACGGTGTACGCGAGCAAATCCGACCGGATCCCGCAGTGGTTCAGCAGCGTGTTGCCCTTGCCCGGGGCACCGTAGCCCGCCACGGTCTTGCCCCGCCGCGCGGCGGCGATGAGGAATTCGACCAGGTCGCTCTTAATCCGCAGCACCTCGGCGGAGAAGCCCTCGTGTCCCGCGACCGTGTGCAGGCCAGCCGCTGCCTCAGCGTCGAGGACCGACTTCACCCGTGCCGAGGGCTCGCCGACGGTCTCGGCGGGGCGCGCGTGAACCCGGAGCGAGCCGCCGTGCGTGCCCAGCTCCTCGACGTCGACGACCCGCAGGCCAGCGGTTTCCAGCGCGCGGCTCGATGTCAGGAGCGACAGGTACGAGTAGTGCTCGTGGTAGATCGTGTCGTACTGCCGCCGCTCCATCAGCCGCAGCAGGTGCGGGAACTCCAGCGTTACCAGCCCGGAATCTTTAACTAGCGCGCGCAGTCCCGCCGCGAACCCGCGGATGTCGGGCACGTGCGCGAAGACATTATTGGCGGCGACCAGGTCCGCCCGGCCGTACTCGGCGGCGATCGCGGCGCCCGTGGCCGGCCCGAGGAACTGGACGACAGTCCGGATGCCCTTGGCGAGGGCGGCGGCGGCGACGTTTCCTGCTGGCTCGACACCGAGGACGGGGATGCCCGCGGCATAGAAGTGCTGCAGCAGGTAGCCGTCGTTGCTCGCGACCTCGGTGACCAGGCTGTCGGGCGTAAGGCCAAGCTGGGCGATCATGTCGCCGGCGTACCTTTTCGCGTGCGCCACCCAGGAGTCTGAATACGACGAGAAATATGCGTAATCGGAAAAAATATCCTCGCCGGCAACATAGGCGGGCAGCTGGACAAGCAGGCATTCTCCACACAAACGGACATGCAACGGATAGAACACCTCGGCCGCGTCGAGGCTGTCTGCCGGGACATAGCTTTCGCAAAGCGGAGACATTCCAAGATCGACGAACGTGCGCGTAAGCTCCGCGCCGCACAAGCGGCACGAATGCCGTGACGACATGCCCCCTCCAGAATTCCGGTCGACTGTCAGCGATTTACCGGCGACCATCAGATCGTCGGCAAAGTGGTCTTGATACGGTCTGTGGCAGCGTTACTTACGGCACGCAGGCGCATGACGGAAGGAACACAACCGTGTCCAAGCATGAGTGCAGGGCATGCCGAGGAAAGTCCGGCGATATCGTGCTCGATCTCGGCGAACAGCCCGCGTCCGACCATTTTCCCAAATACGACGAACCGGGACCCGATCCCGTTTATCCGCTGCAGATGTGGCTCTGTTCGTCATGCGGGCTAGCCCAGCTGCTGACCGACCCGACAGTGCCTCAAGAGCCCAGGGGAACTGAGCCCGCCGCCCTCGTCGCACAGGCGGAGGACGCGGTGCGACGGGTCGCGGCAGCGGGCCTGCTGCCGGACGGCGGGCGGGTGACCGAGTACGGCAGCCCGCACGGCGGCTCCTGGCTCGGGCTGCTAACCGGACGTAATCTCTCGGCCGTCGATCGCAGCGAGGAAGCGGATGTCGTCCTCGACTGCTTCGGCATGATGCACGTTGCCGACCAGGCGGCCGCGCTCGAGGAACGCGCGGCGCGGCTCGCGCCTGGCGGCGTGCTGCTCCTGCAGTACCACTCTCTCGACACGATCGTCCGCCTAGGGCAGTGGAACGCGCTGCGCCACGGTCATTACGCCTATTACTCCACGACCGCCCTGGTCACGATGCTCGCCGCAGCCGGCCTCTGCCCGCGCACCGCGTGGAGTTTCGATCTCTACGGGGGCACCGTGCTGCTCGCCGCGTGCCGCGAGACGGACGACGCCGCGACCGGACCGGTGGGTCCCGGTGACACGCTCAGTGCGCTGCTCGCCGCGGAGCAGCGGTCTGGCATCACCAGCTCCGCAGCGCTGCTCGGCCTCCAGTCAGACGCGACAGCCCGCGCAGTCGCGTTGCACGACTGGCTCGCCGGCATGCATGGGGCGGGGAAGACCGTCTTCGGCTATGGTGCGGCCTCGCGGGCAGTCGCGCTGCTGCGTACGGCCAGAGTAGATCGTGACCTGCTGCCCGCGGTGGCTGACGCGTCGCCCGCCAAACACGGCCGGCGAATGCCAGGCACCGCGATTCCGGTCATCAGTCCCGCCGAACTGACCGCAGAGCCACCCGACGCGGTGCTGGTTTTCGTACCGGACTTGATGGCTGAGGTCCGCAAGACCTGCCCGGAGATCGAGGCCAGCGGCGGCGAGTGGGTGGATGCTGCTTCCCTGCTGTTAGGACGGGCCGATCAATGTCCGCAGTCTGGCCAGGCAGCGTCCCCGGGTGGGACCGATGCTGCCAACCGGTAGCCCAAGTTCGTCGGAGATCTCGGCATAGGAGGCGGGCGGGTCGGCCATCAGAAGCTCGAGCAGTCGTTGCCACCGCCACGGCAGATGGGCCATGGCTTCGCGGACCGTCCGGGCACGCTCATCGGCGAGCAGGGCATCGTCGACCTCTGAGTCGTGCGCGGGACCATCGAACGCGACATCCTCGGGAGCCAGCACCAGCCGCTTGCGCGATGCCAGGCACCGCAGGCACTCATTCCGAGCGGTTGCCGCAAGCCAGGATCCGACCCGGTCCGGGCGGTCAAGTCGGTCGATGTGCTCGACCAACCGCATCCACGTGGTCTGGAAGATGTCCGCCGCATCGCTCTCTACCAGGTTGAACTCCCTGGTGATTGACCAGATAAGCCTGCCGTACTTGCCGATAAGCCGCTCCCACGCCCGCGTGTCGCCGGCGCCCGCGTGCTTTACCAGCATGGTTATGTCCAAGCTGGCGACGTTCGATTCCCCCAGATCCAACGTGCCGGACCCATGATCCGCCTCTACCGCGCTAGTACGCACCTGACCCCCTGAACATTACTGAGAACGTTTTCCACAGAATTTGCAGATCGAGTGCGAACGACCAGTTCTCCACGTATCGCAGGTCCAGCCGGACCGACTCCTCCCAGGAGAGGTCCGATCGTCCGTTCACCTGCCACAGACCGGTAAGGCCCGGCTTCACCGCCAGTCGGCGCCGGACGTGAGCCGCATACTTTGCGGCCTCTTCAGGCAGCGCGGGTCGGGGACCGACGAGTGACATCTCGCCCCGCAGGACGTTGATAAGCTGGGGCAATTCGTCCAGCGACCACTTCCGCAGTCGAGCGCCAATAGTGGTGACCCGCGGATCCCTGCGGATCTTAAAGAGCACGCCGTCGAACTCGTTGCTCTCCCTGAGCTCGGCCAGCAGCGCCTCGGCGTTTATCACCATCGTGCGGAACTTGTACATCTTGAACGGCTCGCCGCTCTTGCCGACGCGCGTCTGGATGAACAGGGCCGGGCCTTTGTCGGAAAGCCGGATCGCCACCGCCATTGCCAGCAGCAGCGGCGATAGCGCGAGAAGCCCGAGCGCCGCAACGGTGCGGTCGAACAGGTCCTTGATCACCTGCCGAGGGCCGCTCAGCTGCGGGTGATCCACATGCAGCAGGGTCAGCCCGGCGGTGGGCCGTACGGTAGTGCGCGGCCCGGCGACGTCCAGCAATGCGGGGGCGACGCACAGGTCGGTGCCTGTCTTTTCCAGCTCCCAGGCGAGTGCCCTGAGCCTTATGCCGTCCATCTCCGGGCAGGAGAGCACGGCCACCGTGCCCGCCCCGATGCTGCGCACCGCACTGGCGGTGGCGTCCAGGTCACCGAGCACCGGGACCCCCGCCACCTCGCTGACCGTGGAACCGCCGGCCAGACATGCGGCGACCACCTGAAGGCCGTGGTGCGGCTCGCGGCGCAGTTCGCTGATGAGCTGTCTGACCGCAGGCTCGTAGCCCACCGCGATCACGTCGGACATGCACTGGCCTCGCCTGCGCAGCTTGTGCAGCCGCTTGCGCAGCGCGAACCTGGCCGCTAGGTCGAGAGTGACAATGACCTGCATGCTGACCAGCAGGTAGATCCGGGACAGCTCGTTGTCCAGCGCGTAAGAGATGATGGCGAGCGCGCCGGTCAGGCTGAGCCCTGCGTTCAGCACCCGCCGGAACTCGTCCGGACCACTGCCGAGGAACCGTTTCTCGTATCCGCCGAATACGCGCACAACGATGATCCACAGCAGCGGTAGGGCCAGGCTGAGCATGACGTACCGACTGGTGGGGCTGCTGCCGAAGCGCACCCCCACGGCCTCGGCCGCCGCTACGACCGCGACAGCGAAGTCAGCTATCACAATTTGCCGGATGTAGCTTCGCATCCACGTGCCCTGACGGCTTGCCAGCCATTCAGGGCGATCGTTCAGAGCTACAACAGGATCAGACGCACCAGACACACCAATCCCACCCCCCGATGCGTCATGGCGGCAGGCCGCCAGAACAACGCTCCCCGTGGCACAAAGCGCGTGCCCGCGCAGTTTCCCCTTACATAAATGCGGCAGGCGACCCGTTGCCCCAGCAAGCCGCACGCTCGGAATACCGTGATTTACTGCCTGATGACCCCCGCGGAGCGATCCTGGGCTTGCCCCCAGTCCAGGATCGGCCGGTTTCACATAGATTCCCGTCAGGACAGGACTTCCTGCTCAATCCGTTAACACAAAGTCATCAATGATTACTCTGAGTTATCGAGACCGTACTGCCGCCCACGAACCGAAACCAGAGAGTTTGCCAAACATTGACCTCAGCGTGAGCAATACATTACTCAGAGTGATGATTACCTGGTGATCACTGAGGCGCTTCTATGAGGCCCTCTCGCGCCTGCTTATCACTCAAGCCGCAATTCGCACTGACAGGGCAATACCAGCGAATGTCATCATCGGATTCGACCGGAATGAAAACCGCCTGAACAAATGCGACGGTTTCTCCGCGGAGCCGCCGAGCCCGGCGGGAAGTTACTCTTCCGGGCGAGCCGTGCGTTCCCGCTCACGCACCAGGTCGGCGAAGCGCCGCGCCGCGGCGCGCAGCTCGAGTTCCGGGTCGAGCCCGGCCGCGCGCGCCCGGGCGACGAGGGCCATCAGCGCGTCACCGACGCCGTCCCCGGCCGCCAGCGCCGCGCCGTCGGAAGCGGGCGTCGTGATCCCTGCCCGCGCCGCGCGCCGCTGGACCTGCGCGGCCAGGGAAAGTGCCGGCTGGCCGAACGAGACCCCGTCAAGCACGGACGGCATGGCGGGCGAGCCCCCGGCCGCGGCCCCGGCCTTGGCGGCACGCTCCGCCTTCTTGATCTCTTCCCAGTTCGCGTTGACGTCCGCCGCCGATGACACGGAAACCGAGCCGAAGACGTGCGGATGCCGGCGCACCAGCTTCGCCGCGAGCGTGTCGGCCACGTCGTCGATCGTGAACCCGCCCTCGTCACGGGGCCGCTCCGCGGCGATCCTGGCGTGGAAGAACGCCTGGAACATGACGTCGCCGATCTCCTCGCGCAGCGCGGCCAGGTCACCGGTCTCAATCGTCTCGGCCGCCTCGTACGCCTCTTCAAGCAGGTACGGCAGCAGCGACTCGTGCGTCTGCTCCCGGTCCCACGGACAGGACACCCGCAGCCTGTCCATGATCGATACCAGGTCGAGCAGGTGGGCGCCGGGCAGGTCGTACGAGCCGTGCAGCACCTGATAGGGCACGGAAAGCGAGCCGAGCAGCAAAGGGTCCACGGGCGTGTCCTGCGGCGCGAGCCACACCAGCGGCCCGCCGGAGGACGTCACGGCCGACGACAGAAATTCAGCCAGGGCCAACGCATCGATGAGCGGCGCGTCGACGACCACTGGTACCACATCGGCGGCCGTCAGCGCCGGAATGAGCGGGTGCCCGGCCGAGCCGGCGAGCACGCGGTCCGCTGCACGCAGCGCGGACCATGCCTGCCAGCTGAGCAGCCCGGGAGCGACCCGCGGGCTGCTCAGCAGGAGCGTCAGCACGCTGCGGGGGTCAGGCCCTCGGTGGAGGCCGGCGACGGCGTGCCCTCCGGCTGGGACAGTGTGTTCCCCACGGGCACGACGCTGAACGAGGTCGTCGCGTAGTCAAACCGGCCGAACTGCGGGCTGACCTTGATGTTCAGCGTCTGCGCGGCCGAGCACTGCGCCTTGTTGATCGACGCGGCGTAGGCGTTCTGCTGCGTCGTCGAGGTCGGCTCCTTGCCGCCGAACTCCTGCAGCGCGTACGCCTCCTGCTGCGCCTCCCACTGGCCGACCTGCGGGAACAGCCGCGGGGGAATGCCGTTCGCGATCAGCAGCTCCGACGTGCTGCTGAACCCGTTCTCCTGGGCCGTCGCGCTCAGCCCGTTAAGCCCCTGCTGTATCTGTGCCTGGGTCACCGAGATGCCGTGATCGGCGGCCACCTGGTCCATGACGTCGAACCTGATGAGCCAGGTCAGCACCGCCGACGGATAATCCGCGGTGGTGATCTGAATGCTGCTGCCGTACGGCTTGGCGGCGGTCTGCAAGGCGGTCACGTTTGAGTCCAGCGTGGACAAGGTGATCCGATCGTTGCCGACGGTCGCCGCGGCACCAAACTGCACCGGGGAGCAGGCGGCTAGCACGGCGCAAGCGCCAAGGCCTGCGACGCCGAGCACGGCCACCCGGCGGGCCCTGTTAGCGAACAGCAGAGACACGGACGATCCCTTCCAGCAAGTCAGCGAAAAGCACACCAGACAATCTACGACTCGGACAGCACCGAACGGACAACCTCCGCGCACCACGCGAGCAGTTCGGCGTCGCGCAGCGGTTCCCCGCCGAAGCCTCCGCTCGAAGCCCCGGACTTCGGTACTGGTACCAGCATGGTACGCACCGCCGGCTTGAGCAGTGTCTTGGGGTATAGCCGCTGGACTCGTACCGTACGGGAATCGGGCAGCACAACCGGGGCGAACCGCACGTGCGACCCCTGGAGCGTGATGTCTGTCAGGCCGGCCTTCCGCGCCGCGAACCGGAGCCGCGCCACGTCTAGCAGGGTCACCACCGGCACCGGCAGCTCACCGTAGCGGTCCCGCAGCTCGTCGCGCACGGATGCCACGTCAGCCTCGGAGTCGATCGAGGCGATCGCCGTGTAGGCCGCGAGCCGCAGCCGCTCGCCCGGGATGTAGTCGTGCGGGATGTGCGCGTTGACCGGCAGTTCGACCCGGACCTCCGGCCTTTCCGCCGGAGCGTCGTCGCGAAGCTCGCGCACCGCTTCGCCGATCATCCGCACGTACAGGTCGAACCCGACGCCGGCGATGTGCCCGGACTGTTCCCCGCCGAGCAGGTTCCCCGCGCCGCGGATCTCCAGGTCCTTCAGCGCCACGTACATGCCCGCGCCGATCTCCGTGTGCTGCGCCACGGTCGCGAGCCGCTCGTGCGCGGTCTCGGTGAGCGGCTTCTCCGGCGGGTAGAGGAAGTACGCGTACGCCCGCTCCCGGCCGCGCCCGACCCGGCCGCGCAACTGGTGCAGCTGGGACAGCCCCTGCGCGTCCGCCCGGTCCACGATCAGCGTGTTGGCGTTCGGTATGTCGAGCCCGGACTCGACGATCGTGGTCGCGACCAGGATGTCGAACGACCGGTCCCAGAAGCCGATCATGATCCGCTCGAGCTCGTGCTCGTTCATCTGCCCGTGCGCGACCTGGATCCGTGCCTCTGGCACCAGCTCGGCGAGCCGTGCGGCGACCTTCCTGATTGACTGCACCCGGTTATGCACGAAGAACACCTGGCCGTCCCGCAGCAGCTCGCGCCGGATCGCCGCGGTGATCTGCCGCTCGTCGTACGCGCCGACGAAGGTGAGCACCGGGTGCCGTTCCTCGGGCGGCGTCAGGATGGTCGACATCTCGCGGATCCCCGCGACACCCATCTCCAGGGTCCTGGGGATGGGTGTGGCGGACATGGCGAGCACGTCCACCTCGGTGCGCAGCCGCTTCAGGTACTCCTTGTGCTCGACCCCGAACCGCTGCTCCTCATCGATGATCACCAGGCCGAGCTGCCTGAACCTGATCTCGGGCGACAGCAGCCGGTGCGTGCCGATCACCACGTCGACCGTGCCGTCGGCGAGCCCGCGCTGCGTCTCCGCGACCTCGGAGGCGGTCTGGAACCGCGACATCGGCTTCACCGCCACCGGGAACGGGGCGTACCGCTCGGAGAACGTGTTGAAGTGCTGCTGGGCGAGGATCGTCGTCGGCACGAGCACGGCGACCTGCTTACCGTCCTGCACCGCCTTGAACGCCGCGCGCACCGCGATCTCGGTCTTGCCGTAGCCGACGTCGCCGCAGATCAGCCGGTCCATCGGCACCGGCTTTTCCATGTCACGCTTGACGTCGTCCACGGCCGAGAGCTGATCGGGCGTCTCCACATAGGGGAAGGCGTCCTCAAGCTCGCGCTGCCACGGCGTGTCCGGGCCGAAGGCGATTCCCGGCGACGCCATCCGCGCCGAGTACAGCCGGATCAGCTCGGCGGCGATCTCGCGGACCGCCCTGCGAGCCCGGCCCTTGGTCTTGGCCCAGTCCGCGCCGCCGAGCCGGTGCAGCGCCGGGGTCTCGCCGCCGACGTACCTGGTGACCTCGTCAAGCTGGTCGGTCGGCACGTACAGCCGGTCCGGCGGGTGCCCGCGCCTGGCGGGCGCGTACTCAACCACCAGGTAGTCACGGGTGGCGCCCGCCGCCGTCCGGGACGTCATTTCGACGAACCGGCCCACGCCGTGCTGCTCGTGCACCACGTAGTCACCCGGCTTGAGCTGGAGCGGGTCCACGCCGCCGCGCCGCCGCGCGGACGGCATCCGCCGCTCGTCCCGCGAGGATGCCCTGGAGGCACCGCGCGCGGCGAAGTCCAGTTCAGTGAGCACCGCCAGCTGTACCGCCGGCCAGGAGAACCCCTGGCGCAGCTCCCCGGTGGCCACGTAGGGCACGCCGCCCTCAGGCTCCGCGTCGAGATCACCGGTCCGCGCGCCGAAGCCCTCGCCGCGCAGCACCTCGGCGAGCCGCTTGGCGGGCCCGTGCCCCTCGGTGACGAGCACCACCCGCCATCCGTCGGCGAGCCACTGGCGAACGTCCGCGATCATGCGGCTGGTCTCGCCGCGGTAGGCGGTTGCGGGCGACGCGTTAATCGTGATCCCGAACGTAGCGGAACTGCCCTCCCCAGCCAGTTCCTCGCGGGCTCCGGCGAGCCCCCCCTCGGCTGTCCCGTCGTCGGTCACGCCGAACGGCGCCAGGGTCCACCACGCGATGCCAAGCTCGGCCGCGGCCTCGCGGATGTTCTCGATCGGCTGGAACGCCGACCCGCCGAGGTCGACGGGGGCCTCGCCGCCGGAGGCCGCGCTCGCCCAGGACGCCTCGAGAAACTCCTGGCTGGTCGCGACCAGCTCGATCGCCCGGGTCCTGATCCGCTCAGGATCACAGGCGAGCAGCACGCCGCCGAGCGGCACGTGGTCGAGCAGCAGTTCCATCCGGTCGGCGAGCACCGCGGAGAACGCCTCCATGCCCTCGACGGTGATCCCGTCGGCCATCTTGCCGAGGATCTCCGATACGCCCGGGTGCTTGGCCGCCAGTTCCTTGGCCCGCGCCCGGACCGACGGGGTGAGCAGCAGTTCCCTGCAGGGTGGCGCCCACAGCCCGTGCTCGGCGTCGCCAGCGGATCGCTGGTCGGCGACCTTGAAGACGCGGATCTCCTCGACGGTGTCACCGAAGAACTCGATCCGCAGCGGGTGCTCCTCGGTCGGCGGGAACACATCGATAAGGCCGCCGCGCACCGCGAGCTCGCCGCGTTTGGAGACCATCTCGACGCGGGAGTACCCGATCTCGATCAGCCGCGCGATGACGTCCTCGGGGTCGGCGTCATCTCCCGCGGTGAGCCTGACCGGCACCAGGTCGCCGAGCCCGGCGACGACCGGCTGGAGCACGGCACGCACCGGCGCCACGACGACCTTGAGCGGGCCGCCGAGCGCGTCGCCGTCGGCGGCCGGGTGGGCAAGCCTGCGGAGCACGGCGATCCGCTGGCCGACGGTGTCCGACCGGGGCGACAGCCGCTCGTGCGGCAGGGTCTCCCAGCCGGGGAACGTGGCCACTGAGGGCGGCGGAAGGAACGCGCGCAACGCCTCGGTCAGGTCCTCGGCCTCCCGCGCGGTCGCGGTCACCGCGAGGACGAAGCGGCCAGGCGCGCCGGCCACGCCGGTCGCGAGCGCGGCCGAGAGCAGCGGGCGCAGCGCGGCCGGGGCGACAAGGTCGCGCTCGCCGCCCGCGATCACGTCGGACGTGCCGGGCTGGCTGGCGAGTGCGGTACGGAGCTGGGGATCTTCGGCTACGGCGGCGAGTAGTCCGGCGAGGCTCATGCTGTCCCAATGTCAGAGGTAGTCGGCGTTACAGGCCCTCTCGAGATATCGGCCCGCCCCATGCGGGCGGAACCAGGCGACAGGAAGCCCCCGAACGCACCCAGGTCGATACCGAAGCGTTCGACCCGCCCTTTAAGTTTACGACTCGCTGGCGGCACCCGGGCGCCTGACCAACTCATCCCCCCGCGGATGCCTGCCAGCGCCACCGGACTGGCTTCCGGGGGCCGCGCGTGCCCGGTCGGCGCCGTGAGCGCGCAGCCGGTCACGCTGCTGAATTCGGTACGGGTAAACCCAATGCCCAGCGTAGTTATTCAACTACGATGTGACACATGACGACTGCGGAACGAGGCTCGCCGGGCAGTTACCGGATGGCGGGCAGGTTCTTCGCCGAACCGGTGCGCGACTACGTGCTCCAGTGCCTGGGGCGGCCGGTCAGCGTGCTCCAGGCGGGCTGTCTCGCGCCACTGGGTGAGCTCGCCCTCGGTGAGCTCGCCGAGGGCGGATTCGAGATCTCTGTTACCGCCGTCGACACCGACCAGCCGCCCGCGATGGGCGTCCTGCGCGATACCCGCGGCAGTTACGACGACGTCATCGCCGGCGACCTGCGTACCGTCCCGATCCCGCCCCGCGCCTACGACGTGGTCTACTGCGCCGGGCTGCTCGAGCGCGTCCGTCACGTTGAGCTCGTTCTCGACCGGCTGACCAGCGCGCTCAAGCCGGGCGGCCTGCTTCTTGTCAGGACCGGTGACCGCTATACCGCGACCGCGCTGCTCGACCGGATGCTACCGGGACCGGCCAGGCGCGCCCTGTGGTCCCGGTTCCGGCCGGGCACTCCCGGCCCCTTTCCCGCGGTCTACGAGAAGACGGTCAGCGCAGCAGGGATCGCCTCCTACGCCCAGATGCGCGGCCTCGTCATCGCCGCGCGCGGCAGCGACCTGAGCCGTCCCGGCCGTCCGGCCGGGCTATCATCGTCGATGCGAATCACCTGCGCCGCCATCTCCCGGCTGAGCAGAGGCCGTTTCGACGACAGTCACGATGAGCTGCTTTACGTGATCCGCAAGCCGCTTGACCGCTTCGCCCGCGTCATATAGCAGCGAAGCGGCCTGTTATCCCCGGGGGAGAGCCCGTACCCCCAGCGGGGAAGACTCGGAGGTGCGCGCGTGACCGGTGAGCAGCTGCCCGCGGAGCTGGGCGGATGGCCGGCCTGGACCCCCGGCGACGAGCAGCTCGGCGAGCTTGAGCTGCTCACCTCGGGCGCGTTCGCGCCGCTGGCCGGCTACCTCACCGCCGCTGACCTGGCGGCCGTCAGCGCACGGGGCGAGCTCGCCGACGGTACCCCCTGGCCGTTGCCTGTCACGCTCACCGTCCCGGCGAGCGCCGTCCCCGACGGCGCCGCCCGGCTGGTGCTTCAGGACCCCGAGGGCTCGCCCCTCGCGGTCGTCGGGCTCACCGAGCGGGCTCCGGCCGACGACACCGGCGCCACGCTGCGCCTGGCTGGGCCGGTGACCGCGCTGCGGGCGCCGGAGCACGGGCCGTTCCGCGGGTTGCGCCGTTCCCCCGCCGAGGTTCGCGCCGAGCTCGGATCGTCCCCCGTGCTGGCGTACGCGACCAGGCGGCCGCTCGGCCAGCGGCAGATCGGCCAGCTAAGGCACCTGGCCGACCAGCTGCGGGCCAGGATCCTGCTGCTGCCCCTGGTGGCCGGCCGGGCCGGCCTGGTCACCGGTCCGGAGTCGCTGGTGCGCGCCGTGCTCGCCGCCGCGCGGCAGCTGCCGGCGAGCACGTCCGTCGTGCCCGTCCCGCTTCCGCCGCGCGGCGACCCCGCAGACGAGCTGCGTGCCCGCGCCGTGGTCGCGGCCGCCTACGGCGCCACCCACCTGCTAGCGGAGAGCGCGGGCGGGACCGGGGTCAGCCGCGCACGTGTTGCTGCGAACGAAGGCTTTGACCTTCCCAAGCTGGGCGTGGAGATCCTGGCCGAGGGCGAGTGGGCGTACGACCCGCTGGCCGAAGTGTGGCGGCCGCTCGGCCTGATCGAGCCAGGGCTTGAGCAGGGCGAGCTGACCGACGGCGAACTCGGCGAGCTGCTCGACTCGGGCGCCCCGGTGCCCGCCTGGCTGATGGCCGCGGAGGTGGCCGCGGAACTACGCCGCGCCCGGCCGCCCCGCTCCGCGCGCGGCCTCGTCGTGTTCTTCACCGGGCTGTCAGGTTCGGGGAAGTCAACCCTGGCCAGGGACCTGCGCGACGCCCTGCTCGAGCGGGGGGACCGGGCGGTGTCGCTGCTCGACGGCGACCTGGTGCGGCGGCTGCTTTCCGCCGGGCTCACCTTCTCAAGGGAAGACAGGGACCTGAACATCGCCCGCATCGGGTACGTGGCCGCCGAGGTGGCGCGGCACGGCGGTGTCGCGATCTGCGCACCCATCGCCCCCTACGCGGCGGCCCGCGCCGGGGTGCGGCGGATGGTGTCGGAGGTGGGCGATTTCATCCTCGTGCACGTCTCGACCCCGCTCGAGGTGTGCGAGGCACGCGACCGCAAGGGGCTGTACGCGCAGGCGCGCGCCGGGGTGATCGGCTCGTTTACCGGGATATCCGACCCGTACGAGGAACCTGACGACGCGGACCTGGTGATCGACACGTCGGCGCTGTCCCGCCGCGACGCGGTCGGTGCGGTACTCGGCTATCTCACCCGCGGCGGCTGGCTCGGTGCTCTCGGGGCGGCTACCTGACGGGCTGCTGGTCCTCGTCGGCGGCGGGGGCGGTCGCTGCCGCCGCGCCGGTGCCGTCAGCGTCGCCGGTGGCCACTTCGCCGACGTCGTCATCCTCGGCTGTGGCACCCTCTTCTAGGCGCTCGCGGAGCTCGGTGGCCTTCGCTCCCACCTTGGACAGGCGGCCGTTCAGCTTGCCGGCAATGATCTGCCGCTGCTTGTTCAGCAGGATGTAGCTCGCAAGGGCGCTGATAAGCAGGCCGAGGCCGAGCAACAGGATGCCGCGCGCACCGACTACGTACAGCAGGATGACCGAGCACCCGAACATCAGGATGCGGGCGGACGTGTAGGCCAGGATGCTTGGCCAGGTTCTGCTCTTCATAGCACTACCCAGTGTAGGACTCTGTCCGGAGGACCTCGGCAAGCAGGGCCGGGTCGATGTTGCCGCCGGAGAGAACTGCGACGACCGCCGCCCCTGCCCTCGGTGTTCCCCTGCCGGAAGTGATGCCCAGTTCCGCCGGGTCCCGGTAGAGGGCGGCCGCGACGGCGGCCGCGCCGCCCGGCTCGGCAACCAGCCGCGCCTCGCGCGCGAGGCGCTTGATGGCCTCCAGAATCTCCTCCTCGGAGACCGTGACGATGTCGTCGACGTACGCCTGAATGTGCGGGAAAGTCAGCTCACCGACCTGCTCGACGCGGAGCGCGTCGGCCCTGGTGCGCGCGGTCTGCTCGGACGTCCAGGCCACGCGGGTGCCCGTGCGCAGCGACTCGCGGACGTCGGCGGCCAGTTCGGGCTCGACGCCGATGACCCGCGTGCCGGGCAGCAGGGCCTTCACCGCTACCGCGATACCCGAGATGAGGCCGCCGCCGCTGACCGGGACCAGCACGGCGGCCGGGGCCGGCGATAGCTTCGGCTCTTCGGTGAAATCCTCCGCGATCTCCAGGCCGACCGTGCCCTGCCCGGCGATCACGTCCCGGTCGTCGAAGGGCGCAACCGGGTGATAGCGGCGCAGGCGGGCGATCTCGTCGGTGGCCGCCAGCCGGGCGGCGAGCGTCGGTTCGACGCGGATCAGTTCGGCCCCGGCGGACTCGATCGCATCGGTCTTGACCGCGGGCGCGTTCTCGGGAACGACGATGGCGGCACTGACGCCGAGCAGGCGCGCCGCGTACGCGACAGCGAAGCCGTGATTACCGCTCGAGTGCGCGACGACTCCGTCGGGCAGGATGCAGGAGTCCAGGTCGCGCGTGACGGCGGAGACGGCGTTGTAGGCCCCGCGCAGCTTGAACGCACCCGTTGGCTGCAGCGATTCGGGCTTCAGCACGACGGTGCCTGCCCTGGCGTTCCCGGTGAACGGGATCAGCGGGGTGCGGACCGCCACACCGCGCAGCCTGACCGCGGCGGCGCGGATCTCAGCAAGCGACACAAGCTCAGCCACCCCGGCTACCTTACAAGCTCGCTGAATTGCACCGGACCAGGGGGTTACCGGCGTTGGGGTCCGCCCGGTGGCGGCGAACCAGCTCTTCCGAGGCGCAGTAATTCAGCGGGCTTGCAGCCGGGGCCAGGCGCCGGCAGCCCCGCAGGCGGGGGTGGTCTCTGCCGTCTCGCCGGTGGACAACCGCGACACACCGCACCGTGACTACTCGGGAGTCACCCAGAGCAATCGCTGAATCGCTAAGCTAATTTCCAGAAATCTAGGCAGAAAGTACCCGTTTGTCGCCAAACTAAGGGCATACTCCGACCGAGTCCGAGGAGATGGAACGTGGACGGCAACAATGAGCGGCTGCTCACCCCTGGGGAGGTAGCCGCCCTGTTCCGGGTGGATCCGAAGACCGTAACCCGCTGGGCCGCGTCCGGGCGGATCACCAGCATCCGCACACCCGGCGGGCACCGACGGTTCCGGGAATCCGAGGTGCGCGCCCTGCTGCGCGGCGACAGTGAAGCTTCAGCCGAGGGACACCCCGCGGTACCCTAGGGCACCTTCCTCTGCCGGGCGCGCCGCAAGCAGCGGCACGCCCGGTGGCTGCCTGCGCCCAGCGGCCGCGTGATCAGGAGGAGAACGGGTCGTCCCCGACGAGCCGTGCGAACTCCTGGAACTCGCGCAGCAGCGCGGCGTCGCCCGCGCGCCACCGCTGCTTCCGCTCCTCGACCTGGTCGGGAGTAAGCGCGTGCTCGGCCAGCCTGGCGTAGTCGGTGTCCTCAGGGCCGATCTCCACGTACATATCGCCGATGAGCCGCCCGTCCCCGGTGCGGACGGCGGTCTGCGGAACCTGGAGGTTCCCGTTCGGCAGTCGTATCACGAACATCGCAGCTCACCTAGATGCCGTATCGCTTATTAAAGTAAAGCATCACCCGCAGCGCGATCCGGGTATTACCGCTGAGCATGTCGACAAGCGCGGGCCGCTGTGCCGACGCGATGGCGGCGAACGCGTCCGCGAAGAACTCCTTACGGCCGAGGCCGCCACGCTGGCGGTGAAAGTCACTCGCGATATATGCCTGACACTGATCATAGATGTGCCTGAACTCGGGCGAGTCCGATTGCCATTTTCCCGGGGGACTGTCCAGGTCGTCGAGCGCGTGGCCGATCTCATGGCAGATCACGTCCGGCGTCGGCGATGGCCGGGTGCCCACCACGATCTTGCGGTCGCCGTACGCGCCGGCGCAGGCGTCCCAGGTCGCCTTGCCTGACGGCAGCGGCACGCCGTGCAGCGCGGCCATGTCATCGAGGTCGGGCACGCCGCCCTCGCCCACGAAGATGCCGTCCAGCCCGTCGGCAAGCTTCTGCTGCAGCTCCCTCGGAAGCTCGGCAAGCCGGTCGATCGCGGCGACCACCTGGGGCGGCGGCGCAGCCGTGGCGGCATCCCACTGCCGCCACAAGATCTTCTCCAGCGGTCCGCAGTTCCGCCTTCCGTCGGCCGTCACGGGGTGCCCCTGCGGGTGCGCCGTCGCCAGTGGAAGCAGCGCCCGGGGATCAGCGCCTGGCACTGCGGCCTGCTGCGCCTGCGGCGCCTGGGATTGCGCCGCGGATGTGCCGTTGCGGGTCGCGGCGAGCCCTTCCTGACGGGCCATGCGGCGGGCCGCCGGCGGGCCGCCGACCACCTGGTACCACGGCTGCCGCGGCGCCGCCTGGCTGGCCCGCACCGATGCCGACGGGGCGGCGGCGTCATCAGAAGCGCGCGGGCTAGCCGTGTCGAGCGGTGCGGCACCGAAAGGCGCCTCCCTGATCCTGGCCCGCCCGATGCCGCCGCCGGCGCCGGGAGCGTAGTTCCTCGGAAGCGGCGGCATCGCCGGAGCACCGGGCCGTGCGGCGACGATCCGGGGAGCCGGGCCGGCCGGCTGCCTGCCCGGGGCTGACTGCGGCGCTCGCCGCGGCAGCCCCGCGGGCGGCTGGAGAGCGTGCGCGGCAGGCTCGGGCGCCCCGCTGCCCGTGACTGCCCGGTTCGGCTGCCTGGCCTGGCCCGCGTTCTTGCGGTGCCGGCCGCTGGCCTCCGCGTCGGCCGCGCGGGGGGCGCCTGACCTGCCATTACTCCCGCTGCGCGAACCGAAACGCCAGCTGACGAGTCGGCCAAGCCGCTCGAATAGGCGTAGCCGCATACTGGCACTCCCTGTTTCCGCGTCAAGGCACAGGTTATTCCGAATCCACCCGTACGTCACCCGAGGTGACAGACCATAACTAAATATGCAGGTGGGAAAAGATGCGCATTTCGAACACGTGATGGCGACCCGGAGGTTAGGCTTTCGCCATGTTTCTGTCAGCTGTCCTGTTTGTCCTTTTCCTGGCAGGTTGCTGGCTCTATTGCCTGACCGACGCCGCGCTCACGCCCGAGGCGGATTTTCCGGGCCTGCGCAAGCGCACCTGGATCGCCGTCATCGCCGTGACGTTCATCCTGGGCGCCATCGCCTGGTTCATCACCCGGGGCCGCCGGCGCAGCACGCACTGGCCGCTCAACTCGGCCGGCCAGGCCGCGGTCATCGCCTACGACGCGGGCAACGCCCGCTGGTACCCGGACCGGCCGCCGACGGCTTACGAAGAGGCCCTGGCCCGGCACCCGGCCAGCCGGGCGAAGAGAGCGGACGGCCTCGGTCGAACCGCCCCCATCGGACCGGATGACGACCCGGAGTTCCTCCGCCAGCTCTCCGAGCGCATTCGCGGCGAGCACCGCGATCAGTAGGGGCCGGCCACCCGGGAGCACCTGCGGAGCGCCCGCCCCTGGCCGCTAGCCGCTGACGCCGGCGTAGGAGTGCATGCCCGTGATGAACACCTGCACGATGAGCATGTTGGTCATCAGGCTGGCGAAGCCGAGCAGCTGGATGTAGTGCGCCCGGGCGCCGCGCCAGCCCGCCGTGGCCCTGGCGTGCAGGTACGCCGCGTAGATCACCCAGGTGATGAAAGCCCAGGTCTCGACCGGGTCCCAGCCCCAGTAGCGTCCCCAGGCCTGGTCGGCCCAGATGGCACCGGCGATGACGCCGAAGGTCCAGACGGGGAACCCGAAAACGACCGCCCGGTAGGTGAGCTTGTCAAGCGTCTGGGCCGACGGGATGCGTTCGAGGAGCCCGTTGCCCGGCTCCGCCTTTCCCGCCACGACCCGCTTCCTGTACCGCTCGGACACCAGGTACATGATCCCGAGCACCGCCGCGACGAAGAAGATGCCGGTCGCCAGGGTCATCGCGGTGACGTGGATGGACAGCCAGTAGGACTGCAGGGCAGGCACCAGCGGGCCGGCCGCCGTGTAGATGAGGGTCTCGGCCAGCCCGAGCGCGAGCACCACCGCACCCATCACGAACACGCCGAGCGCCCAGGCCCGGTACCGCACCACGATGTAGCCGAAGAAGATCGCGGCCACGCAGGTCAGTGCCGTGATGAACTCGTACATGTTGCCCCACGGCGCGCGGTGCACCGCGAGACCGCGGCAGACCACCGCGACCACGTGGGAGAGGATGCCGACAGTGCTGAGCGCCACCGCGACGCGGATCCAGGGACCCGCTTCCCAGATGGCCTGGAAGGCGCCCACCCGGCGCGGCAGCACCGGCCCGGCGCTGCCGGTCGGCGGGACGGCAGGCACGGCCGGGCTAACGGGCTCCGCCGCACCGGCCGGTACCGCCGGTGCGCCCGCGCCGGCCGTCGCGGCGCCGACCGCGGCCAGCTGGGCGACCTCGGCGGGCGCCGCCGCTGTTGCCGCCTTCCGGCGCGGCCGCCCGAAGGCGTAGTCGCCGGCGAAGGCGAGCACCGCCAGCGAGTAGATCAGCAGTGCCGCGATCAGGAAATCGTTGCTGGCTTGGGCGAAGCCAAGGTTGACGGACACGAGCCTCACGCTCCCGTATTTGACTGGTTGCCTGGCTCCGCCGCGGCGATATCGGCGGCTAGCTCTGCGAACTCTTCCTCAAACCCGCCGCTGGCGTCGGACCTGGTCAGCCCGCCCACCGTGACGACGGAACCGGTGCCGGACGCCGCGGGGACAGCCCGGACGAACACCCGGCGCCGCCGCACGAAGAACGAAATCAGCAGCCCGGCGAGCGCCAGGATGCCGCACACGAGGGCCGGCACCTGACCAGGATCGTAGGTGATGGCCAGCGACACCCACTGCTTCACCCCGACGAACGTGATCGATCCCTTGCCGCCAGGCAGCTTCCACGTCTGCCCGGGAACCAGCAGGTGCGGCGAGCCGGTGATCTCGGTCATCCCTGTCGTGTCGAGCTGGTAGACCGACTGCGACACAGCGGAGTTCATCCCGAGATTCCCCGAGTAGCCGATCAGCGACACCGCGGGTGCGTCGGCGGCCGGGAAGATCGACTCAAGCGTCCCGCCGACCGAGATCGCGGTCGGCACGAACACGCCCATGAAGCCGAGCGACGCATCCGGGGCCTTGACCACACCGTCGGACAGGAAGGTGCCGGTGTTGGCCGGGATGAACGGGGTCTCCTCCTGGTACGCGACCTGGCCGTTGGCCCCCGTCACCTTGAACTCCGGCGCGTAGCCGTGGCCGATCAGGTAGACCTTGAGCGAGTCGACGGACAGCGGGTCGTTGATCCGGATGTTGTAGCTCTTGGGCGTCGCGCCCGGCGTCGACGTGTAGGTGACGTCCGCGTCGAAGTTCGACGGCTGGCCACGCGACTCCCCTGACTCGATGTAGCTCGCGGTGAACTTGTTCAGGGTCAGCGTGAACGGCGCGAAGTCCGAGTCCGAGACCAGCCGCCCCAGGTGGATCTCATCGAGCGCGGAAGCGGTGTCCGCGAACGACTGCCCCTCGACGAGCAGCTTGTCGGTCTTGTAGCCGAACAGCCCGCCCGCGGCGATCGACAGCAGTACGCCGAGCAGCGCCAGGTGGAACAGCAGGTTGCCCGCCTCGCGCAGGTACCCCTTCTCCGCGGATACCCAGTGCTCGGTGCTGTCCGCGGCCGGCCGCCGGAGCCTGAAGCGCTGGCCGCCGAGCACCGTGGCGGCTCCCTCGACGGCCGCCGCGGGCGGCAGCGCGGAGGTGTAGGAGACCGAGTGCGGCAGCCGCGCCAGGTTCCGCGGCGCGCGCGGCGGCGGCGTCCTGGCCGCCCCGACAAGCCGGAAGGTCCGGGGCACGACACAGCCGACAAGCGACGCGAACAGCAGCAGGTAGACCGCGGCGTACCAGGGCGCGGCGAACACGTTGAACAGCCCGAGGCGGTTCAGCCAGGGCGCCAGCGCGGGGTGGGAGGTGAAGTACTGCTGGACCGAGGCGGGATCGGTGCCCTGCTGTGGCAGCAGCGAACCGGGAATCGAGCCGAGCGCAAGCAGGAAGAGCAGGATCAGCGCGGTCCGCATGGAGGTGAGCTGCCGCCACCCCCAGCGCAGCCAGCCCGCGATTGCCTGCCCGGGGGGCGATCCCCCGGCGCCTGGCTGGCTCCCATCGGCCCTCGCGGTGGCTTCGCCCTGTGCCGCCGGCCCAGTCACCTGCTCCGGCCCGGACTTGGGAGTGTGGACATCGGTCACGAGGTCACCGCCGCGTCATGCAGGAGGGTTGTCATCTCGCCGTAGCTGACCGCGCCGAGTGCCATGGCGGCGACATGCCCTGTCTTGTCGATCACAACGGTGGTCGGAGTGTCGCTCACCGGCGCGACCTGGGAAAACTTCTGGACGATCAGGTAGCCCGGGTCGTTGATGCTCGGGTACGTGATGCCTACGCTGTGCAGGAAGGCAAGCGCGTTAGCCGGGGTGTCGCCAACGTCGTCGCCGAGGAAGTCGACTCCCTTTGAGGCGTACTGCTGGGAGAGCACGGCGAGGGTCGGCGCCTCGTCGCGGCAGGGCGGGCACCACGATCCCCAGAAGTTCAGCACTACGGTCTTGCCACGGTAGCTGGACATCTTGATCGTGGCTCCGGTCAGCGAGGTGGCGGTGAAGTCGGGCGCGAGCGGCCGGTGGCCGGGCTGGTACACGACAGTGTTGTCGCTTGCGGCGTTTCCCTTCCCCTGGGTCAGGAAGGTCACCGCCAGGGCGGCTGCGAGCAGCACGGCTAGTACGGCCGTCGCGGTGACGACCGTCCGGCGCTTGGCTTTGAACACCAGCGATTCCCTTACGGTCTGCAGTCTCCCGGGGGGCAAGACCCCCGTGTCCCCGATGTCCGCCCGGGCCTGATCGCAAGAGCGCGATATCACCAGGCCCGGCCCGGCCGGACGAAAGCTCGGGGCAAATCCGGCCCCCACACTCCTACGTGGGGTAGTACTCAGCTTATTGTGCCCTATCCGGGTCGGCGACCGTTCGCCGGGGCGGCACGGCGTAGGAGACGCCCGTCAGCTCGTCCCCGTCGAAGCTGAGGCTGGTAACGGAACCGAGCGCGCACTGCCGGCTGTTCGGGTTGTGCCACAGCCGCCGGTGCTCCGCCGCGAGGCGGCTGACCCAGATAGGCAGCTGGTGGCTGACGCAGACGGCCTCCTGCCCGCGGGCCGCCTCCCGCGCCCGGTCGACGACCCGCCTGACCCTTGCCACCACCTCGGTGTAGGGCTCACCCCAGGACGGCCGGAACGGGTTCCACAGGTACCGCCAGTTCAGCGGGTTGACCGCGAGGCTTGCCAGGCTTACCGCCTTGCCCTCGAGCACGTTCGCTGACTCGATGAGCCTGTCGTCGGTGGTAATCGTCAGGCCGAGGCGGTCGGCCACCGGCTGCGCGGTTTCCTGTGCCCGCTCGAGCGGTGACGCGAAGACGGCGGCGACCGGGCGCCCGTCGAAGTAGTCGGCGGCCGCGACGGCCATCATCCGCCCGTTCTCCGACAGGTGGTAGCCGGGCAGCCGCCCGTACAGCACGTGATTCGGGTTGTGCACCTCACCGTGCCGGAGCAGGTGCACGATAGTGATCTCAGCCATGGCGCCGCCAGCCTACCGGGTTGGGTGGGAGCTTGCTGAATTAGCGACGCCTGGAGCGAGAGTCTCCGCGCTGACCAGGCACGACTCAGGGCGTAATACTCCACAAGCGGTAATTCAGCGGGCTCCTATGCGCGCAAGACCTGTGCGGCGGCGCGGGCGGCCGCTGGCGCGGCGTCGACCACCCGGGAAAGTGCCTCCTCATCGTGCGCGGACGAGACGAACCAGGCCTCGAAGGCGGACGGCGGCAGGTAGACGCCTCCGTCGAGCATGGCGTGGAAGAACGCGGCGTACGCGGCGGTGGACTGGTCCTTGGCGTCGGCGAAATTCAGCACCGGGTCGGTACGGCCGAGGAAGATGGTGAACAGGCTCCCCGCCGCGGACAGGTAGTGCGGGACGCCCTCCTTGTCAAGGACCGCGGACACGTGCGTGCGCAGCGCATGCGCGAAGGCGTCGACCGCGCCGTACACGTCAGGGCCGCAGGCGCGCAGCGTGGCGAGGCCAGCGGCCGTCGCGAGCGGGTTCCCCGACAGCGTGCCTGCCTGGTAAACCGGGCCGACGGGGGCGAGCCGCGACATGATCTCCGCCCGGCCGCCGAACGCCGCGCACGGCAGGCCGCCGCCCATCACCTTGCCGAACGTCACCAGGTCGCCGGGCACGTGATCGACGCCGTACCAGCCTTCGCTTGTGACCCGGAATCCCGTCAGCACCTCGTCCATGATCAGCAGGGCACCCGAGGCGTCACACAGCGAGCGCAGCAGACCGTTGAAGCCCGGGGCCGGCGGTACCACGCCCATGTTCGCCGGGCAGGCCTCGGTGATCACGCAGGCGATCTCGTCACCGCGTGCCGTGAAGAACGCCCTGACCGCCTCCGCGTCGTTGTACGGCAGCACCACCGTATCGGCGGCGGACGCGCCGGTAACCCCGGGGGTGTCGGGCAGGCCGAGCGTCGCAACACCGGACCCGGCCGCGACGAGCAGGGCGTCGACGTGCCCGTGGTAGCAGCCGGCGAACTTCACGACGAGCGCCCGGCCGGTGTAGCCACGCGCCAGGCGGAGCGCCGACATCGTCGCCTCGGTGCCGGAGTTGACGAGCCGGACCTGCTCGACGGGCGCCCGCGCGATGATCTCCGCCGCCAGGTCGACCTCGCCTGGCGTGGCCGCGCCGAAGGACGTGCCGCGAACGAGGGCGTCGGAGACCGCCGCCACCACCGACGGGTGAGCGTGCCCGAGGATCATCGGCCCCCAGGAGCAGACGAGGTCCACGTACCGGCGCCCGTCGACGTCAAACAGGTACGGCCCCGCGCCTTTGTCGATGAACCGGGGCACGCCGCCCACCGGGCCGAACGCGCGGACCGGGGAGTTCACGCCTCCCGGGGTCACCTCCACGGCGCGGGCGAACAGCTCGGCGGAGCGATCCTCAGTCACGGGCTGAGCCTTCTTCCTCACAGGCGTCGACCAGGTACTCAAGCAAGCGCAGGCCGTCGGGAAGCGGCGCTCCCGTCGGCTGGCGAACCCAGCGTGCGACCTGGCCCGTTCCGTACCTGGACGGCGGAGCGAGCACGTAGCTGTCCCGGCAGTGCCAGCGCAGCGACCCGGTCTCCGTGGACAGGTCGGGCGACGCGTCGAGCCCGCACGACCACCACTCGTCCTCGTCGGCCGGCGCGCCCCTGGTGGAGACGAAGAAAAGCATCCGCTCGGCGCCCTGGACGGCGACCGGGCCGGTCTCCACGCCGTCCGCCGCCATCCGGGCAAGTGCCGCCGCGCCGCACACCGCGGGCACGTCGAGAACATCAAAAACCCGTCCGGTGGCGAGGATCACATTCGCCTCCGGACGGGCTTCCCACCACTCTCCGATGACCGCGGGTTCCACGGTCGCTTGCATCTGCCAGGTTGGTGACACCGGGTGTGCACCCGGGTCCGGACAGCCGACCCGGTCACACGAGCAGGCGCGACCCGGGTCGGAAAGGCCGATTCCGTCGAGTCCCCGGCTTGGATTCGCTCCCGGGCATACCGGCCAGCCAAGCGCGGCATACCGAAGCGCCGCCGCGCCAAGCGCCGGCGGCCGCTGTGCCGCCCAGCGGCGGCCTCGTCGCCGCATCATCGTTACCATTAGGCCCCGCATCCTGGTGGTCGCCGCAACCCCACGCTGCGGAGCGAATGCCAAACGTCCGCTGGCTTGCGAATACTCTATTTCGCAGCCGCCAGAAGGAAGCAACCTGGCCGGCAACGGCAAAACGAGAGTGTTCGTCTGAGTGGGATTGCCGAAATCGTACCTCCGCCGGCCCCCTAATCTGGCGCGCATCGCCGTGACTCTCGCCACCACCAGCACCCTTTGTGGCCCGCCACAGCTCCTGCCGTCTTCGCGGCACCTTCTGCCAGCAACCGGAGCCTCAGCCGCAACCTAACCGCAACCCGCGGCCGCAACGGCGACCACACCGCGGCACGGCTGCGGGCTAGCCCAACTTCCTGGCTACCTCGGTGGCCCAGTAGGTAAGGATGATGCTCGCGCCGGCCCGCCGGATCGAGGTCAGGGTCTCCATGATCGCTTTGTCGCGGTCCACCCAGCCGTTGGCGGCGGCCGCCTCGATCATCGCGAACTCGCCGCTGACCTGATACGCGGCGACGGGGACCCGGACCATGTCTGCGACCCGGCGGATGACGTCGAGGTAGCTGAGCGCGGGCTTGACCATGACCATGTCCGCTCCCTCCGCGAGGTCGAGTTCGACCTCCTTGAGTGCCTCGAGCGCATTGGCCGGGTCCTGCTGGTGGGTGGCCCGGTCACCGAACTTCGGCGCGCCCTCGGCAGCCTCGCGGAACGGGCCGTAGAACGCGGAGGCGTACTTGGCCGAGTACGCGCAGATCGGGACATCGCGGAAGCCCCCTCCGTCGAGCGCCTTCCTGATCACGCCGACCTGGCCGTCCATCATGCCGCTCGGCGCGACGACGTGGGCGCCGGCCCCGGCCTGCGCGATGGCGGTGGCGGCGTACCGGTCGAGCGTCGCGTCGTTGTCCACCGTTCCGTCAGGGGTGACAATGCCGCAGTGACCGTGATCGGTGTACTCGCAAAGGCACAGGTCGGCCATGACGACCAGGTCGTCGCCGGTCTCAGCCCTGATGTCGGAGATGGCGACCTGGGAGATGCCCTCCGGGTCGTCGGCGGCGCTGCCCAGGCTGTCCTTATCCGCGGGAATGCCGAACACGATGATGCCGCCAACGCCGGCCTCGGCCGCTTCCGCGGCCGCCTTGCGGAGGCTTTCCCTGGTGTGCTGGAGCACGCCGGGCATCGAACTGATCGGCTGCGGGTCGGCGATGCCTTCCTTGATGAACACGGGAAGCACCAGTTCGGCGGGGCGCAGTGCGGTTTCTGCGACCATGGCACGTAGTGCCATGGTCCCGCGCAGCCGCCGCGCCCTCAGCTCAGGAAACCCAGCGCTCATGGCGATTCTCTCTGTCTACTTGACGACCTATCGGATCCGGCGGCGGCCACCGCGGCGGCGCTCGCTCGGGCGGCGCAGCGGTTCGCCGGCCGCCAGGGCCGCGTCGCGCTGTGCCGCGCCGAACTCGGCGAGCGCGTCGACGAGGGCGGTCACTGACGCCTTGCCTGCCGTCACGTCAACGCGCAGCCCGAAGTCGGCCGCGGTCCGCGCGGTCTGCGGGCCGATCACCCCGATGACGGTGACAGCGTGCGGTTTGCCGGCGATGCCGACCAGGTTGCGCACGGTGGACGAGGAGGTGAACAGCACCGCGTCGAACCCGCCGCCCTTGATCGCTTCCCTGATCGGTGCGGGCGGCGGTGCGGCGCGCACCGTCCGGTACGCCGTCACGTCCTCCGCCTCCCAGCCCAGGTCGGTCAGCTTGGCGAGCAGCGTCTCCGTGGCGATGTCCGCCCGCGGCAGCAGCACCCGGTTGATCGGATCGAGCAGGTCGTCGTAGGGCGGCCACGCGTCCGCCAGGCCTTCCGCCGACTGCTGGCCCTCGGGGACCAGGTCGGGCCTGATGCCGAAGTCGAGCAGCGCCGCCGTGGTCGCCTCGCCCACGGCCGCGACCTTGACGCCCGCGAAGGCACGCGCGTCGAGGCCGTACTCCTCCAGTTTCTCCCGCACCGCCTTGACCGCGTTAGTCGAGGTGAATGCCACCCACTGGTAGCGGCCGGTGACCAGGCCCTTGACGGCGCGCTCCATCTGCTGCGGTGTGCGCGGCGGTTCGACCGCTATGGTCGGCACCTCCTCGGGCACCGCGCCGTACTCGCGCAGCCGTTCGGAGACGACGGATGCCTGCTCCCTGGTCCGCGGCACAAGCACTCGCCAGCCGAACAGCGGCTTGGTTTCGTACCAGGACATCCTGCTGTTCGCCGCCGCTGCGCCGCCGACCACGGCGACCGCCTCGCCACGGGTGGTGGCGACGGTCACCCCCGCCGCCTTGAGGTCGGGACCGATCCGGCCAAGCGTGGTGACGACCGTCTGCTGGTCGGTGGTGGTGCCGTCCCAGGTGATCGCGAACGGCGTGGCATCGGGCCAGCCGGCCGCGATCAGCATCTTGCCCAGGTCGGCTGGCGCGGTCTCCGCGCCGAGCAGCACGAGCGTGCCAGGACCGTAGCCGACCCGGCTTACCTCGTTGGCGTGGATGACCCGCAGGTCGCCGCCGCCGTCGGCGTCCAGCGCGATCCCCGCGTACGCGGGAACGCCGGTGGCCGCGGGCACGCCGGGGACGATCTCGAACCGGACCTGTGCGCCCGCGCAGGCCTGTACCTCGGCCGCCGCACCGGACAGCAGCGGGTCGCCGGAAAACAGCCGGACCGCGAACAGTCCGTCCTTCGCCGCCTGCACCAGTACCCTGGCCGTCCCTGCGGCGTCAGACGGCGCCGACACCGTAGCGTCCGCCGCGAACAGGTGCCGGACCCGGTCCGCCACCTCGGCCTCGGCCACGACCACGTTCGCCGCGCCAAGCAGGCGGACGGCACGGATGGTCAGCAGCCCGTCGTCGCCGGGGCCCGCGCCGACGAAGGCCACCCAGCCTTCGATACCTGCCTGGTACAGCTGAGTCTTATCGCCGGACAGGCCCGCGGACGGCACGGGGGGCCGTCCGCCCGAAGGATTACTGTCAGTCATGCCCATCATTCCCGTCGGTCTCGTCCGCGCGCATCAGGCCCGCCGCGCCGAGTGCCAGCATCCGCGCCGCAAGTTCACGCCCGAGGCGCGCGGCATCCGGCGCATCCGCCTCCCCGCGTTCCCGTATCACCATTCTCCCGCCGGCCGCCCTCGAGTCCAGTGCACCCGGTGAGAAACCTGCCGCGCCTGCGCCGAGCACAACGCCCTCAAGGCGGAGCCGGCCAGCCTGGTCGCCGACGGCGTAGCCGCCGACAGGAGCGCTGCACCCGGCCTCAAGGGCGCTGAGCAGACACCGCTCGGCGGTCACTGCGGCGCGGGTGGCCGGGTGGTCGATCACGGCGAGCAGTTCGAGCAGCTCGCGGTGACCAGTCCGGCACTCGACGGCGAGCGCGCCCTGGCCGGGTGCCGGGACCATGTCGTCGGGCTCGAAGATCTCGGTTACCCGGTCGGTCTGCCCGATCCTGGCCAGGCCCGCGTAGGCGAGGACGACTCCGTCAAGCTCACCGTCACGCACCTTGGCCAGCCGGGTGTTCGCGTTCCCCCTGATCGGCACGCAGGTGATGTCGGAGCGGAGCAGCGTGAGCTGAGCGGCACGGCGAGGCGAGCCGGTGCCGATCCGCGCGCCTGACGGCAGATCTGCCAGCTTGGCGCCGTACCGCGCCACCAGTGCGTCACGCGGGTCGTCGCGGGCAGGGATGGCGGCGAGCGTGATTCCCGGGGCGTCCCCGGTCGGCAGGTCCTTCAGCGAGTGCACCGCGAAGTCCACGTCCCCGCGGAGCAAGGATTCCCGCAGCGCGCTCACGAAGACGCCGGTGCCGCCGATCTGGGTGAGGTGCTCGCTGCTGTCGTCACCGAGCGTGGTTACCCCGACGATCTCTACCGGGCGTCCGGTTCGCTCGGTGATCAGCCTGGCCACGTCGCCGGACTGGGAGACGGCCATCGGGCTCTTGCGACTCCCCAGACGCAGCGCTTCCGGGTTCACTGATTCCCCTCCCTCTGGCTGGGAGACTCGATTTCGGCACGGGCGACCGCGTCGACCGTGCGCGGGTCAAGATCGAAGAGCACCCGCAGCGCCGCCGCGTATTCTTCGCCGTCGGGTGACGATGCGAGTTCCTTGACCCGGACGGTTGGTGCGTGCAACAGCTTGTCTACCACTCGCCGGACGGTCTGGGTGATTTCTTCGAGCGCGTGCCCGCTCACGCCCTCGTCGGACAGCCGGCCCGCCAGCCTGCTCAGTTCCGCGTCAACGACCGTCGCCGCCTTTGCCCGGAGGGCCACCACCGTCGGCGTCACGCTGGCCGCGCGGACCGCGGAGCCGTAAGCCGCGAACTCCTCATCGACGATCGCGCGGACCGCGGCGAGGTCCTCGGCCCCCACGCTGGTACCGCCGGTGCCGCGCAGTTCGTCCATGCCGATCACGCTCACGCCCGCCAGGCGGCCGACGGCCGGGTCGATATCCCGCGGCATCGCCAGGTCGAGCAGCACGAGAGGCTGTTCGGACGTGCGCCGCGCGAGCACGTCCCGCACGATCGCCTCGGTGATCACCAGGCCGGCCGCGCCCGTGCAGGAGATCACCAGGTCGGCCGCGGCGATGGCCGTTGGCAGGCCGGCGAAGTCCGTGACCGCACCGCCGACGCCGGCTGCCAGCCGTTCCGCCCTCGCACGCGTCCGGTTGGCCACCGTCACCCGCGCCGCGCCCGCGCGCGCTGCGGTCGCCACGGCGAGCCCGCTCATCGCGCCGGCTCCGACCACGAGAACGTGCAGGCCGTCCGCCGTGCCGACGGCACGCTCGATGCCCACGCTGACCAGGCTGAGACCCAGCCGGTCGATGCCTGTCTCGGCGCGGGCCCGCTTGCCGGTGCGCAGCGCGAGCCGCCCGAGGTCGCGCAGCGACCTGCCGAGCGTCCCCTGCTCGCCGGCCAGTTTCAGCGCCGACCGCACCTGGCCGAGTATCTGGTCCTCGCCCACCACCATCGACTCTAGCCCGCTGGAAACCGCCAGCAGGTGCTGGACCGCCCGGTCCTCATAGTGCACGTACAGGCTGCCGGTCAGCTCGTGTCCCGGGATGCCGGAGTACCGGGAAAGCAGTTCGGACACACCGGTGACGCCACCGTGGAACCGGTCCACCTCGGCGTAGACCTCGACCCGGTTGCAGGTTGAGATGACGAACGTCTCCGCGATGTCGGGCAGGTGCGCGACATCGTGCAGCAGCTTGCCGAGCGTGTCACCGCTGACTGCGGCGCGCTCCAGGACAGAAACCGGCGCGCTCTTGTGGCTGAGGCCGACGACGAGGACGCTCACTCTTGCACCGCCTACGCTTCCGCTGCTGCCTGATCCGTCGCCTGGCCGAACCGCTCGGCATTGCGCCGCTGCGCGTGGAAGGCGAGAATTTGCAGCTCAATCGATAGGTCGACCTTACGCACGTCGACGCCGTCAGGCACATTGAGCACCAGCGGCGCGAAGTTCAGGATGCTGGTCACGCCGGCGGAGACAAGCCTGTCGCACATCGCCTGGGCCGCGCCGGCGGGAACGGCGATCACCCCGATAACCACGCCGTGCTCGGTCACGACCGCCTCAAGCTCGCTGACATGCCTGACGATCACCCCGCCGAGCTTGCCTCCGACCAGCGACGGATCGCTGTCGAGCACCGCCTCGACGCGGAATCCCCGCACGAGGAACCCGCCGTAGTTGGCGAGGGCGCGGCCGAGGTTACCGGCACCGATGATCACCACCGGCCAGCGCTGGGTCAGACCCAGGGCCCGGGACACCTGGTACACCAGGTACTCGACGTCGTAGCCGACCCCCCTGATTCCGTAGGAACCCAGGTGGCTCAGGTCCTTGCGCAGCTTCGCGGAGTTGACGCCGGCCGCCCGCGCTAGTTCGTCGCTCGCGACCGTGGTCACACCGCGCTCCGCGAGCGCGTAAAGGGCACGCAGGTAGACGGGAAGCCTGGCCACCGTCGCCTCCGGAATACCAGTCGGGTACAGACGCTCGGCGGTATTGCCGGGCTCGGCCTCTGAATCGGACAGTTCGGCGGCACTGGACATGCGACGCTCCCGGGGGACGGTTCGGCGCTGTGGCGGGCCGGCCAGGACACGACCCGCGATGGTCAGGATGGCACGTCGTTGACGCACCTCCCCCCTACCATACGTCGTTTGTGAACAAATGCACAAAGTCTGCACCAGCGCCGCTGTCGCCGGGCCACCCGCAACGGTGGTCCGCGCCGACGGACCCGGCACCATCGCGGCGCTCGCGATTGGCCCGTCGCCGTAGATACCGGAGGCTCGTCCCCCCGGAAAATAACCGCAACGCGTTGCGCAGTCGCTCCTCGGATACCCGCCAGAAGTCATGCTGAACACCGTCAACGAACGTCACAGGAATCTTCTCCCAGTACTCACGCAGGTCCGCTTCGGACTGCGTGATGTCACGTTCCTCCCAGGCCACGCCCAGGTCATCTGCGACCCGGGTGATGATCTCCCGCGCGTCGTCGCACAGGTGACATCCAGGGCGGGCAAGGAGCGTAATCCGCGGCGCGGACATCTCGCTGTCCCTTACCGCTGATCCTGCGGACGAGGCGCCCACTCGGAAGGCTGCGACCGAGACGACTGGTTGCCCGCATCACCGTAGCGGCCGCCGTTGTCCGGGTAGCCGCCCGCATCGGACGACCCGCCGCTGGTGAGTTCGCGGTAACGCGGCGTGTACTGAGCGCCGTAAGCTTCTCCGCCGCTACCCGCGTACCCGGCGGTCGCCTCGTAACCATTGCCACTGGAGTAGGCGCTGCCGTTGGAGTAGCCGCCGGCACCCGAGTAGCCATTGCCGTTGGAGTAGGCGCTGCCGTTCGAGTACCCGCTGCCGTTCGAGTAGCCGCTGCCGTTCGAGTAGCCGCTGCCGTTCGAGTACCCGCCGGCACCCGAGTAGCCATTGCCATTGGAGTAGCCGCCGGCGCCCGAGTAGCCGTTTGTATAGCCGTTGGCACCCGAGTAGCCATTGGCGGTCTGGTAACCGCTGCCGCCCGAGTAACCGCCGGCGCTGTTGTAGCCATTGCCGGCCGAGTAACCGTTAGCGGGATAGCCGCTAGCGCTTGAGTAACTTCCGCCATTCGCATACCCGGCAGCACCCGAGTACCCGTTAGCGGCGCCATACTGTCCGTCACCCGCACCGTACCCCGCATTGCCGGAGTTATCGTACTGAGCGGTCAACGGGTACTGGTCACGGCCGGAGGCCTGGTACTGCGCATTCTGCGTCCCGTACCGGTCCTTCGCCGGGGTGAAGCTTGCCGCCGTTGCCGGCTGCTGTGACTGCGCTGCGGGATACTGGGCCGCCGGGTACTGAGCGGCCTGCGTCTGGTAGCGGTCGTTGCTGGCAGCGGCCTCAGCGGTGCGCGGCGTCCAGGTCGCCTGCTGCGGCGGCGAGGACTCGGATGACGAGCCGAGCGCGGCCACCTTCGCGTACTTCAGCCGCAGGTCGATGATGTTCGTGGCGAGTACGCACGACGCACGGTCCGCGGCGAACTGCCGGATATGCGGCTGCCGCTCATGGCTAAGGAACGCGGCCCGGTCACGGTAAATCTCGTAGATGATCCGCTGCATCGGCGCCTTAGGCACTATGTGGATGACATATACGAGAGTGTCCGGCTCTGACGTCCTGACGCCTTCCGCGGCGCGTTCAGCCAACCGGTCGAATTCCCTCGTCTTATCCTCATGCAGCGTGTAAATCGAAAGCCGCCCGTACGGCCGGGGCGTTCCGATCGGACCCTCGTCGTCGCTGGCGTCATGATCGGCGGGCGTAAATTCAGGGGCATGGGCGGGACTGGCAGGCCGGACATAGGTAGGCGCGTCATAACCGGCGGCGTCGCGCCTGGCGGCGCCCTGGGCGCTGCGCCCGTATCCGGCATCCCGGTTCGCGTCGCCGTTGTACCCGGCCGAGGCGTAGCCGTCGGACGCGCCGCGCTGGCTGCCGTAACCGGAACCCGCTCCGTAGCGGTCGCCGCCGCGCCTCGCGGAGTCGTAGCCGCCGGACTGCCCGGCGCCCGCGTCGTACCCCCGCCCGCCGCCGGAGGCGGCCTGGAACGACGGGAACGACGGTGCGGCGACGCCGCCCGCGGCGTGGTTCACGTAAGCCCCCGCCCCGGCACCCCTGCCCTGGTGGCCGCCCTTGCCGCTGCCGGCGGCGGACCCGCCTGGCCACTCAGCGTCATCGCCGGGATCGCGACTCCGGTCACCCCACTCGTCCACACTGCTGTCAGCCCAGGGATCGCGCCGCTCGTCTTGTGCGTCTAGGTGACCGTCATCCCAGCCATCGCCCCGTCGCCGTCTGCCGCTCATATCCGCTCCGATCTCGGTATAGGGCTTCCCGCGTCTACCATTGTCAGCCAAGTTAGCCGCCGTGATCGACGTGTTACCGACATCCTCGCGAACCTGTGACCTTCTGGCCTCGGCTCAGCTGCGTGGACGTCAGCGGGAGCCTGCGCCTCCCCGGGGCCCAGACCGCCCTTCGGAGGTGCGGAGAGCGCGGGCACGCCGTCAGCGCGCCCGCGAAACCCGCAGCGCTCGCCTACTTCTTGTTCCTGCGCTGGATCCGCGTCTTCTTCAGCAGCTTGCGGTGCTTCTTCTTCGCCATCCTCTTGCGGCGCTTCTTGATGACTGAGCCCATATGGCCACCATCCCCTTCGGCACAACGGCAGACGGGCACGCCATCACTCACCGGCTGAACGGGAGGCTGGGCACACGCCCGAGGTGTAGAAATGAGCGTGAACGCCAACCGCTCACGCAGGCCTCAAGCGTACCCGCTAGCGCGCGGCATTGGGACTCGCCTGGTATCTCCCGGCAGCCGGGCACCCCGCCGGCCCCCGGTCACCGCCGTTACCTGCCCGAACCGGCAGGCACGTAAGGGAAGCTCGCCTGCGCGGATGCCTGGCACTGACCCATAGGCGTCAGGCACCCGCGAGGCCAGACCCTTTCATCATGTCCTTCGTCCGGAGAGTCCGGCCGATCGGGATCATCAGGATGAAAGAGCGCGCCAGCCGTAGCGCGGTTTCTGGATGCTGGCAGAGGTTCCGGTCAGCCCGCGCTCAGCAGCCAGCCACCGCGCTCAGGCGGTGCCGACGAAGGCGGCCCGCAGGTACTGGTTAACCGCCTGCTCAGGGACCCGGAAAGAACGACCGACTCGTATGGCTTCTAGCTCGCCGGAGTGGACTAGCCGATAGACGGTCATCTTCGATACCCGCATGATCGTGGCCACTTCGGCGACGGTAAGGAATCTAACGTCGCTAAGGGGAGTTTCGCTTGCCATCATTGCCCTCTTCCGCGCGAAGCCGAGCACGCCTGACCGGAAGCGCACCAGTCACGTACGTATCCCAGGGTAAGTCTCGTACGGAAAAGAGCAAGTCCCCCGAATAGCCTCATTGTTCTTACTCTTGGGCCACTAGCAGACGGGAGCCCCTTCCGACCCCCGAGACGATTCAGGAAAAGGATGAAAGAAGCACGTCACGCAGCCCGGCAGCGATCGAAGATCTGGACAGTCCCCAGGTACTACAGCGAGTCGTACTCGCAGAAAAATTAACATCACGGGCAGGCCGTGCGAGGGAAACACCGCGGTCCTCGTTCGCATGATCGCACGATCCACCGGATCGCCGGGATCCATGCCCGACGCGAATGAAACATAGCGGGGCGGAGCGCCGTCCGTCATCGTCAGCGGCGCCGTTTCGCCGGTCAGCGAGCGCGCGAGTTCCCGCCACGCCGCCGGGGTCGCCATTTCCGGGTCTACCGGTGTGCCGGCCCCCACAGCGAGCAGGTGAGTCCAGGTTCTCGGCACCACCTGGACGAGCGCGTACCCGCCGCCGCCGGTCGCGATCCAGCGTCCGTCACACAATTCGTGCGCCAGTTCGTGCATCATCAGCTGGGCCTGCCGCTGCCCGTCGACGCTCAGCGCCAGGTGCGCGAGCGGGTCGAGCCGGTGGCTGTCGCAGCCGTGCTGGCTGACAAGGACCGTCGGCTTGAAGGCCCGCAGCAGCGGCAGTGCCACCCCGTCCAGGGCACGCAGCCAACCCGCGTCCCCGGTTCCCGCGGGCAGTGCGACGTTGACCGCGTACCCCTCACCATCACCGGTCCCGGTCTCGTCGGGCAGGCCGGTGCCTGGGAACAGCGTGGCGGGACTCTCGTGCAGGCTGATGGTCAGTACCCGGGGGTCGTCATAGAACGCCGCCTGGACGCCGTCCCCGTGGTGCACGTCGAGATCCACGTACGCCACGCGCTCCGCCCCGGCCGACAGCAGCCACCTGATCGCGACCGCGAGGTCGTTGTATATGCAGAACCCGCTCGCGTTCGCTCGCATCGCGTGATGATGCCCGCTTGCGATGCTCACCGCGTGCGCCGTGGCGCCTGACCAGACCGACCGTGCCGCGGCCAGGGTCGCGCCGACGACCAGGGCGGCGGCCTCGTGCATGCCCTCGAAAACCGGGTCGTCGTCGGTGCCGAGCCCGAACCAGATGGCGGGAACCAGGGCGCGCCCCACGTGCCGGACCATCGCGACGTACTCGGGATCGTGCACGGTCTCGATCTCGGCATCGGTGGCCGGTGACGGCGAGACCATGGTCACCGACGGGACGTCGAGCACCCCGAGCTCTCCGGCCAGTGCCATCGTGAGGCGGATGCGGACCGGATCGAACGGATGCCCCGCGCCGAAGTCGTACCGGGTGAGAGCGTCATCCCACACCACCGCCGCCGATCCAGTCACCGCCGCGCACCTCCGTGCCGTCTCGTGTGATTTACGGCGTTCCCGCCCTGCGCCCTGTTAGCCGCTTAGTCGCCGCCGAGTTCGCGGCCGCGGTCGCGGGCCGCCTCGATCGCAGCGAGGAACGCTGCGCGCACCCCGTGCTTCTCAAGCTCGCGGATCGCCGCGATCGTGGTACCCGCCGGAGACGTCACCGCGTCGCGCAGGATGACCGGGTGCTCTCCCGAGTCGCGCAGCATGGTCGCCGCACCGAAGACCGTCTGCGTCACCATCTCAAGCGCCGTCCTGCGCGGCATGCCGAGCAGGATGCCCGCGTCCACCATGGCCTCGACCAGGTAGAACACGTACGCTGGCCCGGACCCGGATAGCGCGGTGGCCGCGTCCTGCTGGGATTCGGGAATGCGGATCACCTTGCCAAGCGGCGCAAGCAGTTCCTCGGCGTGCCGCAGGTGCTCCTCGCTCGCGAACGACCCGGGCGAGATCACCGACATCGCCTCGTCCACCAGGGCGGGAGTGTTGGACATCACCCGGACTACCGGAACCTCGCCGGAGAAGCGGCGCTCGATAAACGACGTGGTGATTCCCGCCGCGATTGAGATCACCAGCTGCGACGGCGTGACGAGCCCGGCGATCTCGTCGAGCATCCGCCCCATGTCCTGCGGCTTGACCGCGATCACCAGCGTCTCGGCCTTCTCCGCGGCTTCCCGGACGCTGAGCACCTGCACACCGTAGGCCGCCCGCAGTTCGTCGGCCCGCGCCGGACGGCGCACCACCGCGGCCACCTCCGCGGGCGCTCGCCCGGCTCTGAGCAGCCCGGACAGCAGCGCCTCGCCCATCTTCCCGGTACCGAGTATGCCGATCATGGTTTAGACATTAGCGGGGGGTACGGGGGGTCGTCCCCCCTGGGAGACAACAGCGAACGCAGGAACAGTGCCAGGTTGGCCGGCCGCTCGGCGAGCCGGCGGACCAGGTAGGCATACCAGTCGCCGCCGTACGGCACGTACACGCGGACGCGCGCCCCTGACTCCGCCAGCCGCCGCTGCTCGTCGGGCCGGACGCCGAACAGCATCTGGTACTCGAAACTCCCTGGGGGACGCGACATGCCGAGCGACCGGGTGATGGCGATCAGCCGGGGATCATGCGTCGCGATCATCGGGTACCCGGGTCCGTTCATCAGGACGCGCAGGCAGCGGGCATAGGCCCTGTCCACGTCGTGTTTGGCGTCGAACGCCGCGGAGACCGGCTCGGCGTACGCCCCCTTGCACAGTCGTACCCGTACCCCGGGCGCAGCAAGTTCGCGCACGTCGGCCTCGGTGCGACGGAGCGCCGCCTGGACCACGCTGCCGACCAGCCCGGCGGGTACGGGTGGCCGCTCCCCCGCGGGATAACCGTCGAACCGCGACCGCAGCACCGAAGCGATGCGCAGCCCCGCGCCGGTGGTCCTGTGGTCCTCGGCGTCGATCGTCACCGTCGTGCCTGCGTCCCGTGCGGCGACCGCGATCCGCTCAAGGTGCTCGGTCGCGATCCGCTCGCCGACAGCGCCCGGCACGCCGGAAGCCTCGCTGCCGAGGAGCAGCCCGACCGCGGTCGGCTTGACGGAAACCTCCACCGCGCCGCCCTCGGTCAGCCCCTCGGCGGCCAGTTTGCCGAGCAGCAGGACGTACTGGGCGGCGGTCGCCGCGGCCTGCGTGGCGTCCGTAGTGTCCTCACCCAGGTAGTCAAGCGTCACCAGCCTGCCGTCCGCACGCAGCGCCCGGGCCACCGCGACCGCGTCCTCAGTCGATTCACCGGCCACGTACCGGTCCACGACGGCTCGCGCGCCAGGTGCGCTCAAGACCGCTTCCCTGATCCGTTCGCTGGCGGCAGCCGCCAGCAGCAACCTGCGGATCAACGTTCCTCCCGATTCGATGGGCCTCGCCGCTGAGGCGGCTACGAGGATAGCCCCACCGGGGACCGCTGGTCTCCCGCGGCCGGTTACAGCATCCGGCGGCCGGCCGGCGGTGGCGGCGGCACGCTGTCGCGCCGCAGGGTGACCCGCACGTTCGCGCCGGCGTCCGGCGGGACGATCACCTGCTGCGCGGCGGCCACCCCGTCCGCGAGCAGCGGGGCGTCCACGTCCACGGACCGCTTCACGAGCCCGAGCCCGATCGGCCCGAGCTCGAAGTGCCTGGCGGCGGACCCGGTGAAGCCGACCTGCGTGCCGTCGGCGAGGGTCAGCGGCGAGCCGTGCGCGGGCAGCCGGTCGACCGAGCCGTCCAGGTGCAGGAAGACGAGCCGGCGCGGCGGATGCCCGAGGTTGTGGATCCGGGCGACGGTCTCCTGACCGCGGTAGCATCCCTTGTTCAGGTGCACGGCGGGCTCGATGAGCCCGATCTCGTGCGGCAGGGTCTTGTGGTCGGTGTCGAGCCCGGGCCGCGGGACGCGCGCCGCGATCCGCGCCGCCTCGAAGGCCCAGATGCCGGCCACGGGAAAGGCCGTGGCCAGCTTTCCCGCCGCGTCCGGCGCGACGATCAGGTCGATGCCGAACGGATTCCCCAGGACAGCGGCCACCGTGCCATCGTCGAGCAGCGCGGGAGGTGCCAGAGCAGCCGCCTCCGTTTCTCTGATGACTCCTCCCTCGGCCGGGAGCGGGCCCGCCAGCGTCTGCACCACCATTTTCCCGGTCAGGTCCTCGACCTCCACCCGGAGCATGAAGCGCATCGAGTTGAGGAAGTCGACGAGAGCGCCGGCGGTGTGCGGTTCCACGTGAATCCACGTGGCGGTGCCGTCGTCGGTCAGCGTCAGGTGGTGCTCTAGCTGCCCCTGCGGGGACAGCACTAGCGCCTGCGTGGTCTCACCGGGCGCGAGGCGCTCCAGGTGCTGGCTGGTGAGGCTGTGCAGCCAGGACAGCCGGTCGGGTCCGGTGACCTTGACGACGCCCCGGTTGGCCCGGTCGACGAGGACCTGGCCCTGCGTCATCGCGCGCTGCTCGCGCGCCGGGTCGCCGTAGTGCGCGGCGATCCCCTCGTCCGGCCAGGTCGCCTCGACGGCGCCGTTGATCTCAAGCACGGTCTTTGCTCCTGCAGTCGTTGCACCGGCCGAAAACGGTCAGGTGCGAGACGTTGGTCTCGAACCCGTGCCGGTCGGCGAGCGCGGTGGTGAGCGGCGCGACCTCTTCCCGGGTCGCCTCGTCGATCTTCCCGCAGTCCTGGCAGACCAGGTGCACGTGACCGGCGCCGCTGGCCAGGTGGTAGGTGGGCGCGCCGTGGTGGAGGTGCGTGTGGGTGACGAGGCCGAGGCTGTCGAGCAGCTCGAGTGTCCGGTAGATCGTCGAGATGTTGACGCCCTTGGCGGTCTGCTGGACGCTGGCCGCGATCTCTTCCGGAGTCGCGTGGTCAAGCCTCGCGACCGCCTCGAGGACGAGCTGGCGCTGCGGGGTCACCCGGTAGCCGCGCGACCTCAGCTCCTCGTCCCAGCTGCGGTGCCGCTGCCGCCCTTGCTCCATGCTGACGAGTCTAGTTCCGCGCGAGGGCATGACCGCTTGTCGTCGCCGATCGAAAATCTCTTGCGCTGTTCCGGGTGGCTGACATAACGTCTGAGGTACGCGGAAGGGAGGTGGTCCTAAGTAATGCATGCTTATAGGACTTGCGAGGTGGCTGCCGCTTAGGCTGCCGTCCCCGCTGTGTGGGTCCGCGTGGCGGATCCCGGCCTTGATGGGCGGCGGCGGGCAAATCTAAGGCATACACCGGACCCCCGGGCTGACCGGCCTTGTCCAGCCGGTCCCGCGTCTTGGACGCGTGAGTCGCCCGGGGTTCTTTATTGTCTTCCTCCGTACGCCCCGGTACCCGTTCCCGGCACGACCTCGCACCGTGACCGACGGTCAGTCGGTCCAGTCCCATTGCAGGACGGCCCACAGGTGCGGGGTCAGCGGCTGGCCCATGGCCGCCATGTCGAAGGCGTAAGCCAGGTCCTTCTCGCCCTCGCGCGTCTTGCTTGGCACCAGGCCGTAGAGGCGCTTGCCCTGCTCGTAAGCCTTGGCGGTCGGTGTCCGCAGCACCTGGTCGGTGACCATCTCGATCGAGGTGAGGCCCCGGAACAGGCCCTGGTAGATCTCGGTGATTCCGGTGGGGTGGGCGAGCAGCACCTCAACCGTGCCGTTCTGCTGCGGCCGCCAGAAACCCGTCTCGACCGCGAGCGGCTCGAGCCGGACCAGGTTGCCGTTCTCGTCGCGGCTCAGTTCCCCGTTCTCGTCGGTCGCCAGCCGCCAGCTACGGCTGGTGTAGATGAGATAGGGCTTGCCGATGTGGCTGAACGTCAGTTCCTGGAGGAAGTCGAAGGGCTTGATCGTCGGATAGTCGCCCTTGCCTGTGCCCCTCCACCGGCCGAGGAGGAAGCTGAGCGGCGCGATCGCCGGATGCTCAGTCGCGCGCCCGATGGCGGGATCCGCCACCGTATCGGGGGCGCGGGGAGCGTGATCCCCGGATCCGCTACCGCTCACGGCCGGGTCCTGGGCGCTCTCGGCTGGTTTGCTGTCATCCGTCATGCGGGCCTCCCCGGATCACCTTGACCGCCGTGTAGCCGGCGGCGATAGCGACCACAGCGTAGGCGGCAGCGATGATCGCCGCGCTCAGCATCCCGTGCATGCTTCGCCAGCCTAGCCGGAGCCGCCCGGCGTGTACGGGAGGGCACGCCGACCCGGCTACAGTTCTCTCTGTGGCACGGAAGCTGGTGATCAAGGTCACCGTGGGCAAGGAAGATCCCGAGCGGTGCAATCAGGCCTTCACCGTGGCCTCGACCGCGATCGCGAGCGGCGTGCCGGTCTCCCTGTGGCTGACCGGAGAGGCGGCGTGGTTCGGACTGCCCGGCCGGGCGGGCGACTTCTCGCTGCCGTACGCCGCGCCCCTTGCCGACCTGCTTGCCTCGGTGCTCGCCCTCGGCACGGTGACGATCTGCGGCCAGTGCGCCGCCCGCAGGGACATCACGCCGGATGACGTGATCGCGGGGATTAGGATCGCCGGCTCCGCGACCTTCGTCTCCGAGGTGGTCGCCGATGACGTGCAGGCGCTCGTCTACTGAACGGGTTGCCGATCCGGGCCAGCGCTAATCCGTGACGACCGCGGCGAGGCGCTCGGCCCGCAGCCGGCCGGCAAGCTCCTCGGCCTGCGGCGGAAGAGGCGGCAGCGGTCCCGCCGCCCAGTAGAGCAGCAGGTCGGCGAGGCCCGGGTTGCGGACGAGTGCGGGGCCGTGCAGGTAGGTGCCGAGCACCCGGCCCGCGTAGGCACCCTCGGTTCCGTCGCCGTTGCCGGTGCCGAGTGTGGTGCGGGCCAGCGGCCGGGCACCCGGGCCGAGCCGGGTGACACCCTGATGGTTCTCGAACCCGGTCAGCCGGCCCACGTTCAGTCCCGGGTCGACGTCGGCGACGACCTCCCCCACCGCACGCCGCTCGCCGCGGCCGCTGCTGATGTCAAGCAGCCCGAGTCCCTGGACCTGTGCGTCGTCGGCCCCGCCGAACTCCGCGCCGAGCATCTGGTAACCGGCGCAGACCGCGAACAGCACCGCTCCCCTGCCGACCGCCTCGTGCAGGCCGCCGTCCGCGAGCAGGCGCCTGGCCGCCAGCGTCTGCGGCAGGTCCTCGCCGCCGCCCGTCAGGTAGATGTCGCCGTCGCGTGGCACCGGCTGGTCGGAGTTCACCTCGACGATCTCGACCGGCAGTCCGCGCAGCCGGGCCCGCCGCTCGAGGACGAGCACGTTGCCCCGGTCGCCGTAGGTGCTGAGCAGGTCGGGGTAGACCCAGACAAGGCGTAGTGACCGCGGTGAATCCTTTTCCTTCTGGTGATGGCCGGACAGATTCTCTGGGCGAAGCCCAGAACGAAAAGGATTCATTAGTGCACCCTCCCGAGCGCGACCCGGTACTGCTGGAACGCGGTGTAGTTCGCGAGCACCTCAAGGTTCGGCGACACTGCCCTGGCCGCGTCGACGGCCTCGTCAATGTCGTTCACCAGCCTGAACGCCACCTCGTCGGCCTCAAGCCGGACCGCGAGGTCAAGCCTGCGCTCGCCGCCGACGAGCACGGTCCTGCCGCGCAGCCGCCGGAAGTCCACGTCCCACAGCCACGAGGTGTCCCTGCCGTCCGGCCCCTGCGCGTTGACGGAGAGCAGCACGGGCGCCGGGGGCGGGGCGAGGACGTCGAGCGCCTCGAGCCAGCCGGCCGGGTTCTTGGCGAGCAGCAGCCTGACGTCACAGCCCCGCCTGCTTACCTGCGTGTACCGGCCGACCACGGAGGAGACCCTGCGCAGTTCGCGTAGCGCCTGGGTGATGTGCACACCGAACGCCTCCGCCACCGCGAGCGCGATCACCGCGTTGGACCGGTTGGCCCGGCCCGGCAGCGCGAGGTCAAGCGGGGTGGACCGCCCCGTCGGGTCGGTTACCTCGTTGTCGTAGAGCATCCAGCTCACCGGGGGACGCCGGCCGCCGCACTCGCGGCAGGACCAGTCGTCACCGTCGCGCTGGAGGTGAGCACCGCAGTTGGGGCAGCACCATGAGTCCTCGCGCCACCGCTGGCCGGCGGCCACCCAGGTGACCTGGCGGGCGGAACTCGCCGCCCAGGCCACGAGCGGGTCGTCGGCGTTGGCCACCACCCGGCAGTCCGGTGCGTTCCCTAGCGCCTCCCGCCAGCGGCGGGCAAGCAGCCATATCTCGGCCGCACGGTCCATCTGGTCCCGGCTGAGGTTCAGCAGCACGACCACCTTCGGCCGGGTCTGCTTGACCATCGCCGGGATGTACTTCTCGTCCGTCTCGAGGACGGCGACGCGTGCGTCGGGCGAGCGGCTGAGCGCCGACGTGAGGCCGGCTTCCATGTTCGCACCGTAGATGTTGGAGGCGATCTCGCCGCCGAGCGGCGCGAGCGCCGCGGTGATCAGCTTCGTCGTGGTGGTCTTGCCGTTCGTGCCGGTGACCAGAACGACCTGGCGTCCGGCCGCGAGCAGGGACAGCAGGTCAGGTGCCAGGCGCAGACCGATGATGCCGCCGATGACCGAGCCGTCGCCTCTCCCGGCAAGACGGGAGACGGTGGCCGCCGCGCCGCCGACCGTGGCCGCGACCTTGGCCCGCATCGGCAGCCTGGAACGGTGCCGGGTGTTGTCATCCATCGTGCGCTGATGCTATCCGTTCACGGGTCGGCGGCGGGCGGCGTCGGGGCCGCGGGCCGTGACGGCACCGTTAACTCTCTCCGTACGGCCCGCGCTCGCGGGCATGCCGCTTGGCCCGGCTAGCGGGGCCAGGGTGGCGACAGGGAGGGCGCCTATCGCCGGGTTGGCGTCGGCGAGCAGCACCCGCCTGTCCGCCCCGGCACCGTGGCTGATGATCATGGCGGTGACCGGGAGCCGCTGGAGTTCTGACGGCTCGACGACGAGTTCCCTTGAGCGCTGCAGCGACCGGGCGAGCGACTCGCTGTCCCCCGCCGCCCGCGAGGTGGATACGCCCCACGCGGTGCTAGTGCTGATCCCCGCGGTGAGCGAGGTGGACTCCGTCGTCCCCCAGGATGTGCCCGTCTGCGTGGAACGCGACCCGCCGGCCCGCAGCGGCAGCACGCCGCCCCCGGACGGGCTGGCCCGCCCGCTGCCCGTTGACCGCGACACGCTGTCCGAGGTCGACGCGGCGACCGAGGCGGAGTCGCCGACCGTGCTCGTGTAGGAGCCGCCGAGGGTGTCGGTAACCGACGTGCCGACCGTCTCGGTGAGCTGAGACAGGACGAACCGGTGCGCTGTCCCGATCTGCTCGCTTGCCACCCTCGCGTCCTCCCCGTTCCCGAGTCGCATGAACACGACGGCCGCGTTCCCGCGCCCGATCCGTTGCCTGACCTGCTGCGGAATCGACCGGTAGGCGAGTACGAGGCCGCACCGGGCGGCCTCGCATGCGTCGGAGAAGTGGTCGAGCACGTCATCGCGAAGCCTTTCCGCGCCGAGCAGGAACAGCGTGTGCCGCCATGAGGTAGGCCCCGGGCCGGGCGGTACCTGGCCGATCAGCCGGGTGAGAGCGGTTACCGTGAAACTGCCCAGGGTGGCCGCCGTCTGCGCGCTTGCCCCCCGGTCGACCGCGACCACGCGGAGGCGGCCACGGGGCAGGCGCGCCGGGTCGGTGCCGACGCTGGCGAGCGTGCGCAGCTGCGCTTCCATGACCAGTGCCCGCTCCAGGATCACCCGGTCGGTGGCGCCCCGGCCGAACAGCTCGCCGATCGCCGCAGCCTCGCGCTCGGTGAGCAGTCCGGCCGTCAGGTCCGCGCGCGGGTCGCCGAGCTGGGCAAGCGTCCGCAGCGCCGCCACGACCCGGCGCACCTCAACGGCGCTTGTGCCGCCGCCGAGCAGGCCGAGTACGCGGTCCAGGATCGCCGTGTCGACGGCGAGGTCCCGAACAGAGCCCTGCCGCTCGGCCGCGCTGACCGAGAGCGCGAGAACGTCGGCGAGTTCCGCGGGCGAAAGCGCCGACGCGAGGTCCAGTCGCGGCAGGTCCTGAGGCAGCACCCAGACGGCCGGCGGTGTGCCGCCCGCCGTGGCGCACAGCCTGGCGACGTCGGCCGCGACGGCACCACCGGACAAGTCGACGACGGTCACCTCTCCGTCGCTGGCGAGCCGGTAGGCGGCGGACATGGTGAGCATCGCCGACCAGCCGGCTAGCGTGCCGCCCGCGACGTCCACCCGGTCGATCCCGTCGGGGACGGGGACGGCGTACCAGCGCTTCTGGCTCGCGAAGGCGGACCGCTGCCGCTGCCACTGGCCGGCCCGCCGCGCGTGCTCGGCCTCCGCCTGGGCCAGCCGGCTCTCCTGGTCAGCGCGGAACCGCTCGACCCGCATCCGCTCCGCGTCAACCCTCCCGCGCAGCGCCCGCTCCCCCCGCCAGATCGCGTATCCGCTGATCCCCGCAGTAACGGCGGAGGCGGCGATGGCCGGCCAGGCGATGACGGCAGGCACCCATCCGGCGGCGGCACAGGCCGCCAGGGCGGCCGCGGTCCCGGTCGCGGCGGTGACCGCGAACTTCAGCGGGCGGGCGATGAGGTTTTCCTCCCGCCGCTGTGCCGCGAGCCAGCCAGGGGAAACCCGCTGCCGCTCCGGCGGAGCCGGCCGGCGCGGCGGCGGCCCTGGGTCCGCATGCGGTGTCGCGTATTGCCATCCCAGGTACAGCGGCGTCATCGCTTCCTCCCCTGACAAGCCGCCTGGCGGGCCGCGGCGCGGCCAGCGGGGCCGGGCCCTGGGCGCGGCAGCCGGGCCTGCACCGCCTTCCCGGGCGCGATGAGCCGCTGCCTTGGCCCGCTCACCGCGAGGACGAACTCCGCTGGCCGCAGCGAAAGCAAGATCCGTGGCTCGACTGCCGGACAGGCGGTCAGTGCGGTTCCCGGTTCGGCGGAGGCCGGGAGAGGCGGCCCGCCGCGCGCTACAGCGACCGCCGCCGGTAGCAGTTTCGTGCCGGTCCGCGCGGCAAGACCGGCCGCGAGATCCTGGTCCGTGATGCGGTGCACGATCAGCGCGCCGGCCACGGCGGCCAGGCCAGCGGCAACCGCCGGCGATACGGTGCCGATAAGGACCGGCAGGCCGGCCACGGCACCGTCCCTGGCGAGCGCGGCGAGATCCTCCGCCGGCACCTGCTCGCCCCTCGGTACCCACACCAGCCCGTCGCCGTCGACCCCGATCCTGCGCAGGTCCGCGCACAGCGCTGCGAGACCGGCGACCGCGTCGGCGGCGGACTCCGGAGACCGGGCCGGGAGCAGCGCGACCGAGCGCTCCCTGACCACCCGCCCCAGGTCGATGCCGGCCGGCTGACGGAGCCCCTCCGCGTGTGCCCCGACGGGGGTCCAGAGCCGGCTCGCGCCGCCGGCGGCATCGACGGCCATCGCATCTCCGGCGAGGGACGTGCTGTGATCGTGCCGCAGCGGCGTCGCCGTCGCCCGGCACGCGGCCGCCAGGGCGTGGGCGATCGCGGCGTCGTGCCCGTCGTCGAGCACGATGACGGGCTTCCTGCGGCGCAGCGCCGCGTGCACGACCTGCAGACCGGTGAGCGTCACGTCCCTGGCACCAGCCCCCGTTACCAGCACGCCGTGGGATGCCTCGGCCCAGGAGAGCCCGGCGACGGCGCCAGTCGCCGGCACGACGCCGAGGGCGCACCCCGCCCTGGTGACCACGCCGCCAGAACGGATGCGGCGGGTGGCGACAGCGGCGCGCAGCGCCGCAACCACGCCGGGCCGGGGCGCGGGCACGGCCCACTCGTCGGTGTGCAGCCAGCCGAGCCAGCCGATGACGGCGGCCTCCGCGGCGGCAAGTGGCAGCGCGGCCGGCAGCTGCCGCGGCAGCCAGTGGCTCGCCCCGGAGAACACCGCGAGCGGGTGGGCGATGCTCCGCGCCGCGGTCCCGTCTGGCAGGTGGCCGAGGATGCTTGACGGCCCGGCGGTGAACCCCGCGAGCGCTTCGGCCGGGCCGGCCGCCAGCATCCAGGCGAGACCGGCTGCCGCGGGCGTGATCAGCCACCACAGCCGCCACCTGCTGATCTTGCCGGCCAGCGCGAAGACGACCGTGAGCACGAGGGTGAGCTGGGCGAGCAGCAGGTGCACGAGCACGATCAGCACGGCGATCGACGCGACCAGCTCATTCCCGTGCGGAAATCCCGCGGGAACGAGCTGGCGGGCACGCCGCGGCATCGATCCCGCCCCTGCCACCATCCGAGCCGCCATAACTCTATGTTGCCAAGGATGTACCCTACGTGTCGAGACCTGGCGAATTGATCACTTTCGAGCGTGCGCGCCCGGACACGGGCTAACTGAACCTTTCATCCCGATGAGGAGCGGCAGCTCAGGTCCGGGGGCATGGGCAGGATGAAAGAAGTTCAGTCCACCGGGTGCTGGAGCCTGGGCACTGGTTCGCCCGCCTGGATGACGACGCGGAAGTGGTTCGGCTTCAGCGTGACAATAGTCAGGCCGGCCGGGGCTCCGGTGAGCAGGTCGTCGAACCTGATGGTCACCGAGATCGCAGGCTGGCCGGGCAGCAGCCGGAGGCTGCGCGCAACCGACGGCTGCGGCGGCGCGAGTTCGAGGTCGACCGCCCGGGCGTGCACGGTCTCGGTTCCTGATGGTGCGCCTGGGGGCGCTTGCAGGACCGCTTCGAACGCGCCTGGCCCGCTGGCAGCCGCCTCGGCCGCCGCGTCGGCCAGCGGGTCCGCGGCGGTGCCGGGCACGTAGGCAGTGGAAATAGCGACGGGCTCGGCGCCCGCCGCCCATGCGCACCGGACGATGCGCACGGGGTTTCCTCCGGCGACGCCAAGCGACCAGGCCACGTCCTGCGGCGCGGCGCGCAGTGACACGTGCCTGGCGGCGCAGGTGATCTCGCCGCCCATGGGGTCGAGCCTGGTGCTGAGCCCGGCGACGCCTTCCAGCGGTATCAGGTACTCGGCGGGGCTTGCCCGGTACAGCTGCCCGTCGGGCTGCCTGCGGATCAGCGACCTGCGGGTAAGCTCACCGATGGCCGCGTCGATCTCCGCCATGCTGACGTTGTACCTCCGGGCCAGCGCGCTGCGCCGGGGCAGCTGCCAGCCGGGCTCACGGTGCACGAGCGCGGCGGCCATCCGGTCGGCGAGCACGCCGACGGCTGCTCGCTGCGCCGGCACCGCCGCGTCGACCTCCATACCCGTCTGCCCCTGACCGCTCTGCCCCCGCGCACCCGTCGGGCCTCCGCTGCCCCCGGAGCTGACAGTCATTCGCCCTGCGGGAAGTTCGCCAGCCTGCAATCGTGCGCCCGGTCGGTGACGGCCGCGCCGCCGTGTCTGGCCGGCTCTGCTTCCCACATGACTGTCCGTGCCTCCAGACCGCCGCGATGGCCTACGACGCTTATCCGGGCGGGCTCTTGTCCAGCCATCAGGGCCAGTCCGGTTGCCCGCGCCGGTGCTCGACTGCAAACGAAATTCAAAACTCCCGCCCCGCTATAGATATGCACTAAAAGTGAACCGCAGTTGAATTAAAGAAAAATGAAGCCAGTCTGCTGTCTGTCATGTAAGTAACTAATCACGCGCGCCCGATCCAGCGCGACAGGTAACGGGTCCATCACGGCGGCACGGGGACTGCCCCCAGCGAGCCCGAACGACCTGCGGAGACTCCGCTGAGCAGTACCGAGTTCAGCAGCCTGCCAGGTCACAAGTAGATCAAGTCACCAGAAGTTAACCTAACAGACGCCGCAAATCCACCTTGACTTCATGGGTAGCTACTTCTGGAGCCTATCACTGGACGAGTTGACATTCATTGCGGCTACGCCCGACCGACCAGACTGTTATCGCGCGTGGGTGCGCTTCAATTACAAGGAGAATCCTCACATGCAACTCCGAGGCAGCAAGCAGGCCGCGGTGGCCGGAGGCGCCGTCATCGCGGCGCTAGCCCTAGCCGCGTGCTCTTCGTCTAGCTCGTCGTCAAGCTCGTCAGCCCCGGCGTCCACGTCCTCCGCCCCGGCATCGAGTTCCGCGACGGCCTCGACCAGCGCGAGCGGCACGATCAACGCGGCCGGCTCCTCGTTCCAGAACACCTTCCAGCAGGCCGCCATCTCGGCGTTCAAGTCGGTTAACTCCAACATCACCGTCAACTACGACAGCGTTGGTTCCGGCACCGGCCGCAGCGACCTGTACTCCAACACCGTGCTGTTCGCGGGCTCCGACTCGCCCATCCCGGCCAGCGAGATGTCCAAGGTTCCCGCGGGCAAGACCGTGCTGTACTTCCCGGTGTTCATCGGCCCGATCACCATGGCCTACAACCTGCCGGGCGTCACCAACCTGAAGCTGACCCCGACGCTCATCGCCGAGATCTTCCAGGGTGAGATCACGTCCTGGAACAACTCCGCGATCGCGGCCGTCAACCCCGGCGTTAGCCTGCCGTCCACCGCGATCACCGTCGCGGTCCGGTCGGACTCCTCCGGCACCACGCAGAACTTCTCCCTGTACCTGACGAAGGCCGCGCCCAGCGTCTGGAAGCTCGGCAGCGCGTCCACCATCAAGTGGCCGTCCACCGCCCACGCCGGCGCCCAGAACACCGGAGTGGCGTCGATCATCAAGTCGACGCCAGGGGCCATCGGCTACGTCGACTACACCGACGCCAAGGCTTCCAACCTGTCCGCGGCGCTGGTGCAGAACAAGGCCGGCGACTTCGTCGCACCGTCCCCGTCCGGGGCCTCCACGGACGCGGCGTCAGCCACGATCGCGTCGGACCTTACGTTCGCCGCGGCGGACGCGAGCAGCGCGCCGACCGCCTACCCGATCTCCTACCAGTCCTGGGACCTGGTGTACTCGGTGCAGCCCAACGCCAACGACGCGGCGATGCTCAAGGCCTACATCGGCTACCTGCTCGGGGCCGGCCAGCAGCTGCTGCCCTCGCTGTACTACGCGCCGCTGCCGTCCAGCCTGGACCAGAAGGCCGTGGCACAGCTGAACCAGATCACCGGGTAAGGATGACCTTCATGACGCAGGCATCTCGATCGCTGACAGGCCTGTCCTCATGAGCGCGACCGTGCAGGCGGACCCGGCCACCCCGGCCGGGTCCGCCTCCGGGCTGTCGCCCCGCAGGCCTCTTGGGGACCGTGTCTTCCAGGTACTCGCGCTCGCATCCGGCCTGCTGGTGCTGGTGATCCTGGTCCTGATCGCGATCACCATGTCCCAGCAGTCCACCGCCTGGTTCAGCTCGGAGGGCTGGTCGGGCATCTTCTCCATCGACTGGGACCCGGCGCACAACAAGTTCGGCGCGCTGGCGTTCGTGTACGGCACGGTCGTCACGTCCGTCATCGCCATCGTTATCGCGTACCCGGTAAGCATGGGCGTCGGCCTGCTGCTCACGGAGGTGGTGCCGCGCCGCTGGTCGCAGCCCATCGTGTACGTGATCGACCTGCTCGCGGTGGTCCCGTCGGTCGTCTGGGGCCTGTGGGGCTTCCTCATCCTCAATCCCTGGCTGCAGACCATCTACGCGCACATCGCCTCGGCGGTCAACGGCATCTGGATCCTCGGCAACCTGTTCGGGCCGTTGAACGGCAACTACGTGAGCGGCGAATCGTTCTTCACCGCGGGCCTCGTGCTGGCCATCATGATTACCCCGATCGTGACCTCGCTGTCGCGGGAGGTGATGGCGACCGTGCCGGCCGCCGACAAGGAGGGCGCGTACGCGCTCGGGGCGACCCGGTGGGAGATGATCCGCGGCGTCGTCTGGCCGCACAGCCAGGTCGGGATCGTGGGTGCCACGCTGCTCGGACTGGGCCGGGCCATGGGCGAGACGATCGCGGTGGCACTGGTGGTCGGCGCCTCCCCGACGATCGCGTCGCACCTGTTCATCCCCGGCTACACCATGCCGTCGGTCATCGCGCTCCAGTTCGGCGAGGCCACCGTCGGCGTGTTCCGGGCCGCGCTCATCGGCATGGGCGTGCTGCTGTTCGTGCTCACGATCATCGTCAACCTGTCCGCCCGCGCGATCGTCGGGCGGAACGCACGGCGCATGAGGGGGACTGCCTGATGGCCATCACCACCGATCAGCGGCAGGTCGACCTGCGCGAGCCGAGCGGCTTCCGGCGCGCCACGAACCAGTTCGCCACCGGAGCCATGTGGTTCGCGTTCCTGTGCATGCTGGTCCCGCTCGGCTTCGTCCTCGTCACCGTGATCGCCAAGGGCGCCGGGATCATCAGCTGGCAGTTCCTGACCAACAGCACGATCCCGCCGAACATCCTGCCCGCGAACATCGACGGCATGGGCGCGGCGGTCGTCGGCACACTCGAGATCACCGGCTTCGCGGCGGTCATGGCGATACCGCTCGGCATTCTCGGCGCGGTCTACCTCAACGAGTACGGCGGCAACAGGCCACTGGCCAGGACGCTCTCGTTCTTTTCCGACGTGATGACCGGCGTCCCGTCCATCGTGATGGGCCTGTTTATCTTCACCATCTGGGTGCTGCACTTCGGGTACTCGGGCCTGGCCGGCTCGTTCTCGCTGGCCTGTCTGATGCTGCCGATCGTGATCAGGTCCAGCTACGAGATGCTCCGCCTGGTGCCGAACCACTTGCGCGAGGCCAGCTACGCACTCGGTGCCACTAAGGCCCGGGTGACGCTGACCGTCGTGCTCCCTTCGGCGATCGGGGGCATCGTCAGCGGCTGCCTGCTCGCCGTCGCCCGTGCGGCGGGCGAGACTGCCCCGCTGATCTTCACCATCCTGACGGTCGAGGCCACCAACCCGAACCTCTTCTCGGGCGCCAACACCGCGCTGTCCACGCAGATCTTCACAAATGCGACCCAGCCGTACACAGGCGCGACGGACCGTGCCTGGGGAGCGGCGCTCACGCTGATCGCGATCGCGTTCATCCTGATGATCGTGGCCCGTCTCGTCACCGCGCGCTTCAACAGGTACTCTCGGTAGGGGTGGAAGAAATGGAACAACCGGAACAGGACGTCGTCGAACAGACGGTCTCCACGAACCTGCCGAAACTTGAGACCAGGGTCCAGCCCCCGTCCACGGCACCGGGTACGACCATCTTCGACGTGAAGAACGTGTCGATCTATTACGGTGCCTTTAGGGCAGTCACCGATGTCTCGCTTCCCGTCTACGAGAACGAGGTCACCGCGTTTATCGGCTCGTCGGGGAGCGGCAAGTCAACCGTGCTCCGCGCGTTCAACCGGATGAACGACCTGGTAACGGGCGCCCGGCTGGATGGTGAGATGACTTACCGCGGGTCGGACCTCTACGCTAGGGGCGTCTCGGCGACGGCGGTCCGCCGCCGCATCGGCATGGTATTCCAGAAGCCGAACCCGTTCCCTAAGTCGATCTACGACAACGTAGCCTACGGGCCGCGGATCAACGGCATACGGAACAAGGGCCGCCTCGACGAGATCGTGGAGAAGTCACTGCGCCGCGCGGCGCTGTGGGACGAGGTGAAGAACCGGCTCAAGCAGTCCGGCCTCGCCCTGTCCGGCGGCCAGGCGCAGCGGCTGTGCATCGCGCGGACGATCGCCGTCGAGCCGGACGTGGTGCTGATGGACGAGCCCGCCTCCGCCCTCGACCCGATCGCCACGCTCGCCGTCGAGGACCTGATCCGCGAGCTCAAGCAGAATTACACGATCGTCATCGTGACCCACAACATGCAGCAGGCCACCCGGATCAGCGACCGTACCGCATTCTTCTCCGTCCTCACCGACTCGAAGAGCGACACCCGTACCGGCATCCTCGTCGAGTACGGCCCCACCCAGCAGATCTTCGAAGACCCGCAGGACAGCCGTACCCAGGCCTACGTCACCGGCCGCATCGGCTGAAAGTCGAAGCTCAAGGAGCAGACAGAGCAGAAGAACGGGTGCAGCCGATCCTCGGCTGCACCCGTTCTTGCTTGCTGGTCCTCGGCCGCCCGTTCTTGCTTGCTGGTCGTCGGCCGCCCGTCCTTGCTTGCTGATGCCCGGCGCCCCGCTCTACCCGGATCAGCTGAACACCTATTCGCGGTCTCGCTGCCGTTCACTTACGACCGACCCAGCCGCCGTCCGGTATCCCCACTTCTTCTGGCCCGTCGGCCGGTCACGAAAGATCTTGGAAACTTTGCGCAAGCTGGAAGTTCCGCGTGCGCCGCGCACGCTTTTGTTCCATCTTGCGCGAAGTTTCCATGCAGAAAGAAGCCGGTCGTACTGGGTGGTCACCGCCTGCGCCTCCGGCAGGTCGGTGACCTGGTGTGAGTACCGCACCCCCCAGGTCAGCGGCGCCGACCAGGTCCGTCCCGCACGAGCACGTGCCCTCCGGGAATACGTTCGCCGTCTTGTCCGGCCGGCCGTTCCACGCCAGGTAAGCGCCCGGAGAGCCCGGCCGCTTACCCGGCTTGCGGCCGCCGCCGCGGCGCGGCCTGCGCTCCGGCGGCTTCCTCCCTGGCAGGTCATCGGTGCTCGGCGGCATCGACGAGTTCCCCGAGTTGCGGGAGATCAGCCGCTCCAGCCGCGCGACCCGCTCCTCCAGCGCCGCGATCTTCGCGTCCTTGTCCTCCACCAGCATCCGCAGCTGCCCGATCCGCTCCCGCAGCCGCGCGTTCCCCGCGCGCAGCTCATCTGCATCACCGGGCATAGCGGGAGTCTCGGGCGTACACGGGCACCCCGGTACTACATCAGAGCCGGCCCTCCGTGAGCAACGCGACACACCTGGCCGGCCTGCCGGATTTCCGGGCACCTCTTCCTGTTCCGGGCCTGGCTGTCATCAAGGTCCGGCCATCCGTGGCCGGTAGCGACCTACGATTCGGTGGTGGACATCGAAGAGCGCCTGCTCCGCTTCCCGCCGCGGGCAGCGCTTCACGCGTGGCGGCTGTTCCGGGTGCGCGCTGAGGGAAAGCGCCTGGTCCTCTCATCGCCCATGTATCACGACGACACGACCGGACTCACGCCATCGTGGCCCTGCCCGGTAGCGGAGGCGGCCTGCTACAAGGGACACCCGGCACCGTCGCCCGGATGCAGGTGCGGCATCTACGGCGCCGTCGCCGGGACGCTCGACTCGCTCCCCGGCTACCTGTACGACACCGCGTACGAGCGCGATCCGTGGGCCTATGCCGAGATTGCCTGCCACGGGCGTGTATTCGTTGACATGCGAGGCGTCAGAGCCGAGCATGCCAGGCTGGTACGCATCGCCCTGCCCGACAGCGGCTGGCCTGACCAGGCCGGGCCTGGTGAGGCCTGCCGGGTGCTCCGCGATCGCTACGGCGTTCCAGTCGGCGGAATGGAATGCGTCCCGCAGTGGCTGACTGCAAACGCGCGCCCCGGCGGACCGCCACCCGACAACGCGAGCCTCAACCTCGATCTCGCGCGCTTGGACCTGCCATCTCGAGGAGACCGAAGCCAACCGCCTGATTATCCGGCACCAGCCCAGGCCCGGATGCCCCACAAATCTCCCCAGATGCCCTGACCAGCGATGCCGCCGCCTAACCCGAAAACACGAGGCTCAAGTGACGGCGAGATAAGGGCAGGCTGACGTGAATGCCTACAAAGAAGGTTCTCCGACCACAACCCCGACAGGACAAGGCAACGAGGCAACAGCCGGCACAGGCATCCCAAAGACCATCGGTTTTCCCTTGACTTAAGGGCATCGTTGCCAGCGATCTAGCTAGCCATTACAGGCCCCTTGGCTTATCGGGAGCGGAGCCCGCCAGGTAGATCACCCGCCGGGCGATGTTGACCGCGTGCGCTCCGAGGCGTTCGTAGTCTCGGGCCACCTGGGCCATCTCCATCGCGACGGGGACCGCCGTCTGCCCTGAGGCAAGCTCGGCGATGAGGCTGGCGTGCAGTTCGTCCATGCCCTCGTCGCGCTCGGCCAGCGTCACCGCGGCGGTCCGGTCCCGCTGGTACCACGCGTCGGCCGCCTGCCGCCACATCTGGGCGGCGAGGTCGCCCAACCGCTCCACGAGAACCCTGGCGCGGGGCGTCAGGTCCTCTTGCAAGACGTGGCTGGCGGTCGCGGAAATATGCACCACTAGGTCGTGTGAGCGCTCGATCTCCGGCACGATGCGCAGTACCGACAGCAGGAACCGCAGGTCGGACGCGACCGGCGCCTGGAGCAGTATCTCCCGGTTCGCCAGCCCCTCGACCTCGAGGTAGAGGGCGTCAATCGCCTGATCCCGCTCGGCCAGCGTTACGAATGCCTGCTCGTCGCCGTCAAGCAGCGCGGCCGTGGCTACGGGGAGGTCCTCGGCCACCATCGCGAACAGCTCGATGACCTTGCCCTCAATGGACTCAAGCTCGTTATCGAACTCCTGCCGGTGCTCGCTCATACCCCAAAGCCTACGCACGCCGGGCAAAGCGGGCTCAACCAGGAGGAGACGAGAAGGTAAAGCGGCCCCGGGCTTACCCCGGCGCCGCTTTACCGTTGTGTGGTCCTCAGACCAGGAACGAGACCTTGGTGATCTGACCGATCTCCGCGCCGACCTCCTGGGAGAGCCGGACGTTACCAGGCGCGAGGACGCGCAGCGTCCACTCGCCGGGCGCGGCGAAGAAGCGGAAGCCGCCGTCCTCGCCAAGCGGCACCTCGGCGACGAATTCGTCGCCGGTGCCAAGCAGCCGGGCGTAGCCGGTGGACACGGGGGCACCAGCGCGGAGCACCTGCCCCTCGATGATCGCCTCCTTGCCTGCCTTGTCCTTTGTGATGGTCACGCCGCCCGCCGGCGCGCCGCAGCTGTCGTTGCTCACTTACCCTCACCTAGTTCGATCGGCACGCCGACAAGCGAGCCGTACTCTGTCCACGAGCCGTCGTAGTTCTTCACGTTCGCCAGGCCAAGGATCTCGTGCAGCACGAACCACGTGTGCGCCGAGCGCTCGCCGATCCGGCAGTACGCGATCGTGTCCTTGCCGAAGTCGACGCCGGCGTCGTCCTTGTACAGGGTGGTGAGCGCCTCGTCGGACTTGAAGGTGCCGTCCTCGTTCGCGGCCTTGGACCACGGGACGTTCTTCGCGGTCGGGATGTGGCCGCCGCGCTGCGCCTGCTCCTGCGGCAGGTGCGCAGGAGCGAGCAGCCGGCCGGCGAACTCGTCGGGAGAGCGCACGTCCACCAGGTTGCGCTTGCCGATCGCGTCGATGACCTCGTCGCGCTTGGCACGCAGCGCGTCGTCCTGCTCGGCGGCGGTGTAGCTGGTCTTGGCCCGCTGCGGCACGTCGGTGGACAGCTCGCGCGAGTCGAGTTCCCACTTCTTGCGTCCGCCGTCAAGTAGCAGCACTTTGTCGTGCCCGTACAGCTTGAAGTACCAGTACGCGTAGGCCGCGAACCAGTTGTTGTTGCCGCCGTAGAGGACCACGGTGTCGTCGTTCGAGATACCGCGGCCGGACAGCAGCTGCTCGAAGCCGGTCTTGTCCACGAAGTCGCGGCGGACCGGGTCCTGCAGGTCCTTCTTCCAGTCGATCTTGATCGCGCTCGGAATGTGGCCCTTGTCGTAGGCGCTGGTGTCCTCGTCGACCTCGACGATGACGACGCCAGGGGCGCCGATGTTGGCCTCGACCCAGTCGGCGTCGACCAGGACGTCGGAACGGCTCATAGCTGAGAAACCTCCTTGTGCGGCCCGCCCGCAACTTGGGCCGGCCGGATCCTTTGAATGAGCAGGTACATCTGGCAACCGAGGCAGAAGTCGAATGCCGCGTTAAGGAATGCGGCCACCAGGGCGAACGCGGCGAAGACGATCCCGAGCACCGGCACTCCCGCGGCGAAGCCGATCGTGCCGATCCCTGCGAACACCATGCCGACACCCTGCGAAAAGCGAGGCGGGGCCTCCGGCTCGGTCTTGGACGGTGGTCCGAGCCGTGGCCGGACCAGATGGCGGAAGATGACTCCGTAAGGGGCGTAGCGCAGGCCGGCCAGCGCCCCCACGGCGAACACCAGCGTCTGAGCGAACAGGATCCAGCCAGCGACCAGGTGCGAAACACCAGCCGTGACAAGCACGACCGCGAGAACGACGGCGGTGATCGCCGCGCCGAATCGCGGGCCGCGCGAGTCAATGATCATGATCATGCTCCAGGGTGCAGGTGAGCTGTCTGCGGTTCTCTGCCTGCCCGCGGCTAAGCCGCGCTGTTCAGGCGACGCGAGGCACGGGACGCGGACACATCGCGGTCGCGACCCGGCAGAAGTCAACAGCGCGCCGCTTGGTGAGCAGCATGGCACCCGCGCCCGCGTTTCCTGCGAGCGTGTCCCGCGAGGCACGGGGGAGCATCACCGCGGGGGATGCCTGCGCTGTTCTGGAGCCCACGTACCCGATGCTATTCAGCGGATGTGCCGCTGTCACCATCAGGTCCGTCACCATGGCCCCTATTGTCGCCTGATTCGGTGGGAAATTCAAGACACGCCACCGCCCGCGTCCAGGGCCTTGCCCACGGCCATCACCACGTCGGCCTTGCGCTGCGGTCCCGAGGCCCGGCTTGTGATGCCCCCGGATGAGTCGAGCACCAGAACGGTAGGGGTCGACAGCACCCCGAGGCGCTTGGTCAAGTCCATCCGCGCCGCGGCGTCCACCTCGACGAAGGCGACGCCGTTCCGCTCTCCCGCCACCTCGGCAAGCAGCTTCCTTGTGGGGCCGCAGTAGGCGCATACCTCGGTCGAGAACTGCACGAGGGTCGCCTGCTCGCCAAGGGGCGCGCCCAGGTCGGCGGTGGTGAGGACGCTGCGTGAAGGCGCAGCGGCGGTCCGGAACCGGCCCTGCCGCCTGCGCAGCGCGAAACCCGCCACGGACGCCGCGACGAGGACGACCACGAGCACTGTCAGGCCACCGACCACGACAGCTCAAGCACCGGGAACGGCACCGGCTATTCCCGATCGGCGGATGATGCCTGCGGTTCAGGCCGGGACCTCGATCGCCCGGCCCTGACCGACGGTGATCTCGAAGGCCGCCACGTTACCGCTCGACAGCGGTACAGAGCCGGGGTACCACACGGTGCCCTCGGCGTTGTCGGTGACCCAGCCGCCGGCCAGGACGCGGTTTCCCGACGAGTCGATCACCCACAGCTGGCAGCTGGTACCGACAGGGATGCCGGAGACCTTGGCGCCGAGCTGGGTGCCCCAGCCCATCGAACGGTAGGTGACCGTCGCGGTCATGTTCGCCGAGTGCCCGGAGGCGGTCAGCCACGCACCGTTCGGGTTCCCTGCGAACAGGGTGCCGGAGGCCACGGACGACGGCTGCGCGTGCGATCCGCTGAGCTGCAGGCCGCCGAAAACGCCGGCCGCGACGATCAGCGCCGCGGCGAGGCCGACCGTCGCACGCTGCAGGCGCCGTCGCCGGCTGCGGGCAGCGGTCAGGTCGAGCACCGTGGCGAGCAGCTCGCGCGGCGGCTCCGCCGCCTCGTCGAAGCGGGCCGGGAGCGGGGCGTCGGGGGCGGCAAGCGCGATGGCTTCCGCCGTCGACACGCGTGCGAGCAGGGCCGGAAGCCCGGCGAGGCCGGCGAGCTCGTCCCGGCAGTCCCGGCACGTGGCCAGGTGACTGTCCACGAGCGCGCGGTCCGCGGGCTCGATGGCGCCGAGTACGTAGACGCCGAGGGACAGCCGGGCCTCGGGGCATTCCATGGTCTGCGTCACGGTGCCAGCCCCCGTTCCTGAAGAGCCAGCTTCAGCGCCTTCAGCGCGTAGTAGGTCCGTGATTTCACGGTTCCCGGCGGGATGCCGAGTGTTGCTGCCGCCTCCGCGACCGAGCAGCCGCGGTAGTACGTCTCCACGATGACCGAACGATGGTCGGGCCGCAACGACGCGAGGGCCTCGGCCACCGCCCACGACTCGAGCGTGCGGTCGGCGTCGTCCTGCGCGGGCAGCGTGTCGAAGGCCTCCTGCCCGGCCTCGGGTGGCCGGGACTGACGCGCCCGATAGGCGTCTACCGCCAGGTTGCGGGCCACGGCGAACAGCCACGGCCGCGCCGGACGGTCCGCGAGGGCCTCCGGGTGCCGCCAGGCCCGCACGATGGTCTCCTGCACAAGATCCTCCGCCTTCTGCCTGTCACCGCCAGTCAGGTGCAGGGCGTACCTGAGCAGCGCTCCGCCGTGTTCGGCGTACAGCGCCCGGATAAAGGCATCGTCGGCCGTGCGTTCGCCACTGGCCGGTGCTGTGCTCGGCACACTACGGAGAACGTTGGCTTCGGCCGACTGGTTCAACGGCTGCGGAGAATTTTCCTGCCCGGACGGACCGGGGTCATTGCTCACGGTTAACCCATATACCGGCGGGACTACTGGAATGCAACCAAATCGACTCGATCCGTTACCGCTTGTAGTCAAAGTTACTTATGTCCACTGAGGTGAAGCTCATCACGTTTAACGTCGGCGTCGGCGCTTTCCCGGAGGCAGTCGCAAAGCCTTTACGCTACCAGTCGATTACGGAAAGCGAGGTTCGTGCGCCTCAGCCGCCGGCGAAGGGCGGCAGAACCTCGATCACCGCGTCCTCGTCGAGTACTATCGACTCCTTCGCGGCCCGGCCTACCGGATCGGCGTTTACCAGGAATGATGATCTTGCTATGACATCAGCGAGCCGGGTGTCGGGACTCCTGCTGGCAACAGCGGCGTCGAGCGCCTCACGAAGAGTGACTGCCTCCACGGACTCCTCCGGCAGGCCCGCGGCGTCCTTCGCCGCGGCCCAGTACCTGATGGTCACCTTGGCCATATCGGATATCCTCACCTCAACGGGACCTCGGGCGCTGTTGCCCCCTGGTCCCTTCTGCGTTTATACAGTGAACGACGGGTTTATGGCCCGCGCGACTGGAGGTGGCATCACCGTGAGCGATTTGCTGCTGGTGACCGGCGTCCTCGAGCCTTCGTCGGAGGTTCTGCCGGCTCTCGCCCTGCTGCTGCACTCTGTCCGCGTGCTGCCCGCCGACGCCTCCGCTCTTGTCGAGGCGCCGCCGGCGGACGTCATCCTGGTCGACGCGCGACGTGACCTCGCGCACGCCAAGAGTATCTGCCGCCTGCTGCACACGACGGGACTCGACTGCCCCATGTTCGCCATCGTCACAGAAGGCGGGCTTGCAGCGATCAGCGCTGAGTGGAACGCTGACGATGTGATCTTGAACACAGCAGGTCCCGCTGAGGTGGAGGCCCGGCTCCGGCTGGCCACGGGGCGCCGGGCCATGCGCGCCGCCGCTGACACTCCCGACGAGATCAGGTCCGGTGACCTGGCCATCGACGAGGCAACCTACTCGGCGCGACTGCGCGGCCGCGTGCTCGATCTCACCTTCAAGGAGTTCGAGCTGCTCAAGTTCCTCGCGCAGCACCCGGGCCGCGTGTTCACCAGGGCACACCTCCTCCAGGAGGTCTGGGGCTACGACTACTTCGGCGGCACCAGGACCGTGGACGTGCACGTCCGGCGGCTGCGGGCCAAGCTCGGCCCCGAGCACGAGGCGCTGATCGGCACCGTGCGCAACGTGGGTTACCGGTTCGTGCCGGTGAAGGGGTCCGCCGAGGACCGCGAGCCCGCCGACCTGCTCGCGGCGGACACCGCCATCCCGGCGGACCGGTGACCTGGCCGTCACCCCCCGGCACGGTCATCGCCGAAGGACCGCTGTCCCGCGACCTGGGGCACCAGGTCCTTGCTCTCGTCACGGCCGCGACGCGCGCGGACGGCGTGGCGCCGCTCTCCGAGGACGTCCTGCTCCAGGTACGTCACGGTAGCGGCGGCCAGGCCCGCGATCTGGTCCTGACCTCGGGCGACGGCCCGCTGGCCGGGTATGCGCACCTGGATGCGCCGGACGAGGCCCAGGGCGGTGATGCGAGCGGAGAACTCCTCGTCCACCCCGGCTACCGTGGCCGCGGTTACGGCACGGCGCTGACCTCCGCCCTGCTCGCGGGCGCGGGCAGGGATACCGGGGGGAGCGGCGTCCGGCTCTGGGCTCACGGCGAACTGCCTGGCGCGGTCAGGCTCGCCAAGGCGACCGGGTTCAGCCGGTTCCGGGCCCTGTGGCAGATGCGGATGCCGCTGGCGGCACTCCCCGGCGGTGACCTGGTTCTCCCGGCTGGGGTGTCGATCCGTACCTTCGTGCCCGGTTCCGACGAGGACGCCTGGCTGGCCGTCAACCGTCGCGCTTTCGCCCACCATCCGGAGCAGGGCTCCTGGACCAGGCCGGACATCTTGCTGCGGGAAGGCGAGCCGTGGTTCGACCCCGAGGGCTTTTTCCTCGCCGAACGAGACGGTCTGCTGGCTGGGTTCCACTGGACCAAGGTCCACCCCGATGGCGGTGCCGACGGCGGGCCGATCGGCGAGGTTTACGTGGTGGGCGTTGACCCGGCTCAGCAGGGCGGGGGCCTAGGGCGCACGCTGACCCTCGCCGGGCTCGCTCACCTGCGGCGGCTTGGGCTGACCGACGTCATGCTCTACGTGGACGAGGACAACACGGCGGCGGTGCGGATGTACACGGCACTCGGCTTCAGCCGGTGGTCGACAGACGCGATGTACCGGCATGCCTAGGAGCCTGCTGAACGATCATGGCCGGAGCCCGTCGGCCGTACCCGTAGGAACGGTGCCGTTCAGCGGGCTCATAACGGGACTTAATGGTGACGGCGGATCCCGAGTGCCTCGTCAAGCTCGCTCTTCGAGAGCGGCCCGTCACTGGCCGCGACCGTCGCGAGAACCTCGGCGTACAGCTCGATCTCACGCAGTGCCACGTCATCGTGAACACGAAGGTCTACCTGCATGGGAATCGTGCTCACCTCCGTTGACGACCGGGCACGCGTAGACGACCGGGCACGCCCTGCTCCGCCTTTCAGGCTACGTCGCGCCACTGTTCCTCCGCATGACCCATCGGGGCCATTTGCAGACCACCCTTGTGTACGTTTTACCCCGGTTGCCGGTAACGATTCCGCGACCGAGCAGCGGGAATCGGTCACGTCCGGTATCGGGCATCTGTTCACTTCAGGAACTCAGCCGCCAGGGTGACCAGGGCCCCCACTAGCAACACATGTCCGGTTATTGAGCGGAAGATGATCAAATGTCCATATATCGTAGGGTAACTGACTGACTACAGCTTACGTCATGGCCTGCCCCGGCGCCATGGGTCTGAGCAGCAGATTCGCTCGTCTCGGGAGCACGGTTGGGCCTCATCACCCGGGGTATGGATCGCTGCGCCATAACCCCGGCAAGTTCACTCCTGCCACACAACCTGCACGCAGCAACTTTGGTAACGGACCAAGAGGGGATATAAGGGGACACTCGGCCATTTCGGTTGCGGAGGGTGGTCTCCCGGGAGAAGAGTCTGCATGGTAACCGTTCTCCTATCCATGCTCGTGCCCGCCCCGCGGGCGGCACGGGCCCCTCGACGGCCTGCCTAGCCTGTCCCGAGCCCTACTGCCAGGCGCGGCCACCGTTAGACTCCGGACATTGTTCCCGCAGACCTCAGGACCCAAGATTCTCGTGATGCCATGAATGAAAACAGTGACCTCCTGCCGAACCTGCTGCACGAAGAGTTCGAGATGCAGATGCGCGGCTACAGCCGCCGCCAGGTTGACGACTTCGTAGCGCGCCGCAACAACGAGATCCGCGAACTTGAGCAGCGGCTCAGCCGGGCCCTCGATGAGTCTGAGCACCTGCGGCGCGAAGTTTCCACCGTCCGCCAGCAGGCGCTTTCCGGCAGGCCCGCGCACGAGGAGGTCAGCGAACGGATCGCGCAGATCCTCAAGCTGGCGGATGACGAGGCGAAGGCCCAGAAGAACAAGGCCGACGACGACATCGCCAAGCAGCGGGCCGACGCTCAGCAGGAGTCAGAACGGGTCCGCGCCGATGCGCGGGAGCAGGCCGAGCGGATGCTCACGGCTGCCCAGGAGCAGGCAGAGCGGACGATTTCCGCCGCACGAAACGAGGCCGACAAGACCCGCACCGCCGCGCGCACCGAGGCAGACCGGCTGACAAGCGAAACGCGCAAGAAGGCAGACGCCGCGCTCGCCCAGGCCAAGGCGCAGGCCAAGAAGGTGCTCGACGAGGCCACCGCCCGCGCGACGGCCATCCACGACGGCGCTGAGCGCAGGCTCAACCTGCTCAGCACCAGGCACGCGGACACGGTCCGGCGGCTGACCGACATCCTTGACGGCGTGCAGGGCCTTGTCGCAGCGGAAGCGGCGCGGATGTCGCTCGAGGAAGAGGTCAACCAGTCGGTCAGCAGGGCGGTCAGCCTGGCGGAAGCGGCCGAGGCCGCGGCGGTCACCGACGAGGACGACCCGGACAGCGAACGGGACCTCGCGCTGCTCGCACCGCCGGCGCCGGAGACGGTCTCCACGGGCACCGTGGCCCCGCCGCGCGGCGAGGACGTGCACCCGCCCCTCCCGGGCCGGCCGGGACTGACCGGCAGGCTGAACCCGCCCGCCGAGCAGGATCTCGACCCGCTCGACAGCCCGGTCCCCGGTCTGCTGCCGCCAGGCGGCATGCGCGGGCCGATCGGACGTCCCGGCCCGACCCCGCCCCCGCCGCCCCTGGGCGGCGGCCCCGGGCGGCACGGCTCGGTCCCCCAGGACGGCGGACCGCGTCCGCCGATGCCTGGCGGCGCGCCCTCGATCGGCGGCCTCGGTGACCCGCTCGGCGACCGCGAGATCGGCCGCGGCGCGGGCCTGATCGACCCGGACGAGCCCACCGAGGGCATCCGCCTGCTCCAGTAGTCCCGTTGAGCCAGGTTGCCTGGCAGACGAAGCACGAACCGTTCCTGGATACGAATTTTTGAATTGTCCAGGAACGGTTCGTGTCTTACGTTTCGCCGCGAGAGCCGGCTGCCTGCGGGTGCCGTGGCGCGAACGCTGGAATCTGCGGTACGTAGGCCGCGCTCAGCGCGGCGCGCTCGGGTCGGAGAGCACGTCAAGGCGCTTCAGTATGACGCCCTCGCGCAGTGCCCAGGGGCAGATCTCCAGCTGGCTGGCACCCATCAAGTCCATCACGGCGTCCGCGACGATGGCTCCGGCCAGCAGTTGCGCCGCCCGCCCCTCGGAGACTCCGGGGAGCCGGGCGCGCTCGGCACGGTCCATCGCGGCGAGCCGCTCGGTCCACAGCAGCAGGTCGCTGTGCTTGACGAACCGCTTCACGTAGAAGCCCTCGCTGGACGGCGCGGCCCCCGCGATTCTGGCGAGCTGCCTGAAGTTCTTCGATGTGCCGACCGCGTGATCGGCGGCGCCGCCGCGGCGCAGGCCGCCCGCCATCCTGGCGATTTCCGCCCGCACGTGCCGTCGCACCGCGCGCACCTCGTCGG
>Ga0335072_10000645_pt1 | contig 64245 bp, 58 predicted proteins | sample Lox_Sample_21_FD_206725 | JGI IMG/M metagenome (GOLD analysis project Ga0335072, IMG submission 206725) | Soil microbial communities from Loxahatchee National Wildlife Refuge, Florida, United States - Lox_Sample_2.1 | ecosystem: Environmental > Terrestrial > Soil > Wetlands | place: USA...
TCATGCCGGTGCTCTCCCTTCGCTCATCGGGCGCAAGGCTACACGCGTGGCGTCGATCGACGCGGTTCGAAGAACCGCGTCCCTTAAAGACAAACGCGGCCGAGTCGCCAGGCTCTGTGACGACTCGGCCGCGCGATGGCAGACCGCGGGTCTCTGGGTGAACCCGCGGTCTGCCGTGCAGTCCCCTATTGCCCCCTGCGGGCCTGCACTTTGCTCTTGCCGCCCACCGTGTTCGGCGAGTCGACGACGGTCCCGGAGTTGCCGGTCACCGTCAGGTTGCGAGCGATCGTGTTGTTCTGCACCGTCGTGCCGCCGGCGTTGCCGGTGACCTTGACCGTGCCTTTGAACGAGTTACCGACGACGGTAACCCCGTCCGTGTTGTTCGTCAGCGACGCACCGGCGGAGCTGCTGTTGCCGGCGCAGCCTTCGCCATCCCCGATCGTCACGGAACCAGTCGAGCCCGTGACTTTGATCGAGCCGACTTTCGCCCCGCAGATGCGGATCACCGCGGCGCCGCTGGCTTTGATGCCGGTGGTGGTGGCGCCCTCGACGTCGAGCGAGCCGCCGGACTGGACTTCGATCGCCTTCGTCTGCGCGGTCGAGGTCAGCTGCACGGCTTCGCCCGATTTGACGACGAGCTTGCCTTTGACCTTGCCTGTGATCACGGACGTCTCGACCACCTGCGTGGTGCAGGACTTCGTCGTCGAGTGCCCGACGTTGTCGGTCGCGGTCCGTTCGATCGTCTGCGAGCCGGCTTCGCTCGTGTCGATCGGGACCGAGCCGCTCGGGTCGGAGGCGAGGCCCGACTGACCGTCGGCAGCCGTCACCGTGGCGCTGGCGTTCGAGCCGACCGGCGTCGAGGCCGGGCAGCTGATTTCGAGCGTCGGCGCAGAGGCGTCGACCTGCACGGTCAGCGTGCCGGGGGCCGAGACGTTGCCGACGTTGTCGGCAACGGTCCCCGACGCGGTGTGCGAGCCGTCGGTCGAGAACGTCTGCGGCGCCGACAGCGTCGAGAGGTCCACGCCCGAGCCTTCGGAGCCGTCGGCGAGCGTTTTGTCGCCGTTGGCCGTGAAGGACACCGTCACCGAGTCCTTGTACCAGCCGCCGCCACCCGCGTAGTCCGGTTCGCGGTCGGCCGATGCCGTCGGCGGGTTCGGGCCCGACTTGTCGACCTTGATCGCTTCGGAGGCCGGCGACGCTTCACTCGCGGCGCTGGCGTTGCTCTCCGTCACGCGGTACGTCCAGGTGCCCTCGCCCTCGGGGTTGCCGGAGCCGAAGGTGTATTCGGTACCGGTGATCCCCGTCGCGACGACGCTCCAGCCACCCGCTGCGTTCTGGTGTTCGAGCGTGTAGGTCGGCTGCGTCGCCGCCTGGCTCGCTTCCCAGCCGAGCGTGAACTGACCGCTCGCGTTGACCGCCGAGCCGCTCGTCAGTTTCGGCGCGCTCGGAGCGGTCGGGACCACGTTGAGCGCGAGCGTGTAACCGCTCGGCAGGTACTTCCCCGCCGGCGAGCCGACGAGCCCTTCGGCGCTGCCCGGCGCGTCGGCCGTCGGCACCCTCAGTTCGAGGTTCTTCACCTGAACCGGGTGCGGCGAGGACGAGTTGCGGGCGTACGTCGAGTCCGCCGTCAGCAGCTCGAGCTTCACCACGTGGCCTTCTGCGACCTTCCAGGCCTGCGGGTGCAGCTGGAAGGACTGCTTCGTGAAGCCGCCACCGGGGTTGAGCGGGCGCACGATCGCGCGGCCGATCAGCTGCTCGGTTTTGGCCGTCGGGTTTTCGTCGTACAGGCGCGCGATCACCTGGTCGTTCGCACCAGGCGTCGACAGTTCGGCGATCACCGTCGAGGAGCCCAGGACGGTGTAGCCGCCCGTGGGCGCCGCCGGCACGCGGTACTCGGCCGCCGAGGTGTTGTCGGCGTTCGAGGACGTCGTGCAGATCGTGCCCGAGGTGAACGCGTTGGCCGGAGCCGCCGCCGGAGAGGCAATCGTCTGTTCGGCTTCGCCGGAGACGTGGATCTCGCCGGGCGACAGGCTCGCCCAGTTGGCCGCGGTGTATTCCGTGCCCGAGCCACCCGCGGTCTGCGGGCAGAAGCTCGTGATCGCGGTCGCGCCGCCGTTCGCTTCAGCCGGTTCTGCGCCTTCGCCTTTGACGAAGTACTTGAACCATTTCTGCTGCGCGTTGAGCAGCTTCGCGGCGTCGCCGGTCGAGACCGTGCTCGCGGAACGCGGGTTGTGCCCGAGGTCCATGTAGAACAGCTTCATCGGCTGGTTCGGGTACGTCGCCCGGACCTTGTTGTAGTAGCGGACCGTTTCGTCCACCGGGAACAGGTCGTCGTTCCACCCGTTCTCCATGATCGACGGAGCCGGCGCCTCGTTCAGAGGCGTGTAGTACGGGCTGTGGAACGGCAGATATTCTTCCTGCTGCTTTGCCAGCGGTTCACCGTCGTACGGGCCGCCTTTGGTGTTGAAGTTGTGCCATTCGGTGATGTTTGATTCGTTTTCGAAGTTGTTCGGGCCGTAGTAGCCGATCAACTGGCCGGACAGGTACAGCGTGCCGTTCCAGTTGTTCTTTTCGATCCCGAAGCGGTATTCGCCGTTGACGCCGTTGTAGGGGTCGTTGGCGACGTAGTCCTTGCTGCTGCCGTTCGGCTGCAGCGCCGTGGCCAGGTCGCTCCACGGGTATTCCGGCGCCGTCGCGGCGATTTTCATCGGTTTGCCGCCCGGGCTTTCCCATGGGACGAGTTCGCCGTTCAGCAGTTCGACGCGGTCCTTCAGCGAGCCCAGCTGCAGCGACATGCCGCCGCCGTAGCTGCCGCCCGTGGCGCCGATCTGCTGGGGGTTGATCAGGCCTTCGTCGGCCAGTTTGCCCAGCAGCGTCTGCACGTCGCGGACCTCGTACTTGCGGCTCATCAGGTGGATCCAGCCGCGTTCGCACGGCGCCGCCTTGATCGAGTTCGCAGGTTTCGACGGGCTTCCGCAGGAGGAGCCCCAGCCGCGGTCGGAGATGCTGAAGACGGCGTAGCCCTGTTTGACCCAGTTCTGCACCGACGTGCTCGACGGCGTGACCTTCGAGCCGCCCCAGCCGTGGTAGATGCCCACGACCGGCCAGTTGTTGTCAGACCCCGATTCCGCCGGGAACGCCATCGCGACATCGATCGGCGTGCCGTCGAAGCTCGGCACGGTCGTGCCGGCGCTCGTGCCGCACCACCGCTGGCCGGTCTGCGTGCCAGTCGTCTGGGTCGTGCAGCTGACGCTGCCGAAGATCTGCGTGATCGTCGCGCTAGCGGTGGCGGGCACCATCAGTCCCGCCACCACGCACGCGAGGATGAGCAGCTTGAACCGCTTCCTCATCATCCCTCCCTTGGAGTCCCTCTCGGAGTCCCTCGTCCGTGGAATTTGGCCGACTCGTCTTCGACCAATTGTTAGTACTAAGCCGTACTTATCAAAGTACGTCCTCGTACATCTATAATAAACATCGTGGAGACTGTCAAGATCAGCGACGAACTCCTGATCCCGGCCGGGCGCCATACGCTCCAGCCCGCCGAGGTCAGCGCGCGCCAGCACGAGCGCCTGCTGCGGGCGATGGGCCGCTGCGTCAGCGAACAGGGCTACGCCGAGACGACGATCGCCGACGTGGTCCGCTACGCGCGCACCTCGCGCTCGGTCTTCTACAAGCACTTCGCCGACAAGGAGGAGTGCTTCCTTGAGACCTACCGGCAAATGACCGGGGTGCGGATCGAGGCTTCGCTGTCAGCCGCGGGCGAGGTTGAGGCGTGGGACGCGAAGCTCGACGCCGGCATCGCGGCGTACTTCCGCTGGATGGCCGAACACCCCGAGGTCGCGGTCACGACCGTGGTCGAGGTGCACAGCGCGGGGCGTCGGGCGCTCGCGGCGCGCAGCGAAGCGCTGGCGCAGTGGATGCGCACGATCCAGGGCGTCGCCCACCTGGCCCGGGCCGCGGGCGACGACGTCTCGATCGACGAGACGGGCTGCTTCGCGATCATCCTCGTCTCGGAGGCCTACGTCCACGAGTACGCACGGCAGCGGCGGCTGGACGAGGTGGTGCAGATGACCGGGGCGGTGCAGGCCATGGCGCGGTCGCTGTTCGCGCGCGGTCGCCACGACGGCGCGCAGCCGGCGTAGCGCGCTAGACCGCCAGCGCCACGTACTTCGTCTCGAGGTACTCCCCGATCCCCTCGAACCCGCCCTCGCGCCCGAAGCCGGACTGCTTGACCCCCCCGAACGGCGCGGCGGGGTTCGAGACGACGCCCTGGTTCAGCCCGACCATCCCGGTCTCGATCCCCTCGCTGACGCGGAAGGCGCGGTCGAGGTCGCGCGTGTAGACGTAGGCGACGAGCCCGTACTCGGTGCGGTTCGCGGCGGCGATCGCCTGCTCGTCGCTGGAGAAGGCCACGACGGGCGCGACCGGGCCGAAGATCTCCTCCGCGAGCAGGCGGGCGTCCTCGGGAACGCGGTCGAGCACCGTGGGCGCGTAGAAGTAGCCGCGCTCGCCGACGGGCTCGCCGCCGATCAGCACGCGCGCGCCGCGCTCGCCGGCGTCGGCGACCAGCTCGGCGACCTTGCTCCGCTGCGCTTCGTCGATCAGCGGGCCGACGTCGGTGCCGGGGTCGGTGCCGGGGCCGACCTTCAGCGCGCCCATCCGCTCGGCCATCCGCCGCGCGAACTCCTCCGCCAGCGACTCGTGCACGTGGAAGCGGTTCGCGGCCGTGCAGGCCTCGCCGACGTTGCGCATCTTCGCGAGCATCGCGCCCTCGACGGCGGCGTCGAGGTCGGCGTCCTCGAACACCAGGAAGGGCGCGTTGCCGCCCAGCTCCATCGAGACGCGCAGGATCTGCTCGGCGGACTGCTCGATCAGCCTGCGGCCCACCTCGGTTGAGCCGGTGAAGGACAGCTTGCGCGTGCGCGGGTCCTTCAGCAGCGGTTCGATCACCTCGCCGGAGCGCTTCGCGGTGATGACGTTCAGCACCCCAGCCGGCAGCCCGGCCTCGACGAGGATCTGCGCGAGCGCCAGCATCGAGAGCGGCGTCTGCTGGGCGGGCTTGACGACCATCGTGCAGCCGGCGGCGATCGCCGGGGCGATCTTGCGCGTGCCCATCGCGGTTGGGAAGTTCCAGGGCGTCACGAACACGCAGGGCCCGACGGGCTGGCGCATCGTGAGGATCCGCCCCTTGCCGGTGGTGTTGACCATGTAGCGGCCGTGCACGCGCACGGCCTCCTCGGAGAACCAGCGGAAGAACTCGGCGGCGTAGGAGATCTCGGCGCGCGACTCCGCCAGCGACTTGCCCATCTCGAGCGTCATCAGCAGCGCCAGCTCGTCGGTGCGCGCGACGATCGCCTCGAAGGCGCGGCGCAGGATCTCGCCGCGCTCGCGCGGCGGGTGCTTCGCCCACTCGGCCTGGGCGTCCGCCGCGGCGGCGAGCGCCGCCAGCGCGTCCTGCGGCTGCCCGTCGGCGATCTCGACGAGCGCCTCGCCCGTGGCGGGGTCCTCGACCGCGAGCGCGCCGCCACCGGCGGCATCGCGCCACTCGCCTCCGATCAGCAGTTGCTTCGGGACGGCCGCGAGGACCTCTGCCTGGTCGGGCGCCGCGCTGGAATCGCTCATGCACAGGAGGCTACAACCGAACGAATGGCCGTCCTCGCACGGGCGCGCTCAGGCGCGGCTTGAAGGGCTCCGATCTGGGGTACGTGCGGGCAGGACGCCCGTACTCCGGAGAATTCGACCCCCACCCGGACGAGGCAGGGATGCCCATGAGGACTGGCGCGATCGCCGACCACAACCGATGCTGCCTGCGCGCCCCGGCGCGCGTCGCCGCGACGCTGAGCGCCGCGGCGCTGGCGCTGAGCGCGGCGCCGGCATCAGCCGACCCGGAAGCCGCGACCCCCCCGGCGGCGACGCCCTCCGCCTCGGCGAGCCTGCTGATCGCCGGCGGCGGCTACGGCCACGGCGTCGGGATGAGCCAGCAGGGTGCGCTCGGCTACGCCGAACACGGCTTCGACTACAAGGCGATCCTTGCCCATTACTACACCGGCACCTCGATCGGCACGGCGGCGCCCAACACCACGGTGCGCGTCCTGATCGGCAACAAGGTGCACAAGATCGCGCTGGAGACCTACGTGCGCGGCGTCGTCTCGGCGGAGGTCTCCCCCAGCTGGCCGCTCGCGGCGCTGGAGGCGCAGGCGGTGGCGAGCCGCACCTACGCGCTGACGGCCCACGCCGGCGGCTCGAAGTTCGACGTCTACGCCGACACGCGCTCGCAGGTCTATCGCGGCGCCGCGGCGCGCACGCCGCAGACGGACAAGGCCGTGGCCGAAACCGCGGGGCAGATCGTCACCTACGAAGGCAAGCCCGCGATCACCTACTTCTTCGCCAGCTCCGGCGGGCGCACCGAGAACGTCGAGGACGTGTTCCCCGGCAGCGAAGCGTCGCCGTGGCTGCGCGGCGTCGTGGACCAGTACGAGCGCGGCGACGAGCACACGTGGAAGACCGCGCTGAGCTTCTCCTCCGCGGCGGCGAAGCTGCGCGGGCTGGTACGCGGCAGGTTCCAGGGCATCGAAGTGCTGAAGCGCGGCTTCTCGCCGCGGATCGTCTCCGCCTACGTGCTGGGCTCACGCGGGCGCACCGCGGTGAGCGGCGCGCAGCTGGCGGCGCGGTTCGGCCTGTTCAGCACCTGGGCCTACTTCAGCACGCGCGAAGGCCAGAGCATCAAGCCCGAGCCCGATCGCAGCGGCTGGTCGGCGCTCAGCAGCCCGGCCCCCGCCGCGACGCCGGCGCCGCCGAGCACAGGCGAAGGCGGCGGCGTCTCCTCGGCGCCCTCCGCCGGCGCCGCCTCGGCGGACGCCTCCGCGGCCTCGACCGGCGTCACCGGCGCCGGCGGGACCTCGGCTCCTTCCTGAGCCACCCGGCTCCCTGGCGCGGCGCGCGGGCGCACAGCTGGCCCGTGCCATGGCTTCGCCAGGCCCACGGCGCGCAACGCCCACGCGCCGCGCAAGGCCCCAGCGCTGCGCACTTATGCGTATTCCCTGTGTGGCCAGGCGCGTAATTTTCGTCAACTTGGGGAAATACGAAGCAGAGACAGCCAATGCTGCGCAAAGCTCGTCAACCCGGTTTCCGATCGCCGCCGCCACGCGCGAAGGGCGGGCGCGGGCGCGTGGCCTGGCTGTGGACCGCCTGTCTGGCGCTGATGCTCGCGGCCTGGTGCGGGCCGCTGTCCTCGGCGGCGAGCGCCGAACTGCCGATCTCGGTCGCAGGCGCGGTGGGGACGGTGGAAACCGTCGACGCCGGAGCCGCCAAGCAGCTCGCCGCCACGGCACAGGGCATCACGGGCGCTTCCGCCGACGCCGTTCCCCAAGCAGCGGCGGCGCCCGTTCAGCAGGTTGCGGCGACAGGCACCGCCGCGGTCTCCGAGACGCTCCAGCGCGGCGAGCAGGCCGCGGCGGCGGCGATGCCCGCAAGCCAGTCGTCCGCGAAGTCCTCCGGCGAGGAGCAGCCCACCGCGCACGAGCGCTCCACGGCCCCGGGACAGCCCGCGAGCAGCGGCCCGGGCCCGCACGACGGCAGCGTCGCCACCCTCGTCTCGGAGGCTCACGCACCGGCATCGGCGACGAAGAAGCAGCTCGCGACGCTGCTCGCGACGGCCCACGCCAAGCACGAGCTTCTGCAAGCACGCCCAGTCCCGGCCCCGGCCAAGGTCCTCGCCGGCGTGGCGCGGGACACGCTCGCGCAGGTGACGCATACCGCACACGACGTCCTGCTTCCGGCCCTCGCGCCGCTGCTCACGTCCTCGCTCACGGAACCGCTGCTGGCGGTGACCGCGCCGCTGCGCGCGCTGCCGGCGCTGCCGTGGGAACAGGCCCTCCAGCCGCTCGAAGCGCTGTCGCCGGCCCTGCTCCTCGACCCGCAGCCGGGCAGCGGCGCCCCCTCCTCACTGCCCGCGCTCGTGCCGGCCGCGGCACCTTCGTCGGCGCCAACGACAACGGCCCCCGCCGCGGACCCGGTGGCGAGCCTGCTCGCGACGACGAGCGGCGGCACCGGCGGCGCTCGTCGCATTCCCGGCGCGCCTGACGCACCCGGCAGGCCCGCGATCGTGACCGCAGCGACCTCCACGGCCGGCGCGACAGCGCAAGCAGGCACGCCGGCCGGCGCACACTCTTCGCCGGCGCCGGGCACGAGCCCGGCCCGGCAGCTTCCGAAGCCGGCGCCGGTGGCGCCGGGCGGCCTCGCGCCCGCCTCTTCGGGCGCGCCCGGCCCCGCGGTCCCGCTGCTGCTTGCCTTGGCGGCGGTGATGGCGCTGGCGGTCACCCCGACGAAGCGCAGGCTGCGCCTGCTCGGCGGCTCCTGGCTGCTGACGCCGCCGGGCCTGATCCCGGTCCACCCCGACTAACTCCTCCAGCAGGCACGCGATGGGCCCGGCGAGCGCCGGGCTCTACGGGCGCACGCGCGCGGACGCGCGGGCGCGATCGACCTGAGCCGGAAGGAGCTGGAGATGAAGGACCACACGCTGGTGCTGACGGGAGAACTCGACCGAGTCTCGGCGCCGGTGCTCGAAACGGAGATCGAACGGCTGTGCATGGACGGCGTCGGCTTGCTGAGGCTGGACCTGCGCGAGCTGGAGCGGTTCGACTCGACGGGCGCGGCGGTGATCGTCCACCGCTGCGGCTGGTGTGAACGGCACGGGTGCGAGGTGACGCTGCTGGCGGACTCGCCGGAGCTGCTGCGCGCGCTGGCGCTGGCGGGCGCGGGCGGGCGCGTGCCGCTGGCCTCGCTGGAGGAGGCGAGCCGTCGCGAGCGCACGGAGCCCGCGGTGCAACCGCTACCGCTGGGGGCGAACTAGGCTGCGCGGATGTCCGACAACAAGGCGCCGCTGCTGGCGGCAGACGTTCCCTGGCTGCTGTACCGCTCGTACTTCGCGCTGCCGAAATCGATCGCGGGCGCAGAAGGCCGTCCGGTGAACGCGCTGCTAGGCACGGTCAACGCGCTGCTGGGGGTCGTGGACCCGGACGGCGGCCTGGCGGCGCGGAGGCCCCGCTGCGTCGTGGCCTGCATGGGGGCGGAGGAGGCGCAGTACCGCGTGGCGCTCTATCCGCCCTACCACGCACACCGCGACCCGATGCCGCCGGAGCTGCGCTGGCAGTGGGAGCGCGCGCCGGAGCTGCTGGAAAGCCTCGGCTGGACGTACGCGTCGAGCGAGACGCTGGAGGCCGACGACGTGATGTTCTCCTACGCGCGAACCGAGGCGCAGGCCGGCGGCGAGGCGCTGCTGATGACGGGCGACCGCGACCTCTACGGAGCGATCGACGAGCGCGTGGCGGTCCTCGAGCTGCTGAAGGGCGGCAAGTCCGCGGAGCTGGGTCCCGAGCAGGTGCGCGAGCGCTACGGCGTCGAGCCCGGGCAGGTGCAGGACCTGATCGCGCTGCGCGGCGATCCCTCCGACGGCATCCCCGGCGCGCCGGGCGTCGGCGCGAAGACGGCGGCGGCGCTGCTGCGCGAGCACGGAACCCTGGAGGCCGTGCTCGCGGCCGCACGGGAGCTGGAGAACCGCGTCGCGCGCGAGCCGGGACCGCTGACCCCGCGTATCGCCGCGAAGCTGCGCGAGCACGAGCAGCTGCTGCTGGAGTTCAAGCAGATCGCGACGTTGCAGACGATCGAGGTGGAGCGACCGGCCGACGCGGCGACGGACTTCGCGGGCGGCGCGGCCTGCGCGCAGGCGCTCGGCATGCGCCGCCTGGCCGAGCGCCTGGAGAAGCTGGCTTCGGCTACGGCGTGAACTTGACGCTGATCACGTCGCCGTCGGCCATCGCGTAGTCGCGCCCCTCAAGCCGCAGCGTTCCCCGCTCGCGCGCCCCCGCGTAGCCGCCGGCGTCGAGAAGCTCGCGCCAGCCGATCACTTCGGCGCGGACGAAGCCCTTCTGGATGTCGGTGTGGATCTCGCCGGCTGCGTGCCAGGCGGTGAGGCCGTCGCGCAGGTGCCACGACTGCGCGGGCTTGGCCTCGCCGGCGGTGAAGAAGGCGATCAGCCGCAGCAGCGCGAAGGCCTCACGCACGACGAGCTGCAGGCCGGACTCGCTGACGCCGAGCTCCTCGCGCATCTGGGCGGCTTCCTCCTCCTCCAGCTCCGCCAGCTCGGACTCGATCCGCGAGGAGACCGCGACGGCGCGGGCGCCGTGGGACTCGGCGTGGGCAAGAATCTCTGCAGGCACCTCCTCGGAGCCCTCGTCGACGTTCGCGACGAACAGCACGGGCTTCGCGGTGAGCGAGCCCAGTTCGCGCGCGGCGTTCGGCGCGTCCTTTGGCACGGCGATCCCGCGCGCGGGACGCCCCGCCTGCAGCTCGGCGATCACCTCCCGCAGCCAGGCCTCCTCCGCGACGAGCGCCCGCTCGCCGCTGCGCGCCTGGCGCGCGACGCGCTCCAGGCGGCGCTCGGCCTGCTCGAGGTCCGCAAGCACCAGCTCGGTCTCGATCGTGGCGATGTCGCGCAGCGGGTCGACGCTGCCCTCCGGGTGCACGACGTTCTCGTCGCGGTGCGCGCGCACGACGTGCACGATCGCGTCGGTCTCGCGGATATTCGCGAGAAAGCGGTTGCCGAGCCCCTCGCCCTCATGCGCCCCCGCGACGAGCCCGGCGATGTCGTGGAAGTCGATCGTGTCCCAGACGATCTCGGAGGCGCCGACGGTGTCGGCGACCTGCTCCAGGCGCTCGTCGCGCACGGGCACGACCGCGACGTTCGGCTCGATCGTGGTGAACGGGTAGTTCGCGGCCTCCGCGCCGGCTTTGGTGAGCGCGTTGAACAGCGAGGACTTGCCGGCGTTGGGCATGCCGACGATGCCGATGCGCGTGCTCATCGCGCGGCTCCGGCGGCGACGGCGCTGCCGAGCAGCGCTCCCGCGATCACGTCGGACGGGTAGTGCACGCCGAGATACAGGCGCGAGAGCGCCAGCTTCGCGGCGAGCCCGTACAGCAACGACCCCGGCAACCCAAGGCGCCGGTATGCGAGGGCGCCCGCGAACGCCGTCGAGGAATGGGCGCTGGGGAAGCTCAGCCCCGAGACGGTGCCGCTCAACGGCGGCAGCCCGGGCAGCTCCGGGCGGGGGCGGCGCACGGCCAGCTTGATCGCGGTGTTCAGCCCGTACGTCGCGGCGACCGTCGCCGTCGCGCGGCGCCAGCGCTCGCGCCGCGGCCGATCGAGCGCCCCGCCGGCGAGGCCGATCGCGAGCCACACCGCGGCGTGCTCCCCCAGCTTGGAGAAGCGGGCGACAACGCGGTCGCGCGCAGGCGTGTGGCCCACGCTGCGAAAAAGCCGCAGCACCCGCTCGTCAGCAGACATCCGCACCAAGCCCCCCAGAGGGTCGACGATCAAGCGATACAAGGGCGCAGTGAGCGAAATGTGCTCTGCACATGAGCGAGCGAGGACGCCGTAGCGCGCCGGTCAGCGGCCCTCTAGGAAAAGCCGACGCGGAGCTCGTCGCTCTCGGCGCGCACGTAGACGACCTGCCCGAGGTCGAGCCGCACGGGGCCCTCCTCGCTCTCCAGCTCGTGCCAGCCGGTCTCGCCGAGCGACTTGTAGAGCGCCTTCAGCTTGTCGTCGCCGACACGGAGCGAAAGCACCTGCCCGCCCTGGAAGCCGATGCTGATCTGCTGCTTTCCCTGCGGCATCAGTGGCCTCCTTCGGCTGGCTGGACGATCTCGGTGAGCACGCCGGCGGTGGCGCGCGGGTGCAGGAAGGCGACGCGCGAGTCGCGGATGCCGGTGCGCGGCTGCTGGTCGATCAGCTGCATCCCGGCCTGCTTCAAGGCGTCGAGCGTGGCGTCGATGTCCTGCACCTGGTAGGCGACGTGGTGCAGGCCGGGGCCGTTCTTCGCGAGGAACTTGCCGACCGGCGTATCGGGGCCGAGCGGGGCGAGCAGCTCGACGTGGTTCTCGCCGACGTCGAGCAGCACGGCCTCGACGCCCTGCTCCTCCACGACCTCGCGGTGCGCCAGCGCGAGCCGGAAGCGCTCGCCGTACAGCGCGAGCGCGTCGTCGAGTTGCTCGACGGCGACGCCGACGTGGTCGATCCGGGAGAACACGCCCCGCAGTCTATTCGTGCGTGCGCGCGATCGCGGCGCGTGGCGGGCTCAGCCGCCGGTGGCTGCGTCGGCGGGGCTCGCGGCGACGACGCGCAGGCCCACCCCGGGGGCGCGCTCCAGGCGCGGGATGCCGTCCATGATGCGATCGATCCCGTCGCGTTCGAGCACCTCGCACTCCAGCAGCTCGCGCGCCAGCTGGTCGAGCTGGCGGCGGTGGGCGACGATCAGGCGCTGGGCGGCGCGGCGCGCCTCCTCGATCAGGTCCTGGCGCTCCTCGTCGCGGATTCGCAGCGTCGTCTCCGACAGCTGCCCGACGCCGTCGGGCGAGCGCCCCACGCCGGCGGTGCCCATCGCGTAGTCGTCGACCATCGCGTGCGAGATCGCCGCGACGCGGCGCAGGTCGTCGGAGGCGCCGGTGGTCACCTGGCCGAAGACCACCTGCTCGGCGACGCGGCCGCCGAGCAGCATCGTCATGTAGTCGAGCAGCTCCTCGCGCGTCTTCAGGTAGCGATCCTCGGCGGGCAGGTTCAGCGTGTAGCCCAGCGCCTTGCCGCGGGGCACGATCGAGATCCGGTGCACGCGGTCGACGGAGGGCAGCAGCTCGCCGCACAGCGCGTGGCCCGCCTCGTGGAAGGCGACGACCTGCTTCTCGTGCTCGTTCAGCACGCGCCGCGACTGCACGCCCGCGATCACGCGCTCGATCGCGGAGTCGAAGTCGCGCATCGTCAGCTTCGAGGCCTCGCGACGCGTGGCGAAGATCGCGGCCTCGTTGCAGATGTTCGCGAGGTCCGCCCCAGTCAGCCCGCTGGTCTGCTGCGCGATCAGCCCGAGGTCGACGTCCTGCATCGGCTTGTCGCGGGTGTGCACGGCCAGCACGCCTTCGCGACCGCGCACGTCGGGCGGCGCGACGAACACCTGGCGGTCGAAGCGCCCTGGCCGCAGCAGCGCGGGGTCGAGCTTCTCGAGCAGGTTCGAGGCCGCGATCACGACGACGCGCCCGCTGGAGGCGAACCCGTCCATCTCGACCAGCAGCTGGTTCAGGGTCTGGTCCTTCTCGCCGGAGATGTCGGCTCCGCGCCGGCCGCCGACGGCGTCGAGCTCGTCGATGAAGATGATCGCGGGTTCGTGCTTGCGCGCGACGGCGAACAGCCGGCGGATGCGGGCGGCCCCGAGGCCGGCGAACATCTCCACGAAGGAGGCCGCGGACTGTGCGAAGAACTGCGCTCCCGATTCGTGCGCGACGGCCTTCGCGAGCAGCGTCTTGCCGGTGCCGGGCGGGCCGTGCAGGAGCACGCCCTTCGGCACGGTGGCGCCGCGCTCCTGGAACGGCCCGGGGTCGCGCAGGAACTCGACCAGCTCCTGCAGCTCGCCCTTCGCCTCGTCGACCCCGGCGACGTCGTCGAACGAGACCGACTTGCTGGAGGCGGGCTTGATCTGCTGCGGCTTGACCCGCGGCATCACCTTCAGCGTGCGCCACATCACGTACAGCAGCGCGGCGAAGAACAGGATCATCAGGACCGGCGACCAGTTGTAGGCCTGCGTCTGGATTTCCTGCACGAGCGAGGTGTGCGGCGCCGCGGCGGCCGCGGCGGCCGCGGGCGGCCGGTAGCTCGCGACGGGGATCAGCGGGTGCAGCGTGTTCGAGTATTCGGTCAGCGCCGCTTCGAGCTTCGCGGGCCGCGCCTCGATCACATGACGTACCGTGGATTCAACCCCGGCGACTCCGTGTCCGATTCCCTCCACCATCCTTGGCATCGGTCAAGTATTGCCACTCGAACATCCGTCTGTCGAGCTTTTTCAAGCTCAAGGACGAAATCTTTTCGCGGAACTCTGCGCAGACTTCGGCAAAGCTCCTCAGCTCGCGGGCAGTCGGAGGGCGCGGTGTCTACGACTCGGCGGGCGACGGCCGGTCGCGCACGACGGGTCAGCCGAGCGTGCGAACCGCGAGGTCGGCGAAAAACTCGGTCGCGAAGTCGAGGTCGCGCACGTCGATCCGCTCGTCGGCGCCGTGCACCAGCGGCGAGGCTTCGAGCATCGACTGGTGGCGCTGCGGGAAGAACCCGTAGGCGACGCACTCCGGGAACGCCTCGCGGAAGTGGCGCGAGTCGGTGAAGCCGGGGAGGATCACGGGCACGACCGCGGCGCCGGGATCGTGCTCGCCGACCCAGGCCTCGATCGCCCCCATCAGCTCCGAGGAGACCGGCGAGCGGTTGCCGACGACCTGCTCGGTGAACTCGACCTGGAAGCCCTCCTCGCCGAGCACTTCCGCGATGCCGCGCCTGACCTCCGGCTCGCCGAGGCCGGGGGGTACGCGGCAGTCGACTTTCAGCTCGGCGCGGCTGGGGATGACGTTGATCTTCTCCGAGGCGGAGATCCGCGTCGGCGTGAAGGTCACGCCGAGCATCGGCTCGAACATCGTCGCGAGCATCGGCTCGGAGGCGCGCAGGCGCTCGACGGAGCCGCCCGGGTCATCGGGGTCCTCGCCGATCCCGCGCAGGAACGCGCTCGGCTCGGCGGTCAGCTCGTAGCCCGGCTGGCGCGCGGCCAGGCGCTCCAGCACGGGCGCCATCTTCAGCAGCGCGTTATCGCCCATCCCCGGCATCGAGGCGTGGCCGGCGACGCCGCTGGTGCTGAGCGTGAAGCGGAACACCCCCTTCTCGGCGCAGCACACGCCGTAGTGGCGGCGGCCGCGGTACTCGAACACCTGACCGCCGCCCTCGTTCACGAGCAGGTCGCAGCGCACCTTCTCGGGATGAGTCCTGGTGATCCATTCGGCGCCGAGCGCGCCGCCGGTCTCCTCGTCGACGACCGCGGCGATCAGCAGCTCGCCACGCGCGGGACGCCAGCCCGAGCGCGCGAGCGAGGCAGCCGCCGCGATCTCGGCGGCGACCTGCGACTTCATGTCGAGCGCGCCGCGGCCCCAGAGGAAGCCGTCGGCGACGTCTCCCGACCAGGGGTCGTGCGTCCACTCGGCGGGGTTCGCGAGCACGGTGTCGACGTGGCCCAGGTAGCAGAGCGTCGGCCCGTCGCCCGCGGCGGGTCGCTCCGGAGGGGGCGCGCCCTCAGGGCGCAGGCGCGCGATCAGGTTCGGGCGCCCGGGCTCGGCGCCGAGCAGCTCGCAGTGAAAGCCGGCCCGGGTCAGGTGCTCGGCGAGGTATTCCTGCGCGGCGCGCTCGTTTCCGGGCGGGTTGACGGTGTCGAAGCGGATCAGGCGCGTGAGCAGCTCGCGCGCCTCCGCGCCTCCCTCCCCGGTGTCGCCCGCCGCGCCGTCGCTCATCGCGCAGATCGTACGCCGATCTGCGCGAGCTCCTCTCGCTCCAGCGGGAAGTGACAGGCGGCTTCGGTACCGGTGCCCTTGTCCTCGAGCACGGGGTCCTCGATCGAGCAGCGCTCCTGGGCCTTGGGGCAGCGGGTGTGGAAGCGGCACGCCTTCGGCGGGTTCGCGGGGCTGGGAACGTCGCCGCTGAGCAGGTTGCGCTCGTCGGTGCGCAACTCGGGGTCCGCGACCGGGACGGCCGACAGCAGCGCTCCGGTGTAGGGGTGGCGAGGGAAGCCGTACAGGGCCTCGCCCGGCCCGAGCTCGACGACGCGGCCCAGGTACATCACCGCGACCCGGTCGCACATGTGCCTGACGACCGACAGGTCGTGCGCGATGAAGATCAGCGTCAGGCCGAGCTGGCGCTGCATGTCGAGCAGCAGGTTCAGCACCTGCGCCTGGATCGAGACGTCCAGCGCCGAGACCGGCTCGTCGGCGATCAGCAGCTTCGGTTTCAGCGCCACGGCACGCGCCACGCCGATCCGCTGTCGCTGCCCGCCGGAGAACTCGTGCGGGTAGCGGTTGTAGTGCTCGGGGTTCAGGCCCACCATCTCCATCAGCTCCTGCACCGCGCGCTTGCGCTCGCCCTTGCCATCGGCCAGCCCGTGGATGACAAGCGGCTGGGCGATCGTCGCGCCGACGGTTTTGCGTGGGTTCAGCGACGAGTAGGGGTCCTGGAAGATCATCTGCACCTCGCGCCGGACCGCCTTCAGCCGCGCGCCCTTCAGCTTCGTGATCTCCTGCCCGTCGAAACGAACTTCGCCGCTGGTCGGCTCCAGGAGCCGCGTGAGCAGTCTTGCGGTGGTGCTCTTGCCGCAGCCGGTCTCACCCACGATGCCAAGCGTCTCGCCGCGCTTGACGTCGAAGCTGACGCCGTCGACCGCCTGCACCGCGCCGACCTTGCGCTGGAACAGCACGCCGCGCGTGATCGGGAAGTGCTTGACGAGGTCGCGCACTTCCACCAGCGACTCGCCGGAAGCCCGGGTGAGGACCTGCTCCGCGCTCACAGTCCGACCTCAGGCATCTCGCCGGGCGCGTCCGCCGCGGAGGCCACGGGCTCCTGCGGCGCCGGCAGCCCGACGCTCGCGCGCGCCTGCTCGGGCGTGTTGCCGTCGCTCAGCTCGGCCCACAGGCGACGGCGGAGGCTCGTCTCCAGCAGGCAGGCCACGCGATGGGAGGGGTCGTCCGTGACCGGCTCGAGCCGCGGATCGATGCGCGCGTGCTCGGGCTGCGAGTAGGGGCAACGCGGGTGGAAGTGGCAGCCGGGCGGGCGGTTGATGAGGCTCGGCGGCGAGCCGGAGATCGGCACGAGCTGTTCCTTGCGCGTGCCGGTGAGCGACGGGATCGATTTCAGCAGCCCCCAGGTGTACGGGTGCTCCGGCCCGGCGAACAGCCGTTTCGTCGAGGCGCGCTCCACGATTCTGCCCGCGTACATGACGGCGATGTCGTCGGCCGTCTGCGCGACGACGCCGAGGTCGTGCGTGATGATCACGATCGCCATCCCCAGCTCGCCCTGCAGGCGCTGCAGCAGCTGGAGGATCTGGGCCTGCACCGTCACGTCCAGCGCGGTGGTGGGCTCGTCGGCGATCAGCAGCTTCGGCTCGTTCGCCAGCGCCATCGCGATCATCGCGCGCTGGCGCATCCCGCCGGAGAACTCGTGCGGGTAGGCGTCGACGCGTTTACCGGGGTCGGGGATGCCGACCAGCCCGAGCAACTCGACCGCACGGGCGCGAGCGGCCTGCTTTGAGACGTCCTGGTGCACGCGCACGGCCTCGATCAGCTGCGTGCCCACCTTGAAGAAGGGGTGCAGCGAGGAGAGCGGGTCCTGGAAGATCATCGCGATGTCGTTGCCGCGGATCGCGCGCAGCTCGCCTTCGGAGAGCGCCACGAGGTCTTTGCCTTCGAACACGATCCGCCCGGAGACGCGCGCGCCTTGCGTGCGCGTGAGCCCGAGCGTCGTGAGCGAGGAGACCGTCTTGCCCGAGCCGGACTCGCCCACGATGCCGAGCGTGCGCCCGCGGTCGACCTCATAGGAGACGCCGTCGACCGCGTGCACGACCCCGTCTTCGGTCGGGAACTCGACGTGCAGGTCCTCCACGCGCAGCAGTGGCTCGGCGGCGCTCATGAGTATCTGACCCTGGGATCGAGGAACGCGTAGACGATGTCGATGACGACGTTGGCGACCACGACGAACAGCGAGGCCGCGAGCACGGTGCCCTGGATGATCGGGTAGTCCGAGTGCGTGATCGCGATGTAGTTCAGGCGCCCGATGCCGGGGATGTCGAAGACGGTTTCGACGAGCACCGTGCCGCCGAGCAGGATCGCGATGTCGAGGCCGAGCACGGTGACGATCGGGTTGATCGCCGAGCGCAGGCCGTGGCGCAGGACGACGCGCCGCTCGCTCAGGCCCTTCGCGCGCGCGGTGCGGATGTAGTCCTCGCCCATCGTCTCGAGCAGGCTGCTACGGATCAGGCGCGCGTAGATCGCCGCCGTGCCCGCGGCGACGACGAGCCACGGCATGATCAGCGAGGTGAACCATTTGCTGGGTTCCGCGGTCAGCCCGGCATAGCTGCCGGCGCCGGGGAAGACGTGCACTTTGCCGATGTCGGAGGCGAAGAAGAACAGCATCAGCAGCCCCAGCCAGTATTCGGGCGCGGAGACCAGCACGAGCGCCGTGCCCATCGACGCGCGGTCGAGCTTGGAACCGGCGCGCCTGGCAGAGATGATGCCGACGCCGAGGCCCGCGACGAACCAGATCACGGCGCCACCGAGCACGAGCGACAGCGTCGCGGGCAGGCGGTTGAAGATCAGTTCCTTGACGGGTGCGTTCGAGTAGTAGCTGTAGCCGAGATTGAAGTGCAGGAAGATGCCCTTCATGTAGACCCAGAACTGCTCCGGCAGCGACTTGTCGAGCCCGAGGTCGTGGCGGATCTCGGCGATGATCTTCGGGCTCTGCAGACGCCCTGCCCTGAGCTTGGCGGGATCGGCCGTGGGCAGGATCCGGAACAGCACGAACGTCAGCGCAGAGACGATCACCAGCAGCAACAGGCCCCAGAGCAGGCGGCGGATGATGTAGCGGGTCATCGTGCTTCGGTCGTCGGCATTCGTCTGGGCTCCTGTTCCGGCGTGCGGCAGGTAAGGCCGTGGGCGTCTGGACCGGCGAAGCGGCGGCCGGGGGCGGGCACCATGGCCCGCCCCCCTTGCAGCCGCCTTGCGCCGATTACTTCAGCGACGTGAACGAGTAGTCCCACGTGCCCGAGTTCCAGTACTGGTTGACGCCTTCGACGTCTTTGGACTCGATGTACGGTTCCTTCGCCCACTGGTAGGGAATCGCGACGGCTTCTTCGACCAGTTCGCGGTCGATCTTCGCCCACGCTTCACCACGAGCCTTCGTGCCGACGACCTTCGCCGCCGCTTCCATGGCCGCGTTGATTTTCGGGTGGTTGACGAGCCCCCAGTTGGAGTTCGTCCCGTTCTTGACGATCAGGTTGCCGTTGAACGGAACGTCCAGCACCGCCTGCGGGTCACCGAAGTCGGCGATCCAGCCGACGTTCGGGCAGACGTCGATCTTTTCGTTGACGACGCCGCAGTACTTCGAGTACATGACCGTGTGCTCGACGAGGTTCAGCTTCGTCTTGAAGCCGAGGCTGCGCAGCGTCTGGTTGACGGCTTCCGCGACGTTGTTCGCGGGCGCCGAGGAGTCGCCGACGACCTGCAGGGTTTCCGAGCCGGTGTATTTGCCGCTCGGATAGCCGGCGAGCTTCATGTACTTTTCCGCGACCTTCATGTCGCCCTGTGGGTTTTCGTTGTAGTCGAACTTCGGGCCGGGGAAGCCGCCGGCTTCTTCGAAGCCGGCGATCCCGTTCCAGAGGAAGTGGGTCATCACGTCGGCGACGGTCTTGCCGCCGCGCAGCCGGTTCAGCGCTTCGCGGTCGGTCGCCGCCCACAACGCCTTGCGCAGGTTGACGTTCTTGAACAGCCCGTAGCTGTTGTTCACTGCGATGTAGCGGTCGCCCGCTCCACCGCCCGCGGAGATCACGAGCTGGCTGGGGTGCTGCTGGACCGCGAGCTTCACGATCGGCGCGGCGGGCGCGTCGGACTGGACCATGTCGCTGCCTTCGAGCACCTGGCGCCCGATCACGTTGGTGTCGCCACCGATTGCGACGTTGATCTGGTTCAGGTAGGCGGGCCGGTAGTCGGTGCTTTCCTTCCAGTTCGGGTTGCGCACCAGCGTCAGGGACTTGCCGGGCTGATAGCCGATGCCGAGCACCTTGCCTTCGCTGTTGTTCTTCAGCATGTACGGGCCGGAGGCGACCTGGTAGTTGACGTATTCGCTCGGTTTCTTCGCGTCGAACTTCGCCGCGTAGTCTTTCGGCACGGGAGCGGTCCAGGGCAGCACCATCGAGGCCACGACGATCGGGGCTTCGGGTTCGGTCAGTTTGATCTGCAGCGTGTACTTGCCCGTGGCTTTCACGCCGGGGATCGGCCCGCCGCTCGCCTTCTTCATACCTTCGATGGACCCGAGATAGCCGAGGTAGTACGGGTTGGCGACGTTCGGGTTCGCCACCCGTTCAAACGCGTAGACGACGTCCGCCGCGGTCACTTCGCGGTTGACCGGCGGGCTGAAGTGAACGCCCTTGCGAATTTCGATCGTGATCAGCTTGTTGCCGTCGCTGAGCTTCGCGGGGCCCGCGGCCAGGTCCGGGCTCGCTTCCGAGAACGTGTTCGGCTTGTAGGAGTAGAGCCCTCGCTGGGTGGCGTTCGTGATCTGGTAGTCGAGCTGGAAGTAGGCCTGCCCGGGGTCGAGGTGTTCGAAGTCCTCGTTCTGGACCACGTTCAGGGTTCCGCCCTTTTTGCCCCCCGTCAGGGACTCGTCCTGGGGGTTTTTCACACCCGTCGGCAGCGACGAGCCACCGGAGCTGGACGTCCCACCGGAGCTACTACTGCTGCTACTGGACCCGCACGCGGCCAGAGCAGTCATCACCGCCGCGGCGAGCGCCGTCAGCACAATCGTTCTCAGCGCTCTCATCGAGCGGCCTCCTTTACTTCGTTGTTGAAGTCGAACGCTCACGACCCCGTCCTTGGGTTGAGCGCGTCACGCAATCCATCGCCAAGCAAGTTGAAGGCGAGCACGGTCAGCAGCAGTGCCGCGCCGGGGAAGACCATGTACCACCAGGCCGTGTTGAAGGTGGGCGTCGCCGCGGCGATCATCTGCCCCCAGCTCGCCGTGGGCGGGCGCACGCCGACGCCGAGGAACGAGAGCCCCGCCTCGATCAGGATGTTCAGCGGGATCTGCAGCGTCGCGTAGACGATGATCGGGGCGACGAGGTTCGGCAGGATCTCGCGGAACATGATGCGGGCGTCGGAAGCGCCGAGCACGCGCGCCGCATCGACGAACTCGCGCTCGCGCAGCGACAGCACGAGCCCGCGCACGATTCGCGCGAAGTAGGCCCAGGTGGCGAACGCGATCAGGAAGATGATCACGCCGACGCCGGGCTGGATCGTGCCGCCGGCGCAGCCGCGCACGGCGCACGCGGCGCCGATCCCCAGACCGAGCAGCAGCACCGGGATCGACAGGGTGACGTTGACAACAAAGGAGATCAGCGAGTCGACCCAACCCCGGTAGTAACCGGCGAGCATCCCCAGCACGACGCCGATCAACGCTGCGATCGCGGTGCCGAGGACACCGACCTCCAGCGACACGCGCGTGCCGTAGATCACGCGCGAGGCGACGTCCTGGCCGAGGCTGTCGACGCCGAAGGGGTGCGCCGCGCTGGGCCCGAGCGGTTCGCCGAACGGCCCGGTCAGGTTCGGGTTCTGCGTGTAGGGCGAGGGCAGCCCGAAAAGTTTCACGACGAGCGGCGCGAAGATCGCGACGACGATCAGCAGCAGGATGAAGATGGCCGAGCCCTGCGCGACCCGGTCCCGGCGAAAGCGGCGCCAGAACAGCTGCAGCGGCGAGCGCGCGGCGATTTCGCCGCCCGACTCCAGCAGGCCGATGCCGGCCTCGGCTCCGGAGAATATTTCCGCGGCGCCCGCGCCCATGTCAGCCGACGCTCCGTTTCACGCGCAGCACTCCCCTCCAGATAAACATCGGACGTACAGGTTCGACACCCACGCCTGGCCAACCTCCTGCTGCAATCTCATGAGCACTTGTCCAATTCGCCCCGGCGCTCCTCCCGCCCGGGCGGCGCCGCACTCTCCGCTCGGCGCCACCGGCTACCCCATTTCCCACTTAAGACAGTTGTTATTCGGATCGGGCGCGATACTGGGCGGCGATGGACAAAGAAGCAGGCACGCTGTTCGACGATCAGACCAACGAAACGGGGCGCCCGCTGGCGGCGCGCGTGCGCCCGCGCAGCCTCCGGGAGTTCGTGGGACAGGAGCACCTGCTGGGCGAGGGCTCGGCGCTGCGGACGGCGATCGAGCAGGGCCGGCCGCACTCGATGGTGCTCTACGGGCCGCCGGGTTCGGGCAAGACGACGCTGGCGCGGATCGTCGCGGAGGGCTCGCAGGCGGCGTTCGAGGAGCTGAGCGCGGTGGCGGCGGGGCGCGCTGAGGTGCGCGCGGTGATCGAGCGCGCGGAGCACCGCCGCTCGATCGGGGGCGGCGGGGGCACGGTGCTGTTCCTGGACGAGATCCACCGCTTCAACAAGGCCCAGCAGGACGCGCTGCTGCCAGCGGTGGAGGAGGGCCTGCTGACGCTGATCGGGGCGACGACGGAGAACCCGGCGTTCGAGGTGAACGGCGCATTGCTTTCCCGCCTGCGCGTGTACGCGTTGCAGGCGCTGAGCGCGGAGGACGTGGCGAAGCTGTTGCGCGACGCGCTGACGCGCCGGGAAGACGAGCAGGCGCCGCCGGTGGAGGAGGAGGCGATCGAGTTCCTGGCGGCGCGCAGCGAAGGCGACGCGCGCACGGCGCTGAACGCGCTGGAGCTGGCGAGCGCGACGGCGGCGCGCGAGGGCGAGCCGCGGGTGACGCTGGCGCGGGCGGAGGACGCGCTCCAGCGCCGGGCGGTGCTCTATGACAAAGGGGGCGACCGCCACTACGACTACGCATCGGCCTGGATCAAGGCGACGCGCGGCTCGGACCCGGACGCCTCGCTCTATTACCTGGCGGTGATGCTCGAGGGCGGCGAGGACCCGCGCTTCATCGTGCGACGAATGGTGATCCTGGCCTCGGAGGACGTCGGCAACGCGGACCCGCAGGCGCTGACGGTGGCGACGGCGGCCGCGGCGGCCGTCGAGCACGTCGGGCTGCCGGAGGCGACGTACGCGCTGGCCCAAGCGGCGATCTACCTGGCGCTGGCGCCGAAGTCGAACGCCGCGGGCAGGGCGCTGGCGGCGGCGCGGGAGCACGTGCGCGAGCGCGGGGCGCAACCGGTGCCGGCGTGGCTGCGCTCGGGGCCGCGCCCGGGCCAGGAGCGGGGTGGCTATGACAACCCGCACGAGCACCCCGGGCACCTGGGGCCCCAGGAGCTGCTGCCGGAGGGCGTGCAGGGCGCGCGCTTCTACGAGCCGGATGAGGCGGAGGCGGAGCTGGCGCGGCGGCTGCGGGAGATTCGCGTGGCGCGCGGGCTGGAGCAGCGATAATCGGGCGATGAGCGCGACCGTCCCGACGGAGGCCGGCAGCGAGCGTGTCCTGCAGGCGCGCGACCCCGCGACGGGGGCGCCGCTGGGGAGCGTGACGGCGACGGCGCCGAGCGCGATCCCGCAGGTGGCGGCGGACGTGGCGAAGGTACAGCCGCTGTGGGCGCTGCTGCGCGTGCAGGACCGTGCCCGTTACATGCGGCGCATGGCGCAGGCGGTGATCGACGACTTCGAGCAGCTGGCGGCGGAGCTGGGACGCGAGGCGGGCCGCCCGGCGGCGGAGATCGCGGCGCTCGAGCTGCTGCCGGCGATCGACGCGCTGATCTGGATCGCCGACGAAGGCGCCGAGGTGCTGGGGGGGAGGCGCGTGGGCGTCGGGCGCGGGATGGCGCTGGCGAAGCGGGCGCGGGTCGCCTATGAGCCCTACGGCGTCGTGGGCGTGATCGGCGCGGGCTCGGCGCCGTTCGCGCAGCCGCTGGGGCAGATCGCGGGGGCGCTGCTGGCGGGCAACGGCGTGACGTTCAAGCCCGCGGCTCGCGCGGCGCTGGCGGGCGAGCGGATCGCGCGGGTGCTGGCGCGCGCAGGGCTGCCGGAGGGCCTGGTGCGCGTGGCGCACGGGGGCGCCGACGTGGGCATCGCGCTGGCGAAATCGCCTGTGGACAAGATCCTGTTCACGGGCTCGCCGGCGGTGGGGCGCGTCGTGGCTAGCGAGGGCGTCGCGCGCGAGAAGGAGGTGACGGTCGAGCTGGGCGGCAAGGACGCGATGCTGGTGCTGGAAGACGCGCGCCTAACGCAGGCGATCGCGGGGGCGCTGTGGGCGGGCTGCGCGGGCGCGGGCCAGGCGCGCGGGGCGGTCGAGCGGATCTACGTGGCGCGCGAGCGCCACGAGCACTTCGTGGAGGGGCTGGTGGAGGGTGCGCGCGCGCTGCGGGTCGGCGACCCGGCGGACCCGCGCACGGACGTCGGCCCGCTGGCCTCGCCGCGGCGCCTGGCGCACGTGCAGGCGCTGGTGGAGGACGCGGTGTCGCGGGGGGCGACGCTGCACTGCGGCGGCCCGGTGAGCCCGGCCGGCTGCGCGGCGGGCTCGTTCTACGCGCCGGCGGTGATCACGGGCGTGACGCAGGAGATGGCGCTGATGCGCGAGCCGCTCGAGGGGCCGGTGCTGGCGGTGAGCGCGGTCGACTCGGTGGCCGAGGCGATCGCGGCCGCGAACGACTCCGACTACGCGCTGGGGGCCTCGATCTGGAGCGCGGACCGCTACCAGGCGCTGCGTATCGCGCGCGAGCTGCACGCGGGGATGGTCTGGATCAACGACCACCTGCCCTGCCCGACGATCTCGCGCGGCCCGTGGGGGGCGGCGGCGGGCGGCGGGCTGGGGCGCACGCTGGGCGAGGCGGGGCTGCGGGCCTGCGCGCAGGAGAAGCTGATCACCTGGGACCCAGCGGGGGCGCGCGGCCTGTGGTGGGGGCCGTACGACGAGATGACGGCGCGCGCGGCGCGGGCGGTGGCGAAGATGCGCTCGGGACGCGAGGCGGATCGCGAGCACGCCTGGCGCAACGGGGCGCTGGCGCTGAGCCGGATCGGCGCGCGGGCGTTCGGGCGCGGGCTGCCGCGCTAGGGTCGCGGTCATGGACCTCGAACTCGCGGGCAAGGTGGCGGTGGTCACCGGTGCGAGCAAGGGGATCGGGCTGGCGGTCGCGCAGGAGCTCGCGGCCGAGGGAGCGCTGGTGGTGGCGGGCGCGCGCACGGTCGAGTCGCTCGCCGAGATCGAGGGCGTCACGGGCTTCGCGGTCGATCTGTCCGAGCCGGACGGCCCCGCTGGGCTCGTGCGGCACGCGGTCGAGCGGCACGGCCGGATCGACGTGCTGGTGAACAACGTGGGCGCGGCGCACGTCCGCCTGGGCGGCTTCCTGGAGGTGAGCGACGCGGACTTCGAAGCGTCGCTGCAACTGAACTTCTTCGCGGCGCTCCGTGCCACGCGCGCGGCGGTCGCGGCGATGATCGAGCAGGGCGAGGGCGGGACGATCGTGAACGTGGCCTCGGTGAACTCGTTCTTCGAGCCCGACAGCGGCGTGATGGACTACGGCGCGGCGAAGGCGGCGCTGGTGAACCTCGCGAAGTCGCTGTCCCAAGAGCTGGGGCCACACGGCATCCGCGTGACAAGCGTGTCCCCGGGCCAGGTGGCGACGGACCTGTGGCTGGGCGAGGGCGGCGTGGCGGCGACGGTGGGCGCGGCGACGGGCCACAGCGCCGAGGAGGTGCGCGAGCAGGCCACGGGAGCGATCGCGACGGGGCGCTTCTCGACGCCGCAGGAAGTCGCGACGCTGGTGACACTGCTGGCTTCGCCGCGCACCGCGAACGTGACCGGAGCGAACTGGGTCATCGACGGGGGCCTGGTCAAGACGACCTGAGCTGGCCCGGGCGGCATCGCGATCTCAGCAGGTAGGGCCGCCCTGCGGCCCTACCCCATCCATCATCTGAAGAGGGCTGGGGAGGGCTCGCGCTTCGCGAGTGCCGATAGCAATTGTCTATACACGGCCCCTCGCAGGCGCCATTCGAGCGCCCGAACGCGCCAGCTGTACATACAACTGCTATCGCCTCCGCGATTTCGACCACCCGGCCCCGCGCCCGACGACCGGCCCGCAGGTCCTGCCGGAGGCTCCGGAGCACTACCCTTTTGAACATGCCCGCCCAGGCCTACGCCGGCAAGGAGTGCGTCTGCCAGCTCCGCAAGGGGATCTGCGATCAGTCCTGCGTGCAGGGCATGCTGGACACCCCCTTCTACATCGCCTGCCTGAAGCTGAGCGGCCGCCGCTGCCTGGTCGTCGGCGGCGGTGAGATCGGGCTGGAGAAGGTCGAGGGGCTGCTCGCCTGCGACGGCGAGGTGACGCTGATCGCCCCCGACGCCGTGCCCGAGCTTCAGGGCTACGCGCGCGAGGGCTCGATCCGCTGGGAGCGGCGCGCCTACGCGGGCGCGAGCGACCTGGAGGGCGTGTTCATGGCGATCGCCGCGACCGACGACACCGACGTGAACATCGCGGTCTACGACGACGCCGAGCGCCGCGCGATGCTCGTGAACGTCGTCGACGTGCCGCCGCTGTGCAACTTCATCCTGCCGGCGATCGTGCGCACGGGGCCGCTCGCGATCGCGATCTCCACCGCCGGCGCTTCGCCGGCCCTGGCGAAGCGCATGAAGCGGGAGATCGAAGGCCAGTTCGGCGAGCCGTACGCGCGGCTGGCGGTCCTGTTGAACGAGGCCCGCGGCTGGGCGAAGGCCACGTTGCCCACCTACCAGGACCGCAAGCAATTTTTTGAGGGGATCGTGGGCGGAGCCCCCGATCCGATCGGGCTGCTTCGTGGCGATGCACCGGGAACGGCCGGCGGCCCCGGCGAGCTGGCTGTGCGCGAGCTGATCGCCGAGGCGCAGGCACGCGCCGCGAGCTCGTTGCAGGCCTCGAGCGCCTGAGCCCGTGTCTGCCGCTGCGGTCGTCGAGGTCGAGGGCCTCGCTCGGCATTACGGCGAACGCGAGGCGCTGAGCGGCGTTTCGCTGTCGCTGCCGGCGGGGCAGACGCTCGTGGTGTTCGGCCCGAACGGAGCCGGCAAGACGACGCTCTTGCGGATCCTCGCGACGCTGCTGCGCCCGCACGGCGGCGAGGTGCGGGTGCTGGGCTCGCGCCTGCCCGAGGAGGCCTGGGCGGTGCGCGGGCGGATCGGGCTGCTGGGCCACGAGCCGCTGCTCTACCGCGAGCTGACCGCGCGCGAGAACCTCCGCTTCCACGCGCGCCTGCACGACGCGGGCGAGGGGCGGGTCGAGGAGCTGCTGGCGGCGGTGCGGATGTCCGAGCGCGGCGACGAGCCGCTGCGCACGCTCTCGCGCGGGATGGTCCAGCGCGTGGCGGTGGCGCGCGCGGTGCTGCACGACCCCGAGCTGCTGCTGCTGGACGAGCCCCGCTCGAACCTCGACCCCGCGGCCGTCGAGCTGGTCGAGCCGCTGATCGGCGCGGCTTCGGGGCGCACCCGGGTGATCTGCAGCCACGACCCCGGGGGCGGGCTCGCTGAGGCCGACCTCGTGCTGGGCCTGCGGGAAGGCCGGCACGCGATGCTCGCGCCGGCCGCGGAGGTCGACGCCGCCGCGGTCACGGAGCTGTACAGATGAGCGCGGCGATCCCCGACGCGCGTCCCGCCCCGCCCGCGGAGGAGCGCCCGGCCGTGGCGGCCCCCGCCGCGGCGGGACGGCGCACGACGCCGACCTGGCGTGTCGTGCGTGCGCTGCTGCGCAAGGAGCTGCTGGTCGAGCTGCGCACGCTGGAGTCGGTCCCGGGGATGTCGCTGTTCGCCGTGACCACCTTCGTCGTGTTCCACTTCGCCCTTCAGCGCAACTCGGTGGACGGGGACCTCGCGGCGGGGATCCTCTGGGTGACGCTGCTGTTCGCAGCCATCCTCGGGATCAACCGCCTGTTCGTCGCCGACGCCGACCAGGGCGGCTTCGACGGCTTCGCGCTCGCGCCGGTGGACCGCAGCGCGATGCTGGTGGCGAAGCTGCTGGCGCTGCTGGCCTACCTCGTGGTGCTGGAGCTGATCGCCGTCCCCGCCTTCGGCCTGCTGCTGCTGGGGCCGCCGCTCGGGCACGCGTTGCCGGATCTGCTGGGCGTGCTCGCGCTGGGCGACCTTGGCGTGGCGGCGATCGGCACGCTGATCGCCGCGATCGCGGTGCGCACGCGGGCGCGCGACCTGCTGGGCCCGCTGCTGGCGCTGCCGCTGCTCGTGCCCGTGGCGATCGGCGCCGCGCGGGCCAGCTCGCCGCTGCTGGCGCTGGGCCACGCGGGCGCCCCCGCGGCGCGCTGGCTGTTGATGCTCGGCCTCTATGATTTGGTCTTCGGGCTGATCGCCTACGCGCTGTTCGACTTCCTCCTGGAGGATTAGATGTACGGAAAGGGCCTGCGCGCCCTGAGCATTTCCACGGTCGTCGTGATGGCGGTCGCGCTGGGCCTGGTGTTCTTCTGGGTCCCGCTCGAAGCCGACCAGGGCTTCCTGCAGAAGATCTTCTACGTGCACGTGCCGCTGGCGATCGTCTCCCTGTGCGGCTTCGTGGCCGGCGGCATCTTCGCGATCCAGCACCTGCGCACGCGCGATCAGAAGTGGGACTACCGCTCCTACGTCGCGATCCACATGAGCCTGATCTTCGGCCTCGCGACGCTGATCACGGGCTCGATCTGGGCGAAGGGGTCGTGGGGGCACTGGTGGGAGTGGAGCGAGCCGACGCTGGTGTCCTTTCTGATCGTGTTCCTGCTGTACGCCACCTACCAGCCGCTGCGCTTCGCGATCGAGGACCCCGAGCGCCAGTCGCGTTACGCATCGGTGTTCGCGATCACCGCCGGCGCCTTCGTGCCGCTGAACTTCATCGCGGTGCGCAGCTCGACCGCGTTCGTGCACCCCCGCGTGCTGGGCGCGACCTCGAACCTGCCGTGGCAGATGTCGCTGACGTTCCTGGTCTCGCTGCTGGGGATGGCGCTGCTGTTCACGACGCTCTGCAAATACGAGCTGACCGTCAAGCACACGCGCGCTCAGCTGCGGGCGCTGAAGCGCCTGGCCGAGCGCCGCGAAGGCAAGGCCACCGCGAGCCTGCCGGCGCGCGGGCGCAGCGCCGCGCCGAGCCTGCACGCGACCGCCATGACCGCGCACGCGCCGGAGGTGCGCGGGCGATGACGACGGCGCTGCTCGCGGAGCTGCCGGCGCTACCGCTGCACGAGGCGGGCAAGTACGTCGCGGCCGCTTACGTCGTGCTGTTCGCGATGGTGCTGGTGTACGTGGCGATCATGGCGATCCGCCAGAGCAAACTGGAGCGCGACCTCGCCGAGCTGCTCGCGCGCGAGCAGCGGCTCGCCAAAGGCGCCGGCGCCGCGCCGGCCACGGACGCGTCCTCCGAGCGGGAGTCGACGCCGGCATGAGCGAGCTGCTGGCGCTCGGCATCTCGCACAAGACCGCGCCCGTCGCCCTGCGCGAGCGCCTGGCCTTCACCGAGCCGGAGGGTATCGAGTTCGCCGCGCAGCTCACCGCCACCGCCGAGGTGCGCGAGGCCGTGGTGATCTCGACCTGCAACCGCACCGAGGTCTACCTCGTCGTCGGCGACCCCGTGCGGGCGGAGGCCGACGTGCTGGGGCTGCTGGCGCGCCGCGCCGCGATCCGACCCACGGAGCTCTCCGAGGCGATCTACTCGCCCCGCAACTGCGACGCCGCGCGCCAGCTCTACCGCGTCACCGCGGGCCTTGAGTCGATGATCGTCGGCGAGGCCGAGATCCAGGGTCAGGTCAAGCGCGCATACGAGTCCGCGCGAAACGCCGGCTGCACCGGCCCGCTGTCGAACCGGCTGTTCGCCGCGGCGCTCACGGCCGGCAAGCGCGTCCGCAGCGAGACGGGCGTCGGCGCCAACCGCGTCAGCATCCCCTCCGTCGCCGTCGACCTTGCGCTCAGCGTGCTCGACGGACTCGAGCACCGCCATGTCGTGGTGCTCGGCGCCGGCGAGACCAGCGAGCTGACCGCCCGCGCGCTGAGCGAGCAGGGCGCCGGCACGATCTTCGTCGCGAACCGCCACGCCGACCGCGCGCTCAGCCTCGCCCGGCGCTTCGGCGGCGAGGTCGTCGGCCTGGAGGGTCTGCCGGAGCAGCTGCTGCGCGCCGACATCGTGCTCGCCTCGACCGCTTCGCCGCACCCGATCGTCGGGCGCGACGAGCTGGAGCAGGTGATGCGCGAGCGCGAAGGGCGCCCGCTGCTGCTGATCGACATCGCCGTCCCGCGCGACGTCGAGGCCGCCTGCGCCGAGCTGGAGGGCGTGAGCCTGTACGACATCGACGACCTGCAGGCCGTCGTCGCGCGCAACCTCTCGACGCGCGAGGGCGAGCTGCCACGCGCGGAGGAGATTCTCGAGGAGGAGATCCACCGCTTCGCCCGCTGGCTCGGGCAGCTCGACACGCTGCCGACCGTCAGCGCCTTGCGCGAGCACGGCAACGAGCTGGTGGAGCAGGTGCTGGCGGAGAACGCGGGCCGCTGGGAGTCCGCCTCGCCGCGCGACCTCGCGCGGATCGAGGCCGTCGCGCGCGCCGTGATGTCGCGCCTGCTGCACGAGCCGACGATTCGCCTGCGGAGCCTCTCCGAGGGGCGGGGCCACGCGAGCCTGGAGCTGGTGCGCGAGCTGTTCGGCCTGCGCGAGGACGGCGCCGAACAAGAGCAGCCGCCCGCCGCCGAGCTGGCCGAGGTGCACGACCTACGCCGCCGCCGCGAGGGCTGATGCGGCTCGGCACCCGTGGCAGCGCGCTGGCGCTGGCACAGGCACAGCTGGTCGCGGAGATGCTCGGCAGCGACGTCGAGGTCGTCCCCGTCGTCACACGCGGCGACCGCGAGTCCGCGGGCGTGGACGACGCCGCGGGGGAGGCCTCCGGCGACGGCCCCGCCGGCGCGCCGCCGCCCGGCGAGGACAAGTCGCGCTGGGTATCCGAGCTGGAGCGTGCGCTGCTGGACGGCGCGATCGACGCCGCGGTCCACTCCGCGAAGGACGTGCCCGGCGAGGTCGCCGAGGGCCTCCTGCTCGTCGCCGCGCCGCCGCGCGCCGCCGCGGAGGATGTGCTCTGCGGCGCCGCGACGCTCGCCGCGCTGGGCCCCGGCGCGAGGATCGGCACGAGCAGCGTGCGGCGCGTCGCGCAGCTGCGGGCCGCCCGGGCGGACGTAGAGGTGCTCGCCCTGCACGGCAACGTCGACACGCGCCTGCGCCGGCTGGACGCAGGCGACTTCGACGCGATCGTGCTCGCCCGCGCCGGGCTGGACCGTCTCGGCCGCGGCGAGGAGGCGGGCGGGGCGCTCGACTTCGTGCCGGCCCCGGGGCAGGGGACGCTCGCACTCCAGGCACGCGCCGCGGACGAGGCGACGCGCGAGCGGCTCACGACGATCAGCGACGAGCGCGCGCTCGCGTGCCTGCTCGCCGAGCGGGCGCTCGCGGCGGCACTCGGAGCCGGCTGCGACACGCCGCTGGGGGCGCACGCGAAGATCGAGGGCGAGACGATGCTCCTACGCGCCTGGATCGGTCTGCCGGACGGCTCGGAGTGGGTCGCGGACGCGCTCTCCAGCGCGGCCGAGGAGCCCCAGGCGCTGGGACGCGAGGTCGCACAACGGCTGCAGGCCGCCGGCGGCGAGGAGCTGCTGCGGCGAGCGTGAGCGGTCTTGTGTGCTAGCTTGTGGCCATGCGTTTGCACATTAGCCTCGACGACGATCTCGTGGAGCAGCTCGACGAGCGCGTAGGCAGCCGCCGCCGCAGCGCGTTCATCAGCGACACCGTTCGTCGTGCGCTCGACGAAGAACGGCGGTGGGACGACATCGAAGCCGGCCTTGGCGCTCTGGCCGGGCGCGAGCACGAGTGGGACGAGGATCCCGCCGCTTGGGTCCGGGCGCAGCGTCGCAGCGACCCGAGCCGTGTCGGCTGAGGGTTGCCGCTGCTACTCGACACGACGGTTCTGATCGACGCTCTGCGCGCGCGCCCCGCGGCCGAACGTTTGCGTCAGCTACGCGGCGCCGACCGGGTTCCATGGATTTGCGCGGTGAACGTGGACGAGGTGTTGCGGGGCGCGAAAGAGGACGAAGAGGCACTGGTCATGCGCTTCCTGCGTGGGCTTCACCTGGCGCCGCTCGGTCGCGACGAGGGCGAGCGTGCGGGTCGTTGGCGCCGCGACTTCGCCCGCAAGGGCATCACCCTCAGCCAGGGCGACTGCTTGATCGCGGCCGCAGCCGTCGGAATCGACGCGCGCTTGGTCACCGGTAACCCGAAGGACTTCCCGATGCCGGAACTCGATGTCGAGCACTGGCCCGTGGGCGAGTGAAGGGCAAGGTCTATCTCGTCGGCGCCGGCCCCGGCGACCCCGGACTGCTGACGGCCCGCGCGCTGGAGCTGATCGCCGCCGCGGACACGATCCTGCACGACCGCCTGATCCCCGCGCAGGCGCTGGAGGGGGCGCGGCCCGGCGCGGAGCTGCTGTACGTCGGCAAGGAGGGCGGCGGCGCCTCCGTGCCGCAGGAGCGCACGCAGGCGCTGATGATCGAGCGGGCGAAGGCGGGGCGCACGGTCGTGCGCCTGAAGGGCGGCGACCCGTTCGTGTTCGGCCGCGGCGGCGAGGAGGCGCTGGCGCTGCGCGAGGCCGGGATCGAGTTCGAGGTCGTGCCCGGCGTCACCGCCGGGGTCGCGGCGCTCGCTTATGCCGGCATCCCCGTCACGCATCGCGGGCTCGCGCGGGCCGTCGCGTTCGTCACCGGTCGCACCGGCGACGAGAGCGAGCTGGACTGGCCGGCGCTGGCGGCGTTCCCCGGCACGCTGGTCTTCTACATGGGCGTCGGTCGCCTGGGCGGGATCGCGGCCTCGCTGCTGGGCGCCGGGCGCCCGGCAGAGGAGCCCGCCGCCGTGATCGAGTCCGGCACGCTGCCCGGCCAGCGCACGATCTCCGGCACGCTCGCGACGATCGCCGAGCGCGTCGCGGAAGCGGAGGTGGGCTCGCCCTCGATCACCGTCGTCGGCCCCGTCGCCGCGCTGTCGGGCGAGCTCGCGTGGCTCGCGGCGCGGCCGCTGGGCGGGCGCACGGTCGCGGTGACCCGCGCCCGCGCCCAGGCCAGCGGCCTCGCGCAGCACCTGCGCGAGCTGGGCGCCGATGTGGTGCAGGCGCCGGCGATCCGGATCGAGCCGATTCCCGGCCCCGCGCTCGACCCGGCCCCCTACGACCTGATCTGCTTCACCAGCGCCAACGCCGTCGAGGCGCTGTTCGAGCGGCTGTTCGCGGGCGGTCACGACGCGCGGGCGCTCGCCGGGACGCGGATCGCCTCGATCGGGCCGGGGACCACGCGCGCGCTCGCCGCACGCGGGATCGCCGCCGACGTCGAGGCCGAGCGATCCGTCGGCGAGGGGCTGGTCGAGGCGCTCGCCGGGACGCCGTTCCGGTGCGCGCTCGTCGCCCGCGCGCGCGGCGGGCGCGAGCTGCTGCCCGAAGCGCTGCGCGAGCGCGGCGAGGTGGTCGACGTGCTCGACCTCTACGAGACCGTCGCCGAGCCGCTCGACCCGGCGACGATCGCCGCCGTGCGGAGCGCCGACTACGTCACCTTCACCTCCGCCTCGACCGTGCGCAACCTGCTCGGGGCGCTCGGCGGCGACGGCCTCTCACCGGGCACGCGCGTCGTCTCGATCGGCCCGATCACCAGCGAGGCGCTGCGCGAGGCCGGGATCTCCGCCGACGTCGAGGCCGCCGAGCACGACGTGGACGGGCTCCTGCGGGCGCTGCTCGCCGACGCCGGCAAGCGCGCGTGAGCACCGGCGCGCTCGGCGTCCCGCGCCTGCACCTGCGCCTGACCGACTCCACGAACGACCGCGCCCGCGCGCTGGCGATCGCCGGCGCGCCGCACGGGACGCTCGTCACCGCCGCCGAGCAGAGCGCCGGGCGCGGGCGCCAGGGGCGGCGCTGGTCGGCCCCCGCCGGCAGCGCGCTGCTGATGTCGCTCGTGCTCCGCGAGCCGCCGGAGCTGCTGCCGCTGGTCGCGGCGCTCGGGGTGTGCGACGTCGCGGGGCCGGAGGCGCGGATCAAGTGGCCGAACGACGTCGTGTTCGAGCGCCCCGCGCCGTCGCCCGGCCCCGCCGGCGAGGGCACGCTCGCGAAGGTGGCCGGCATCCTCGCCGAAGGGCGGCCCCAGGAAGGCTGGGCCGTGCTGGGGATCGGCCTGAACGTCGCGGTGCGCCTCGAGGACCTGCCGCCCGAGCTGCACGGCACCGCCGCGACGCTGGGACGCGAGGGCGCGGAGGTCGAGCCCGTGCTCGAAGCGCTGCTGCAAGCGCTTGCACGACGGCTGGCCGAGCCGGTCGAGCAGACGCTGGACGCCTGGCGTCGGCGCGACGCGCTGCGTGGCCGGGCGATCGCCTGGAACGGCGGCGAGGGCACGGCGGAAGGCGTCGACGGCGACGGCCGCCTCGTCGTGGCGCTGGCCGGAGGCGGGCGCACCGCGCTCGACGCCGGCGAGGTGCATCTGCGGCCGCTCGGCTAGCAGCCGCCCGCGGCGATCGCCGGCGCCGTCGCGTTCGCGCTCGCCACCGTGACCGTGTAGCCGACCGAGCCGCCGACGCAGACGCGCGCCTGGTGGCCCCCGGCGACCGGCGTCTCGCTCACCGCACTCGACTGGCCCGCGTAGGGGCCTGCGGCGAGCAGCGTCACGAACAGCGCGTTCGTCCCGCTGCGAACGTCTTCCAGCGCGAGGCCCGGCTGCTTGGAGCCGTAGCCGTTCGAGTACCAGCCCTGGATCGGAGCCGTCGCCCCGCTCTCGCTCTGCGTCCCCAGCCCGGCGGGATCGGCCTGGGCAATCGTCAGCGACGGCGCGCCCGCGGCGTTCGTCACGCGCGTCGTGCCTTCGCTGCTCGCCAGGCTCGACCCCGGCGCCATGTGCCAGGTCTGCGCGTAGCGGTGGCTCGCCGCGCCGGACAGTTCGTCGGTCACGAGCACGAGCCCTTGGCGCAGGATCACGATCGTGCGGTGATGGCTGACGCCCGCGTACAGGCCGCTGACGCCGCTCGCCCAGGTCGAGCCGGCCGCCGAGCCGTGGCTGCCCGCGACCGCCGAGCCCTGCGCCTGATCGCCACCGTCGACCACCACCGTGTTGTGCGAGCGGGTCCCGTGGAAGTACTCCAGCCACGGTTCTTCGGTGTAGGTGTAGAGGCCGGAGGTCGGCAGCAGCGTCGTCCCGTTCGAGTAGAGCGTCATGCCCATCGCGTCGAGGTCGGAGTGGCTCGTGCGGTACGTGCCGGCGTTGAACGTCACGTAGGTCTGGTTCGGCAGGTTCGAGACCGCGCCCAGCGGCGAGCGCATCACGAACTGGCCTGAGACAGGGAACAAAACCGTGCCGTCGGGCGGGGGCGTACCCGCGGCGCCGCGCGTGAAGGCGAAGTCGAACGCCGGGTCCGCCGTCGCCATCGGGCCGTAGACGTTCGGGTCCTGGCTGGGCATGTACGTCGTCGCGGTCGCGCCCAGCATCGGCAGGTAGCCGTTCGGCTGGGTGATCTCCGCGGTGTAGGCGAGCATCTTCGTCGCCGCCTGCGCGTACGGCGCGGCGAGCGACGGCTCGTAGCGCTTGGCCCACTGGGCGATCTGGTACACGAGGCCCAGCACGTACACCTGGTAGAAGGGCGAGTTCTCGACCTCGACGCCGTCGGCGTCGATCGTGTTCACGAGCATCGTCTGCAGGCGTTCGAGCGCGAGCGCGCGCCAGCCCGCGGCGCCGGCAATGTGCGGGAAGTTGTCCGCCAGCAGCAGCAGCGCCGCGCCCTCGTTGAAGCCGTGGTTGAAGTCCGCCTCGAAGTGCCGCGCTTCGGCGAGGAACGCGCCCAGCTTCGCCAGTGAGCGTCCCAGCCCCGCTTCGAGGTCCTGCGGCAGCGCGCCCGCGATCTTCAGCTTCACGTAGATGTTCGTCAGCTCCATCGCGCGGTAGGCGGAGGTGTGATCGTTGTCGAACGTCCCGCGGTTTTCCGGGCGCGTCGCGTCGTAGGCGACATAGGAGCGCAGGATCGCCAGCAGCTTTTCCAGATAGGGCGCGTAGCCGGTCCGCTCCCACTCGTACAGCAGCGCCGCCTCGGGACGGAAGCCGTAGAAGTAGAACTCCCAATAGGCTTCGTGGTAGGGGTCCTCGTGCCAGTCCAGCGGCCACTGCAGGTACGGCAGCGGCAGGCCGCGTGCGGGCCACACGTCGCCGAGCAGGTCGCGCGCCGTCGCTTCGTCGCCCTCGTCCATTTCCGCGTAGGCGCTCTCCTCGCCGAGCGCCAGCGGCACCGGGTGCTGGGTGGGGTTCGAGACGTGCACCGTCAAGCTGCTGCTGACCGGCGCGCTCGCGTCGGGTCCCCACGCCTTGACCGTCACCGTGTGCGGGCCGTTGCTCTCCGCCGCCGTGTACCACGTGTACCGGTAGGGCGGCTCGCCCGGCTTGGAGTAGCGGTACTGCCCATCGACGTCCCACTCCACGCGGTCGGGCACCAGCCCCGCGAGCGCCGCCGTCACCTGCACGGTGCCGGCCGTCGTGCCGCTCGCGCTGACGCCGCCGACCGCGGCCTGCACGTAGTTGCCGCTGCCGTCGTCGACCGGCACGGTCTGCTGCGCCGACGTGCTGGCGCTCCCGTGCGCGTTCGAGCCCGTGACCGTCACCGCCAGCGTGCGGCCGAGATCGGCGGCCCCCGGCGTGTAGGTAGCGCCCTTGGCGCCGGCGATCGCCGTGCAGGCGGGACCGCTCGCGGCTTCCCAGTGCAGCGCGATGTGGCTGCGGATCAGCGCGCGGGGGTAGCTGCTCGCGGCTTCGATCGATCCCGCGAACAGGCCCGCGCGACCGCCGGCGCCCGCGCCGATCTCGGTCGGCCCCGGCTCGGCTTCCAGCGGCGCCGTGCTCGCGCGCGAGCCCACCTGCGCGCCGTCGACGTAGAGGCGCATCGTCGCCCCGTCATACGTCGCGGTCACGAGGCTCCAGCGCCCAGCGGGGAGCCCCGCCGTGTAGCGCACGCTCGCGACGGCGCCCGCGCTCCAGCGCTCGAAGCCAAGGCCCGCGCTCGACAGCCAGATGCCCGTCCCCTGGCGGCCCGCGGCGGTCGTCCGCTCGCGCGCGAACAGGTAGCGGTAGCTGCCGTCGATCGCGCTCGGCCGCACCGGCAGCTCCAGCGTGTAGGGCTGCGTGCCCGCGTAGTCGGGCGATCCCGCCGGCGCGTAGGGGAGCGCGAGCGAACCCCCGCCCGCCGCCGGGCGCCAGTCCGCGCCGGCGCCGTCCAGCTGTGCCAGCGACGCCGGCGTCAGGCAGCGCCGCCATTCGTAGGCGGCGCTCGTCGCAGGTTCGCCGCCCACCGGTGGCGGCGCCGGCGCGGCGAGCGGCACGCCAAGGTGCCCAGCCGCCAGCGGCGCCGCGCCAGCGACGCTCGCCCCCGGCGTGAGCACCGGTGCGCAGAGGATGCACAGAAGCCCCGCGAGGCCGCGCACGCGCACCCAGGCTTTGTACCGGCGTCGAGGGGCTGCGCCCACGGGCGCCGACGGATGTCGTAGCCGCCCGGCGCGGGCCGTAAATCAGGCCGCGCGCTCGTCGGCCGCCGGCTCGGCGGCGCGGCCGTTCTCGGTAGGTGCCGTCGGCGCCGTCGTCTCGGCGGTGGCCGCCTTGCCGTTCGCGTTGTTCGCGCCGGAGCCGCCCTTGCGCCGCCTGCGCGAATTGCGGGCCCGGCGCTTGGGGAAGTTGCGCAGCAGCTCGCGCGCCAGCGCCGGTGGCTTGCGCGCCATGCGCGTGCGCGCTCCGCGCAGCGCCTCCTCGGCCTCCGGCGTGTGCGCCAGCGCCGCCGCCAGCAGCGCCGCCGCCAGCCGGCGGTCCTGCTTGCGCGCGGCGTGGATCAGGCGACGGGCGTTGCGCGCGTGCGCCCCGCCCGCGGAGTTCACCAGCAACCCCAGCAGGCGCTTGGTCTCCGGCCAGCGCTGCACCGCGTACTCCTCGTGCACGTCGCGCGTGTACTCCGCCAGGCGCCAGATCCAGGCGTTCGCCTGGTCGCGCCGGCCGATGCGCCGCTCGACCAGCGCGCGCAGCATGATCTTCGTCGCCTCGCGGCGCTCGTCGCGCGGCCAGGCGCCGATGATGTCGATCGCCGTGTCGAACGTATCGGGGTCGCGCAGCGCCGGGATGTCCGCCAGCGCGCGCAGGCGCAGCTGCGGGTTCTTGTTGCGCTGCACCGTCGTGATCAGGAAGCGGCTCTTCAGCTCGCCGGTGCGGTCGAAGTGCAGCATCGCCCGCGCCCGGCGCCAGCCGTTCGGGGCGACGCGGGCGCCCGCGAGCGCCGCCCACACGTGCTGCTCGCCGTAGTCCAGGTGCTCCACCGCGATCCGCCACAGCTCGCGCTCGAACACCGCGAAGCGCCGCTCCTCCTCGGCGCACACGGGCAGCACGCGGCGCTCGACGCGCATCCGCCGCCCGCGGCCGCGGCGCACCGGGCCGACGACGATCGCGCCGCCGCGGTAGACGTCGCGGTCCAGCAGCGAGTGCAGCGTCACGACGGGGTCGTCGTGCTTCGTCGCCGGGTGCACGAAGTCCACGACCAGGCCCGCCTCCTTGCCGGGGTGGCGGCGGGTGACGCGCCCAACGCGCTGCTGGTAGATGCGCTTGGAGGCCGTCGGCGCGAGGTGCACGCAGACCGTCGCGCGCGGGCTGTTCCAGCCCTCTGCCAGCAGCTGCGCGTTGATCAGCACGTCGATGTCGCCGCGCTCGTAGCGCGCCAGGATCTCGGCCAGCTCGCGCTTCGGCGTCTCGCCGGAGACCCCCTGCGCCTTGATCCCCTCCGCCTGAAACGCTTCGGCGAGGTTGTAGGCGTGGCGCACGCCCGCGGCGTAGACGACGCCGGGAACGCCGTTGAAGCGCGTCTTGTAGAGGTTCGCCACCGCCAGGTTGAAGGGCTGCTGGTCGAGCAGTTTCGCCAGCTCGTCCTGATCGAACTCGGTGTCCACCTCGCCGCGGCGCAGCGGCACGTTCGCGATCGTGCGCACGCCCACCCCCGGCGAGATGCGCACGCAGCGCAGCGGCGCGATCACGCCCCGGCGGGCGGCCTGCGCGAGATCGAAGCGCGAGGTCTGCGTCGGGAACAGGTCCGTGACGTGGCGCGCGATCAGCGCGCCGGTCGCGGTCATGCCGATGAAGATCGGGCCCGTCCACTCGCGGATCGCGGCGGAGGTCTTCTCGCCGAGCGCCGTGTGCGCCTCGTCGCAGATCACGATCGTGTAGGCGCTCGAGATCTTGCCGGCGTTGCGCACGAACCACTGGTAGGTCTCGACGGTGACGGGGCCTTTCGAGGAGTCTTCGCCCTTCAGCAGCGGTTTGCAGATGCGGTTCTTGTAGCCCCGCTCGCGCAGCTCGCCGTTGAACTGGTCCACCAGGTTGCGGCGGTGCGTGAGGATCAGCACGCCGCCCGTCTGCGAGGCCTCCACGAAGCCCAGCGCCGCCACCGTCTTGCCGGCCCCCGTCGCGTGCTCGAACCAGAAGCGCTTCGCCGCGTTCGGGTCCTCGGGCTGGTCGGCCAGCGACGCCTCGTCCTCCTCGCCCTCCTCGACCCAGTCGCGCGGCTCCTCGTCGCTCTCGCGCTCGCCGTCCGGCTCCTCGGGCTCGCCCTCCTCGTCGTCCTCGTCGCCGAGCTCGTCCTCGTCTTCGTCCTCGTCGTCATCGTCCTCGTCGGGCGCGGCCCGCTGCACGGGGCCAAGGTCCTCGTCGTCCTCGTCCTCGTCCTCCTCGTCGTCCTCCGGCTCCTCCTCTTCCTCCTCGGCCTCGGCATCCTCCTCGCGGGTGTCGTCGCCCGGCGCGGTAGCGGCGCCCTCGCGCGCGGGCGGCTCGTCCTCCAGGCCGAAGATCTCCGCTGAGGCCAGCAGCTCCGGCGAGGCGGAGGCCGCGGGGCGGCCGTTGCCGTTCGGGGCGCCGGCCTGGGCCGCTGACAGCAGCGCCGCGAGCGTGCCCGACAGCGCGTCGACCTGGTGCGCCGAGAGCACGGTGCCGTCCGTGAGCTTCGGCTCGTCCTCCGAGAGCAGCCGCTCGAGGCCGAGCAGCAGCGAGAACTCCCGGCGCCAGGCGGTCGACGGGTGTTTCGGCTTCGGCGTCGCCGACAGTTCCGCGAGCGCCTCGTCGAGCGCGCGCCGCCGTGGCGAGCCGGGGGCCAGCGCGACCGCGGCGTCCTCGCCGTCGTGCAGGAAGCGCTCGCGCACGAACTTCTCCGCGCGAGAAATTTCCGCGGAACTGGGAATGGGCGCGGCCGCGAGGGCCACTGAGGTGGGCTCGGCCATTGAGAGGCTCTGGACTTCGAGACGGAGCCACCGCTGAATCGTCTTCGGCGTGGCTCGAAAGACTGGCGCCCGGTCGACGCCTTCCGCCAAGGTGCCTTCCGCTCCCCGACTTCGTGTGCCTCAAGATATAGCACGTCGGGCAGGCGGCGGGTTGGCGTCGATCGCGGCGCTATCTGCCACCCTTACGCGCGATGACGCCGAGGCGCTGGTTGATCGCGGCAGCGGTGCTCGCCCTCGTGGCGGTGCTGGTCGTGGGGCTCGTGCAGCTGGCGGATTCCTCGCACGGCCCGGCGAAGCGCTCGTCGCTGACGCTGGCGCAGATGCGCGCGCGGCTCGCGGGATCGCCCGCGCCGCTGGCGGCACTGCACGCCCAGGCGAGCCGGCTGCTTCCCGGTGGGTTGCCCGCGCTGCGCGCGCGGCTGGCGCAGCTGCGGGGCACGCCGGTCGTCGTCAACAAGTGGGCCTCCTGGTGTGTCCCCTGCCGCGCGGAGTTCGGCGCCTTTCAGGCGGCGTCGGTGACGCTCGGGCGCCGGGTGGCCTTCATCGGCATCGACTCCGGCGACACGAGCCGCCACGCCGGGGCCGCCTTCCTGCGCAGCTTCCCCGTCAGCTACCCCAGCTACTTCGACCGCAGCGGCGCCGCCGGGAGCGCGATCACCGACTCGACCTTCACGCCCGTGACGGTCTTCTTCGACGCCGCGGGCGGCCAGTACATCCGCCAGGGCCCCTACCCGAGCCAGGCGAAGCTCGAAGCCGACGTCAGGCGCTACGCGCTCGGAGCCGCCGGTGCCTGAAATCCGCATCGACCCGCTCAGCGGTCATCGCACGATCGTCGCGGGCGAGCGCTCGCGCCGTCCGGGCGGCGCGCCGACGCTGAGCGAGGCCGAGCGCGCGCCCGAGCCGATCGACCCCGAGCGCGACCCGTTCGCCGACGGTCACGAGGACCGCACCCCGCCCGAGCTGTACGCCGTCAGGCCGAACGGCGGTGTTCCCGACTCGCCGGGCTGGACCGTCCGCGTCGTGCCGAACCTCTATCCCGCGCTCGCGCCGCCGCCGGCCGAGGACGGCGGCGGGGCCGCGGGCGGGGCCGCCACCGACCCGGCGGCGGGCGACGGGGCGACGGGCGCGTCCGCGGAGCCACGCGAGGGGCCGCGCAGCGCCGCGCTGGCGGAGCTGTTCACGTCGCTGCCGGCGACCGGCGCGCACGAGGTGATCGTCAACGGCCCGCAGCCCGTGCTGTCGCTGGCGGAGCTGCCGGTCGAGCAGGTCGTCGCGGCGATGGCGGCCTGGCGCGAGCGGATGCGCGCCCACGAGGACTGCGCCTACGTGCAGCTGATCGTCAACGAGCGGCGCCAGGCCGGCGCCTCGCTGCCGCACACGCACGCGCAGCTCTACGGACTCGACTTCGTCCCGCAGGCCGTCGCGCGCGAGCGCGAGCGCGCCGGCGCCTACGCGACGCGCACGATGGGCGGCAGCCTGCTCGGCGACCTCGTCGCGGAGGAGGTGCGCCTGCGCGAGCGGATCGTCGCGATCGACGAGGAGGCCGTGCTGATGGCGCCCTACGCCTCGCGGCTGCCCTTCCAGCTGATGCTCGCCCCGCGCCGGCCGGTGCCCCGCTTCGAGCAGGACGGCCCCACCGGGGCGGCGCTGCTGCACGACGGGCTGCGGCGCCTGCAACGCCACCTGGGCGCGAGTCCGCCGCTGAACATGTGGGTGCGCACGGCGCCACGCGGCGCCGAGCACTTCTGCTGGCGGATCGACGTGCTGCCGCGCCTGACGCACCTCGCGGGCCTCGAGCTGTCGACGGATCTGAACCTCAACATCGTCGCCCCCGAGCACGCCGCGGCGCTGCTGCGCGACGCCTGAGGCTAGGCTCTCGCCCGTGCCACCCGAGGAACGCTTCGTCCCGCGCTTCGCGGCCGAGCCGCCGCAGGAGGAGCTGCCGAGCGGGCGCTGGGCCGAGCGGCTGGCGCAGGAGCTGGTGCGCGCCTTCGCGGAGCTGGACGCCGGCGAGGAGGAGCTGGGCGAGCCGGGCGAGGTCGTCTGGTACCCCGACCGCACCTGGCACGGGCGCACCTACGTGCCCGCCACCGCGCGCACCGACCGCGGCTACGAGCTGTTCGGCTACGTCCGCTACCTGCCCGCGCAGGAGGGCGGGGAGCCGAGCGACTTCCACGCGTTCCTCGACTTCACGGAGGAGACCGCCGAGCGCAACCCCGACTGGCAGCTCGACCTCTGCGACGAGGTCGTCGGCAGCTGGCGCGGCGAGGCCGGCGCCGTTGCGGCGATGACGCTCGTGTGGGGGCATCCGCTCGTCTCCGGGGGGCGCGTCGTCACCGCGGAGCTCGCCGGCCTGGCCGTCGACCAGTGCGTGCTGGCGAGCGAGCGCTTCACGCTGCTGGCCCCCGACGACTACCGCCATGACCTGCTGGAGATCAAGCTGTTCGGCGGCAACGGCCGCCAGCTCGCGAGCGAGTCGCTGTACGCCTCAGAGGACGGGGAGCCCGAGCCGGAGGAGTAGCGATCGGGTAATGATCGGGCCAGGTGCGCCGGGCCGATCGCGGCGCCGGGGCGGGCCGTTAGCCGCTCTTGGCGCCGCCGGAGTGCTTGCAGGCCTTCAGCGCACGGCTCTTCGCGGAAGCGGACGGCAGCGGCGCCGCCTTGACCAGCTCTTCGCAGGCTTCGACCGCCGCCTGGCGGGCTTCCTCGCTGTCGCCGTTGCCGCCCTTGCGGCAGATCGCTTCCAGCCGCGAGCGCGTGGCCGCGCTCAGGGTCGGCAGCCGCTTGACGCCTTCCAGGCACGTGTCGACCTGGGAGGAGCCGCTCGGCGGTGCGGGGGTCGTCGAGCCGGGCGTCGCGGAGGTCGCGGTCGTCGCGGCCGGGGTCGAGCCGCCGGTCGAGGAGCTCGACGAAGAGCTGCCGCAGCCCGTCAGCAGGGCCGCGACGGCGAGCGCTGCCGGTGCCCAAGCGAAGTGCCGTCGAATCATCGGCGGGATTCTATTGCCCGGATTCGTGCTGTGCGCGCCGCTTGAACGCGGCGGCTTCCTGGGCTTCTTCCTTCGCGAGCTGCTGGCGCGCCGACTTTTCGCTCGGCGTTTCGCCATGCGAAGAGCCCTTCTTCGATTTGGCCGGTTTCTTCTGGTGGGTCGTGGAGCGATGCGTCGAGCCGTGCTGCCTGGTCCGGACATGGCGTTTCTTGTGCGAACGGCGCTGTTCGGCCTGCCTCGCGGCGGCGGCTTCGAGCTTCTTGCGTTTCGTCGCGAGTTCGGCTTCTTCGCGCTGAACCGCGACGGCTTCTTTCGCGCGCAGCTTCGCCCGCGCCTTCGCTTCCGTGGCTTCTTCCGCCTTCACCACCGCCGCTTCGCGAGCTTCGGCCGAGCCGCCGGAGCCTTCGCCGCCGCCGCCTTCGCCGCTGCCGCAGCCCGCGAGCGCCCAGAGCGAGAGCGCCGCCAGCAGCAGCGCCGGCAGCGCGCGGGTGCGCGGGCGCCGGCTCATGCTGCGTGTCCTGTCTTTGGGCATCGTCTGCATCTCGTCCTCATTCGCTCCACGCCGGTTGCTGTGGCGTCTGCGCCGGGGGCGCCGCCTGCTGCGTCGTCGCGGCACGTTCCGCTTCGGCCTTGCGGCGTTCCGCGGCGCGCTTGCGTTCGGCGCTCTGCTTGCGTTCTTCTTCCTGCTTCTTCGTCGCGGCTTCCTGTTCCCGCTTCAGCGTTTCGTCCTTCAGCGTCGTTTCGCGCTGCTTCAGCTTCGCTTCCGCTTCGGCCTCGTGCTTCTTGGCTTCCTTGTCGGCCTTCTGCGCGCGCTTCTTCGCCTTCGCGAGCGCGGTCTTTTCCGTCGTCTTCGCCTGTTCTTCGGCGGCTTCTTCGCGGCGTTTGGCTTCCAGCTCCGAGAGCAGTTCGCGGTTTTTTTCCGTTTCCGCGACTTCTTCGCGCCTGGCTTCGGTGGCTTCTTCGGTTTCCACCGCCGCGGCGCCCGCCGCTTCGTCCGAGCTCCTCCTTGAGTTGTTGCCGCAGCCGCCGAGCGGCACCGCGATCCCGGCCGCCACGAGCAGCGCCAGCGGCGTCCGAACCGCCGCGCCCCTCGACTTCCACATGCGATTGAAGCTAGCAGTTGACCTGTCGGCGCTCAAACACCGACGGCGCGGATTCACCTGCAAAGACGCGGAATGCAGGGGTTCGAGGGCGCCACCGCCGCCGGCGCGGTGCAGAACCCGCGGCGGCAGCGGCAGCGTGGAGACCCCTCGCCCCCCATGCGGCGCGGGCTGGCGCCCGCGACGTCTTGCGGCCCGCCTCCCTCTCGATCGATGCGATCTGTCCGTCGGCACGGGCTCAGCGCCACGCGCGCCGAGTGTGTCAGCGGCCGGTGTGAACCACGTCTGAGGCGGGTTTGTTTTGCGTATGATCGGCGGGCCTGCCGGAGAGGGCGCCGCCTCCGCGGCGCTGGCAGCGAAGGAGAGGGAAGTGGCACGGACGAGCGGACAGCAGGGTGCCGGAGCCTGGCGGCAGCTCGGCGTGCAGGAGGTCGACGCCTCGCCCGCGCGCGAGCGTCTGCGCCGGGTAACGCCGTTCGCGCTCGCGGCGCTGTTCGCGCTCGCCACGATCCCCCTGCCGCCGTCGCCCGTCGACGCGAAGGCGTACCCCGTCGCGGCGCTCGTGCTGCTCGTCGCCGCCGTGGCCTGGGTCCTCGCTCCGCGCTCGGCCCGGGGCGAGGCCTCGGTGCTGCTCGCGCTGCTGTTCCTGCTGGGCGTCGCGCTGCTGCGCGACGGCGAAGGCGGCACTCGCTCGGGGCTGGGCCCGCTCGTGATGCTCCCCGTCTTCTGGGTGGCGCTGTACCGCAGCCGCGCCGAGCTGGCGGCCGTCGTCGCGGGCGTCGGCGCCGTGTTCCTCGCACCCGCGATCGTCGTGGGGGCCCCGGCCTACCCCGACACGGAGTACACGCGCGGCGTCGTCTGGCTGCTCGTCTCCGGCGTGGGCGGGTTCGTCGTGCACGGCCTCGTCGCCCGCTGGCGCCTGAGCAGCACGGCAGAGCGCGAGGCGCGCCTGGCGAAGGAGGAGTTCGTCGCGCTGATCTCACACGACCTCAGGAACCCGCTCGCGGCGATCACCGCCGCGAGCGAGCTGCTCGGCGAAAACACGCAGGCGCTCTCCGAGCGCGATCGCCGCCTCGCGCTGATGATCGGCCGCGAAGCCGCGAGAACGACGCGGCTCGTCGACGACCTGCTGCTGATGAGCCGGCTCGCCGCCGACCGGCTCGCGCTGCGCCGCGAACCCGTCGACGTCGTGCAGCTGCTGGGCCGGCGCATCGAGGCCGCCAGGACCCGCGCCGTGGCGCGCGAGGTCGAGGTGAGCCTGCGAGGCGTGCCGCTCCCGGCGCAGCTCCTCGACGCGGACCGGATCGCCGACGCGGTCGACAACCTGCTCGCGAACGCGATCAAGTTCACGCGTCCCGGCGGTCGCGTCGAGGTGGCGGTGCGGCGCAAGGGCCCGAGCCTGCTGATCGAGGTCAGCGACACCGGGGACGGCGTCTCGGAGCCGGAGCGCAAGCGCGTCTTCGACCGCTTCTATCGCGGGTCCGCGGGCGAGCGCGCCGGGCAGGGCGCCGGGCTCGGCCTCGCGATCGTCGAGGCGATCGCGGAGGCCCACGGCGGGTCGGCATCGCTGACGAGCCGGCCCAACGAGGGAACCGTCGTGACGATGGCGCTCCCGCTCGACCGCGGCGGCGGCGGCGATTGAGATGAGCACGCCGCCGGGCCGAGTGGCGTCGCCCACGGGGAAGGTGCTCGTCGTCGACGACGAGGAGGCGGTGCGGCTGGTCGTGACGACGTTGCTGCTGCGCGCCGGGATGCACCCGCTCGAAGCGCCCGACGGCGGCTCGGCGCTGCGGCTGATCTACCGGGAGCGCCCCGACGTGGTGATCCTCGACGTCGACATGCCCGGGATCAGCGGCTGGGAGGTGCTCGAACGCACGCGCCAGCTAAGCGACACGCCCGTGATCATGCTCTCGGCGCTGGGCAGCGAGCTCGAGAAGGTCAGGGGCCTCGAGAGCGGCGCCGACGACTACGTCGCGAAGCCCTTCGGCACGCAGGAGCTGCTGGCCCGCGTTCGCACGCAGTTGCGCCGCGCCCCCGCAGAGCAATGGTCCTCGGCCGTCGCCGTGATCGAGGACGGGCTCGTGCGGGTCGACCTCGAACGCGCCTTGGCGACCGTCGCCGGCGTCGAGCTGGCGCTGACGCGCAGGGAGTTCGACCTGCTCTCGGCCTTCGTGCGAAGCCCCGGAAAAGTGCTGAGCCACGAGGCGCTGCTCGAACAGGTCTGGCGGCACTCCTTCGCGCCGTCCCGCGATCAGGTCAAGCTGTACGTGGGCTACCTGCGGCGCAAGCTGCGCGCCGCCACGGCCTCCGACCCGATCGAGACCGTGCGCGGGTTCGGCTACCGCTACCGCCCGCCCGAGCAACCGGCGATGCCCCCGCCAGGAGTCGAACCTGGATCTACCGCTTAGGAGGCGGTCGTCTTATCCATTGGACTACGAGGGCCCGCGCCGCCCTGCGGGCGACGCGCAAAGGCTACCCGCGAACGGCCCGCCCGCGGCCGGCTCAGCCAAGGCCGCCCTCCAACTCCGCCGCCACCCGCTCGGCGCTCGCGTTCGCGCGCCTGCCCGTGCTGGCGAGACCGAGGACGAAGACCGCCAGGCCGCAGCCCGTGACGACCCACCATGCGGCGTGGCTCGCCCGCACGAACCCGGGGCCCACCGCGGCGAGCCCGCCCGCGGCGATCGCGCCCGCGATCGCGACGCCCAGCGTCTGCCCCAGCACGCGCGAGGTCGAGGCGACCGCGGCGGCGACCCCCGCCTGCGCCGCGGGCATCCCCGCGACGGCGGTGTTCGTGATCGGCGGGTTGACCATCCCGAAGCCGACCCCGAAGACGACGTAGGCCGGCAGGAGCGACGCGATCGGGGTGTGCGCCCCCAGGCCCGTCAGCAGCCCGGCGCCCAGCGCGATGCCCGCGCCGCCGACCAGCAGCCCCGTGCGCGGGCCGCGGTGGCCCACGATCCGTCCCGAGAGCGGCGCGAACACGAAGGTCATCGCGGCGATCGGCAGCGTGCAGAGGCCCGCTTCCAGCGCCGAGAGCCCGCGCACCTCCTGCAGGTAGAGCGTGTTCAGGAACAGGAAGCCGCCCAGCGCCGCGAACGCGCAGATCGCGATCACGCTCGCGCTCGCAAACGGCACGCTGCGGAAGAAGCGCAGTTCCAGCAGCGGTTCGCGGCGGCGGCGCTCGTAGGGAAGCAGCGTCGCCAGCGACACGGCGACCACCGCGTAGAGGACGAGGTTCTGCGTCGAGGCCCAGCCCGCCTTCGGCCCCTCGATGATCGCGTAGGTCAGCGCGCCGAACAGCGCGATCACCAGCAGCTGCCCAGGCGGGTCCAGGCGCCGCGGGTGCGGCGCGCGCGACTCCGGCACGAAGCGCCGCGTCAGCGCCAGCGCCAGCAGCCCGACGGGAATGTTCACCCAGAAGATCGCGCGCCAGCCCACCGACTCGACCAGCGCGCCGCCCAGCACCGGGCCGAGCGCCATGCTGAGCCCGACCGTCGCGCCCCACACGCCGATCGCCTGCGCGCGCTCGCGCGGGTCCTCGAATACGTTGCGGATGATCGACATCGCCACCGGGTTCAGCATCGAGCCGCCGACCGCCTGCAGCATCCTGAACGCCACCAGCGCGCCGAGCGAGGAGGCGACGCTGCACAGCAGCGAGCCCAGCGTGAACAGGACGAGCCCCAGCGAGAACAGCCGCCGGCGGCCGAACCTGTCGGCCGTCGAGCCCGACAGCATCAGCAGGCTCGCGAGCACCAGCGTGTAGGCGTCGATCGTCCACTGAAGGCCCGAGACCGACGCGTGCAGATCGTGCCCGATCGAGGGCAGCGCGACGTTCACGATCGTCACGTCGAGCCCCACGATCAGCAGGCTCATGCAGCAGATCGCGAGGATCAGCCGCCGGCGCGAGCGCGACTCGGCGGGGCTACCGGCCGGCGGACTCGGCCGCGAGCCGCGCAAGCGCCTCGCCGTCGAGGCGAAGCGACGTCCATTCGTCCATGAGTCGAGCACCTATCCCACGGTAGAAGCCGAGCGCCAGCTCGTTCCAGTCGAGCGCCGCCCACTCCAGGCGACCCTCGGCTTCCGGCACGCGCGCCGCGACCGCCGCCAGCAGCGCCCGCCCGACGCCGGCGCCGCGCTCGCCCGGCAGCACGAACAGGTCCTCCAGCCAGATCCCCCGGGTCGCCCTGAAGCTGGAGAAGGTCGGGAAGAACAGGGCGTAGCCCGCCGGCCGCCCACCGCGTTCGGCGATCAGCGCCTCGGCCGCGGGCCGCTCGCCGAACAGCGCCTGCACGATCTCCGCCTCGCCCGCGGTCAGCTCGTCGCGCAGGTGCTCGTAGTCCGCCAGCTCCCCGAACAGCTCCAGCAGCAGCGCCGCGTCCTGCGCCGCCGCCGGGCGGACCGCGATCGTCGCCGGCTGCTCCGTGGCCATCGCGCGCTCAGCCCGCCGCGCGGTCCGGGCGCTCGGGGTAGACGTCGTCGATCGTGCTCAGCGCCACGTAGGGCGCGCCCGCCGCGCGCTCGATCGCCGCGCCGCCGCCCGCCAGGCGGTCCAGCACGCTGACCACGCCGCAGATCTCCCGGTCCTCCGCTTGCAGCGCCTCGATCGCCGCGAGCGTCGAGCCGCCCGTCGTGACGACGTCCTCCACCACCACGCAGCGGTCGCCCGCGTCGAGCAGCGGCCCCTCCACGCGCCGCTGCAGGCCGTGGCCCTTCGCCTCCTTGCGCACGAAGAACGCCTTCGCGCGGGCGCCCCCCGCCAGCGCGGCGCAGGCGACGGGGTCGGCGCCCATCGTCATCCCGCCAACCGCCGTGGCGCCCCAGTCGGCGACCTGCGCCGCCAGCAGCCACGACAGCGCCGCGAACCCCGCCGGGCGCAGGATCGCCCGCTTCGCGTCGACGTAGTACTGCGCCGTCGCGCCGCTCGTCAGCGTCACCTCGCCGATCACCAGTGCGTGCTCGCGCAGCTCGGCCACGAGCGCCTCGCGCGCCGCGGCGGCGTTGGGATATTCGGCCAAGGCGCTCACGAGCGGGACTAATCTAGCGCCGCGGCCACGCCGATACCTTCATGTGCTCGCGCGCACCGTCAGCCTGCTGCGTCTCGTTTCGCTGGCTTTGTGCCTGATCGTCGGCGTCTCGTTCCTGCTGTTCGTCCTCAACCAGACCAGCAGCGCCTCCGCGCACCAGCAGCGCGAGCTGAACAACGAAGTGGTCGCGCCCAAGACCGAAGACGGCGTGCCGGAAGTCGCGCCCGCCGCCAAGAAGCCCGAGAGCTCCGCGCGCAAGACGGTCGACGAAGTCGCCCACGCGATCGAGTCGCCCTTCAGCGGCATCACCGACGGCTGGAGCAGCGAATGGCTGCGGCGCAGCGTGCTGCTGCTGATCAGCCTCGCCGTCTACGGCTTCGGCGTCGGCTTCCTCCTGCGCACGGTCCGCGTGCGGTTGTAGCGCGCTTTACCCACAGCGGCGCAGGCCGCGGAGCGCTCAGGGGCCGGCGTTGCCTTTGACCTTGTGGCTGCCGCCGCCGTTCTCGTTGTAGACGTCCACCGGCATCCCGTATTCGACCCAGTTGTAGATCGACAGCGCGTTCGGGATCGGCACGCGCAGGCAGCCGTGGCTCGCGGCGTACGTCGGCACTTCCGCGTAGCCGTGGATCGCGTAGCCGCGGATGAAGTAGCTGGAGTCCACCATCCCCTCGGAGTTCGTGCCCGGCGTGCGGTTGTAGACGCGGAAGCGCCCGATCACCGTCGGCGTCGAGGGCTTGCCGGAGCTCATCGTGTAGAGCGCGCGCACCTTGCCGCCCGGTTCGATCTCCGCCAGCACCTGGCGCGTCAGATCCCCCTCGACGTGGCGGCCGTCGTGTGGGTAGCGCACGTGGAAGGTGCCCTCGCCCTTCTGCAGCTTCTCGAACATGGTCAAGTTCGTGGTCGGGACCCTCGCCAGCCCGGTCATCTTGCGGTAGGCAATCACCGCCCGGCCCGTCGCTTCGTCGAACACGCCGTTCAGCGGCACCACGAAGTGCAGCGCGTTCAGCTCCGACTGCAGGAGCCGCACCGACGGGCCGCTGTCGCCGCCCGACAGGTAGGGCGAGGCGAAGCGGACGTTTTCCGAGCGCCCCGCGAACGCCGCCTGCTGCGGCGTCGCGTAGTGGACCGCCGCCACCTTCACGAGGCCTTCCTTCGAGGAGGAGTAGCCGATGTGGAACTGGCCCGCGCCGTTGCCGACCGGCAGCACGCTCACGGTTTTCACGTCGACCTTGCGCCCGTCCTTGTAGAAGCTGACCTTCACCTTCTGTTCGGCCACGTAGGGGATCACGATCCCCCGCACGACCATCCGCGAGCCCGCCACGACGAACGGCGGCTTGCCGAAGGCGTGCTGGATCACCAGCTGGATCTTGCCCGCGACCGGCGCCACGGGCGTCGGCGGCGCAGGGGGAGGCGGCGGGGCAGGCGTGCTCGTCGTCGGCGCGGGTGCCGGGGTCGTCGGCGTGGGCGCCGCCGCGGCGAGGGCAGCAGACGGAACCGCGCAGGCGAGCGCGGCACAGCACGCGGCGATCATCAGAGCGGAGCGAGCGCTCCAGCGAGCGAAGCTGGTCCTCATCGGTGCGGAATCCTATCCGGGCGCAGCGACGTTTCAGCGCACCACGCCGGGGTCAGCTCACCCGGGCGGGCGCCCGCGAGGCGATGCCCGCCCTCGTGAGGCCGATCGCCAGCGCCGCCAGCACCGACAGCGCGCTCACCACCAGGACCGGCGTCTGCCAGCTCCAGCCGACCAGTTCGCCGAACGCCAGCGAGTTGTTGAAGGCGTGCGCCGCGATGCACGGATACAGCGAGCCCGTCGCGCGGTAGAGCAGGCACAGGACCGCGCCCAGCAGCGCCAGCGGCACGAGGTCGATCGCCGGCGCCGAGCCCGCGTGGACCCCCCCGAACAACAGGCCCGTCAGCACTGCCGCCAGCGCCGTGCCGCGCCAGTTGCGCAGCGCCGTGAAGATGAAGCCGCGGAACAGGAACTCCTCGCCGATCGGCGCGATCACGCACGTCAGCGTCGCGCTCAACAGCAGCAGCAGCGTGCTTTTCTTCGCGCCCAGCTGGTCCAGCAGCTTCTCGGGTTTCGCGTGGAACGCCGTCGTCCAGGCGACGCTGAACGCCATCGCCACCAGCAGCGCCAGCGCCGTCAGCAACAGCGCCCGGCGCAGGCGCGTCGGGCGCAGGCCGAACAACGACGGGCGCAGCGCGCGGCCGCCCATCTGCGCCAGGAACACCGCCACCCCCACGAACGCCGCGTCCTGCACCGCCGTGTCCGCGATCACCAGGCCCGGAGGCTGTTTCGAGGCCGTCACTTCGACCCCGAACAGCACCGCCGGGAGGTCCACCAGCAGGCCGCCCACCGCCGCCAGCACCAGCCCACCGATCAGCGCCAGCGGCGCCAGCCAGGGCGACCATTCGCGCGTCGAGCTCGGATGGCGGCCGCCGCCCGGGCCGCCATCGCCGTCGCCGCCCGGCCCCGGCGCACCCGGCGGTGGCGGCATCGGCTCGATGCGCGGGGGCGCCTCCACTACGCCACCCAGTGCCAGGTCGCGAACTGCGCCAGGAAGAAGGCCAGCAGCAGCGCCGAGCCCGCCAGCGCCGGGCGGCGCAGACGCGGGCGCTCCGACAGCCACAGCGCCCCCCAGATGTTCAGCGGGAACAGCACCACCAGGAACCTTGGCAGCGACATCAGCGGCTGCGCCGTCACCGGGTAGGAGAGCGGCAGCGCCAGCGCCGCCACCACGTACGCGCCGTAGGCGAGGGGCAGCCGCCGCAGCACGCCCACCGTCGCGAGCGTGCCCGCGAGCAGGAACGCCAGCAGCAGCAGGTTGTGCTCCGCCGCCACGAACGCCCCTTCGCCGCCCGTCTGGAAGTACAGGTGCGACTGCTGCATCGACAGCAGCTGCCTGGCGCCCTCGAACGCCGCCTGCACGCCGTCCCAGACGCCAAGGTACGGCCCCGCGAAGTGCCTGCCCCAGACGTCCTGGGCGTGGAACGGGGCCAGCGCGTCGCCGCCCGCCGCCCCCAGGTAGAGCATGTATGCCAGCAGGCCCGCCGGGGCCAGCGCCAGCCAGAGGACGTCCTTGCGCAGGCGATAGCGCGGGGTGAGGCGGCGGAGCGCGGCGAAGCGGTCGGGCGCGAGGGTGCCCGCGGGCTCGGTGGCCGTCCGGCTGCCCGGGCGGCCCGGGCCGCCCGGACGGTCCGGCGGGCGGTCCTCGCGCGGGCCGTACAGGTAGAGGATCAGCGCCGGCAGCAGCAGCACGATCCCCGTGCTGCGGGTCGCGCCCGCCAGCGCCGCCAGCACCCCCACGAGCGCGAAGCGCCCGCGGCGGGCGGCGTAGAAGACGCCCACCGAAAGCGCCAGGTACAGCGCCTCGGAATAGACCGCCGAGAGGAAGAAGGCCATCGGCGCGAACGCCGTCAGCAGCACCGCCAGGCGCGAGACGTCGAGGTCGCCGAATTCGAGCGCCGTCAGCCGGTGGATTCCGTACAGCGCCGCCCACAGCGCCGCCAGCGAGATCGCGACGCCCGCCACGACTAACGGCACGCCCAGCCAGCCCAGGCCGCGGATGCCCAGCGGGTACAGCGGGAAGAAGGCGTCGCGCGAGGCCGTGAAGGCGCCCAGGTCGGGGCGGTAGCCGTAGTGGGCGATCACCTCGTACCAGGAGGCGTCCCAGCGCGCCGCCGGCGCCGCCAGCAGGTCGCCCAGCCAGCCGAACCCGCGCGTCAGGCCCGGCGGGTTGAAGGCGTGGCGCACCGGGCCGAAGCCGTAGGTCGTGAGCGTCAGGATGCCCGCCGCCCAGATCAGCAGCCGCGAGCTCCACAGCGCGCGCCAGCTGTCGCGCAGCGCCCGCGCGCGGTCGTGGTCGAGCGCCAGCAGACGGCGAACCAGCGCCCGCACGGCGTGGAGCGCCCGCAGGCTGCGCGCCCGTGGCAGCGCCCGTGCTTTCGGGGCAATCGCGAGCTCGGCTGTCTCTGAGGTCATCGGCGGGGCGCGGGGGGGCGTGCGCGCAAAGGCGCTGCTACCGGCAGGAAATCACAATCCGGCAGGTAATCTCGAAGTTCGGAGGATGTCCCGACAGGCAAGACAGCGGCGGCGCAGGCACAACGGCGCGGGCCCGACACGGTTTCTGCTGATCGGCGGCGGCGTGCTGGTCACGGCGCTGATCGTCGGCGTGATCGCCGCGGTGGCCTACGTGCTGAACGTCGCCGACGAAGCGCCCGCGATCGGCTCGCTGCACCCGATCCTCGGCGGCGGCTCCTCGCAGGTCTACGCCGCCGACGGCACGCGTCTGGGGTTCATCCAGTCCGACGAGCTGCGCAGCCCCGTGCGCTGGGAAGAAATCCCCGCGAACCTGCGCAACGCCACGGTGGCGATCGAGGACCAGCGCTTCTACAAGAACAACGGCATCGACCTGACCGGCATTTTCCGCGCCGCGGTGAAGGACATCACCCACGGCAAGGCGCTGCAGGGCGGCTCCACGATCACGATGCAGCTGATGCGCAATCTCTACCTGGGCGGCGATCAGCACACGCTGAAGCAGAAGATCATCGAGGCGAAGCTCGCGATCGACTACGAGAAGAAACACTCCAAGCGCGACATCCTCACGAGTTATCTGAATAGCGTGCCTTACGGCACGCTTGGCGGACAGACCGCCATCGGGGTGCAGGCCGCCTCGCGGATCTTCTTCGACAAGCCCGCGGCGCGCTTGAACCTGCAGCAGTCCGCACTGCTCGCGGGCCTGCCGCAGGCACCCTCGCAGTACAACCCCTTCCGCGACGCCGCCGAAGCCAAGCGCCGCCGCGACGAGGTGCTCTCGAAGATGGCCGAACTGCACTACGTCAGCGCCGGCGCGGCGGAGCAGGCGAAGGCGGCGCCGCTGGAAGTGAAGCGGGGTTACTTCTACTCCGAGCGCAAGGAGGACTTCTTCTTCGAATACGTGCGCCAGAAGCTGGTCGAACGCTATGGCGAGCAGACCGTGAAGCAGGGCGGCCTGAAGGTGCACACGACGATCGACCTGCACATGCAGAGCGAGGCGCGCAAAGCGATCGCGCAGGTGCTCGACGAGCCCGAAGACCCCGCCGCGGCCGTCGTCACGATCGACCCCTCGAACGGCGACATCGAGGCGATGGCGGAGTCGCAGAGCTACGAGGAATCGCAGTACAACCTCGCCTCCCAGGGCCATCGCCAGCCGGGTTCGACGTTCAAGGCGATCGTGCTCGCCGACGCGCTCTCCCGCGGGGTCGACCCCAACAGCACCTACTACGACTCACACACGCTCGAGCCCGGCTGGCTGCCGGGCTACCCCACCTACGAAGTGAAAACCTTCGGCGGCGAGCAGAACGGCACGATCAACCTCGTGCAGGCGACGCTCAAATCGGACAACACCGTCTACGCGCAGCTGGCGGCGGACCTCGGCGAGTCGACCGTCACCGAAATGGCGCGCAAGATGGGGGTCACCAGCCCGCTGAAGAGCTACGCCGCCGAGGCGCTGGGAGGGCTGACGCTTGGCGTGACGCCGCTGGAGATGGCGAACGTCTACGCGACGCTGGCGGACGGCGGCTACCGCAACACGCCGATCGCCATCACCAGCGTCGTGTTCCCCGACGGCCACGTCGACAAGAACTGGGGCAGGCCCCACCGGGTGAAAGTGCTGAGCGAAGGCGTCACCGCGGAGGAGACGAAAATCCTCGAAGAGAACGTGCAGAGCGGCACGGCGGTGCGCTCCGCTATCGATTGCCCCTCCGCCGCGAAGACGGGGACCACCAGCGAACTGGTCGACGCCTGGCTCGACGGCTACACCACCAAGTACGCCACCGCCGTCTGGATGGGGTACCCCACCAAACGCGTCTCGATGACCGACGTTCACGGCGAGCCCCAGCAGGGCGGCTACCTGCCCGCGGAAATCTGGCACGCCTACATGGCGGCGGTGACCGAAGGGCAGACCTGTCACAGCTTCCCCGAACCGAAGGAATCGATCTCCTACGAGCCCTTCTACGGCAAATACGCCACGACGGGACAGGCGCGCGAAGCTTCGGAAGGGGCCGAAGAATCCTCCGAAGAACACTCGCACCCGCACGGCACGCACTCCCCGGACAAAGGCGGCACCGGCGCACCGAGCCCGGCGCCTCACCCCGCGCCCGAACCGCCTTCGCCGGGCGCCACGGGCGGCGCGGAACCGCGGCACTGAGCCGCCCGGAGCGGACTTTCCTCCCGCACACTGGTAGTTTGGATCGCAATGGCGAAGGAGGACAAGGTCGAATTCGAGGGCGAGGTGATCGAGGCCCTGCCGAACGCGATGTTCCGCGTGAAGCTCGACAACGACCACGTAGTGCTGGGACACGTCGCGGGCAAGATGCGACGCTTCCGCATCCGCATCCTGCCCGGCGATCGCGTGCGCTGCGAGCTGTCCCCATACGACCTGGACCGCGCGCGGATCGTCTACCGCCACCGCTGACGCGAAGCGATCGGAGCGACCGATCGCAGAGCTGCAGCTGATCGAAGCGATCGAGGCCGAGCTTGCGCGTGCGGCTCGGGGACTTGGCGCGCCCGGCTCGGCCGGCGGTGCCGCCGGCGCCGCTGCCGGCGGGGGCGGCTCGGGCTCGCGGGTGCTCCGCGGCCCCGGCGACGACGCCGCCGTCGTGCGCGCGCGGCCGTTCGCGGTGGTCTCCACGGACACGATGGTCGAGGGCACGCACTTCCTCCTCCGCGAGGGGTGGTCGGTCCCCGAAGAGGTCGGGCGGCGGGCGCTCGCGGGCGCGCTGTCGGATCTGGCCGCGATGGGGGCGGACCCGGGCGAGGCCTACATCTCGCTGGGAATCGCGCCCGCGATGAGCGAGGCCGAGGCGCTCGCGCTGGTGCGCGGCGCGGCGGCGCTCGCGCGCGAGGCAGGCACCGAGATCGCGGGCGGAGACGTCGTCGCGGCGCCCGCGCTCACGGTCTCCGTGACGGTCGTCGGATGGGCCGAGCGCGAGGATCAGCTCGTCGGGCGCGACGGCGCCCGGGCCGGAGACCTGGTTGGGGTGACTGGCTCGCTCGGGGCGAGCGGGGCGGCTCTCGCGTTGCTGCGCGCCGGGGCCCCGAAGACGACCGGCGTGCGATCCGCCGCGCGCGAGACGGTGCTGGCGCGCTCGCGTTCGCCGGTCCCGCGCTTGCACGAGGGACGCGCCCTCGCGGCCGCGGGCGCCAGCGCGATGATCGACCTCTCCGACGGGCTCGCGACAGACGCGGGGCATCTGGGGCGGGCGAGCGGTGCCTGCCTGCGCATCGAGCTGGCGCGGCTGCCGCTCGCGGACGGGGTCGCGGAGACATCCGCCGCGCTCGGGCTCGACCCGTACGAGCTGGCGGCGAGCGGCGGCGAAGACTACGAGCTGTGCTTCTGCGCGCCGCCCGCGCGGCGGGAGCGGATCGAGTCGGCGCTCGCCGCCGCGGGCGCCGTCGGCGTCAGCTGGGTCGGGGAGGTGACGGGCGAGCGGCCCGCGGGAGCGCTACTGCTCGGTGAACGGGGGAATCAGGTGCGACTTGCCGGATTCGAGCACCGGTGGGCGTGAGCTGCGCCGCTGCGCTTCGAGCTTGCGCAGCGCCGCCGCGGGCTGTTCGAGCTGGTTGCCCGTCAACGCTTCGGAGGCGCCGGGCGGGCGCTGCGACAGCGGCACCCTGCCGGCGCCGGCGGGCACCGTGCGGGTCAGACGCGCGTAGATCAGCAGTCGTTTCGCGGCGCTGAACAGCGGCGTGCAGGCGGACAGCACCAGGCGCGAGTAGCCCACGTTGCCGACCGCGGCGCGCACGTCGGTGGGGGCCACCACCCGTTTGCCGACGACGACGTAGGTGAAGTGGGCGTAGGGCATGTTCAGCTGGATCCTGTTGCCCGCCTTGAGCAGGTCGACGTGGCGGAACGGCGCCAGGTAGGTGGTGCGGTGCCCGGCGATCGCCGTCGTCCCCGCCATCCCCGGGAACACCGTTTCGGGGTAGATCCCCGGCCCGCTCTCCAGGTCGGAGGTGTCGGTCCCCTTCACGACCACGAAGCTCGCGCCAATGCTCGGGATGTGGATGCGCCCCACGGGGCTGCCGTCCTTCGCGTGGCCCTGCATCCGCCCGGCGAGGTAGGCGACGCGGCGGCGCACGTCGGCGAGGTTGACCAGCTGGCGCTTTTCTTCGGCGTCCGGCGTCTCGCGTTCGACCTTCGCCAGCGCGCCGCTGAGGTGGTCCTGGCGCAGTTTCGCGTACAGCGCCGAGAACGGCTCCTGCCACACGAGCGTGACGCCCGCGTCGGCCAGCGCGACCACGCCCGCGACGATCAGCAGCACCGCGAAGATCCGCATCGCACGGCTGGAGCGCGAGCGGCGGCGGCGCGGCGGGAAGCGCGTGCCGGTCTGCGTCAGGGGTGTGAACGGGATCTCGGACATCGTCCGCCAGGGATTATGGAGAGCTATCGTCGCAGAGCCGACCGCGTGCCACCCAGCGAGCCCGGCCCCGCATACGTCAAGGGCCCTCTTATCGTGATCTCCTCGAAGTCCTCCTCGCGCGCCCCGGCCGGCGGCGGCCCGCCGACCGTGACCGACAGCATGACCGCCGCGGCGGCGCACCCCAGCGCGATGCTCCACATCAGCGCCGCCGGCGCCCCGACGTGGCCGCCGGCAAGCAGCAGCACCGCCATCCAGGCCACGCGCCCGGGTCCGAGCCCGAGCTGGTCGGCGTAGAAGGCGACCAGGAGCAGCGCCGGCAGCAGGCCGGCGAGCACCAGCGCCAGCGCCAGCGGCGGGCGCGGGCGCAGCTCGGGCGAGACGATCAAGAGCCAGACGTGCAGCGCCGGCACGAGCAGCAGCGCCGCGAGCGGGTTCGCGATCCACACCACCACCGCCAGCGCCAGCAGCACCAGCAGCGCGCCGACGCCCGCGGCGTCGGACTCCGGGCGCGGGCGCACGCCGAGGCGGCGCAGCGCAATCGGCCACAGCAGCCATGCGAGCGCCAGCACCAGCGCCACCGCGAACACCGAAGCCGCCGCGGCGCCGTCGAAGGAGAGCGCCTTCGGCGGGATCGGGGCCGGCGGCGCGGCGCCGACGATCCCCAGCGCGCCCAGCAGCGCGGCGAACAGCGCCGCGATCGCGAACGGCACCGCGCACAGCAGCGTCCACAGCGACCAGCGCGCCACCGCCAGGCGTCGCCTGCGCGCGCGGGCGAGGCCGTCGGCCGCGAGCACCAGCGGTGGCAGCAGCAGCGTCCCGATCAGCAGCCGCAGCGCCCAGGCGGGGATCGTCTTGCGCTCGACCAGCAGCCCCGTTTCGCTCGCGCGCGGCACGTCCCGGCCCGTGTCGAGCGCGTCGATCGCGCTCAGCACCGAGCGGCCGTAGCTCTCAAGGCCCTGTTCGCTGACGCGCTCGCCGGCGGTGGGGCCGCCTTCGCCGCTGACCTGTACCAGCACCGAGGGGATACCCGCGGCGTTCAGCGGCCCCTGTTCGCCGACCGTCAGCGGGAAGGCGAGGTGGGCGAGCTGGCCGACGGCGCTCGGGGCGCCGGGGTCGGCTCCGGCCTCGCGCGTGATCGCGTCGTCGAGCGTGCGTTGCAGCTGGAGCGGGGCCGAGCCCCTCGCGTCGGAGAAGGGCACCACGAAGGGCTTGCGCTGGGCCGAGCCCGCGAGGTCGCCGACGACGATCGCGGCGTCGTAGGGGCCCTGGTGCGTCGCGGCGAAGTCCGCGGCCCCCGCGTCGCCGCCGCTGCCGCCGCTGGTCGAGACCAGCACGATCGTGCGCTTCGTCTCGCGCGCCGCGAACACGCGCGCCAGCTCCAGCAGCGCCGCGGTGCCCGAGAGCTCGGCGCGCGCGCCGTCGCCCGCTGCGTCGCGGTGGGCCAGGATCACGATCGGCGCCGCGGCCGTCGACCCGGGGCGCTGCGCGATCACGTTTTGCAGTTCGCGCTCGCCGTCGATCGTCTGCGCGCTGAAGCTGTGCGTGCGCACGGTGAAGCCCCCGCCCGCGGTTCCCCCGAGCGCGCGCAACGTGCGCGCCACGCGGCCCGCCAGCGCGCGGTCGCCCGCGCTGCCGGGACGCCGGTGGGGGAATTCGCGCGCGAGGCTGAGCGTTTCGGCGTAGGCGCGCTGCCCTTCGAAGGCGTCGGGGGCCAGCGAGGAGCGCAGCGGTTCCACGCGCCCGGCCAACGAGAAGGCCGCGACTACCAGCACGAGCACGAACGGCAGGAACGCCGCTCGGTAGAGGCGCCCGTTGAGCATGGCTAGACGATAGTTCGGCCGACGGCCCCACGGTTGCATCGGCGGCTCGTCCGCGTGGGCTAAAGGACCGGCACCTCGTTAGGTATCGTGCGGCCGCGTGCTCCAGCCCGTCGCCGTTGGCAACAAGACGCTCGCCGATTACACGCACATCTGCGGTCGCGAGCTGATCGCGGAAATCCGCGAGCTCGCCGAGCCGCTGCAGGGCGACCGCGTCGTGCACATCTCCGCCACCGCCTTCGGCGGCGGCGTCTCGGAGATCCTCTACACGCTCGTGCCGCTGATGCGCGACGTCGGCCTGGACTGCGAGTGGCAGGTGATCTACGGCCGCGAGGAGTTCTTCAACGCGACGAAGCTGATGCACAACGCGCTGCAGGGCGCCCCCACCGACCTCGACAGCGAGCAGTGGGCCACGTGGCGCCGCTACAACGAGATGAACGCCCGCGAGCTGTCCGGCGGCTGGGACGTCTGCCTCGTGCACGACCCGCAGCCCGCGGCGCTGTTCGGGCTCGTCCCCGAGAAGGCGAAGGGCTGGGTGTGGCGCTGCCACATCGACGTCTCGACGCCGAACCCGGACACGATCGCCCAGCTGCTGCCGTACATCGAGGACTATCCGCAGACGCTGTTCCACATGCAGCAGTACGTGCCGCCGGGGATGAACGGCAAGGTCAACGTCGTGCCGCCGGCGATCGACCCGCTGACGCCGAAGAACATGGCGCTCTCGCCCGAGGACGGCGCCTTCGTCTGCGGTCAGTTCGGGATCGACGTCGACCGCCCGCTGATGTGCCAGGTCTCGCGCTTCGACCCCTGGAAGGACCCGCTCGGCGTGATTGACGCCTACCGCATCGTCAAGCAGTCGCTGCCGGAGGTGCAGCTCGCGCTCGTCGGCTCGATGGCCAGCGACGACCCGGAGGGCTGGGACTTCTTCAACGCGACGATCGCCCACGCCGACGGCGACCCCGACATCCACATCCTCAACAACTTCAACAACGTCGGGGCGATCGAGGTCAACGCGTTCCAGTCGCACTCCGACGTGCTGATCCAGAAGTCGACCCGCGAGGGCTTCGGGCTGACGGTCTCGGAGGCGATCTGGAAGGGGCGCCCCTTCATCGGCGGCGACGTCGGCGGCATCCCGTTGCAGATCGAGGACGGCGTCACGGGCTTTTTGGTCTCCAGCGCCGAGCAGTGCGCCGAGCGGGCGCTCGAGGTGCTGAAGGACCCCGCGCTCGGCAAGTTCCTCGGCCGCCGCGGCAAGGAGCACGTGCGCCAGCACTTCCTGACGCCGCGCTACCTGCGCGACTACCTGAAGATCTTCAACGAGCTGAAGACCTAACCCGAGCGCGAACATGGCCAACCGCGACGCGAACGTTCCGCTGGTGCTCGTGAGCAACCGCGGGCCGGTGACGTTCGACGCGGAGGGCAACACGCACCGAGGCTCCGGCGGCGTGGTGACCGCGCTCACGGGCCTGGCCTCGCACCGCGAAGCGATCTGGATCGCCTCCGCGATGAGCGACTACGACGCCCGCGCCTCGCGCGAGCACGACGGCCGCGCCTTCCCGGTCCGCTCGCCCACCGGCGACGTCGACTTCCGCGTGCGGCTCGTGGTCTCCGACCCCGACGCCTACGACCGCTTCTACAACGTCGTCGCCAACCCGATGCTGTGGTTCATCCAGCATTACCTGTGGGATCTGTCGAACGCGCCGGACATCCGCCGCGAGGACGTCGAGGCGTTCGAGTTCGGCTACAACGCCGTCAACGACGACCTCGCGCAGGCGGTCGTGGAGGAGCTGGAGGGGACCGAGGAACCGGTCGTGATGATCCACGACTACCACCTCTACACGCTGCCGGGGCTCGTGCGGCGCGCGCGCCCCGACGCGTTCCTGCACCACTTCGTTCACATCCCCTGGACGCAGTCGGACGCCTGGCGGGTGCTGCCGACGCGCATCCGCGAGGAGATCTTCACCGGCCTGCTGGCGAACGACATCATCGGCTTCCACACGCGCTCCTACCGGCGCAACTTCCTGCAGTGCTGCCGCGACCTGATGGGCCTGGAGGTCGACTTCGAGCGCGGCCTCGTGCTCGCGCCCGGCGAGGACGGAGGCGAGCGGCGCGAGGTGTGGGTGCGCGCGTATCCGCTGCCGATCGACCACGAGGCGACGCGGCGCGTGGCGACGCGCGAACGGACCGAGCAGTTCGAGCAGGAGCTGCTGCGCAGGCGCCGCGACTTCCTGATCCTGCGCGTGGACCGCGCGGACCTCTCCAAGAACGTGCTGCGCGGCTTCTCGGCGTTCGACCTGTTCCTCGAGCAGCATCCCGAGTTCTCCGAGCGGGTGACGTTCGTAGCGCAGCTGATGCCCTCGCGTACCGACGTGCCGCAGTACGCGGAGTACCTCGAGGCGATCGAGGCGCTGGTCGCGGTGGTCAACCACCGTCACGGCACCCCCGACTGGATGCCGATCCAGCTGAAGCTCAGAGACGATCTGGAGGAGGCCGTCGCGGCCTACAAGCACTACGACGTGCTGCTGGTGAACGCGATGTTCGACGGCATGAACCTCGTCGCGAAGGAGGGGCCGATCGTCAACGAGCGCGAGGGCGTCTCGATCCTCTCCGAGAACACCGGGGCGCACGAGGAGCTGGGCGAGTTCGCGCTGTCGGTGAACCCCTTCGACATCCAGGAGCTGGCGGATTCGATCCACGCGGCGCTGACGATGCCGGGCGAGGAGAAGCGCCGTCGCGCCGAAGGCCTCGCCGCGATCGTCACTTCGCGCGACCCCGGCGACTGGATCGACGAGCAGCTCGCGGACATCCGCGCGAAGGGCAGAACGCGCTAACCTCCAGCGCAGCGCCTTCGGGCGCTTTCTCATGACGCTGCCCGCACCGATATACGACCTCGTGCTGCTGCTCGACCCGCAGGCGGAGGACGACGTGCGCGCCAAGCTCGTCGCCGACACGCGCACCACGATCTCGGCGCAGGGCGAGCTGCTGCGCCACGACGAGTGGGGCGAGCGCGCGCTCAGCTACCCGATCGCGCGCCGCAGCACCGCGCGCTACCACCTGCTCCAGTTCCACGCCGGCAACGCCGACCTGCTGCGCGGCCTGGACCGCACGCTGCACCTCGCCGACGAGGTGCTGCGCTTCCGCATCATCAAGCTCGCCCCCGGCGTGCCCGCGGCCCCCGACATGAGCGCGGCGCCCGCGGCGGGACGCCCCGCCGAGGAGGCCTCCGAGCAGAGCGCCCCCGCCCCGGCTCCGCCGGCCGCGGAGGCCGCAGCGGAGCCCGCCGCCGCAGCGGAGCCCGCCGCCGCCGCGGAGCCCGCCGCAGCGCCCGAGCCCGCCGCAGCGCCCGAGCCACAGGCCGACGAGGCGCCCGAGACCCCCGCCGAGGTCGCCGTCGGCGAGGGCTCCTAGCCGCCGCGCCCTGCCGCAAGCCCGGCGCCAAGACCTGCTGCAAGCCCGCCGTCGCGCCGCGCTGCAAGCCCGCCCTCGCGCCGCGCTGCAAGCCCGCCCTCGCGCCGCGCTGCAAGCCCGGCGCCAGGCCTCCGCGGATCGATCGCGCCCGTAATAAGATCGAAACGTGGGCTGGGCAGAAGACATGGACGACGGCACGACGAGCCGCACCGACGTGCTGCGCGCCTCCCCGCCGATGTTCGAGTCGCGCCTGCTCGACGCGCTCTCCCGCGTCCATCCGGTCGTGCCGGTGCTGATCTTCGTCCCGGGGATCGCCTACCTGGAGGGCTGGAGCCTGTCGAGGGTCAGCGTGCTGCTGTCGCTGGGGCTGCTCGTGGGTGGATACGCGTTCTGGACGCTGTTCGAGTACTGGCTGCACCGGCTCGTGTTCCACTTCGAGCCAGAGCAGGGGATCGGCGCGCGGATGCACTGGATCATCCACGGCGTCCACCACGACCACCCGAACGACCCGATGCGCCTGGTGATGCCGCCCGCGGTCAGCGTCCCGCTCGGCGCCGCGGTGTTCGGCCTGCTCTACCTGATCTTCGGCGAGGACTACGCGCCGGGGATCGGCGCCGGCTTCTTCGTCGGTTACCTCGTCTACGACATGATGCACTACTACCTGCACCACTTCCGCGCGCGGGGGCCGCTGGGCCGGATGCTCCGCGAACGCCACATGCGCCACCACTTCCAGGACGACACCTGCGGGTTCGGCATCTCGGCGCCCTATTGGGACGATGTGTTCCACACCTCCTCGCGCACCCGGCGGTCCGCGGCGCGCGCCGCGGCAGGCACCGGCGACAGCCGCAATTAGCGGGCTTCGCGAGGCCCGCACCCGCACCGCTGTCTAGACTCGGCTGCAATCAGGCGAGCTTCAACGAGCCTCAGCGAAGGCAAGCAAACACGAGCCGAAAGGAACGGGATCCGTGGCCGCTACGAACATCAACCGGGTCGTCATGACCGGGAATCTGACAGCCGACCCCGAGCTGCGCACTACGCCAAGCGGGACTTCGGTGTGCAGCCTGCGCATAGCCTGCAACACGCGGCGCAAGGACGGCGCGTCCGGCGAATGGGTCGACAAGCCGAACTACTTCAACGTCACGGTGTGGGGCGCGCAGGGCGAGAACGCGGCGCGTTACCTGTCCAAGGGCCGTCCCGTCGCGATCGACGGCCGTCTCGAGTGGCGCGAGTGGGAAGCGCAGGACGGGACAAAGCGGCAGGCAACCGATATCATCGCTGACTCGGTGCAGTTCCTGGGCTCCCGGGAGGACGGCTCCAACGGGGGCGGTCCGATCGGAGCACGCCAGGCAGGCGGCGCCCCTTCGGGTGGCGACGTGCCGATCGACGACGGCGACTTCTCGCCCGCGCCGGTCGGAGGCACCGGCGACGACGACATTCCGTTCTGAGTTTCACCAGCGACAGCGAGGTTCTTGTGCAGGCATCCGTTTCGACAGCCCCCAACCGCAGCCGCGAGCGCGGCGGAGCGCGCTGATGGCGAAGGCACGCGGTCGCGGCAAGCCGGTGCGCCGGCGCGACAAGAAGGGCGGGGTCGGCGGCGGGCGGCGCAAGTCCTGCCAGTACTGCCGCGACAAGATCGAGCAGGTCGACTACAAGGACGTCGGCTCGCTGCGCAAGTT
>Ga0335072_10000646_pt1 | contig 64233 bp, 61 predicted proteins | sample Lox_Sample_21_FD_206725 | JGI IMG/M metagenome (GOLD analysis project Ga0335072, IMG submission 206725) | Soil microbial communities from Loxahatchee National Wildlife Refuge, Florida, United States - Lox_Sample_2.1 | ecosystem: Environmental > Terrestrial > Soil > Wetlands | place: USA...
TGCCTTCGGCTCGATGAGCAGCGTGTCCGCTCCGGCTGCATCGCTTGGCAGGTCGGAACGATCGGCCACGCCGACGGCCCGCCAGACCGGCCGCCCGAAGTGCTGCCCAAGTGCTGCCGCCCGCTCTGGCGCCGCATAGAGCTGGAGGATATCGAGCGGCAGCGCGGCAAGCGCCGCGCCGATCATCGCCTCGTCCGGATCGACGAAGAGGCCGACGCGCGGCGGCCCGCCTCGCCGCCGCGCTGAGAGTGCCGCCGCACGCGCGGGTGTGACGAAGCGCGGGGAGGGCGGAAAGAAGACGAAACCGATCCAGTCCACCCCAGCGGCGACCGCCTCGTCGAAGGCGGCTTCGCTATTGATGCCGCACACCTTGATTCGCCCGTTCTTGATTTGTCTGTTCTTCATTTGCCCCTGTATCTCTCACTCCGGCGGGGCGATGGGCAATGCTGTTCCCTGGAACGTCCCTTGGGGCACCCCGGCGGAAAGCCGGGCCTCAAGCAGCCGCACCCGCGCCTCGGCCCGCCGCGCGCGCCGACGCTGGCGGAGCGTCTCGCCCCAGACGAGCAGGGCGCCGGCGAGGAAGGCGATCGCCATGCCGGCAAGGACGGCGAGCGAGAGCGGCAGCCGGACCGCCAGGCTGGTCGGCCAGAGGCCAAGCGCCACCGGCGCAGTGTTCGAGAGCGCGAAGAGAACGAGCAGCAGCAGGAATGGGGCCGAGATCACGAGGCGCATGGCGGTCACACGGCAATGGGGGCGCGGGGCGCCCGGTCAGGCCGAGGCGCGCCTCGGGCTGGGCCGGGAGGGAGCGTTGGGCTTGCCGTGATTCACACGCTCCCGGAGCTCCTTGCCGGCCTTGAAGAAGGGGACAAATTTTTCCTTGACCGCGACGGCCTCGCCGGTGCGCGGGTTGCGCCCCGTTCGCGCGCTGCGCCGCTTGACTGTGAAGGCACCGAAGCCACGCAGCTCCACGCGATCCCCATTGGCGAGCGCGGCCACGATCTGGTCGAACACGGTCTGCACGATCTGCTCGGCGTCACGTGCCAACAGGTGCGGGTTCGCCGCGGCGAGGTCGGCGATCAGCTCCGACTTGGTCATCAGCTCCCCCAATTGCGCATAATCCCTCTGCTTAGCGCAATTGTTCCGCAGGCTGCCAGATCGCCCACGCGCCGTCAAGATTAACCTGTTGTGATAGAAAGATTTTTAGGAGTCCCCCGACGCCGCCTTCTATTCCATTCCCGAAAAGACCGGATTCCTCGAGGGGCTTGGCCGGCAGGCTCTCTGGCACGCCTTTTGCTCTGGCGAGCCAGGCGCGCGCGGAGTCCATGCCGCCGATCGCATCGATCAGGCCGAGCTTGAGGGCCTGCTGCCCGGTATAGGCACGACCATCGGCGAGCGCCTTCACCGCGTCGATGCTCATATGCCGACCTGCGGCAACCATCGAAACAAACTGCTCGAAGAGGTTGTTGACGAGCCCCTGGAGAACCTGCCGCCCTTCCGGGGAGATCGGCGCGGTCAGGCTCGGCTGATCCTTGAGCGGGCCGGAAACGATCGTCTCCGCCGTGATGCCGAGCTTGCTGAGCAGGCCGGAGACCTCGCCCGTTTCCAGAAGAACGCCGATCGAGCCGGTGAGCGTGCCCTCGCGGGCATAGATGCGGTCGCTTGCGACCGAGATCATGTAGGCCGCCGAGGCGGCGAGCGGTCCCATCACCGTGACCACCGGCTTTTTCGCCGCCACCTTGGCGATCGCATCGTGCAGCGCCTCCCCGCCGGCAACGCTGCCGCCCGGGCTGTCGATCGCGATGACGAGGGCTTTCGCCTCAGGGTCGCGTGCGAGGTTCTCCACCGCCGCGTCGCGTGCCGGGTCATCGGTGATGATGCCGTCGATCTTGAGCACCGCGACGTGAGCGCCGCCCGCGAAAAGCGGTATCCCTCCGCTGCGCAGGCCGGCGAGCACGGCAGCCACCACCGCCAGGACGGCCACCACCCGCCAGAACACGAGCCCGCGCTTGAGGTGCCGGCGATCGAGCAGAAGGTCGGTCTCCAGGCTCACCCCGCCACCTTCCGGGCTATGGACGCATCTGCGGGCCTGGAGTCCGTTTGAGAATGCACTGTGGTGAGCCGGACGACCACCGAAGCGGCATTCCCAAACAGACTCTTACTTGTTCTCCTGCTCCGCCTGCTGGTTGCGCCGGCGTATGGCGGCGCCGAGGATGTCACCGAGCGAGGCCCCGGAATCGGACGACCCGTAATCGGCCATCGCCTGCTTCTCCTCGTCGAGCTCCTTGCCCTTGATGGTGAGGGTGAGGCGCCGAGCCGCGCGATCGACCGAGACGACCTTGGCGTCCACCTTCTCGCCCACCGCGAAGCGGTCGGGTCGGTTGTCCGCCTTGTCGCGGGCGAGCTCGGCGCGGCGGATGAAGCCGGTCAGCGCATCGTCCACCTTCACCTCGATGCCGTTCGACTGCACCGCGGTGACGACGCCGGTCACGACATCGCCCTTGTGGACGCGATCGAGCGCGGCGGCGCCGGGATCGTCGCTGAGCTGCTTGATGCCGAGGCTGATCCGCTCCTTCTCGACATCGACATCGAGCACCTTTGCCTTGACGATGTCGCCCTTGTTGTAGCGCGTGATCGCGTTCTCTCCCGAATCGTCCCAGGAGAGATCGGAGAGATGCACCATCCCGTCGAGCTCCACGTCAACGCCGATGAAGAGGCCGAACTCGGTGATGTTCCGCACCTCGCCCTCGACCGTCGAGCCGACCGGATGGGCTTCGAGAAAGGCCTCCCACGGGTTCTGGCTCACCTGCTTGAGGCCGAGCGAGATGCGCCGCTTGGCCGCATCGACATCGAGCACCATCACCTCCACCTCCTGGCTGGTGGAGACGATCTTGCCGGGATGCACGTTCTTCTTGGTCCACGACATCTCGGAGACGTGGACGAGCCCCTCGACCCCCGGCTCCAACTCGACGAAGGCGCCATAGTCGGTGATGTTGGTCACGCGCCCGGTGAATTTCGCGCCGGGCGGATATTTCGCGGCGACCCCTTCCCACGGATCGGCCTCGAGCTGCTTCATCCCGAGGCTGATGCGCTGCGTCTCGGGGTTGAAGCGGATCACCTGCACCTTGACCGGCTGGCCGATCGTCAGCGCCTCGGACGGATGGTTGATGCGCCGCCAGGCGATGTCCGTCACATGGAGAAGGCCATCGACGCCGCCGAGATCGACGAAGGCACCATAGTCGGTGATGTTCTTCACCACCCCGTCCAGGATCTGGCCTTCCTTCAGGCCTTGGATCAGCTCGCTCCGTTGCTCCGCCCGCGTCTCCTCCAGCACGGCGCGGCGCGAGACGACGATATTGCCCCGCGCGCGGTCCATCTTGAGGATCTGGAAGGGCTGAGGGGTGTTCATCAGCGGCGTGACGTCGCGCACCGGGCGGATATCGACCTGGCTTCCGGGCAGGAAGGCGACCGCGCCGCCGAGATCGACCGTGAAGCCGCCCTTGACGCGGCCATAGATCGTGCCGCTGACGCGCTGATTGCCTTCAAACGCCTTCTCGAGATTGGTCCAGGCCTCCTCGCGCCGCGCCTTCTCGCGCGAGAGCACGATCGATCCGTCGCGGTCCTCGTAGCGCTCGATATAAAGCTCGATCACGTCGCCCGGCTTCACCTCGGGCTTCATGCCCGGGGAAGCGAATTCCTTGAGCGGCACCCGCCCCTCGCTCTTGAGCCCGACATCGACGATGGCATACTCGTCGGTCAGCCGGAGCACGCGGCCGGTGACGACCGAGCCGTCGAAGCCGCTGTCCCGTCCCAGGGTTTCGTCGAGCAGGTCGGCGAAGCTCTCCTTCGCCGGATTCATGGTCCCCTGGCTCGAGCGATCATGGGGGACAGTCACGGTGGCGGATGACATTGCGCGGGTATGGTCCTCGTTGCTTTGGTGCCCGCGTGGGGCCCCAGGAGTTTGCGCGTTCCACGGGTCGGCGGAACACGGCTTGCCTCTGCCGGCTGACGCACGGATCAAGGCCGGATTGACGATAAAGGATGCCGGGAGGCGATCCCCAGCCTCTTCCCAGCGCGGAAGCGGCCGCGCGGATATGCGGAGAGATACGCGCGCGGCGGATCAAGTCAAGAGAAACCCTTACGCGTGCGAGGCGAAACGGGCCGCGATCTTCTCAAGAGCCGCGGCGAAGACCTGGTCCGGATCGAGCCCGGTGGTGTCGATCAGCAACGCGTCCTCGGCCCGGCGCAGTGGTCCGACCGGGCGGTTCTCGTCCTGCGCGTCGCGCTCGGCGATCTCGGCGGCGACCGCTTCTTCATCGGCCGCGATGCCGCGTCCGGCAAGCTCGCGAAAGCGGCGCTCGGCCCGGGCCTCGGGCCGGGCGGTCACGAAGAGCTTCACCGGCGCATCGGGGAAGATCACGGTGCCGATGTCCCGCCCGTCCATCACCGCGCCGCGGGCGCTTGCGAATTGGCGCTGAAAGGCTCGGAGCGCGGCCCGGACCCGCGGCTCGGCCGCGACCAGGCTCGCCGCGCGATCGACCTCCGGCGTCCTGAGATCGCCCCGCTCCGTCTCCGCGGGGTCGAGCGCGCGCGCCGCCGCCTCGGCCGCCGCGCCGTCCATGGGGTCGGCGCCTTCGTCCAGCATCCGCCGCGCAACGGCCCGGTAAAGCAGACCGGTGTCGAGGTGCGGCAGGCCGAAATGATGCGCGAGCCGGCGCGCGAGCGTGCCCTTGCCGGCGGCCGCCGGGCCGTCGATCGCGATGATCAGCTTGGATTTCACGCGGCAGAGAAGCGGGCGCCCGCCTCTGTCATGAGGGCGGCGAAGCCCGGAAAGCTCGTGTCGATGAAGCCGGTGTCGTCCACCGTCACCGGCGCGGCGCTCGCGAGGCCGAGGACGAGCGCGCTCATCGCGATCCGATGGTCCATCGTGGTCGCGACGAGCCCGCCCCCGGCGGGGGGGCGGCCGGTGCCGTGCACGAGAAGATCATCACCCTCGATCTCGGCCTTCACCCCGTTGGCGGCGAGCATCGCCGCGGTCGCCGCGAGCCGGTCGCTTTCCTTCACCCGAAGCTCGGCAAGCCCGCGCATCCGCGTAACACCCGTGGCGCAGGCGGAAGCCACGGCGAGGATCGGGTATTCGTCGATCATCGTCGGTGCGCGGTCGGGCGGCACATCGATGCCACGGAGCGCGCTCTGCCTCACGACGAGATCGCCGATCGGCTCGCCAGCCTCCGTCCGCGGAGCCTCGATGGTGATCGTGGCCCCCATCTCGGCGAGCGTGGCGAGAAGCCCGGTGCGCAGCGGATTGAGCCCCACGCCTGCGAGCCTGAGCATGGATCCCGGCACGAGCAGTGCCGCCACGAGCGGAAACGCGGCCGAGGAAGGGTCCGCCGGCACGACGATATCGGCGGCGCGAAGCTCCGGCTGCCCGGCAAGGCGAATGCGCCGGCCTGTTCCCTCCGCCTCGACGCTCACTTCGGCGCCGAAATGACGGAGCAGATTCTCGGTATGGTCGCGGGTCGGCGCCGGCTCCTCGACCATGGTCTCGCCGCGTGCATTCAGCCCCGCTAGCAGCACGGCCGATTTCACCTGCGCCGAGGCCACCGGCAAACGGTAGCGGAGCGGCAGCGCCTCTCCCGTTCCCTCGATCGCCATCGGCAGGAATCCGCCCGCGCGGGCGGAAAAACGCGCGCCGGTCGCCGAGAGCGGCGTGATGACCCGCCGCATCGGCCGGGCACGCAGGCTTGCATCGCCGGTCAGCACCGAGAAGATCGGATGGGTGGCGAGGATGCCGGTAATGAGGCGCGCCGAGGTGCCGGAATTGCCCATGTCCAGCACATTCGCGGGCTCGGCGAGGCCGCCCACGCCGCGCCCCGCGACGCGCCAGGTTCCATCCGATTCGCGTGTCACTTCGGCGCCGAGAGCGCGCATTGCCGCCGCCGTCGCCAGCACATCCTCGCCTTCGAGAAGGCCCCGGATGCTTGTCTCGCCGACGGCGAGCGCCCCGAACATCAGCGCCCGATGGCTGATCGACTTGTCGCCGGGGACGCGGAGGCTGCCGGAGAGCGGCCCGGCAGGGCGGGAAGCCCGCAAGGATTTCATGCCCGGCGGGCTTGCGAGAGCGGTATCCATGGTGGCGGGGCGGAATTCCATTTTTATACGAGAAATTCGCGCACGAGGTTTGACAGGGCGCCCGCGCGGTGGCAAGGCGCCGCTCCGCTCCAAGGACGGGACCGCGACCGATGATGAAGCCGGAACTCGGCAGCAAGCGCATCTGTGTAGCCTGTGGCACGCGCTTTTATGATCTCGGCCGGACCCCGGCCGTTTGCCCCAAATGCCATACCGAACAGCCGGCCGAGCAGCCGCGTCTGCGCCGCCCGCCGAGCCCGCCCGCGGATGACCGGCGGATCAAGAAGCCCCAGCCGGTACCCGAGGAAGAGGGTCTCGAGATGGAGGAAGCGGCCGAGACGACCGACGAGGACGTGATCGAGGATACGTCCGATCTCGGAGATGATCCTGACGCGCTCGGCAGCGATATCGAGGTGGGACCGGGATCCGACGATCAGGAAAACTGATCAGGCCAGAGAGCAGCGGATCAAGGTGGAGACGCGAGCAGGAGCCTGTTGAGGCCGGAAAGTCTCGCGAAGAGTTCCGGCCAGTCGCGCCGGAACTCGGCCTCCACGATGCCGCGGCCGACGAGCGCGGCGGCGATCTCCGCGACGGTCTTTTCGCCGTCGATCAGATTGAGGATCGGCCGAGCAAGGCGCGGGACCGGGACGAGCGCGCGCAGCCCGTCGAAGAGGAAGGACATCGTTCCGTCCGCGCCGACGTGCCTGGCGAGATCCGGCCCGGAGATCTCGCGCATCAGCGGCACCGCTTCCGGGGACGCCGGATCGGGCAGGGGCGGTAGGCTGCCGGCGCGGACACAGTAGGCGATGTGCGTGCCCATATTGCCGGTGATCGCTTCGGCGAGCGCGGCCTTGCCTGCCGGATCGAGCGGCTCGGCAAAGGCGCGCAGCCTGGGATCGGGGAGCCAGGTCGCCGGGTCGTAGCGCATCGGCTCCATCAACGTGGCGATCGCGAGTCCTGCCCGGCCGAGCAGGGCGGCAAGCTCGGCGACCGTGTAGGTCCGCTCACGCGGATTGAGCAGGAGATCGTAGATCCCCGCATCCCCACCTTCGAGATGATCGCCGATATAGGGATTGCGCCGCAGCCAGGCCGATTGCGGCAAATGCTTCAACAGCCGCTTCGCGACCGCGAGCCGCGCAGCCGGCGGCTCGGTCGGGGGCGTGAGCAGAGTGAGCGCCTGCTGGAGCATGCCCACCCCGGTGCGCCCATGCGGGGCATAGACCATGAGCCCGATTCCGCCATCCGGCGCCAGCACGGAGAGAAGTGCGGCGAGCCCGGCATCCGGATCGGGCAGATGGTGCAGCACGCCGCAGCAATCGATGTAGTCGAAGGGGCCGAGGCCGGAGGCGGGGAGATCGAGCAGCGAATCGTTTCGCCAGACGATGTTCTCGAGACCGCGCATCTTCGCCCGCGCCTGGGCGATCGCCATCGAAGCCTGGGAACGGTCGAGATAGGTGACGCTGCCGGGCCTGCCGGCGGTGGCGAGCTGCTGCGCCAGCATGATGGTGCCATCGCCCGTGCCGCCGCCGGCGATGAGCGCCCGGAGCGGCCGGCTCAGCGGCCGCGCGGCGCGGAACAGCCAGTAATCGATCTCGCGCAGATGACTGGGGCTGCCGATGATCAGCCGCTTTCGCTCATCCGACGGATCACGGCGCGGATAGGGATAGGCTTCGTACTGGGCGGCCAGCCCGGCATCGAGCGGATCGGCGAAGCTTGCGGCCATCAGACGGGCCATATCGCGCCCCGTCCGGCGCGTGAAGAGCGGCTTGCCGTGCTCAGCCGGGGGCGATATTCCCCGAACATGCGCGCATCTCATCTCTCCGTCCGCCTTGGGGCTTCGCTGCTCTCCGTTGCCCTCGGGTTCGCTCCCCAGGCTCTGGCCCAGGCCGCAACGAACGGACCGAGTCCGCTCGGCGTCTTCGCCGAATGGACCGCCGCTACCTATGTGCAGGGCGGACAGACCATCTGCTATGCCTTCACCCGGCCGACCAGCTCCACGCCCACGCTTTCCGGGCGCGGGGAGGTTCTGCTGAGCCTGACGGAGCGCCCCGGCGCGCGCGACGAGGCTGCCCTCAGCACCGGCTTCACCTACGCCAAGGGCGCCAATGTCTTGGTTGCCGTCGGTGGGACCAATCTTGCCTTCTACACCGCCGGAAATGCGGCCTTCGCGCGGGATGGCGAGGCGGCGGTGCAGGCTTTCAAGCTTGGCTATACGGCGGTTGCGCATTCGCCGGGCCCGGGTGGGCGGACAGTGACCGACAGCTTCAGCCTGCGCGGCTTCTCCGATGCCTATGCCGCGATCACCAAGGCGTGCCCGGCAAAATGACAAAGGCTGTGGCCGCCCTTTCAGAAGGCGAAGAGCGGGCGCGGATTCTCGCCAAGTCGGCACTCTTTTCCCCGCCTTCGAACCGGCTTGCCGATGGCAGGCGCGATCTCGTCGGGCTCTCCCGTGCCGAGCTTGCCACCGTGCTTGCCGAGCTTGGCGAGCCCGCCTTCCGCGCCCGCCAGCTCTGGCACTGGATCTATCATCGCGGAGCGGGAGACTTCGCGTGCATGAGCACGCTCGCCCGGACGCTGCGCGAGCGGCTTGCTCAGCATTTTGTGATCGGCCGGCCGGAGGTCGCGGCCGACCGGAGCGGCGCCGACGCGACGCGAAAATTCCTCCTCCGATTCCGCGACGGCGCGGAGGTGGAGACCGTCTATATTCCCGATCCGGAGGAAGAGCGGGGCGCCGTCTGCGTCTCGACCCAGGTGGGCTGCACGCTTTCCTGCCGGTTCTGCCATACCGGCACCCAGCTTCTCGCGCGCAATCTCTCCCCGACCGAGATCGTCGGCCAGTTCCTCGCCCTGCTCGATACGTTCGGAGAATGGCCGACCGCGCGCACGCCACGGCTTCTCTCCAACATCGTGCTGATGGGGATGGGCGAGCCGCTCTACAATTACGAAGCGGTGGCCACGGCGCTCGCCATCCTGATGGATGGCGAGGGAATCGCGCTCTCGCGCCGGCGCATCACCCTGTCGACCTCGGGGGTGGTGCCGATGATGGATCGCTGCGGCGCGGAGCTCGGGGTCAATCTCGCCGTCAGCCTGCACGCGGTGACGGATGCGCTCCGGGACGAGCTGGTGCCGCTCAACCGCAAATACCCGATCGCCGAGCTGATCGCGGCCTGCCGACGCTATCCCGGGGCCTCGAATGCGCGGCGCATCACCTTCGAGTATGTGATGCTGGATGGGGTGAACGATTCGGACGCGGAGGCCCGCGCGCTCGTCCGGCTGATCGCTGGCATTCCCGCGAAGGTCAATCTGATCCCCTTCAATCCCTGGCCCGGCAGCCGTTTCGCGCCGAGCCCGGCGGCGCGGATCGCGCGCTTCGCCGCGATCGTCCGTGCCGCCGGCTTTGCCGCCCCGGTGCGCACGCCGCGCGGGGCGGATATTCTCGCCGCCTGCGGCCAGCTCCGCACCGAGAGCCGCGCGGCGCACCGCCGCGCCCCGGCATCCCAAAGGGGATCCGAGGGAGAGCGAGAGGATTCCGTCCGTGCGGCCCTTGCCCTCGGTCCGGGTCCGACCGATCTATCTCCCCGCCACGACGCGATTTCGCAGCATTCCGTCTAAGCTTGGGAAAGCCCATGTTCATCGAGACCGAAAGCACGCCGAACCCTGCCACGCTGAAATTCCTGCCAGGGCGAGAGGTGCTTGGAAGCGCGACGGCCGACTTCGCGTCGAGCGAGGCGGCGGTGCGGAGCCCTCTTGCCGCGAGCCTGTTCCAGCTGCCGGGTGTCGCGCGCACTTTCCTGGGCTCGGACTTCATCACCGTCACCAAGACCGACGATATTTCCTGGCAGGCGCTGAAGCCACAGGTACTCGGCGCGATCATGGAGCATTACCTCTCCGGCCGACCGACGCTCGAGGGCGGCGCCGAGGTGCTGGCCGAGGACGAGATCGCGCCCGAGGACGAGGAGGTTGTCGCTCAGATCAAGGAGCTTTTGGACACCCGCGTCCGCCCCGCGGTGGCCGGTGATGGCGGGGACATCATCTTCCGCGGCTATCGCGAGGGTGTCGTGCGGCTCTATCTCCAGGGGGCCTGCAGCGGTTGCCCCTCTTCGCGCGCGACGCTCAAGCACGGCATCGAGAACATGCTGCGCCATTACGTGCCCGAGGTGACCGCGGTCGAGCAGGTCGATCTCTGAACCTCGGCTTCGGCCAGATTCCGCCGGCTTGACGCATCCGGCCTCCGACTCGATTGTGCGGCGCGATGATCCGGCACCGGATGCAGGGCCGGGAGGAAGGGAAGGACGCCGCATGGTGATCGACGACGCTGCCCTGGACACGCTCTTCCGCAACGCCCGCACGCAGAACAAATGGCGTGACGAGCCGGTCTCCGACGAGACGCTGCGCGCGCTCTATGATCTTTTGAAATGGGGACCGACCTCCGCCAATTCCTCGCCGGCGCGCTTTCTTTTTCTGCGCACCCAGGAGGCCAAGGAGAGACTGAGGCCCGCGCTCTCACCCGGCAATGTCGAGAAGACGATGCAGGCGCCGGTGACCGTCATCGTCGCCTATGATCCGAAATTTTACGATTTTCTGCCGCGGATCTTTCCCCACAATCAGGATGCGCGTTCCTGGTTCGCCACCAACGAGGCCTTCGCGCAGGAGACGGCCTTCCGCAACGGATCGCTGCAAGGCGGCTATCTCATTCTCGCGGCGCGCGCACTGGGGCTCGATTGCGGGCCGATGTCCGGTTTCGACAAGGCCAAGGTGGACGACGAGTTCTTCGCCTATCGCGGCTGGAAGTCGAATTTCATCTGCAGCCTCGGCTACGGTGATCCGGCAGGCCTTTTTCCGCGTTCGCCGCGCCTCGGCTTCGAGGAGGCCTGCGAGCTGCTGTAAGGGCGGCTTGCGGGGCAGGACAACACCACCTTGCCCCCGGCGGGCGGCTGCGATACCAGAAATAGCGGCGCGGACGTAGCTCAGCTGGTAGAGCATGAGCCTTCCAAGCTCAGGGTCGCGAGTTCGAATCTCGTCGTCCGCTCCAACAATTCAAGAGTTTAGCGCCCAATCCAATGCCCGGGGCTCGACTGGGAGGCACCCAGCCGTGGGAAAGGGGCGGAAGGCAGGCTTCCGCGAAGGCGTCGTCGCCGAGCGTTCCGAGACTCTGGCAATGATGCGGGAGATGATGGCGATGGACTGAGATTGCTCCATCGTCCTGGCTCAGCCTCCCTTGGCGGCGTCACCTTCAAGAAAAAAGCCCGCCCCTTTCGGAGCGGGCCGTGCTGCCCTGGGGATCGGCCCGGAGCTGAGGTTGCTTGGTGTCGGCGACGCCCAGGGGGCAACGATGGGATAGCAGCACATCTCGATGGGCTGGCTTATGATCTTGATCACATCCCGTTCTTGGGACGGATAGAACGAGAAACCTGCGGGCGACACCGGCGCGCCACGGGCCTTTGGCTGACGGCTACGCAAATGGCCGCGCCGTCACCGTATCATGAAGCGTCGCGAGTTTCGTCAGCACGCCCTGACCGTAGTGGATGAATGCCTCAGTACGTTCGTGCGCGGCGAGAGCCTCCAGTGAAGCCCAACGCTCCACGATATAGAACTCCTGATCGTCGTCGATACCGCGGTAGATGTCGTAACCAAGATTTCCCGGGTCTCGCCGGGACGCAGCGGCAAGCACGCGAAACGCCGCCATAGCGTCCCGGACGTTCTCCTTCGCGAAGCGAAAGATCGCGACGTGAAAGATATCGTCGCCGCCTGTGGCGGCACTCGCTTGCGAGGATGCGGCCGCGGCGGCAACCAACGCCAGGCAACTTCTGCGAGGGATCATCTCGGAAACACGCAAACCACTTCTCCCGTAAATACGAAAAGCCCATGCGTACGGATGCCCGGATTCAAGATCACGGATAATGCTCGTGGCGCCGGGCGCATGGAGGGGGGCCTGCTCCTCCGCGTCCGCCAAAGAAATGGAAACGAACCCCGGCACGAGCAACCTGGAACGCGGTGACGCGCTTGCGAAACCGCTCCTTCGTCTCGCGGGACCACCGCACCCGGCACATATGCTCGCGTCGCATCATGGCGGTATCGACCGGCGCCAGCGGTTCGTCCGGTAGCCGCCGCGGTTTGCCGGTTCGGGAAGCCCGACACAGGCTCCTGCCGTTCAGCACGCCGGACGCGACGATGACGGGCGCGCTTCGGGCAAACGACCAACGTTTGGAGGGCTTCATTGCGATTTTTGGCGCCGATCGTCTTTCCAAATCATCATCTAAAAATGCGGCTCGATCCTTTGCCGCGTTCGAACGTCGGCGCGCAACATTCCACCAGGCGTGGAGGAAAAAGCCGCTTGGCTCGGCACCGAGAGTTCTATCAGGTGGCGTGATCGGGCAGGCGACTTCCAGATGTCATGCGCCCGGTTTGTCGTCCGGAGCCCGCGCCTCGATGCACCGTGCCGCCAGCAGCCACAGGCGAGCCCTCGCCGTGTCTTCTTGAGCCAGAAGGCGATCGCGCTGCCTCCGGGCACAGCCGAGCCGTGCGCAGCGCATGACGCCGCGGCGGCATCGTTCCTCCCTCTTCCTCGCCTCGGCCGCGCCGATCGCTCGCAGGCCAGCATGATCGATCCAGGCCAGCATGATCGATCAAGGATATGCATCTCTCGGGCTGCGCGCGCAAAGGCAGTTCCCGACGGCTCATGCAGGATTGGCATGGCTCGCTCCCGCCAGTCGCAAATTCAGCCTGTTGGCGCGTTTCCTTCCATCCCGCCATGCTTGGCCATCGTCCCTCCGATACCTACCTGTAGCGCAGAAAAGCGAGCAGCCGCCCGCGGGACAATCGGGGAACTCTCATGCTGATTTCCGAAGTGCTCCTTGTCAAAGGTCGTGATGTCGTGAAGGTGGCGGACACCGATCGTGTACGGGCCGCAGTTCAGAAACTTGCGAAACATCGCATCGGCGCTCTCGTGGTCGAGGACCAGTGGATGCAGCCGGTCGGCGTGTTCTCCGAACGGGACTTCATCAATGCCGTCGCCGCTCGCGGCATTGCGGTGATGGATCTTCCGGTGCGTGACTTGATGAGCGCACCCATCATCAGCTGCAAGTCATCGGATCACACGGATGCGGTGCTGGCGATGATGACCTTGGCCAGGATTCGCCATGTGCCGGTGATTGATGAGAAGCGGCTCTCCGGCATTGTCAGCATCGGTGATCTCGTGAAGCATCGGCTGGACGAAAAAGAGCTCGAGGCCAGCGTGCTCCTGGATATCACGCGGATGCGGGCCTGAGCATTCCGCCCTGCTCACCATTCCTCGATGGAGTTGATGGGGCGAGGGAGGATTGAGCCCAGGCTCCACAACGTGCCGTGAGCGTGGCCCTCGCGGCGACGCCTGGCGGCGCGGGCGTCCTCTCTTGCGGTGATGCGTGCCCCCTCCTCGAACTTGCGAGCATGCGTGGCCGAGGTTGAATGCTTCCCGAATGGGGCGGGGCATCAAGCGTGGCCCGAGAGGGAAGGCCCGCGCCGGGATTTTGCCATCCTGACGCGCCGTGGGTACTGATGGACGGACACGCCCAGACGTCCGGCGGCAAGCCCCTCCAGATCGTCCCCCTCCAGATCGTCGCTGCGTCGGTCCGGCCATGTTGCCGGACCAGGATTGCCGGATCAGTGTTACCGGACCGGGGCCGGTTGCTCATCGAGCGGATCTTCAGTTCTTCGCCGCATCGAGAGCCTGGGACAGGTCGGCCAAGATATCGTCGATATGCTCCAGGCCGACCGACAGGCGGACATAGCCTGGCGTCACGCCCGTCGCCGCTTGCTCGGAATCGCTCAGTTGCGAATGCGTCGTGCTGGCCGGGTGGATCGCCAGGCTACGGGCGTCACCGATATTCGCCACGTGGTAGAAGAGCTGCAGGGCGTCGATGAAGCGTCGCCCGGCATCCGCGCCGGCCGCGAGCTCGAACCCGACCAGGCCGCCCTGCCCGTGCGGCAAGTATTTCGCAGTGCGTTCCGCGCCGATCCCTTTGTGATGCGCCGGATGGATCACCCGGGTCACGTCCTTGCGTTCCGCCAGGAAGTTGGCGACCGCAAGAGCGTTGCGGCTATGCTCGCGCATGCGCAACGCCAGGGTTTCCACGCCTTGGATGAACAGAAAGGCGTTGAACGGCGCCATGGCCGCGCCGAGGTCGCGCAGCATGGTGACGCGAAGTTTGATGATGTAGGCGACCGGCCCCAGCGGTTTGACCGCCTGCGACCAGACGGCGCCATGGTAGGATGGGTCGGGCGTGTTCATCGCGGGCTGGCGCGCCGGGTGGGCTTCCCAGTCGAAATTGCCGCCATCGATGACAATCCCGCCGATCGATGTGCCGTGACCGCCGATATATTTCGTCGTCGAATACATCACCACGGCCGCGCCATGGTCGAAGGGGCGTACCAGCAGCGGCGCCGCGGTATTGTCCACGATCAGCGGAATGCCGAATGAGCGGCCGATCGCAGCGACCTCGGCAATCGGGAATGGGATTAGCTTCGGGTTGGGCAACGTTTCGGCATAGTAGGCGCGAGTGCGGTCATCGGTGGCGCGGGCGAACGCGTCGGGATCGGTCGGGTCGACGAAGCGGGTTTCGATCCCCTGATCCTTCAGCGTGTTGGCAAACAAGTTCCAGGTGCCGCCGTAGAGGTCGGTGGAACTGACGATGTTGTCGCCGGCACGGGCGAGGTTCTGCACTGCAAAGGCCGAAGCGGCCTGTCCGGAGGCGAGCGCCAGGGCGGCCACACCGCCTTCCATGGCCGCCAGCCGCTGCTCCAACACATCGTTGGTCGGGTTCATGATGCGGGTGTAGATGTTGCCGAGTTCTTTCAGCGCGAACAGGTCTGCCGCGTTCTCGGTGCTGTCGAACTGGTAGGACGTGGTCTGGTAGATCGGCACGGCGACGGCGTGCGTGGCGCTGTCGCGCCGCCAGCCGGCGTGAAGGGCGAGCGTCTCAGGGTGCTTGCTGCTCATGGTGTTGTCCTACCCGTGCCAGATGCGACGGGCACTATAGTCACGGCGGCGCAGGAACGGCCATCGGCCGGGGGCGCCGAACCCTTGGCGAGCATCGCTGGAGCGTGATGACCGGAGGTGGGATCGCCGAACGTCCAAATCGCGCGATGAAACAATGATCGAGCGGGGAATGGGAGCGCGCCGGCAATCCCATCCCTCCCCGGACGTCCCTGCCTCGTGCTTGCGCCGGTTCGGCCGCCGGTTCGGCGCTGTCCAGCAATCCAGGCGCGTACGGCGCGGTCAAGTGCCTGGCTTGGCCCTTTGCCACGTTTCGGGGCTCGGCTTCTCGCCCTTCGGGAAAAATCGGCGGCGACCTGTCCTGGTCATTGAACGCAGGGCGCCTCGGTCAGGTGGGCGAGGCAGAATCAAGCCGCCGCGTCGGTCGCGCCCAGGTCGCGCGGGGGGCTTTGTCCGGGGTGTCGGCAGCCAAAGCTCGCCCCGGCCAGTCATGGCGCCCAGGGTAGGGGATAGGCCCAGATCCTCTCCACCAGCGGCAGCATCGCCCCCATCACCACCGACGCGCCCAAGATTGCGAAGAAAATCCCCAGCATCACGGCCGCGGCCGCTTTTTCGATCTTGTCGCTCGGCTCCCTCTTTGGCCTCTCGTCGCCGGGCGGCAACTCACCGGAACAATCAAACGGCACCGCGCACCTCACTCGCCATGGAGCCAATTTCCTAGCCTTCCCGTGGGCGGCATTGATACCGATCATTGGGCATGGGTTTTATTGCACGACCACAGAGGGCAGCCGCCTGCCAGCCTCGCACGGCTCGCGCCGCTCGAAGCGGCGTCCTCTAGGCGCCCGAGGCCGAGATCCGCGAGAGGCGTCTCGTCGAATTGCTTGATCTCGGCGATAGGCTCGGCGATCGGGGAGGTTTCCCGCATGGCGCCCGCCGAGACGCAATCCATCTCCCCATCCGGCAGATCGACCGGCTGAATACCTCGCGCGTCACTCATATTCATTTTCTTCTCCATTTGAAACGTATTGGAGCGGAATCCTGTCCATTCCGTATTCGATACCATTCGCCGCCTTCTTCCGCGACCAAGCTTCCTACCGATCGGATGTAGGATCATTGGCGCAGTTGATCCGCTCCGCGTCGCGAGATCGCCGATCTCGGGCTGGTCGCGCTCTTGATGGGCGCTTGCGCCAGCCAGCCGGCGCCGGCTGGTTCCGACCCAACCGCAGCCCAGTTCAATCCTAATGATTGTCGGCAAGAATCTGCATTTTGTGTCGGTCGACATGAATCCTGCCATGACCGCAAATTCGGTCTACAACCAAAATGGAACGCTGGAGGCCGATTGGTCCTTCGCTGTCAAGAGTGGCAAATGGTTTGCGATCTGGAAGCGCGATGGAGACAAGATTTGTCTAACAGGTAAGCAGGAAGGAACAAGACAGTGCCGCACATGGCGGCAAGCCGGAGATGGGCGCGCCGAGGTGAATCGCGAACTCTGCATGGAACTGATAGCCTCGTGCAGCAGGAACCGATCTTGCCAGCCGATCCGGACCCAAACGTGCGACGCAGGTCTATCGCAGTTGTCGTGACGGCATTCGCATTATCGACGCCAATCGGCTGTAGCCGGCCTGATCGGCCCATCGCCGATGCCCTGACTGTTTCCGTCCAGACCAATAGCCCATTTCATGAGCTGAGGCTGATCATTGTACTGAACAACACCACATACGGTCTTGCCGCGCGCGTGTACCGGTCACCAGAAAGCGCGCCATTTCCGCTGATTGTGATCAACCTTGGCATGCCGGCAACACCTGCAGAAAGACGACCCCGGCAGCTGGCGTAAAACCAGCCCGCAAGGTCGTTCATGTCTCGGGGTTATGCGGTCGTGGTGGTGCAGCCCGGATTTGGCGACTCCGGGAGGCCTTTCATGGAATGGAGAAGCTCGGGCCTTGCCACGATCCGAACTCTGTGGCTGCAGGTCGGCCGATCACGGGCCCGGGCAGCCGCGGCAATGGAATCGCACTCTCCGAGGGCCTTGAGGAAAGCGTCCTTCGCTTCCGTAGCCCTTCAGGCCCAGAGTCGCGAGTTCGAATCTCGTCGTCAGCGCGATGATCCCAAAGCATCCAGCGTCAATGTTCGAAATGCAGCCTGAGGACCATGGCGCCGCGTTCGGTTCCGCTTTGCGCGCGGTTGGCCTGCTGGCGCACCAGGAAACCCGAGAGGCGCCGGGCGCCATCCTCCGCCTCCAGCACCTCTTCATGGGAAGGCGGCCATTCCGGCAGCTCCAGGGCGACACCGTCATAGGTCAGCTTGGCGTCGATATCGAACTCGTCATAGCTCACGGCGAGTTCGATCGGGCCGGAGGGGTGGCAAAATTCGATGATCGCCTCCACCGCCTGCTGCACCGCGAACCCGACGCGCGCGGTCACGTCGCGCCGCGCGCCCCAGGCGCCGGCGGCGCGCTCGATGAAGTTGCCGATATCCTGGAGCGAGAAGGAATGAGGATCGACCGGCATGCCGACGGTCCGGCGGATGCCGAGGCGGAAGAGGAGATTGAGCAACAGGGCGACCATCGTCGCCAGCACCAAAGGCGAGGTCAGCACGGGCGCGAGCCAGTGCGGCACGCCGGCGAAGGCGGAGGGGGATACGGAGTCCATCAGGAATCCCATGATGCCGGCCCCGATCACCAGCGTGCGGCGCGCATCGAGGATGCGGGTGGAGATGATCTGGATGCCGCTGATCATGATGAAGACGGAGGTGAAGAGAAGCGCCGAGGCCATCACGGGCGGGGGCATGATGGTCAGCACGCCGACGAACGTCGGTTGGAACGCGGCCACGGCCAGCAGGGCGGCGATAAGGAACGCGATCCGCCGGCTTGCCACCCCCGTCGCGGCGACGAGGCCGACATTGGCGGTGGAGATGGTGAGGCCGTAGGTTCCAAGCAGGCCCGCCACGACCGCGGAGATCCCATCACCGAAAATACCACCGCCGATGGAACGGATTTCCGGCCGCACCCATTCGGCGTCGTTGATGCGCTGATAGGTGGTCACGACAGCGGTCGCGCTCATCGCGGCCGCGAGACCGGTGACGGCGAACGGAATGATCATGGACGCATCGAACGCCCAGCGGAGATGAGAGAGGGAGGGGAGCGCCAGGACCGGCTGGCTCAGCACCGCGTGGACCTGGGCGCCGGTGATATGGCCCGTCAGACCCGAAAGCGCATAGCCGACCACCATGCCGACCAGAATGCAGAACAGCCGGAGCCTGCCCTTGTTCCAGATGTTGAGCGCGATCATCGTGCCGATGCTCACGCCTGCGATCAGCGCATCCCCGCCCGAAACCATGCGGCCGCCGGCATCCCTCAGAAGGAGCCCGAGCGCGGCGAGCCCGATGATCACGCCCACCAGCAGGATCACCATGCCCGCGATCTCCGGCGGGACGAACACGCGCAGCCGGGACCATATCCGGGAGAGGCCGATCTCGACCAAGCCGGCGAAGATGGTCATGCCCCAGACGAGCGGCATGCCGCCGAGCTTCGCCGCCAGCAGCGAAGGCGCGAGATAGACGCCGGTGAAAATCGAAGGCGCCAGAAACCGGCTGCCGACGGGTCCGCGGGGAAGAGCCTGGAGGACGACGGCAACCCCGAGGACGAGCATCGCTCTGCGCAGGATGGCCACGATCTCTTGCGGCGGCACGCCGGCCTGGCGCGCGATGATCAGCGGATAGATCATGAAGATGGCGATCACGCCCACATGCTGCACCGCACTGATGATGGTGATCGCGATCGGCGGCTCTTCGTCGCTGCCATAGACGAGATTGGCGGGCTTCTTCATTTCGGCCGCGTTTCCTCCAGCGGACGGCCTCTAACGGCCTGCCCTGCGGCACGTTAGGCGCCGAACCGCAAACCCTTCAACCGCGAAATCGTCGGGATATGCGCAGAAAACCCTTGGGCGGCCCGGCCATCGCCGCTCCGGAGAAGATGCCGGCGCGGTTCCGAACCACACTCTTGGGACATTTCGAGAGCGGTTCCATACTGGCGAAACGTTCGGCCGGACCGGGTCGCCGAGAGCGTGACGACCGGAGCCGGGCTAACCGCAGATCTGAATCACGCGGGAAGAATAAGGACCGAAAACAGGACGGGTGAGCACGAGCGATCCCATCCTGCTCTAGGATGCCGGTGGGTGCCACGGCATTCCAGATCGATCTCACGCCATGCCGGCCGCAGGGAGGAAAAGATGCCCAAGATCAAGGTCGACGACATCACCATGAATTACGAGCAGCAGGGCAGTGGAGAGCCGCTCGTTCTCATTCCCTATCTGGCGGCGGACAATGCGTGCTACGCGTTTCAAGTCGCGGACTATGCCAAGCATTTCACCTGCATATCAGTGGATCCGCGCGGCGCAGGCGAAACCGACAAGCCCCCAGGGCCCTACACGACGCAAGTGTTCGCCGATGACATCGCCGCCTTCATGCAGGCCATTGGCGTCGATCGGGCGCATATTTCCGGGCTCTCCTTGGGCGCAGCGACCGGGCTATGGCTCGCTGCTCGGCATCCGGAGAAGGTTCGGTCGCTCTCGCTGCACAGCAGCTGGGCGAAGACCGACCCGTTTCTCAAGACCGTGGTGCAGGGCTGGCAGATCATGGCCAAGGGTCTCGGCAGCGTCACCGAAATGATCATCCAGGGCATATTCCCCTGGTGCTTCACGCCCGAGCTTTATGCGGCAAAGCCGGACTATATCGAGACGCTTGCTGCCTTTGTGCGCGGCCGGCCGGCGCAACCGCTCGATGCGTTCCTGCGCCAATCCGACGCGGTGATCGCTCACGATGCGGTCTCCGCCCTCGCGGCGATCGGGGCGCCGACCCAGATCACCTTCGGCCGCCACGACATGGCCACCTCGACCCGCTTCGCGCAGGCGATGAAGAGCGGCATCGCTCGCAGCGAAATGGTGGTCTTCGAAAGCTGCGCTCATGCGCCCATCTATGAGAGCGTTGCCGAGTTCAACGAGAAGACGCTCGATTTTCTCAAGCGCAACAGGGCGTAGCGGTGTCGCGGTTTTGGCGAAGCCGATCCGGCCCGAGACGCGCTTCACGCCGCCCCCCGAGGAGATGTGCCGATCGCTCCGCACCGGGACGCCCCGATTCACTAGTGTCCCGATTCGTAAATATCGTCATCATGCGTCGGGACACTCGCTCTTTGTTTTCAGTGTCCTGCCCCTGAAATGCGAAGGCATTTCAGGGGCAGGACACTAGACGTCATAATCATTTGGCGTCCCGAAGAGGCTAAGGCTTTCCGTGGGATCCGGCTCTGCCCGCGCAACGTGATCCGCCGGGGCCTTGAAAGGGATCACCCAAACAGAAAATGGGAGCGTAAGGAGTTCATCGCGTTCTCAAGGAGCGGCAAATGAGCCAGGCCCACAGCGACGTTTCCGCGCATCCTTCCCAACATGCTTCCACGGGCGCTCCGGTGGATTGGCGGCTGAACGGCGTGCGCGTCATCAAGGCCAACCAGCTCGATCCCAACACCGCGCAGACGCCCGGCATGAACCGGGAAGCGGCCATCAATGCCGCGCGGGTAGGCGCACAGAAGCTCTGGGCCGGGACGGTGACGATCCACCCGAACGCGAAGACGGGCGCGCACCACCATGGGGCGCTCGAGAGCGTGATCTATGTCGTGCGGGGCAAGGCGCGCATGCGCTGGGGGGAGAAGCTCGAGTTCGTGGCCGAGGCCGATCCGGGGGATTTCATCTTCGTCCCGCCCTATGTCCCACACCAGGAGATCAATGCGAGCACGGACGAACCGCTCGAATGCGTCCTGGTCCGAAGCGACAACGAAGCCGTGGTCGTCAATCTCGATATCGAGCCGGTGGAGAAGCCCGAGGCGGTGGCCTGGATTGATCCGATCCACAAGCACCCCTGAGGATCGCGCTTCCGGGGATCGTATCGAAACCGGTATTGACCCCGGCTTTCCGCCCGTGCCACGAGTTCGGGCGCGATGATCGGGCTCGGCTGTCTGCTTCCTTTCGCGCTGATGATCGTCGGTGCCCTGATCGGCGCTGCGGTGGGTGGCAGTCATGCGGGGCTGGTCGGGCTGATCGCCGGCTTCGCCGTAGGGATCGTCGGCGCGGCCGGCCTGGTCTGGGGTCTGGCTCGTGCCGAGAACCGATAAAGGGATTGTGCCGAGGTAAGGGACGGCGCCGCGCGGTCTTTCCCTCAGGGCGAGGTTTGAACCCGCGCCAGAGGCAGCCCCGCGGAAAGATCGCGGTCGCGGTCTTCCATCAGCTCGGCGATGGTCGGCTCGATCGCGGCGGCGATCTTCTCCATCCCCTCCGCGGTCGGGTGCAACAGCGGTTCGGGCGGCGAGAGATACTGATCGAGGAAGAGGCTCCGGTCGAGCTTCCCATCCTTCATGAAGAGGCCGGTGAGATCGATGAAATGCACCGTGCGGTTGCCCGCGTAGATGCGGGCCAGCGCGTCGTTCGTCAGTACTGTGTTGTCGCTCACCCACTCCGAACGCTCGCTCGGCAGCACGCTCAGCAGCACGATCCCGGTCCCGGGCAGGTGTTCACGGAGAAGCCGCACCACCGACTCGATGCCGGGCACCGTCTCGCTCGCCGGCCAGTGCGGCAGCCCGAAATTGTTGGCGCCGATCTCCACTATCGCAACTTTCGGGGCGATGCCGTCCGCCTCGCCATTCATGATTCGCCAGATCAGGTTGGCTGTGGAATCGCCGATGAAGCCGAGATTGATGGCATCCCGCCCGCCATAGAAACGCTGCCAGACCGGGGCGAAGTTCCGCCAGGCGGGCGGGCCCTCCCGCTCCCAGTTCTCGGTGATGGAATCGCCGTACCAGACCAGCGCCGCCTTGCGGGTTCGCAGCTCCGTTTCCTTCTCCTCGAAGCGCTGGCGCCACCAGGGCAGGTCCATCCGCGAGATCGGCGCCATCGCGAGATTGACATCCCCCGCATGCCCGCCCCCCGAACCGCCGAGCAGAAAAAGCGCGAGCAGCGCGGCTCCCCGGATCCATCTCCTGGCCCCTATCCTTGCCACGATCCTTCCCATGATCCCTGACATGATCCCTTGGGGGGGAGTGCTTCAGCCGAGCAGCATGACCAGGCTGCCGAGCCCGAGCGCCACGCAGTACCAGGCGAAGGGCGCCAGCGCCCAGGCATCGTGGCGGCGGAAATAGCGCATCAGGAAGGCGGTGCTGGCAAAGGCGGTGATGCCGGCGGCCACCGCGGCCATCACCGAGATCCCGAAAGCGCCCTGCGGCACCCCCGCGTGCAGCAGCTTCGGCACTTCCAGCACGCCCGCGCCAAGGATCACCGGCGTTGCGATCAGGAAGGAGAAATGCGCGGAATCCTCATGGTCGATGCCGCAGATCAGGCCCCCCACCATCGTCGCACCCGAGCGGGAGACGCCCGGCAGGAAGGCGAGGCACTGCCAGAGCCCGATCGTGAAGGCATCCCGGATCGTGAGCATGTCGAGAGAGCGCCGCCCGCTTCCGCGCAGCCGCTCACCAACCAGGAGCAACGCCCCGTTGGCGATGAGAAAGAGCGCGGCGGCGGAAGGCGTGCCGAAGAGCCGGGCGATGAAATGCTGGAGTGCCACGCCGATAATCACCGCCGGAACCGTCGCCACCACGATGAGCAGGAAGACGCGCCGGCTCTCCTGCTTCTGGTGCGTATCGGCGAGGCCGAGCACGCCGAGCGCGATCAGCCACCATTCCTTGAAGAAATAGATCAGGAGCGCCGCAGCGGTGCCGAGATGCAGCATCACCAGGAACGGCAGGAAGATCGGCGCCGCCTGATCGAGATGCCATCCGGCGAGCGCCGGCAGAAGCACCGCGTGGCCGAGGCTGCTCACCGGGAAAAGCTCGGTGGCGCCCTGCAGCGCGGCGAGCACCAGCGCCTGCAGCGCGCTCACGCCGGTCTCAAACCCAGTTGCCGAGGATTCATGCAAGCCCTCCGTCTTTCCACCTTTTCCCGAACTTTTCCTGTGAGGACAACCGAATGTCCCGGTTCCGAAACACCTTGCCGCGAAACGCGACCAGCGCCGAGACAAGAGCACTTTGTTTTCAGTTGCCTGCGGCCCGGGTCCATTCAGCGGCGCCGGTAAAGCAGCGCGTCCGGGAATGCGGCCTCGAGGTGGTAGGCGGCGGCAAGCGCGGTGTCGAGCTCGGCATACACCGCCGGATCACCACCGGGAGGCACCCTGGCCTCGGGATCGCCCGTCCGGGTCCGGACGACGATGAATTCGGGCCTCCCGGCCAGGATCCGCGCGACCTCCTTTCCCGCATTGACTCCCGCCACCGGAGCCAGGCGCCCGCGCGTGAGGACCGAGGGGAGGACATAGGGCGTCGGCGGCGTGCTGGCCGTGAGGGCATAAAGGATCGGTTCGGAATCGAAGACATAGAGGCTGGCCCCGCGGGGCACGCGCGCCGCGATGAGGCGCGGCGTGTCCGGGTGCAGCACGCAACCGCCCGGCCCGCAATGGAGGATGGGCCCCATTCCATCTGCCACGGCCCGGCCGGCGGCAATCGCCGGCAGGATGAGAATGAGTGCCGCGAGCGCGGGGCGCAGGCGGCTTGGCGGCAGAGAAAGGGCGGCGCCCACGCAGAGGGGCGGCAGCATCTGAAGGAAATAATGGTCGTAGAAGAGCCGTGCCGAGATGGCGCCGATGAAGGCGCAGGGAAGCCAGAGGCGCAGGAGCGGGCTCCCCGGCTTTCTCCGGACGATCCCGACCGCCGCAGCGAGATAGAGCGGCCCCCAGCGAATGAGCTGAAGCGTCAGCGCCGTGGCGAGCGCGCCCGGCGCGGCGCCCAGGGTCGCGCGGCGGAAATTCGCGAGCACCGTGTCTACGAGGAAAGGGGTTACCGAGCCCTGACCGGCAAACCAGGCAAGAGTGAGCGCGCCCATGGCCGCAGTGCCGCCGATGGCCAGCGCGACGCGGCGCCGGAGCACGCCCGGCCTCTCATCCCGGGATGCGAGAATGAGGGCGAAAACCAGGGCAGGGGCCTCGAAAATGGCGACGTATTTGATGAGGATCGCCGCCCCGAAGAGTGGCCCCGCCAGGCCCGCGCGCCCATGCAGGGCGGCGCGCATGGAAGCGGCGGTGAAGACCACCATGAAGAGCTCGGTGTTGGAGGAGAGGCCGTCGCTCGTCGCCGAGGCGATGATATAAGCGAAGCTGCCGATCCAGGCGGCGCCGTCATCTCCGCCGAGATCGCGCACGAGCCCGTGCGCGATCCAGGCACCACAGCCGGCGGCGAGCAGCGCGGCGAGACGAATGGCCAGCACCGGATCGCCGGCCGCGCTCTCCGCCAGCGCGAAGATCGCGTAGATGCCCGGAGGCTTGTTGTCCCAGATGGTCGTGTAGGGGGGATGTCCGTGACGCCAGGCCTCGGCCATCACGGCATAGAGACTCTCATCCCAGTCGAGCGAGCTGCGCGGGAAGACGGGCAGGCGCGCGAGCAGGAGAAGCAGAAGGGAAGATGCCGGCAACAGGATGGGCCCAAGCCTCCGGGCCTGCCGCCCCGCGAAGCCGGCGGGGGCAGGAGCGCGCGGATCGGGACTCATGAGGATGTAAAGGCTACCCCCGGCGTCGCAATCGATGTCGGCGCCGGGCCGCGGGCTGCGAGCCGGTGCGAGCGGCCGTTATTTCGGCGCATCCGGAACCTTGGGAGCTTTGGGCGGATTGGGTGTGTCGGGCGCGTAGAGCTGCTTGGCGGTGCCCGGATCCTTGGCGGCGACGGCCAGCACATGAAGATACGTATTCAGGCTTAGCCCCTGGGAACCGAGCGCGGCCATGTATTTCTTCTCGAAGTCCGCGTAGATCGCTCCCTGAACTTTCGGGTCGTTGGTGGTGGCCATTTCCTCGGTGAAGAGCTGGTTGAGTTTCGTGATGTCCTGCATGGCCAGGCGGGCTTTGGCGACCGTCGCCGGGGCGATCGCCTGAGGGGCAACGGAAGCGGCCTTCTTCGGAGCAGCCGGGGACGCGGCTTGGGGCGTGGCTGGCGGCCTGGCCGGCGGCTTCGCTGCGACGGCCGGCGTCCGGACGGCGGGGGCCGCCGGCGCGATGGGCGGCGGAGGAGGCGGCAGCGGGATCACGCGTTCGGCTGTGTCCGAGGCTGAATGCCCGGCACAGGATGTCAGGATCGGGGGGAGAGAGAGCGCCACAGTGAAGATCGAGGCACGTGCCGCGATCTTCCAATCTTTCCGCACGCGCTTCTCGCGGCATGTCCCCTCATCACTGCCGGCCCCATGGCCGATGCCGAAGGGGTCCTTGGCGCCGAGGTGAAACCTTCCGGCCTCACGTTCTGCTGCGAACCGGGCTTCGGATCGCAATCCGTTCGACCTTCCTCCCCCCTCCATCCATGATTTTATTGTTGGTCCGGTCATGTCGCGCGGCGGTGATAGACTTTCTGGCTGCCCCTTTGAGTCGCTCCCTTCATTGATCGCCCTCCTCAGCATTTCCGTCTCGGGCGTCAGATCATGGGCCGAAGATCATGCCAGGAATATAATCCTATAAGTTGAGACGCCGCGAGGACAAGGCCCCAACCGTCCGTCTCGATCACTCACGGCATCCGGCGCGATCGCCGAGCGGCTCCGCCGAGGCCGTGGGATTGATCACGAAACAAAGGCGAAAGCGTGACAATCAAGGAAATGTGCGCATCGGCGAGACCAGGGCCCTGTTCCCTTCCCCCGACGATGCGAGAGCGCTCGTGAGCAGATGATTACCGCCCGCCGCGCCAAGATGATGTGATCGTCACGTCCTCGCCTTTGTTTTCCGTCGCAACTCATCTTGATCTAATATGGAAAAAACAAAGGCTGGTCCTGAAGGCATGCCATGCTGCACGCGGCTTCTCGTGCTTTCTTTTTCTTTCCGATCGCGGCAACCATCGCGCTCGGCGCCTGCGCCGTGCCGCCGCCTGCCGGACCGAGCATCCTTGCGTTGCCCGGAAGGGGCAAGGATTTTGCGGCATTCCAGCAGGATGACGCCACCTGCCGCCAATATGCGCTGGCTCAGATCGGGTATGGCTCACCCGCCCAGGCAGCGACGCAGAGCGCAGTCGGGAGTGCCGTGGTCGGTACCGTTCTTGGCGCCGCCGCCGGTGCGGCGATTGGCGCGGCGGCAGGCAATCCTGCGGCGGGCGCGGCGATTGGCGCAGGGAGCGGCCTCGTGCTTGGCTCCGTCGTCGGCGCCGGCACCGCCGCTGCCTCAGGCGGAGGCGCGCAGCAACGCTACGATAACGGTTACGCTCAATGCATGATCGCCAAAGGCAATGTCATCCAGCCGCCGCCTGCTCCCACCTATGCCTACGCTTATCCTTATTATCCCTATTACAATCCTTGGTACGCTTACGGACCGTACCCCGCCTATGCCTATTACGGCTATGGCGGACCCTATGTTGGCGGCGTCGCGATCGGTATTGGCGGCTGGGGAGGAGGATGGTGGGGTGGGTCGGCCTGGCGTGGCGGCTGGTACAACGGATGGCACAATGGATGGCACGGGGGCTGGAACGCGTCGAGCTGGCATGGCGGCGGAAGCCACGGCGGCTGGTGGCATCACTGAACGTCCGCTTCGGGACGGAGATGACGGCGACGAAAGCGCGATCCGGCTGTCGTTGACCGCGGGATATTTTTCCTTTTTGCATTTTCCGTCAGGAGAATTTTCGCCCGCCGATTTCTTGCCACATTCGGCGGTGGGATAATCCGGCAGGTCTCAAGGATTGCAGGAAAATGAAATCAGCCGTCGCGGCTTTTTTCCTCCCCGTCCTGCTCATCTCCGCAGCCCAGGCGCGGCCGCCGGCGGGCGCCGATCCGAACAGCCCGATCGGCCAATGGTACAATTCCCTGCGCCAGCCGCAGGACGGAATCAGCTGCTGCTCGCTCGCCGATTGCCGGCCGGTGGAGATGCGGCTCGGCAAGGATCATTACTGGGTTTTCGTCGGCAGGCAGTTCACCGCCGGCCCGAACAAATGGATGCAGGTCCCGGACAATATCGTCCTGCACGTGCCGAACGATGCCGGCCAGCCGGTAGCCTGCTGGTCTCCCGAATCCGGTCTTCTCTGCTTCGTTCCGGGGCCGGAGACTTGAACGCTTCGCTGGTCTTTTGCAGAGGGGCGCGCTCACGTATTCCCGCTCTACTCGTTTGTTTTCTCGCGTGATTCAGACCTGCGACAAGTCCGTCTCCGGTCATCGCGCTCTAGGGGAGCAGGCCGCGCCCCGCGAGATTGCGCATCAGTGCCGCCGTCCCGAAGCGCCAGGGCTCGCAGGCGTTGGCCGGCGCCATGCGGTTGACGAGCCGCCCGAGCTTCGGTGTGGCGATTGTGACGATATCGCCCATCACATGGGTAAAACCCTTGCCGGCCTCGCCGCGGTCGGCGGTCGGCGCGAACATCGTGCCGAGGAAAAGCACGGCCCCGTCAGGGTATTGATGCTCGGATGAAAAGAGCTGCGCCGCGAGATCGGCGGGATCGCGGCTGATCTTCGTGATGGAGGAGACATCTTCGAGCCGGAATCCGTCCGGGCCTTCGACCGTGAGCGAGACGGATGTCCGGCGGATCTCATCGAGGTCGAAGCGATCGTCGAAGAGGCGGAGGAACGGCCCGATCGCGCAGGAGGCATTGTTGTCCTTGGCCTTGCTGAGAAGCAGGGCCGAACGTCCCTCGAAATCGCGCAGATTGACATCGTTGCCGAGGGTCGCCCCGACGATCCGCCCGCTCGAGGCGACGGCGAGCACGACTTCCGGCTCGGGATTGTTCCAGGAGGATTTCGGATGCAGCCCCGCCTCCATGGCCGTGCCCACGGCGGACATCGGTTGCGCCTTGGTGAAGATCTCCGCATCCGGCCCGATCCCGACCTCCAGATACTGGCTCCAGGCGCCTTCCCGAAGCAGCACCGCCTTGAGCGAAGCAGCCTCGGCGGAGCCTGGGCGGAGCTTGGCGAGGTCGGCGCCCACCAGGCGCGTCACCTCCGCCCGGATGGAGGCGGCCGCGGCGAGATCGCCGCGCGCTCGCTCCTCGATCACCCGCTCGAGCAGGGAGACGACGAAGGTCACCCCCGCCGCCTTGATCGCCTGGAGATCGATGGGCGCGAGCAGCCAGGGCTTCTCCCGCTCGCGGTGCTCGGGCGGCGTGTTTGCGAGCACCGAAGCGACGGAGCCGATCGGCTCGCCCGCGGCTTTGCGGAGCGCGGTGGCCGGATCCGGCGCTTCGCACAGGTCTCGCATCGTCGGGAAGGCAGTGGAGATGTCGTAGAGATGGCCGGCACGCACGGAAGCGATCGACGGCCCGCCAATCTCCGGCCGCCAGACGCGCGCGGCCAGCGCCGCGTCGGCTTCATCTGCTGGCAGCGCATCTTTCGCAGCGTCCTCGAGCGCAATCATCGCGTTCTCCTTTTCTCGCGCGCGGCGCCATTGGCCACGCGCCATTCTTTTGCGGCTCTGGACCTTTCTCAAGCGGCCCCTTCCCGGCCTTCGGCGGCGCGGCCGGTTGACAGGGGCAAGATTCGCGGAGTAACCCCCCGCGCCGCTTTCCTCGGCATCACGCCACGCTGTGCCGGCCCTTCCGCTGGGAACCTCCCCCTGGAACTCCTTTGGAACTCCCTTGGGAACCTCGATGTCCGTGAACGCCTTCCTCTTCCCCGGCCAGGGAAGCCAGTCCGTGGGCATGGGAAGCGAGCTCGCGGCTGCTTTCCTCACGGCCCGAGAGGTCTTCGAGGAGGTGGACGAAACGCTTCACCAGAAGCTCTCGACGCTGATGTTCGAAGGGCCGGCCGAGGAGCTGACGCTGACCGAGAATGCCCAGCCCGCGCTGATGGCCGTCTCGCTCGCCGTGCTCCGCGTGCTCGAGCGGGAGGTAGGGATCGCGCTCAAGGACCGGGTGCTGGTCGTCGCCGGCCATTCGCTCGGCGAGTTCAGCGCGCTTGCCGCCACGGGCAGCCTGACCATCCCGGCGGCGGCGCGCCTGCTTCGCCGGCGCGGAGAGGCGATGCAGCGCGCGGTCCCGCCGGGCGAGGGCGCGATGGCCGCGCTGATCGGCGCCGAACTCGAGCAGGCGAATGCGATCTGCGTCGAGGCCGAGGCGGGGCCGGAGGGGCGGGAGGTCGTCGCCGTCGCCAACGACAATGGCGGCGGGCAAGTGGTGATCTCCGGCGCGCGCGAGGCGGTCGTCCGTGCTGCCGCGCTTGCGAAGGAACGCGGTGTCAGGCGGGCGATGATGCTGCCGGTTTCCGCCCCCTTTCACTGCCCCTTGATGGAGCCGGCGGCGGGTGCGCTTGCCGAAGCGCTCGCCGAGACCGAGTTCAGAGCGCCTGCCGTGCCGATCGTCGCCAATGTGACCGCCCAGCAGACGAGCGACCCCGCGGAGATTCGCGCTCTTCTCGTGCAGCAGGTGACGGGGCTGGTGCGCTGGCGGGAGAGCGTGATGACGATGCTCGGCATGGGGGCGGAGAATTTCGTCGAGCTCGGCGCGGGCAAGGTGCTCTCGGGACTGGTGCATCGCATCGTGCCGGATGTCACGGTGCAGGCCGCCGGCACGCCCGCCGAGATCGAGGCCCTGGTCAAGGCGATTTAGGGGCGGGGAGAGGTCGCGATGTTCCGACTCGACGGTCAGACAGCGCTCGTCACCGGCGCCTCGGGCGGCATCGGGGCGGCGATCGCCCGCGCCCTGCACGGCCAGGGGGCGCGGGTGGTGCTCTCCGGCACGCGCACCAGCATTCTCGCCGAGCTTGCCGAGACACTGGGAGAAGGCGCTTTCGTCTCCGCCGCCGACCTGAGCCAGCCGGATGCGGCGGAGACATTGGTTGCGGCCGCGGAGTCGCTCGCCGGGCCGCTCGGCATCCTCGTCAACAATGCCGGCTTCGCCCGGGACGGACTCGCGCTCAGGATGGGCGAGGCGGATTGGCAGGCCGTGCTGGAGGTCGATCTTTCCGCGCCCTTTCGCCTGGCCCGGGCGGCGCTCAAGGGCATGCTGCGGCGGCGGGCGGGGCGCATCGTCAATATCGGCAGCATCGTCGGCACCACCGGCAATGCCGGCCAGGCGAACTATGCAGCCGCCAAGGCCGGTCTCGTCGGCCTGACCAAGGCGCTGGCCCAGGAGGTCGGATCGCGGGGGATCACGGTGAATGTCGTCGCGCCCGGCTTCATCGGCACCGCGATGACCGCGGGCCTGCCCGAGGCGCAGCGCGCGCGCCTTGCCGAGCGCATTCCGCTCGGCCGATTCGGCACGCCGGAGGACGTCGCGGCTTCCGTGGTCTATCTTGCCTCGCCGGAGGCCGGCTGGATCACCGGTGCCACGTTGCATGTCAATGGCGGAATGGCGATGCCATGACTGCTACGGCGACGGTCCGTGTTGGCGGCTGCAATGAAACCATGCTAAGCGGCCGGCTTGCGCCGTCCGCAAACAGGATTGCGGCGCCGATTGGGGCTGTCCCGTCGGGCAGGGAATGAGGGCCGGCCCACAGGCGCCGGCATGAAGGAGCGGGAGAGCTGATGAGCGAGATCGCCGACAAGGTGAAGAAGATCGTGGTGGAGCACCTGGGGGTGGAGGAGTCCAAGGTGACGTCCGAGGCCTCCTTCATCGACGATCTGGGAGCCGACAGCCTCGATACCGTCGAGCTGGTGATGGCCTTCGAGGAGGCTTTCGGGGTGGAGATCCCGGAGGATGCGGCCGAGAAGATCAGCACCGTGAAGGACGCGGTGGAGTATATCGAGAAGCAGAAGGCCGCCTGAGGCCCGCTCCGGCAGGGATGGCCTGACAGGGATGGGCGGAAACGGGGCCGCGATGCGCCGGGTGGTCGTCACCGGAATGGGCATCGTCTGCCCGCTGGGCGTGGGGGTCGAGACGGTCTGGCAGCGGCTAATCAACGGCCAGTCGGGCATCACCGCGATCCAGTCCTTCGATGTTTCCGATCTTCCCGCCAAGATCGCCGGCCAGGTGCCGCCCGGGACAAGGGCGGATGGCGGGCTCGATCTCGGGGAATGGATCCCCCCCAAGGACCAGCGGAAGATGGACCGTTTCATCCAGCTCGCGCTCGTCGCGGCGGAGGAGGCGGTGGAGGATTCCGGCTGGCGGCCGACGGAGGAGCCCGATCTCTGCGCAACCGGGGTGATGATCGGCTCCGGCATCGGCGGGCTGCAGACGATCGCCGAGAGCGCGGTTCTGGTGCATGAGGGAAAGGCGCGCCGCATTTCGCCCTTCTTCATCCCCGCCGCGCTGATCAATCTCGCCTCCGGCCATATCTCCATCAAATACGGCTTCAAGGGGCCGAATCATGCCGTCGTCACCGCCTGCGCGACGGGTGTGCATGCGATCGGCGACGCAGCCCGCCTGATCTCCTTCGGAGACGCCGACGTGATGCTCGCCGGTGGCGCCGAGGCCCCGATCTGCCAGCTCGGCATCGCCGGATTCTGCGCCGCCAGGGCCCTTTCCACCAACTTCAACGATTCGCCTGCCCGCGCCTCACGGCCCTGGGACAAGGACCGGGACGGATTCGTGATGGGCGAGGGCGCCGCGGTGGTGGTGCTCGAGGAATACGAGCACGCAACCCGGCGTGGCGCGCGCATCTATGGCGAGATCGTGGGCTACGGGCTTTCCGGCGATGCTCACCACATCACCGCCCCGCCGCCCGGCCATGAGGGGGCGTTCCGGGCCATGCAGGCGGCGCTGCGCAATGGCCGCGTCACCCAGAACGAGATTCAGTACGTCAATGCCCATGGCACCTCGACCTTTGCCGACGATCTCGAGCTCGAAGCGGTCGAGCGCCTGTTCGGCCCGGCGGCGAAGGGGCTTGCCATGTCCTCCACCAAGTCGGCGGTCGGGCACATGCTCGGCGCGGCGGGTGCGGCCGAGGCCGTGTTCTCGATCCTTGCCGTGCGGGATGGCATCGCTCCGCCCACCCTCAATCTCGATCACCCGAGCCGTGAGAGCGTGATCGACCGCGTCGCGCACACCGCCCAGCAGCGGCCGATCCGGATGGCGCTGTCGAACAGCTTCGGCTTCGGCGGCACCAATGCCTCCCTCATCGTCAGCGAAGCTGCCTGAAGGCCCGGCCGGTCCGTCGCCGCACCGGCGGCGTCGAGCCGTGTGGGCGGCCCCTCTGCTTGCCCTTCTCCTCGTCGGCGTGGCTTGCGGCTTCGCCTTCTGGCGCTATCGCGCTCCGGGCCCGCTGCCCGAGGCACGGGCGGTCGTCATTCCGGCGGGCACAACGCTCGCGGTGGCGCGGACGCTCGCTGACGCCGGGGTCATCCGCGGGCCAAGGTTCTTCGTCCTCGCGGCGCTTGCCACTGCCCGAGAAGGTCCGCTCCATGCCGCCGAGCTCCGCTTTCCCGCCCATGCGAGCTTCTCGACGGTGCTTGCCGTGCTGCGGACGGCGCCGCCCATCGAGCACCGGGTGACGATCCCCGAAGGTCTGACGGCGAAAGAGATCGAAGCCCTGCTCGCGCGCGCCCCAGCGCTGAAGGGGCCGGCCGATCTCCCGGAAGAGGGATGGGTGCTGCCCGCGACCTACAATTATCTTTATGGCGCGGCGCGCGCGGGGATCATCGCCCGCGCCCATGCCGCGCTCCTCCACACGCTCGCCGCGCTCTGGGACGAGCGGGACGCCCGTCTGCCGCTCGCGACCGCGGAAGACGCGCTCACCCTGGCGAGCATCGTCGAGCGTGAGACCGCGATCCCCTCCGAACGGCCGCGGATTGCAGCCGTTTTTCTCAATCGTCTGAAACTCGGCATGAGGCTGCAGGCCGATCCGACGGTCATCTATGCCGCGAGCGAGGGGGCGGGCACGCTGAACCGACCGCTCCGGCCGGCCGACCTCGCGATCGCCAGCCCTTACAATACCTATCGCGTCGAGGGACTGCCGCCGGGCCCGATCGATGCGCCCGGCGTCGCGGCGATCACCGCCGTGCTGCACCCGGTGCCGAGCTCGGACCTCTATTTCGTCGCCGACGGGCTGGGCGGGCATTCCTTCGCCCGCACGCTCTCGGGCCAGGAGCACAATATCGCGGTGTGGCAGCAACGCGTGCGCGACGAGGCGCAGCATTGAGAGAGCACGAGCCTCCATCTTCCGGGGTGGGAGCCTGGCTTGCCGGATCTTCCGTGCGGCGGAAGGATCATTGAACGCGACCGGAGCAATGTGATGACCATCAGGCCGCCCTATCGCGGTGTGTTTCCCGTGGTGCCGACCATCTTCACCGAGGATGGCGCGCTCGATCTCGACGGGCAGAGGCGCTCTGTTGACTTCCTGATCGATGCGGGGTCGGACGGTCTCAGCATCCTCGCCAATTTCTCGGAGCAGTTCGTGCTGTCGGACGAGGAGCGCGAGGTGCTGACGGACGTGATCCTGAGCCATGTCGCCGGGCGCGTGCCGGTGATCGTGACGACGACGCACTTTTCCACCCATGTCTGCGCCGGGCGAAGCCGGCGCGCCGAGGCGGCTGGCGCGGCGATGGTCATGGTGATGCCCCCTTATCACGGCGCGACCATCCGCGTGCCGGAGAGCGGGCTGTTCGATTTCTTTCAACGCCTCTCGGATGCCATCAGCATCCCGATCATGATTCAGGATGCTCCAGTCGCGGGAACGCCTCTCTCCGCCGCTTTCCTGGCCCGGATGGCACGCGAGATCGCAAACATCGCCTATTTCAAGATTGAAGTGCCGGGTGCCGCGGCGAAGCTGCGCGAGCTGATCCGGCTTGGCGGAAATGGCGTGGAAGGGCCCTGGGACGGAGAGGAAGCGATCACTCTGTTGGCGGACCTCGATGCAGGCGCGACGGGCAGCATGACCGGCGGCGGCTATCCGGACGGGCTGCGCCCGATCGTGCACGCTTATCTTGCCGGCCGGCGGGACGAGGCGGTGGCGGGCTATGAACGCTGGCTGCCTCTGATCAACCACGAGAACCGGCAATGCGGCCTTCTCGCCGCGAAGGCACTGATGCAGGCGGGCGGCGTCATCATGTGCGATGCTCCACGCCATCCGATCGCTCCGCTGCATCCGGAAGCACGCAAGGGCCTTCTGGAGATTGCCCGCCGGCTCGATCCCGTTGTCTTGCGCTGGGGGCGCTGACCATGCCGACCGATGGAGGGATATTTTGTCCGGAGCGGATCGCGCCTGACTGAAATCGGGGCGCCCCTTACTGGGTGCTTGGCGCGAAGCGATCCAGGGGCGCGTGAATCCGCTCGGCAAGACAGCGAGTGTCCCGACTCGTAAATATCGTCATCATGCGTCGGGACACACGCTCTTTGTTTTCAGTGGCCGGCTGGTCCCTGAAATGCGAAGGCATTTCAGGGGCAGGACACTAGTCGATATGGACAGCTTCCACCGGCGGTGTTGGTTGCGCCGCGCTGGCCCCTCTAAGCTCCGTCTGCCCAGGCGCGGCAAGATTGCTGTTCACCCGGCCAGCAGGGTCGCGATGGCCGCAGAATCTCAACCAGAGACTGAAGCACACGCCGCCAAAAACGGCGACGAGGAACCATCCTGCGATGACGGCGAAAACGATCATCGTCGGCTCTTCGACTGCGGCAGGTCAGCGTCTCGGCGCCCAATACGAGCCATATCACCTTATGCCAGCGGGCAGCCCGCGCGCGGATTGCGAAGTGACGGGCGCCGGTCAATTCCTCGCGATGGTCGTACCCCTCGGCCAACCCTCCGCTCAGCCGCCGGCAGGGCTTGCATCGGTCAATCCGTAAGTCCGGTCTCTTGCCGATCCTTTAACGTCGAGAGTCCCTTCCGGGTGCTGCTCTCGGATTCCACCACCGGCGCCTCCGACTGCCGGCGCCCTCGAGAGCCGACAGACTGCGCCCTAATGTGCTGGGGGCGTCGCACTGAGTGCCCGTTGGACGATGATGGCCGCAAGGCGCTTCGATTCCTCGGCTGCGGCGGGGAAATGCGCGCCTGCCCAGATCCGCGATGTCGCGCAGTTCGATGCCGTGACGGCAAGGTCGGGGAAGCGAAGTTCGGAAGCGGTCGTCACCCCCGCCACGTCCCATTGCGCGTGCTGTCCCATTCCGAAATTAGGCGGCGGCGCTGCGGTCCCGGTCCCGTACAGCGGTTTCAAGTGCGCCGATGAAACATAAAGGATGGGGCCGGCAAGATGGGGAAAGGCGGCCTCGAGCACGCCCGCGCCCACATAGCAGTCCGTTGCGTGCCCGGAGGGGTATTCGGGGAAAGGCGGCGTTTCGATCAGCGGGGCCCATGTGGCATCGGCACTCTGCCTGTCGGCCCGAATGGCGGTGATCGGACGCCAGAAATAGTACTTGGCCTTCTCGTCCCACGTAAGGATCGCAGAGTTCGCCAGCGCCACCGTCAATTCGGCCATGATGCGCGCTTCCTCGTAAATGCCGCCGGGCGGCGGGTGGGCGGCGAGAAGCCGCACGGCGAGGTTCAGGAAGCCGCGCTGCGAGGACTGGTATGCCCAGAAATAGGCATCCTCCGTCTCCTCCGGCGTGCGCTTCGTGCTGTTGATGCCACCCAGGCTGCGGGTTGCCGCGACTTGCTGCTGATACCGCGCAGTGCCGAGCTTGGGCGGCGGCGTTGTGGGCACATCGCTCGCCGAGGCGAAGAGAAATGGCCGGACATCGTTCGTAGGGCTCGTCGCAAAGAGGCTTGGGGTGGGCCGCCACCGCCCCGGTTCATTTTCGCCCTGAAACAAATGTCTTTCATCGAAGCCGTCATGTACGCGGCGCTTGACGGCTTCGGCCCCAATCGCCTTGCCAAGCCGGATGCCGGCCGCCTTGCCCGCATTGTCCGCATAATGCGTCAGCACGGCCTGGAAGGCGGTATCCGTCTCGTTCTTGTGATCCGGGTGCAGCATCAGCAGCACCTGATCGGCCGCCGCCGCCATCGCGACCTCCGGGTTCGCCCCATCGGCCGCGGGCTCGCCCGGCGCCGGCGGCCACCAACGCGCATAGACCGGATGGGCCGCGTTCAGCGCATCGTGCATCGCCATTTGCATGATCGCGAGGGTGCGCCAATTGGCGGCGCCCTCACCGTAATCATCCGCGATGAGGCTCCATTGTGTCACGGAATCGCCATCAGGGGGCGCGATCTCGCTGTCGGAGGGCGCGGCGGCCGCGAAGGCCAGGGAAAGGAGGCCCGCCAGAGCCCGCCCGATCACCGCGCTTGGCCATCTTGTGAGCATCCGCACTTGCAATTCCTCAGATCGAGGGTTGTGCCGGCCTGCGCTCCCGGCCTCCTCCGCAAGATTTTCCTTTGAGAGCAGCAGGCGATAGGTGGTGGAAAATTATTATGTTCGCGGGTGCCATGTCACTCGAAGAATGCCACGCGAGAGCGGGATGCCTTCGCTCCCGCTCACGGATCCCGCCCTCGCCATTTGTTTTCCCGCGGGATTCGGACCCTCGGTCACTCCACCTCCGGTCACCGCGACCTAGCTCATCCAGTTGCCGCCATCGACATTGAGTGTCTGGGCGACGACATATTCGGCGTCATCGGAGGCAAGAAAGACGGCGGCGCCCGCGAGATCGCCGGGCTGACCCATGCGCCCATAGGGCACGGCCTCCCCGACAAGGCGCTTCTTCTCGCCGATCGGTCTTCCTTCGTAGCGGGCGAAGAGCGCGTCCACCTCAGCCCACATGGGCGTATCGACAACGCCGGGCGCGATGGCGTTGACGCGCACGCCCCGGCGGATGAGGCCGAGCCCGGCCGATTGGGTGAGGCTGATGACGGCGGCCTTGCTCGCGCAATAGACGCCGACCAGCGCCTCACCGCGGCGACCGGCCTGGGAGGCGAGGTTGATGATGGCGCCGCTTCGGTGATGCGCGATCATCTGCCGTGCGGCGGCCTGCAATGTGAAAAGAAGGCCCTTCACATTGACGGCGAAGACACGTTCGAAGCTCTCCTCGGTGATTTCGAGGATCGGCGCCATGTCGAAGATGGCGGCGTTGTTGACCAGAATATCGAGCCCGCCGCGGCTTTCGGTGAACGCGGCGAAGGAGGCGATCGAGGCGAGGTCTGCGACATCGAGCCGGCAGGCATGGGCGTCGCGGCCGATGGCGGCGGCGGTTCGCGCGGCCGCCTCTTCTGAGATGTCGGCGATGCAGACACGAGCGCCCTCGTCCGCATAGCGCTCGGCGATGGCGCGCCCGATGCCGCTCGCGCCGCCGGTGATGGCCGCGTAGCGGCCTGCGAGCCTGCCGCTCATCCGCGTCCTACCAGCAGCAATAGCCGCCGTCGGCGAGGACGATCGAGCCGGTCATCAGGCTTGCCGCGTCGGAAGCAAGGAAGAGCACGACCGAGGCGATCTCATCCGGACGCCCGACGCGACGCATCGGCGTCATTTCAATCCAGATACGATAAAGCTCGGGATCCTCCATGCCGAAGCGGGTGAGCGGCGTGTCGATATAGGTGGGTGCCACGGCGTTGACGCGTACGCCGCGATCCGCCCATTCCGCTGCGAGCGAGCGTGTCAGATGATGCACGGCCGCTTTCGAGGCATTGTAGAAGCTCTGCTTCTGCGGCTTGTTGACGATGTAGCCGGACATCGAGCCGATATTGACGATCGCGCCGCGGCGGCGGCCGAGCATGGCGGCGCCGAAGGCGCGCGCGCACCAGAAGGTGCCGTTGAGATTGACGTCGAGCACGTTGAGCCAGTGTTCGTCGGCGACCTCTTCGGCGGCGGTTCCGGAACGAGCGATGCCGGCATTGTTGACGAGGATATCGATTGCGCCGAAGCGCGCATTGAGTGCCTCGGCCGCAGCGCGGACGGCATCTGGATCGGTCACGTCGAGGCGTACGGATTCGACGGAATGGCCGGCCTTGGCGAGCGCCGCCTTGCCCTCGCCGGCCACGGCCTCCTCGATATCCGCGATGACCACGCGCGCGCCAGCCTCGGCGAGCGCCTGCGCGCAGGCGAGACCGATCCCGCGCCCGCCGCCGGTAACCACCGCGGCGCGGTTGGAGAGATCGAATTTTTCACGATACATGCGGAATCCTTTCCAGAGCGGCGTCTTTCAGGCAGGCGAAAGGTGGAAGATCGCATTTCCCTGCGCATCGAACAGGCTGCCGCGGCCGGGGTGGAGCGCAAGCGAAACATTCTCGCCCGGGCTGACGCGGGAGAGATCGTCGGCGCGGACGGTGATCGTCTCGCCGTTCGTCACCTTCACATAGGCCAGTGTCTCGACCCCGAGATGCTCGACGACGTCGACCTGGCCGGCAAGCGGGCCGTCATTGGCGAGGAACAGATGCTCCGGGCGGAGGCCGAGGGTGACGGACGCGCCGGGCGCGAGCGCGCCCCCGTGCGTACCGGAAGGCATGGGAAACGCCAGAGTGTGGCTCGGGGAAAGCTCCAGCGTGACGTCGCCGCTCCCGACGGCAAGGGCACGGGAGGGAAAGAAATTCATCTTCGGCGAGCCGATGAAGCCGGCGACGAAAAGATTGGCGGGCTTGTGATAGAGCTCGAGCGGCGTGCCGACCTGCTCGATGCGGCCCTGATTGAGCACGACGATCCGGTCGGCCATCGTCATCGCTTCGATCTGATCGTGCGTGACATAGATCATCGTCGCCGTGAGGTCCTGGTGCAACTTGACGAGCTCGATACGCATCTGCACGCGCAAGGCGGCATCGAGGTTGGAAAGCGGCTCGTCGAACAGGAAGCCCTTCGGGTTGCGCACGATCGCCCGGCCGATGGCGACGCGCTGGCGCTGACCGCCCGAGAGCATGCGCGGACGGCGGTCGAGCAGCGGTTCGAGTTGCAGGATGCGGGCGGCGGAGCGCACTTTTTCCTCGACCTCGGCCTTCGGCACGCCCGCCATCTTGAGCGCGAAGCCCATGTTCTTCGCGACCGTCATGTGCGGATAGAGGGCGTAGGACTGAAACACCATGGCGAGGCCGCGCTTGTCGGGCGGGATCGCGTTGGCGCGCTCCCCATCGATGTAGAGATCGCCCGAGCTGATGTCCTCGAGGCCGGCGATCATGCGCAGCAGCGTCGTTTTGCCGCAGCCGGAGGGGCCGACGAAGACGACGAACTCGCGGTCCTCGATGGTGAGATCGACGGATTTCACCGCCTCGAAATTGCTGAAGGTCTTTCCGATCTTGCGGAGTTCGAGCTTGGCCATTTCGTTACTTCACGGCGCCGACGGTCAGGCCGCGCACCATGCGGCGCTGCGCGAGGCTGCCGAAGATGAGGATGGGAGCGACTGCGAGCACGGAAGCGGCGGAGAGCTTGGCCCAGAAGAGGCCCTCGGGCGCCGAGTAGCGGGCAATAAAGGTCGCGAGGGTGCCCGCGTGAGCGGCGGTGAGATTGATGCTCCAGAAAGCCTCGTTCCAGGAAAGGATGATTGCGAGCAACGCGGCCGAGGCGATGCCCGGGGCCGCCAGCGGCAGCAGGAGGTGGATCATCTGCCCGCGTGGGCCCACTCCGTCCATATGCGCAGCCTCCAGGATATCGCGGGGTATGTCGCGGAAGAAAGAGAAGAGCATCCAGACCACGATCGGCAGGTTGATCAGCGCATCGACGATCACGAGGCTGGTGCGCGTGTCGAGCAGGTCGGTGTCGCGAAAGATGAGATAGATGGGCACGAGCACGCCGACCGGCGGCAGCATCTTGGTCGATAGCATCCAGACGAGGAGGTCCTGGGTCCGCTTGCCGGGCTGAAAAGCCATGGCGTAGGCGGCGGGAAAGGCGATGAGCACGGCAAGCGCGGTCGAGCAGACGCTCACGATCACGCTGTTCTCGGCGAAATGGACATAGCCGGACTGGGCGAGCGCGGCGCCGAAGCTCGAGAGCACGGGGCGGAAGAAGAGGAGCGGCGGAATCGCGATCGCCTGCTCCTCGGTCTTGAAGGCGGTGACGGCCATCCAGAGGATGGGGAAGAACATCAGGAACGCGGCGAGCCACGCGGCGATCGTGCCGGCGAGCGATGCCTTTTCCTGCTCCATCGGGCTCAGGCCTCTATGTTGCGCGCGACCGCGCTCATCAGGAACACGGCCACGATGTTGGCGAGCACGATCGCGAGCACACCGGCCGCGGAGGCACCGCCGATGTTGAAGTCGAGCAGAGCGCGGATATAGATGAGATAAGTGAGGGTGGTGGTGGCATCACCCGGGCCGCCCGCCGTGGTGGTGAGGATCTCCGCGAAGATGGAGAGGAGAAAGATCGACTCCATCATGATGGTGATGGCGATCGGCCGGGCGAGGTGCGGCAGCACGATATAGATCACGCGATTGACGGGGCCCGCGCCGTCCATCCGGGCGGCCTCGAGCTGTTCGGTGTCGAGCGATTGCAGGGCCGTGAGCAGGATCAGGGTTGCGAAGGGGGTCCATTCCCAGGCGACGATGATCACCAGGGCGACCATGGGGCTGGTGGTGAACCAGGCGACCGGGTGCAGGCCGACCAGCGTGAAGAGCCAGCCGATGAGACCGCTGATCGGGTTGAACAGGAGGTTTTTCCAGATCAGCGCCGCAACGGGCGGCAGGACGAAGAACGGCGCGATCGCCATCAGCCTCGCGACCGCGCGGCCAGGGAAATTCTGATTGAGCAGAAGCGAGATCAGAACGCCGGCCACGATGGTGATGACGAGCACGCTCAGCACCAGCACGATCGTATTGACGATTGCGGTCCAGAAGGCCGGATCGGAGAGCAGCAGGCTGTAGTTTCTGACGCCGATGAAGCCGCGCCGTTCGGGATAAAGCAGGTTGTACCGCTGGAACGAATAGAGCAGCGTCATCACCAGCGGCACGAAGGCCCAGAGCGCGAGCAGGATGACGGCGGGAGAGAGCAGGAGCCAGGACGAGCGCCGGCGATGGCGGGCGAGCGAGTCGCCTGCCATCGCCGGGGCTTGAAGCGTGGTCGCGCCCATCCGCGGACTATCGAGCCTGTGCCGCGCTACTGGATGTAGCCCGCATCGACCATGGAGCGCCGGGTCGAGGCCTGCGCCTTCGCGAGCGCCTGGGAAACGCTCGTCTGGCCGGCGAGCGCGGCGGCAACGTCCTGGCCGACCGTCGTGCCGATGCCCTGGAACTCCGGAATGCCGACGAACTGCACCCCGGTATAGGGAACGGGATTGAGAGTCGGGTGTTCGGGATCGGCGGTCAGGATCGACTGTTCGACCAGCGGGGCGAAGGGCGCGGCCTTCAGATAGTCGGGATTCTTATAGGTGGATTCACGCGTTCCGGGCGGTGCCGATACCCAGCCATCGGTTTTGCCGACGAGGTCGATATAGGATTTCGAGGTTGCCCAGGCGAGGAACTTCTTGGCGTCCGCCTCCTGGCGCGAGGTCGAGGGAATGGCGAGCGCCCAGGACCATAGCCAGTGCGCGCCATGCGGCGTGACATCGACCGGCGCGGGGGCGACGGCGACATCGGCTGCCACCTTCGATTTCGAGGGATCATAGAGATAGCCGGCGGCAACGGTGGCGTCGATCCACATGCCGCACTTGCCGGTCGAGAAGAGGGCGAGATTTTCGGTGAATCCGTTCGAGGTCGCGTTCGGCGGGCCATCCCGCTTCATCAGATCGACATAGAAGCTGATCGCCTTCTCCCAGGGCGCGCTGGTGAGCAACGGCTCCCATTTCATGTTGAACCAGGCGCCGCCGAAGGTGTTCACGACCGTGGTGAGAAAGGCCATGTTCTCACCCCAGCCGGGCAGGCCGCGGAGGCAGATGCCATAGACGCCCTTCGAGGAATCGTTCAGCTTGTCGGCAAATTTCGCGATATCGTCATAGGTCGGCTGGGCCGGCATCGTGAGACCCGCCGCCTGGAAGAGATCCTTGCGGTAATAGGTCATCGAGCTTTCGGCATAGAAGGGCACGGCATAGAGCGTGCCCTTGTAGGAGAGCCCGGCACGGACCGAGGGGAAGATGTCGTTCATGTCGTAGGTCGCCCCGAGATCGCCGATCGGGTCGAGCCAGCCATTCTTGCCCCATTGCGGCGTCTCGAACGTGCCGATGGTGACGACATCGAAGGTGCCCGACTTGGTCGCGATATCGGTGGTGACACGCTCGCGCAGCGTGTTCTCGTCCAGCACCACCCAGTTGAGTCCGATTCCTGTCTCCTTGGTGAACTCGGGCGAGAGCTTCTGCATGATGAGCATGTCGGGATTGTTCACCGTGGCGATGGTGAGCGTGGCGGCTTCGGCGCTGCCGGCGGCGAGAAAGCCGGGGCCGATGAGGGCGGCGGCGAGGGTGGCGGCCAGCAGCCTGGCGCGCGGGAGCCTGTTCTGCATTGCGATCGATCCTTCCTTGGCGAGATCAACACGGCTTCTGGTCAAATCGCATTGTGGCGTGCCAAAGCCATGAAATTGATCGAGAAAACGAAGAGTAAGCGCCCGGATTCCGTACGCATTCCAGGGCGACGCACTTCGCAACCGGGACAGGAGAGGCTTTGGGGCTTGAAGAGCTTGGAGATGGGTCAGGAACAGGGGGCGGAAGACGCGCGCGCGCAAACGCTTCCCGGCGAAGGGCGTGCGCGCCAAGCGGGCGACGGATTTTTCCTCCATCGAGCGTCTCCTCCTAGGGGCGGCGGGCCGAAGCCCTCGTTCTTGCTTGCCGCTTATGACTCGAAGCTAAATTGCTTTCGTTTGGAAAGTCAATCCGTTTTCGGAGACATCTGCGCGGGCAATCAGGGCCTGCATCTCGGCAAGGCTCGAAATCCCCTCCATTCCACCCTGGCGGCTCACGGCGAGGGCCCCCGCGGCATTGGCGGTGCGCACGCACGCCTCGGGCTCCATGCCCTGGCGGAGGCAGGTGATGAAGGTGGCGCCGAAACAATCCCCGGCACCGGTCGGGTCGATTTCCGCGACCTTGTAGCCCGGCAGGTCGAGCGCGCGCGTGCGATCGTAATAGCTGGCACCGCGGGCGGCGCGCTTCACCACGATCATGGAGATGCCGAGGGAGAAGAGCGCGGCAATCGCCTCCTCCTCGCTGTGCGCCGCCGTCGGGATCAGGAGTTCCGGGCCGCTCGGGAGGAAGATATCGCAATATTGGAGCATCAGCTCGATCCCGGCGCGCATTTCCGCGATATCCATCATCTCCTTGCGGATATTGGGATCGAACGACACGGTGGCGCCGTTCGCCTTGACGATCTCGACCGCCTTTTTCACCTCGTCGATGAGATGGAAGGAGAAGAGCGACGAGCCCATGATGTGAAAATGGCCGCATTCGCCGAGCAGCGCGCGGGCCGGAGCGTCGAGCTCGATCCGGCCGGCCGCGCTGCGCGCGAGGTTGAAGAGGAAATCGCGCTCGCCATCCTCGTGGTAGCGAACGAAGGCGGTGGCGGTGACGTGGTCGTCATCGACACGGACGGCGCTCACATCGACCCCGTCGCGCTTCAGCCGCTCGATGGTGAGCCAGCCGAAATCGTCATCGCCGATGCCGGCGATGATGCCTGCGGGATGGCCGAGGCGGGCGACCTGGGAAACGAAGATGGCGGGCGCGCCGCCGGGAAAAGGCCCTCTCAGGTGGAGCGCCTCACGGAAGCCGCGGCCATGCTCGACCGCCATGATGTCGACGAGGATCTCCCCCATGGTGACGATCTTTCCGGGCTTGACTGGCGGCAGGGTCATGATGCGGGCTCCGGCTCGATGTGGAAGCGGGAGAAATGCGCGGCTGCCCCTTCCTCCTCGCCGGCGAGGTGAAAGCCCCCGGCGGCCAGGACTTCGCGCGCGCTGGCGCTCGGCGGGGTCGGGAAGATCGCATCCGTAAGAAGGGAGAGCGGAATCTCGGAGGGGCGTTTCTCGAGCGAGAGCGAGGTGCGCTCGATCAGCGCGATGCGCCGTGCCGCGCGGCGGGAGGCGGCGGTGCAGAAGCGTTCGGCCGGTTTCGAGCGAAGCAGGAGATTGCCGTCGCTGCTCAGCATCTCGGCCTGCATGACGAAATGGGTGAGTGGGATGAATTCGAGGCCGCGCAGCGCGAGGGAGCCTTCCAGCGAAGAGGCATCGGCGCCGATCTCGCCGCCGAGCACGTGCACGCGGCCATCGAGCAGCAGCCTTGCCAGCGGGACCGCATCGAGCGAGGCGAGAACCACAGTCAGCCCGGGGATTTCGGCGAGCAGCGGAATGATCTGGGAGGGAAGCTCGCCATGCCCGACGAGCAGGGTCTGGTCCGCCTCCACGACGCGGCTGGCCAGCCGCAGCATCGGCAGGGCCAGGGACTTGGCGAGCGGGGCCGTCGGGGCGCGTTCGCGCGCGTGCACGCCCTTGGCCGCGATCGCCTTGCCGAAGCTGCGAACGATCAGGCCTTGCTCTTCGAGATAATTGAGGTCGGCACGGATGGTGACGGCGGAGACGGCGAGCGCCTCGCTCAGCTCATCGACGCGCATCTGGCCATGTCGGCGGATCCACTCCGCGATCTTCAACCGGCGCTGGAGCACGGCACTGCGATTCCCGGTCGGGCTCCCGAGGGGGCTGCCGATGATCACGCGCCGTCGCGCGGGACGATCTGGGGGAAAACGATGGGGAAAACGATCAGATCCGACATGAGAGACGCGACGGTCCCCTCCCCGGAGGCGGCATGGTTGATGGCATGGTTGGCAACGTCAGAGAGGCTGCGTAGCAGGGCGTCTTATATTACGAAAGCCAATCTCTTTCAAGACGAAAGCACGAAGGGTGGAGACGCGACAATGCGATGCGGCAGAAATCGGGCAGAGCGCTTATGTTCCAGGGAATGAGATCAAGGACCGAAAGGACGTTGCCGCCATGCTGTTCGACTTCGACCGGCTCAGCCCGGAGAATTGCTATAAGCTTTTGGTCTCCACCGTGGTGCCGCGGCCGATTGCTTGGGTGGTGACGGGCGATCTCGCCGGAAGGGTGAATGCCGCGCCTTTCTCCTTCTTCAACGCCGTTTCCGGCGATCCGCCGATCGTCGTGATCGGCATTGGCGGGCGCGGGCCGGGCGAAAGCAAGGATACGTCCGTAAATATCCGCAACACATCGGAGTTCGTGGTCAACCTCGTGAGCGCCGCGTGCGCCGAGCGGATGAACGTGACGGCGATCGAGTTTGAGTCCGAGGTGCGCGAGCTCGAAGAGGCAGGGCTTACACAAGTGCCGTCCGTGAAGGTGAAACCGCCCCGCATCGCCGAAAGCCCGGTCGCGCTCGAATGCGTGAAGCACGTGACCGTGGAGCTCGGCACCGACCGTTCGGTGGTGTTCGGCCGGGTGCTCGCCGCGCATGTGCGTGACGATGCGGTGCTGGATGGATCCCGCCAAGTGCTATATCGACGTGCCCAAGCTGGACCTGATCGGGCGCATGCATGGGCGCGGCTGGTACGCGCATACGCGCGAGCGTTTCGACATGCCGCGCATCGAAGTGGCGGAATGGGAGAGCAAGAAGGCGGCCGACTAGAGCGGGATGCGTTCGCTTCGGCTCACGTACCCCGCTCACGTCATTTGTTTTCTCGCGTGATTCAGGCCTGCGGTGAACCCACCTCCGCTCGTCACGCTCCAGATCACTGCGGCGTCTGGCGGAATCGGGGCACTCCGGAATGAAGCGACCCACCAGAGCCCAAGGGGAAGCCCAAAGGGGGCCGTGAAATGGATCGAGAAAACAAAGCGAGAGCGCGATGGCGGGGCGCCTGCTGATCGCCGCCGGACTCGGTCTTGTCCTGCTCGGCCTCGTCTTTCCCTGGCTCGGCCATTTGCCCGGTGATTTTCGTTTCGGAAAGGGACCTGCCCGGGTCTATCTGCCGCTTGGTTCGTGCCTGGCGATTTCGCTGCTGCTCTCGGTGGTGTTGACGGCCGCTGGGTGGCTCTGGCGGAAATAGAGCGTGATGATCCGGGATGGGCTCGCCGCGGATCTGAATCAGGCGAGAAAACAAATGGGCAGAGCGGGATGAGTGAGCGCGCAATCTCGTCCCGCTCTCGTCTCGTGGTCGCTTCATGGCTGAGATCGGGCTCTGCATGGCGTTGCGTAACGCGACGAAGCCAGCCACGCGCGCGACCGCCGCGACGCGAAAGAAGCCCGCCACACTGCGAGCGTGGCGTGGAGGTCGAGGCGGGCGCCGAGCGCGGAGGGAACTCTTGTCGCGCTCGTGCGAGAGGGATCCGGGCGAGGATAAGGCTTTTGCTTGGCTTTTCCTTTTGGGCTTTCCCTTTGGGCCTTCCCTCCAGGAAGCCTCTTTTTTCTCACGTCTTGCCGGCCAACCCGCGAAGGAATCGGTTGCGGGCAGTGCCGGCGCTCAGAATGAAACCATGATCGCCGCCGCCGAGGACGAAGCGCGCGCCGAGCCCGATATAGTGCGCCGCCCATTGCTCGTCATAGACCCCGCCCATGCCGAGGAATTTCTTCTCGGCGCGGCAGGCTGCAGCGACTTCGGTGTAGGCCGCCTGAACCTTTTCGTGCCCAAGCTGGCCGGAGACGCCCATCTCGGCGCTGAGATCGGAGGTGCCGATCAGCAGCGCATCGATCCCTTCGACAGCGGCGATCTCGCGCGCATTGGCGACCGCCTCGGGCGTCTCGATCATGGCGCAGACAAGGATCTCGCCGTTGATCGCGGCCTGCGCCTCGGCCGGCGATGGCGGCTGGAATCCGTAGATCGCGGGCGGCCCGCCCCAGCTGCGATGGCCAACGGGGGGAAAGCGGAAGGCACTGGCGATGCGGCGCGCTTCCGCTCGCGTATTGACGTGCGGGACGACGATTCCCATCGCGCCATTGTCGAGCGCGCGCGTGCCTTCATCGATCGCCCCGGCGCAGACGCGCACGATCGGGGTGATGCCGGTCGGAAGTGCCGCGAGGCAGATCTGCGTGGCCTCCTGGACGGAGAAGGCGCCGTGCTCGGTATCGATGAAGAGCCAATCGAAGCCGATGGCCGCGGCGAGCTGAGGCACCGCGGCAGTGCGCAAATGATGCACGCCAAAGCCGAGCGCGAGCTCGCCCGCCTTGAGCTTGCGCAAGGTGTGATTGGTGATGAGCGCCATGGACAGCTTTCCTTTGAGCACCGACGAGGCCAGCACGGCGTTGCGGTGCGGTCAATGGACCCGCCACAACGCCGGGGTTAGACTTCAAACGCGAGAAGGGGGGAGAGCGATGCTGACCGAGGCCGAGATCGAAACCTATCGCGAGATCGGCGCGATCGTCGTGCGGGATGTGCTGAGCACGGAGGAAGTCGAGGAACTCTGCCGCGTCACGGACGGATTCGTTGCCGGCGCGCGCGGACTGGCCGGTCATACCGATATCTATGATCTCGAGGACAGCCACACGCCGGAAGCGCCGCGCGTGCGGCGCATCAAGGCGCCGCACCTCCATCATCCGGCGTACGCGCGGCTCTTGCGCCATCCGCGGATCATCGCCGTGCTCCAGGATCTCTGGGGACCGGACATCCGCTTCGACACGGCGAAGCTCAACATGAAATCGGCGGGCTTCGGCGCTGCCGTGGAGTGGCACCAGGACTGGGCCTTTTATCCCCATACCAACGACGATCTCGCGGCTGTGGGTGTGATGATGGACGATATGGAGCTGGCCAACGGCCCGCTGCTCATCGTGCCGGGAAGCCATCGCGGTCCCGTGTTCGATCATCACGCGGACGGCATGTTCTGCGGCGCGATGGACCCCGCACGCGGCGAGGTCGATTTCTCGAGCGCGATTCCGCTTACCGGCAAGGCGGGCGCGATCACGGTGCATCACGTGCGCGCGGTGCATGGGTCGGCGCCCAATACCTCCGTCCGGGACCGGCGGCTGCTTCTCTTTCAGTTCTGTGCTGCGGATGCCTGGCCGCTGCTCGGCTTTTCCCCCGGGATCGCAGCCTTCGACGCGTTGATGGTGGCCGGTCGGCCGACCCTCGAACCGCGGCTCGCCGCCGTGCCGGTGCGCTTGCCGTTGCCGCCGGCCACACATCAGGGCTCGATCTACGAAAACCAGAAAGGGCTGGGGCGGCGATATTTCGCGCCGGCCGAGGTGAAGATCTGAGCCTTCCCAGGCGGCGTTCCCTCTTCTGCGCGCTGCGCCGGCAGGCTAATGCTCCCGGCTGATCGCACGAGCAGGAGAGCCGAGGATGCGCATTGCCGTGGTGGCGACAGGCGAGATGGGCGGCGGCATCGCCGCGCGGTTCAAGGCGCGCGGGGCGGAGGTTTTTACCAACCTTGCCGGACGGAGCGAGGCAAGCCGTGCCCGGGCGATCGGTGCCGGGATTGCGGTGATCGATGATGACGCGGCGCTGATCGCGCGTGCCGAGATTTTTCTTTCCGTCGTTCCGCCTGCGCGCGCGCGGTCTCTCGCCGAACGTTTTGCTCCCGCGCTCGCGCGCGTGGGCGGAAGAATCCTTTATGCGGACTGCAATGCCATAGCGCCCGAGACGGCGCGGGCGATTGCGAAAACCGTCACGGCCACGGGCGCGGCCTTCGCCGATGGCGGGGTCATCGGCGGCCCGCCGAAAGGCGATGATGCGGGCCCACGGCTCTACGTGTCGGGCGAGGGCGCGGCACGGCTCGCCGTACTCACGCAGTTCGGGCTCGATGTGCGGCCGATGGAGGGCGGCATCGGCGCCGCTTCGGCGCTCAAGCTATCTTATGCCGCGCTCACCAAGGGCCTCACCGCGCTCGGCGTCGCCGCTGGACAAGGGGCAGCCTCGGCGGGTGTCGCCGCTTCGCTCAGGGCCGAGCTTGCGGCGAGCCAGCCTCAGCTTCTTGCCTGGCTCGCCCGCAGCGTGCCGCGCATGTATCCGAAATCGTACCGTTTCGTGGGAGAGATGGAGGAGATTGCCCGCTTCCTCGGCGATGCCGGCGCGGCGCAGATGTTCCTCGGCGCGGCGGGCGCTTATGAGGAGGTGGCGGCGGCGTGGGATGAGGCAGGCGCGGAATCGCCCTTGCTCCGTGGCCTCGGCGCGATGTTCGGCACCGAGGGCGCCAGGGAACGCACGGCGTGAGCGCCTTCCTCTTCAGCGGCGGGCGGTTTCTCGACCCGCGGCGCGACACGCTGGTCGAGGGGATCGAGGTTCTCGTTGAGGATGGCATCGTCAGGGAAGTGTCCGACCGCCCGATCACGGCAAGCGGGGCCAAGCGCGTCGCGCTCGACGGGCGGACGCTGATGCCCGGGCTGATCGATGCGCATATCCATATCGCGCTCACGGAAGTCAATTTCGCGCTGCTTTCCGATGTGCCACTGACATTGCTCGCGGCGAAAAGCTCGGTCGCGATGCGATCGATGCTGATGCGCGGCTTCACCACGCTGCGCGATGCCGGCGGGGCCGATTTCGGGATGAAGATGGCGCGGGATTGCGGCTTGTTCGAAGGCCCGCGCCTCTTCGTCTCCGGCCAGGCGATCAGCCAGACCGGCGGACACGGCGATTTCCGTATGCGCACGGAAACGCGTTTCGGCTGTCCGTGCTGCAGCGGCCGCAGCTGGGCGGCGCGCGTCGCCGATGGCGTTCCGGAAATGGTGCAGGCGGTGCGCGACGAGCTGCGCAAGGGGGCCGACCAGATCAAGATCATGGTTTCGGGCGGCGTCGCCTCTCAGGGCGACCCGCTGGAGAGCGTGCAGTACCGCCTGGACGAGATCGAGGCAGCGGTGGAGGAGGCGACGCGCTGGGGCAGCTATGTCTGCGCGCACGCCTATACGGCCGAGGCGATCGCGCGCGCCGTGCGCGGGGGTGTGCGCACGATCGAGCACGGCAACCTGATCGATGCGCCGACCGCACGGCTGATGGCCGAGCGCGGCGCTTATCTGGTGCCGACGCTGGTCGCCTATGACTCGCTAAAGAAGCGCGGAGCGCAATACGGCATGACGCGCTACAGCCTGGGGAAGCACGGGATCGTGCTGGAGGCGGGGCTGCGCTCGCTCGAGATCTGTCGCGAGGCGGGGGTGAAGATCGGCTTCGGCAGCGATCTTCTGGGCCAGCTCCAGAACGATCAATGCAACGAGTTCATCCTTCGCAGCGATGTGATGAGCCCGGCCGAGATCATCCGCTCGGCGACGATCGTCAATGCGGAGATCGTGCGGCGGGAAGGAAAGCTCGGCGAGATCATTCCCGGCGCGGAAGCGGATCTCCTGGTGGTGGAAGGCGATCCTTTCCACGACCTTTCGGTTTTCCTCGGCGACGGCGCCCATATCCCCGCCATCATGCTGGAGGGACGTTTCGTCAAAAACCATCTGAACTGAATTGCGCCTCGCTCATTTGGAAAATCGCAAGGGGGCTCATCCCGCGAGCGGGCTTACGCCGAACAGCCAGCGATGGAGGAAGACGAGAAATACGATCCAGACGGCGAAGGCGGCGATGGGCGCGATCCAGCCGATTTCCAAGGCGGCGAAGCGGTTGCGCCCGGCGATGATGGCGCCGAAAGGAAGGATCGAGGTGGTGCGGGAAAGCTCGGTCCAGAGGGAGGGATTGCTCTGGGCGAGCTTGGCGTCGATCGAGGGCATGCCCCAGATCGCGGTGATGAGGAAGGCGCCGAAGAAGAGGAAGCCGTCTTCCGTGCCGAGCGCGATCATATGGACCCCCGCCCAGAGGGCGAAGGACCAGAGCATCGGATGGCGGGTGACGCGCTGCATGCCTTCCGCCGGATTGGGTGGTGCCTTCTCCCCGCCGACTGACGTCAGGTTGCGCGTGGTGACGGCGCCGGCGAAGAGGATAAAAGCGGCGAGCATGACGAGCAGGAGAAAATCATGCAGCCCGCGCGGGATGAACCAGACCGGGATCACGGGCGCGCGGGCATAAGCGACGATCAGGAACGTGATTGTCCCGAGCGAGATGAGCGAAAAGGTGGCGCGGAAGCGCGCCTCCCCGAATCGCCGCACCAGAGCGCTCCGCAGATCCGTGCCGGCAAGGCCCGAATGGACCGCGATCCAGACGAGCGCGGCGAGCATGAGCAGCTTCATGATGGGATGTTCCTGTATGGGATGTCCCTGGGCGCGAGATCCCCGGCCGTCCCGGCGGAGCCGAAGGCGGCGCCGAAGACGCGGAATCGCGCGCGATCAGGGTCGTGGAGCGTCACTCTTTGCGCCGCCGCGGCGAGCGCGAGGCCAAGATCAAAAACCTTGCTCATTGGCGAGGCTCGATGATGTCATGGTGGCGTCCTTCTCCTGGTCGGCCCTTCTTTCGGTCGGTGGTAGCTTCCGAGATCCGCGCGCCGGCCAAACCTGAATCCTGCCATCCCCGATCATGCCATAAGGATTGGGCATGCGGTGGCGCCGGATCCTCGGCTGGCTGCTGGCCGCGGCAGTGGCACTGACAGTGGCACTGGCAGCGCTGGCCGCGGTCGCGCTCTCGCGCCATCTGAACCTGCCCTCGTTGGCCGAACTGAAGATGCACGCACGGGCGCTTGCGGCGTTGAGCGCCGCACATCCCTTTCGCCTGCGCGGCCTCTTCGTCATCATCTGCGCTTGCTTTTCCGCTTTGCCTTTGCCCGGCGCAGAGCTGCTCGTGGTCGCGGCCGGCGCCATGTTCGGGCTTGTCGAAGGCACGCTGCTGGCCGTCCTCGCGGTAACGCTCGGCTCCTGCGGCGCCTTCCTGATCGGCCGGTTCCTGCTGCATGGTGGCGTGAGGCGGCATCTGCAATCGCGGCTCACCCTCCTGGCGCTGGGCATCGAGCGTGAAGGGGCCTTCTACCTCTTCGCGCTGCGCATGATTCCCGCCATTCCGTTCTTCGTCGTCAATGTGGCGATGGGCGCGACCTCGCTCGGGCTCGCGACCTTCGCCTGGGTCAGCGCCATCGGGATGCTGCCGGCCGTCGCCGCCTATGTGAATGCCGGGCGCGCGGTCGGTCGATTGCAGAGCCTCTCGGGGATTCTTTCGCCCGGCATCCTCGCTTCCCTCGCGGTGCTCGGGTTGCTGCCGCTGGTGACGCGCCGCCTGATCCTGGCGCTCCACCGCCGCTTCCGCCCGGGATAAAGCAGCTTGATGAAGCGGCTTACGGGTGTGCGAGCGCGCATTGATGGTCCTGCAAGGCCTCGCCGCTGCCGAAATTGCCGCGGATTGGATCGGCGCGGTCGGCAAGCAGGATGAAGCCCGGCACGCCCGCAAAGGAGGCACCGGCGAGGACGAGCGTATAATCGCTCATATGGGCGCGCGCCTCGGGCGAGGAATCGGCAAGAAGGACAAAAGGATTGACGCCCGCGAGATCGGAGGAAATCAGGCGGCGGGCGATATAGCGCTCGCCTGCCAATGGGACGGGGAAGGGCCGCCAGGAGTCGGAGAGGTCGGCGAGGCGCGAGCCGAGCGCGTCGTGGACATCGACGCGCAGGCAATCGACGTGGATGTGGAGCTGGTTCTGGGAGCGGCCATGAATGGAATTGACCGCGAGCGAGAGATCCTCGCGTGAGAGCGGCGCCGGCGCGCGCGCGCGAACGAAGCGGCGCGCCGCCCAGGCATCCTGCATGTAATTGGGCCCGCCCGGGGCGAGGAGGGCCGGGCTTTCGATGCCGGTGATGCGGGCGGTGGGCAGGACGAGGAATTGCGTGGCGCCGACGATATCCTTCAGCACGACATAGCCACGCTCGAGATCGACGAGCGTGCAGGGCGCGGGCTTGTCATGCGCCTCTTCGTTCGGCACGCAACGGTCATGCACGATGTGCCAGAGCGCGGAAGGATCGGTGGCGCAGGCGGCAAAGGGAACGAAGAGAAGAACGAGGACGGCCGCGAGCTTCCGGGCGATCGGTTTCACGCGCTCGCCCGGCGGTCGAGATAGGCGAGCAGGGAAGTTCGGAAGGGCAGGAGGCTCTTATAGCGCATGGTCTCCTCGGGCAGGGCACGCAGGGCCGACGCGAGTCGCGCGGCAATGGCGGGCTGGGCGGCAATGCTTCCGATCGCGCGCTGATGGATCTTGATCGTGAAGAGAATCGTGGTGACACCGGGCAGGCGCGAAAGCGTCTGCCGCTCGACGCGAAGCCAGAGCTTTTCCCCCGCGTTTTCCTCCGCGATGGCGGGCTCGCGCGCGGCTCGGCCATGCCCGCCCGGCTGAAACAGCGCCGGATCGTCGAGGATCGACCAGTTGAACCGCTCGACCAGCTTGCCCGGCTTGAGGAGGGTCATGAAGCGATCGACCGGGGCAGCGAGGCGCTCGGCGAAGAAAGGGACCGGCGCGTGGATCTCTGTGAGCGGATGGCCAAGCTTTTCCGCAAGGCGCCAGCGCGTCGGGAAACAAAGCACTGCGGCCGTCAGACACGGGCCGGCCGGCTCGGGCTCGATGAGGCAGAGATCCTCCTGCACCAGGCGGCCGGCAAGCTCGAGCGGATCGCAGGGCGCCGCCGCGAGATCCCATTCCTCCCCGGCAAGGCGGTTGATGAGGCGCGAGCCGGCACGGGCGAACCATTGCGGGTGGTGGGCGGGAAGATGGGCGGCGGCGAGGGCCAGCATCGCATGACGAGCAGGAGCGGACCCGGGCAGCGCCGCGAAGACTTCTCCACGCCGCTCCATCAGCAGGCGGCGGCGGAGCGCCATCTGCTCTCGGTAGTTGCTGTCGATCTCGAAGAGGGCGGAAACAGGGGCAGCGACCAGGCCCATGGCCATCCGCCACGGTCCCGCCTCGAAAGGCAGGTAGGAGCGGGGCGGCGGGGGCTCGGCCATGCCGGTCAAGGGCGCATCCATGGCGGGCAAGGTAACCGCGGCGCGATCGAGGGCAAGCAATCCTTGGCTGCAGCAGACATCGTGGCGGGTGTCGGCAATCCGCTTGCGGCGGGCGCCCCGAACGATTATCGGGCCAGGCCATGAACTCGATCTTCCGCGGCGATCTCGGCGCGCCGGCCGGGCGGCGGCTTGCCTGGCTCGACAGCCTGCTCGTCGATCACGGGATTTTCCGTCTGGCCTGGACCAATTTCGCCCCGGTCGCGCCGGGGCGGCTCTATCGCTCGAACCACCCGACGCCGGGGCGGCTCGCCCGCCTCGCGCAGCGGTGCGGCGTTCGGACGGTGATCAATCTCAGGGGCGAGGCGCGCAACGGCTCTGACGCGCTTTCACGCGAGGCCGCCGGCAAGCTTGGTCTTGCCTTCATCGACCTCCCGCTCGAAAGCCGAGGCGTCCCGCAGCGCGCACGGATCCTGCGCCTGATGGAGATTTATGGGGCGATGGCGGAGCCGGCGCTCATCCATTGCAAATCCGGGGCTGACCGGACAGGCCTCGCCGCGGGGATTTTCCTCCTGGCCGATGGCCGGCCGGTCGAGGAGGCGCTGGCGCAGCTCTCCCTCCGCTTCGGGCATGTCCGGCAGGCGCGGGCGGGGGTTCTGGATGCATTCTTCCTGCTCTATCGGGCAGAAGGACGACGACCATTCGCCGAGTGGGTGAGAAACGACTATGACGAGGAGGCGTTGAGGCGGAATTTTCGGGCAAACCGGCTCGCCTCCTTCGTCACCGAGCGGGTGCTGGCGCGCGAGTGAGCGGGAGAGGCGACATGCGCGAAGAGGGCGTTCTCGCGATTCTGGACATCGCGGACTGGGGTGGCGCGATCGAGCCGGCGGAGGGTGCGCGTGCCACGCAAGCGCTCGAGGAGGGACGGGTTCTGTTCTTCCCGACTTTGAGCTACTCTTTGCAAGAGACGGAAAAGAAATTTCTTTCCCCGGCAACGCTGGCGCCGGGACGAAAGAATGTCAGTTTCGACCCGGAAAGCGGCGCGTGCCAGGGCAGCGCCTACACGGGCGCGGAGGCGGATCAGCTCGGGGCGATGCTCGAGCGGTTCGCCAGGCAGGCGGAGGCGCTTCTCAGGGCCATCGCGCCCGGCTATGCGGGCGCGCTGAAACGAGCGCGGACGAGCTTCCGGCCTGCGGATATCGAGGACCGGGCAAGCTCGGTCCGGAAGGACGATCGGCTCCTGCACGTCGATGCCTTCCCGACCCGCCCCACACGGGGCGAACGAATTCTGCGCGTGTTCAGCAACATCGCCCCGGACGGGGCGGAGCGACGCTGGGAGGTGGGGGAGCCGTTTCCCGATTTCGCGGCAAAATTCCTGCCCAGGGTGAAGCCGGTATGGGCGGGCTCGGCGTGGCTGATGGAGCGGCTCGGCCTCACCCGTGGCCGGCGCAGCGCCTATGACGACATCATGCTCGCCCTGCACGACACGATGAAGCAGGATGTGCGCTACCAGGCGGAAGCGCCGCATTCGGCCCTTTCCTTTCCCCCCGGCACGAGCTGGATCGTCTATACCGACCAGGTGCTGCACGCCGCCCTCGCAGGCCGCTTTGCCCTTGAGCAGACATTCCATCTGCCGGTGGCGGCGATGGCGGAGCCGGCGCGCGCGCCGATCCGCGTGCTGGAGCGGCTCAAGGGCCGGGCGCTTGCCTGAGGCAGAGATTTGTCCCTTCCGGCTTCCCTTGCCTCATCCGGGCATGCGCCTATGTCGGGCTTTGACGGCGTCCCGCATCGGGTCGTCCCATAAGGGAATGGGCCGTATGGGAATGGGAAGAAAAACGATGGCACGCCACGCAAGGACTCTGCCGATTGTGGTCCTCCTCGCTGGCGGGGCAATGGTCATGCCGGCATTCGAATAGCAATCCCGATCGAAGATCCTCCGGCGAGGAAGGACCGGGCCGGAGCAGCAGGGGGGAAATGCGCGATGGCGATGATGGCGAGGCGCGCGGCGATGTTCGCGGCGGGAGGCGTGATCGCGAGCGCGGCCTGCTCCGCCCGGGCGGACACGGTGACGATCACCACCAACGGATCGTCATCGACGGTCATCATCAACGGCCAAGTGGTCTCCGGCGGCGGCAACACCACGGTGGCGAAAGGGCCGATCCGGACGGAGGACCGCGCCGTGCCGGCCTATTGGGGCATTCAGCTCGACGCGCCGGCGGATGTCTCATTCTCGCCGTCGGACAGGACGCGCGTGATGGTCACGGCCCCGGCGGACATCCTGAAGCTGATCAAGACCGAGGTCGAAGGCGGGACGCTGGTGATCGCGCTCAATGGGTCCGTCATGCTTTCCTCGCCGATCGAGATTGCGGCGAGCGGGCCCAACCTCACCGCGATCGACCTCACGGGCGCGGGAACGGTGAAGGCGGCGGGCCTTTCCGGGCCGGGTCTCGATATTTCGCTCTCCGGCTCGGGGGGGGTGACGGCGGACGGACAGGTCGGGCAGGTTGAGATTCGTGTCAGTGGCTCCGGGGATGTGGACGTGGCGGCGATTCCGGCGTCTTCGGTCAGCGGCGTGATCACCGGCTCGGGCACGATTCGTGCCTTCGCGCGCGAGCGCATCAGGGCGACGATCACGGGATCAGGGACATTCATCGTCTCCGGCAATCCGCCGCAGCGGGAGACCAACGTCATCGGCTCGGGGGATATCCTGTTCCGATAGGGCCCGGCCCGCCACTTCCCACAGGGACGGGGCAATGTGCCGGAAGAATGCGCCGGGCATCCTGCCGGGATATTGTGCCAGGATATCGTGCCAGGGTATCGTGATTGACAGATCGGACCATTCTTCTTGAGCCGGCCGGGCCGGCAGGGCTAGGATGGGGTTGGGTGGAAGAAGGTTTGCAGCCATGCCCTTCGCTCGGAACGGAACGAATGCTGAGGCTGGGCAGGCCCGCCCGAGAAGGGGCGCGCGGCTTGCGCGCATGGCGTTCGGCATTGGTCTTGGCGTAGGTGTCCTGAGCCTTCTGCCGGTCGGGGCCTGGGCGGGAAGCCCCAATCTCAAGAACTCGGGTGCGATGTTGATCGAGGTCGGCGACGCCCCGAGCGTCATGCTCGCCCGGGCGATGCCGATCAATGATACAGATCTCGCGAAACAGGTCGCCAAAGGTCTTTCCGAGCCGACGCCGTCCCTGATGGACAACGTGTCGCAGCCGCGTGTGGTTCTGTGGGACGAGGTTGACCGTCCCTCAAATCTGGCCGGGCTCGGAGGAACCTCCCTCACGATCCTGGGTGGGCACTGAACCGGGCGTCGTCTTGGATGTGCTCTCCGCCGGGGGCAGGTCAGGGTGAGGGAGCCTCATCGAGCAGCTCGCGAAGCTCGCCGAGCCACGGCTCGTAGCGTCGCCAACGCCCGAGGGAATTCGTGTAAACCGGCTGGCGGACCTGCCAGACGCTCGCGGTTTTCACGAGACGGCTGTTGCGTTCCGGGCTGAGGCAGCAATCGTCCCACTTGAGGCCGAGGAAGGCGATGAGCCGGCGGGTTTCTGCTTCGCGGTCGGTGACCAGCGCCTCGTAGTCGATCTCGAGAAACCGGTCTGACGGCAGAACAGCCCGCCAATGGGCCATCAGGCGTTGGTACTGTCGATAGTAGAAAACGAGGCTGGCACGGTCCCGCGAGTAGAATGAGCCGGAAAAGCGCTTGGTGTAGATCGAAAGGCAGGTATCGAGCGGATGGCGGCGGGCGTGGATGATGCGTGCCGAGGGAAAGGACGTGCGGATCAGGCCGAGCCAAAGGAAGTTGTTGGGCATCTTGTCTGTGACGTAAGGAGCATCAGGCGAGACCGTGCGGAGGGCAGCTCGATAGTCGCTCGCGAGCGCCGCGGGATCCGGCGGCGCGATCCGCTCTGCCAGAGCGGCCTCCCATACAAGCGCGCGCCGTTCCCAGAATCCGAGCTCTCCGCCGGCGGCGACGTCAGGGTGGCTTGAAATGATCTGCTCCAGCAGGGTGGTGCCTGAGCGGGGCATGCCGACGATGAGAATAGGGGTCGGCAAAAGGGGCGTCGCGTTTTCCTCTCCGGAAGTGACGGGGTCAGCGTCTTCCCCGCGACCGAACTGAGCGATGATCCGATCGATGCGAGCGGAAAAGGCCGACCGGTCGAAACGCAGGTCGTGGGCTGCAAAAGCATTGGCGGCATCGAAGTGGCGCATCGCCGCGGCGCGGTCCTCAAGATCGTCATAGGCCTTGCCGAGTGCGAAATGAAGCAGCTCTTTGAAATGTTCGGAGAGGCCTCCGGCCTCGGCGAGCTTCGTCATCCGAATGATCAGCGGGCCGTCCGCCGCCGCGAATTTCCTGGCCAGGGTCAAATTGTAAAACGCGAGCACGTCCGTCGGGTATTGGGCGAGATCACGCATGAACCATTCGGCGGCTTCGCCAAGCCGTCCGAGATTGGTGAGGAAAATGCCGAAGGAACGTAGGGCGTATGCGTTGGAGGGATCGCGGGCGATGGCGCGGTGGAACCAGCTTTCTGCCTCGGCAAGTTGGCCCCGCAGACGCAGTGCCTCGGCACGGGCAAGGCGGCCGGTAGTCGAGTTCGGCTTTGCGGCCGCGGCACGTTCGAAGCTTTCGATCGCCTCGTCTGGGCAGGCGCATCGGTCCAGAAGGGCACCAAGCCGCTCATGGGCATCGGCCATATTTGGGGCGAGCTCGGCAGCACGGCCATGGGCCTTGAGTGCCCCAATGTCGTCCCTGCTCTCCTCCAGGGCGAGGCCGAGATTGTGATATGCGGATGGGTAATCTTCCTTGAGGGCGATGGCCTCGCGGAAGGCGGCGATCGCATCCGAAATGCGCCTGGAACGCAGGCAGGCAAGCCCGAGATCGTGATGGGAGATCGGATTGTCGGGATCGAGCAGGATTGCCTGCCGGAAAGCGGCGATCGCCTGACGGGGCTTGCCGGCCGCCAGCAGGGTGGAACCGAGCTTGAGATGCTTGGCGGCCGCATGCCTGCGCACGGCAGGGGCGGCATCGAGCTCGGGGGGGCGCACGAGGGCTGGCCCACCGGCAGAGCCTGGTTCGCCGGAAGCCTTCCGAACCGCATCCTGGAAGATGCGGATGCTTGTTGCTTCCTGGCCGAGTGTAGTCAGCGGACCAAGATGTTCGAGAAGCCTGTTCGGAGAAGGTGAGCGATCGGGCGTCGGTTGATCCGCCCGCTCTTGGTTGTCCTTGCCGATCATAGGGCTTCCTCTCTCTTCCACCCTCGCCGCATAGGTGTTTGGGATCCTGGCATGCCGCCCCGCGGTACCTCAGGTGAGCTCGGCATTGCAAGTGGTTGGCTTCACACCTTATGGTTGCCTACCCATTATTTGTTCCGTTGCGGGAGGAAGCCGGAATGCAATTTCCCCTGCAGTGCCTGAGAACTGTGCATGGAATTGTTTGTCTCATGGGCCGTCTCTTTCAGGCCAGCAATTGCGCCACCGGTTTCCCAATCCCCTATTGCGAATGCGGGCCCGAGGATGATGGAAAACGTCATGCCACTCATGCGGCATAACCAACATCTCACCCGGATTGGCACCTTTCTCTGTCATCATATGGATGAGCGCTGATGGCCGCTGACTTCAAGGAGAAGGAGTTGCAGGCGGAAGCCGACCTGCAGCAGGTTGAAATCGCAATGCTCAAGCGGCAGGTGGAGGCGCAGGAAAAAGAGTTGGCGGCCTTACGAAGGACTGCGGCGGCAAGGACGAATGATGCAAAGGGGGGGGAGGCTGACCACGAAACGAGGATGGCCCAATATCGGCGCAAGGCCGAGGATGTCATCTACAGCGCGCGGCGCCGCTATGAACAGATCAAGGCTGCGAATGCCCAAACCGAGGAGCGTCTTGCGGAGCTCCAGACCGAATTGCAGCAGGTTCGGAAGGATTACGATCGGCTCAGGCGCTCCGTCGCGACTGAGGCCAAGTCTCGCAATTCACGATTGCGTGGGACCTTCCGACGGTACGTCCGGAGACGACGGGATGAGCTTCTGATAAGCCAAAGCGGGCTGTTCGATGAGGCGTTCTATCTCCAAGCCCACTCGGATATCGATCGTTTCCGACATGCGCCGCTGCGGCATTACCTCAACCGCGGCTGGCTGGAGGGCCGGCGCCCGCATCCACTCTTCGATGGCGATTGGTATCTGGGGGAATATCCCGATATTGCGCGTGCGGGCGCCAACCCGCTTGTCCATTTCCTGGAATTCGGAATGGCCGAAAACAGGAACCCCAATCCTTTCTTCGACCTCGCATGGTACGTTCGAAGGAACCCGGATGTCATTCTATCGGGGTTGAACCCGGTCATCCATTTCATGACCATCGGTTCGGCAAGGCTTGCCGATCCGTCACCTGCTTTCGACACGCGATGGTATCTGGAGCAGAATCCCGATCTGGCCACATCCTCGATCAATCCGCTTGCACATTATCTCTTGCATGGCCAACAGGAAGGAGGATTGTCGAAGCCGCCAGAGACCAGCTCGGCACGGTCCCGCCCCGTAACGACAGCCAGGATCGAATCTCTCAAGCTCGCTCTCGCGCACAGGGAAATCGCCCTCTTCGCGACGCATGCTCCGGACGGGTGGTTGAGGCCACATGTGAGAGGATATCTCGAGGCGCTTCGGCGTGAGGGCATCGGCATCGTTCTGATTGTGGCGACTGACCGGGAATTTGCCGATGACGCGCCCTGGCTTCACGAGCTCGTGGATGGACTCTTTGTCAGAAGCAATGGGGGGTTCGATTTTGCAGCTTGGGCGCACGTGTTGCGGCTGCATCCGGAATTCTTTGACGCCGAGATCCTCTATTGGCTGAACGACAGTGTATTTGGGCCCGTGAACGGCGCGGCTTTCCACAAGGTGATTGCATGTGTTCGAGAGGCTTGGCAGGACCTTGTCGGGCTGACGGAAAGCTTCGAGCCATGCTGGCATATCCAGAGCTATTTTGTGGCTTTGAAGCGTCGAGCTCTCGAGTCCAGCGCGTTGCGGCAATTCGTCCAGGACATTGTCGCTTTCGCAGAGAAAAGAGATGTGATCGACTGCTACGAGGTAAAGTTGGCATCATATCTCGCAGCGCTGGGAATGACCGCTTCGGCGCTTTTCAAAGCAAGGTGCGAGCACAATCCGCTGGCGTTCCGTTGGCACGAGCTTCTCGACGAAGGATTTCCGTTCATCAAGATCAATACGGTCCGTGATGACATTCCGGGCGTGAACAAAGCAGGTTGGCGCGAGGCGCTCAAGGTGCTCGGGTTCGACATTGCGATTGCGGATCGGGTCCTGGCCGAGGATATGGCCCGGGAATTCCAGGCAGGGCGGGTGTAAGCCGAGGCGGACCAGTCCTCGTGGAGCTACAAAGGAAGGGCTGAAAGCAGAGCCGGAACCCCATCAAACCATCTGCGTGGGTGCAGACAGGGGCTTCGGCTCGGCCCAATGCCTTCAACGCCACGTAAAGCGGAGTGCGCGTTTGGCCCGACGCAGCGGAGCGGTGAGCCGCCAGCTATATGAGGCTCGCATGGATTCGAGCTGCCTTCGAAGCGTGGTGATTTCGTTATAGAACGGCAGCGGATCGACCGACGGTGGCCCCGCCTCTCGCAACATTCTATCGCGCTCCGCTTCAATCTGGTGCAGTTCTGTACGCAATTTTTCCTGCTCTACGAGAACAGCGCCATAGCGCTCCCGGAAATGATAGTGGGCAACTGTTCGAGAGATGGGGCGGTCACCACTGAACCATTTGCGACCTTCTTCGTGTCCATGCATCAAGTAATGTTTTGAGGGATCTTCGTGGGCTTCGCGGATATCGGGGTTCAGCGCAAAGTAGGCTTCCGGGTCGAAATCTTCCGGCAGGGTCAATGGCGCATCGGACACGCAAGCAATCAGAGCGCCCAGTTCGTCCTCTGCCACGGCGACATAGGGAAAACCAGAGATTGCGAGAGCATCTGCCAGCCTCTCGCGGGTAGGGAAGTGGGGCCAGGTCCCCTCCTGCACATCAACCGGCCGTTCAACTTCTGCGCTCCAGAGAGAGTTCCGTTCGTGGTTCAGAAGAACATCGCCCGGGGAAAAATGCAGGAGTGCAAATCGGCGATCTTTCAGTAGCCGCCTGATCTCAAATAACAGATTGAAGAGATTGTGGCGCGGCAGGCGCCTCAGAAACGAACTGCAATAGATCAAATCAAAAGAACGATTTGCAAAGGGAATCATAGTCCCGTCATAGATCTGATGAACGTAGGGCGCACGATCCCCCAATCGTTCTTGTGCTCTGGCGAGCATGTCGGACGCGATATTGAGGCCAACCAGCCGTTTCGGTACCATGTCGAGGGAGGACAGATATCCGTTGATAGCCTCCAGAATCCAGCCCATTCCGCTACCAATCTCGAGGATCTCGGATCCAAAGCGAGGAATGGCTTGAGGAAATTTATCGAACAGTACATTTTGGACGTAGCGGGCGGCACGGGCCTTAAAAATTTCGTCCGAAATATCTTCGTAAACTCGGCCCGCTATTGTCTCGAAGGATTCAGGCACAGTGCGGGTTGGCACGGCCTTTTGATCCGCTTGCACAGATCCCAGATACGTCTTTGCATCGGCCTCGATCGGCGGTTCAACAGGCCGCCTTAGGATCACGATATCCTGATAATGACGGCCCCTGAGGGAGACATGGGAGCCACGCCAGACTCCATAGGAGACACGTTCCACCACTAAGCCAGCGCTACCGGCAAGATCTAAGACAGCTGTCAAAGAATAGAGTGCGAATCCAAGATTCCCATCTCGGTCTCGGAAATCCTGCTGAGCATCAAGCTGGGCTTCTTCGGGATTGTCGGGATGACTGAGAAACCAAGTCAAGAAAAGATGACCACCGGGCTTTGTCACATCTCTAAGATGTCTGAGATAGCGTAACGCCATGGCAGGGTCAAAATGGGTAAATACGGAGAAAGCAACGACCAAATCAAAGCTCTCACGGTATCTGAAAAAAAATTGCTCTTCGTCGATAGGCGCCGTATCAATGGGTGCTGTGGTGTAAGAATCATAATGCGGGTTTTCCGCCAGAACCGAGTGAAATGTCGCATTCGGGAAGGATTGCCGGAATTGTTCCTGACAGAATTTGATCTGGCTAGGGATCATATCAGACCCGACGACTTGTCCACCTTTGGCGAGAAACTCGGCCAGTGGCAAGCTTGTTCGACCGATGCCGCAACCGAAGTCGAAAACGATAGCCTGTCGGCTTAGTGCCAGATTTTCAATTATCGAGTTAAAATTTTCTCTGCCAATGATCTCTGGATCGCCGCCTCCAACCCAATCACACATGCCGCTCTGTCTCATGGCAGCGTAGATTTTCTTTGCATTGGTCGCGGTCGTTTGGTCCAGTAGCCGTGTCTCGGTTTCCGTAGTCGAGCCGTCTGGCGTCGTGATATCGGTGGAAGGAACGGCATTCACAGAAGAATCCCAGTTTACGGCATGAAGTAGTGCCTGCCGTTCGGCATAATAGGAATCGGTGTTGGGCGAAGCGGTTTCTATCCCGCGCAGACTGCGGAGATGAACAAAAAACTCGTGTCCCTGGGTGTCAGAAATCTTGATTGGCTCGAAGTCGATGAGGCCGAGAAAGTGAAGGTCGAGCATGAGAAGTCGGAACGATGACGGAGTGAAAGTCCAACAATGACAATCTTCATATATCTGCCTGTCGGCATCTCTGGTGGTGCGGGACTTCCAGTTTGCGTATGCCTCCTCCATCGTCCGCAGTGCGATCACTTGTCTCGGATCGCTATTCAGAAAAAATGAACCAACATCTCCGGTCTCCATGTGATAGCGAGCATGTAAGGTTTCCAGCTCGAGTAACTGGGTAGCGTTCGGCCGGTCGCGATTTTCGGCATAGGCTTCGAGCATGGCCGCAAGCGTTGAGAGCGGCCGAAAGTAATCGAAACAAGTCCGCTTATCCGGGATTGCCATGGACAGAACGGCGCCAGGGCGTAGCGCATCGGAGCACGCACGAAGGAAGGCGATCGGGTTGGGCAGATGCTCGAAATTATGGCTGGAAATGATGAAATCGATCTGACCAGCTTCGCCACGGGAGGCGACCAGTTCTCCAAGCCGATGGGCCGGTCCCAGAAGATCAACCTCCTCGATATTGGGTATTGAAGACGGCGGAATATTTGAGTCCGCCGCGGCAAGCTCGCGCAGCTTCACCCTGTCAAACACATCGAGAGTCAAGACATTCCAACCGTCCGATTTTGGAACGATCGGAGCAAAATAGGGCCCAATCTCGACCCCACGACCTTCTTTGCGCGCGAATTCACGTATGATGTCACGCCGGTCCATGACGAGATTCCTCCGGACAATTCTGGTCGATGAGGATTTTTGGGCCTAGGCAGGACAAGTCATGGGTCACTTTTTCCTTGTGAGCCATGAAGACGAAATCAACCCGGTAGTGTTTCGCTTTTTACAAATAGAGGTAAAGGGTCCTCTTGTCACAGCATATTTGTCATTGACTGAAGTTGCCCCGGTTTGGTGGACAGCGGACTATTTGGGTTCGAGGAGTCCACGATGGGCAAGACGAGGTCAGCCTACCCGCCTGAGTTTCGTCGCCAGCTGGTGGAACTGGTGCGCGCGGGTCGTTCGCCGGAGGAGCTGGCAGGCGAGTTCGAGCCGACGGCACAGTCGATCAGGAACTGGGCGGCGCAATCTGCACGTGATGCCGGCCGTGGCG
>Ga0335072_10000647_pt1 | contig 64046 bp, 56 predicted proteins | sample Lox_Sample_21_FD_206725 | JGI IMG/M metagenome (GOLD analysis project Ga0335072, IMG submission 206725) | Soil microbial communities from Loxahatchee National Wildlife Refuge, Florida, United States - Lox_Sample_2.1 | ecosystem: Environmental > Terrestrial > Soil > Wetlands | place: USA...
GGGCACAGTACAGCATCCTTCGTCACATTCTGCCGGAGGAGGTGTGCGCGCAGCATTTCCACCAGAAATTACGGCGAAGGATAAATGCCCAGCTAGAGGCATATGACGCTCTTGATGCTGCCGCAAGAAGCGTCAATCCTCCCGACCGAGATGACATTCGGGCTCAAGTTGGCATAATCGCGGCCGAACTGAATCGCATCACAGAGATTATCCAAGATGATCGGGCACATCGTCGGCAGGGTGAGGTAAAGACCGCCACCCACCTTGTCTACATGATGCAAGAAGTCTGCCGTCGCAACTATCGTCCGGGAGGCCGACCTCATGGTCGCCACGGGTTCAGCGGTAATCGCAATTCAAACCTTTTTCAGATCCTCTTCGGCAGTATGCCAAACTGTGAATCAAGATTCGGGCTTGACGCTTTGAAGGTCTTTTCAAAGGATGCCATTATGGGGCAACGTGCAGAATTGAATCTACTCAGAGAGCTCCTTGTCGACAATAGCACTTCGCAGGGCTATATCAAGCAGTTTGACGAAATCACGGGCATTTCTGAGGACGCTCTCGAGTCGTTGATCTAGCTTAAGATCCGCTTTCTCCTTAGCCTTTCCTAGATCGCTCTCGAGCTGTTGTTGCGGCTCAAGATCCGCTTCCTCTTGAGTTTCTATTCCGGCGCTCGCTTGCACGTCGACGATTTTTATCCTGTTCTATTTCAGGTTCAAGCAGCTTTGCTTCTTGCCTGGTTGGTGTACTGTGGTGGGGCCAGTTGGTCACTAGCCCCTTATGGGCATGAGAACTGTCTTTTGAGCCATCTATCAGAGATAGCAAGCACACACACAGATAGTAGCAAGCAGGCTTTTCTACCCAACGTATCTCTAGGTTCTGTCTTCCCATCGTTGCCATGCCTTCCCTATCGTACAACCTGCCTTTTGGCATACCTTGATCCCCTCCACAGTACGTTGAACGTCATGATCGAATGTTGAGAATTTTGCAATCTTGGCTTAGAAATATATCGGGCGATGACAGAACAGCCATTTATGGTGATTTGCAGGTGCAGCTTTGGAGCCTGCTGGAGCGGGCGGGGGTACGCGTGAGGGAGACGAGGCGAAGTACAGTACAAATAGAAAGTAGGAATGTTATCAACCATTCAAAAAGGTAACTGGGGCCGTAAAGTTGCTCGAGGGAGAAAACCCGCAAGTTTAGCGGGCACTTCCGGTTTTGGTATGGCGCCTCGCTTGCGGCCCAGCCACTTTGTTGCTAGATTTTCTTCAACTTTCCACATCTTTCATCAACCCAACAGATTCCGCACCTCCTTACAACACTCTGCTCAATATGTCGACCCAAGGACAAGGTATTACATTCGCGCCTGCCTGTCCTGTACCCTCTATCGTCAATGAAGAGTTCAAGCTCCGCTGCTTTCGAGAGTGGCTTGAGGATGAATCACTTCAATTCCAACGAAAGAACATCGAGTCTCTCATACATTACTACGAGAATGGCGGAAAAATTCCTGCTCCAGGACAACCTATGTGGCTTCTCGATGGGAAAGTCGTTGACAAGAGGCCGGAGAAAGTCCCCAAAGGTTCAGCAATGTGGTCTGAAGAAGTTTGTCTTCCTTTAACCCCAACTTATTATTACCTATACTTATATATACTTAGGCCATGCGCCATCAAGTCAATAGCAAATAGCTATTGTAAGAGCTTACCGTCTGACTATTGTAATAGTCAGAAGCTATGCAAATGGCGCAGTCGACATCCTTTGTGCTAAATAATGTCAGCAATATGCATGAGGTATGGTTCTTACCTCCTTTTACATGTCCTTTCCTCTAACATTAAAAGATCTTCGCAAGATTCCGACTCCGAGCAATTCACGGCGGCAACCCAAACATTACCTTTCGGGTCTCAATCATGAACGACACCGGCTCCGATATTCAGACTATCTTTCCAACCGATTTGGCCGCTCTTGGGTACTATCAACTTGCATACCAGGGTCATCTTGGTATGTTGGCTATATCGACGGCAAATGGGGTTGTATCTCGGATGAGGATAGAGATAGAAATGCAAATAACAAAGGCAGATGGGACGGCTATAACACCATGGTTTATCGAAGTTGCAGTGATTACTCCTGTTCAGCCTGGACAATATCGGCTCTCGGGAAGTGCGATGCGAGATCACCTTTTCTTCGCAACTGCTCCAGGAAATGCGAATCTCTTCGTCGCGCAGAAGAAAAGTGGCATTACAACCCAACTTCCTGTTGTATAAGCTGTCTTATGTATGGAATACGGGCGAGGGTTAGACATAAATTAGGACGGCTGATGGTGCTATTACTATTGCTGTATTTCAAAGCATTGTGAGCTTCCTTGGTAGGTTTCTCTCTTGCGAGATGCTTATTTGCTCTATCCTGCTTAATCCCGAAGCCCCAAGAAGAGCTCACCATGCCACTCGCTGTTGACGCCGCTGTCGTCGAGCATTTGCCTTTGCAAGTTTGCTCCTCCGTCTGTGGGGCCTCGCTGCCTGCCCTTCCAACACTAGGTGTGTCATGACGCGTTTGGCTTTGTTGTCGCTTTCTGGTTTGCTCCTCGTCATCTCGTAGAGATCGTGGAGGCCGTAGCCGACGGTGCCGGAATATGGTTTGTTGGTGGGGGTTGGATCCCGGGCCGAGCGAGAGGAAAGATTGGGAATGGCTTGGTGGACTTTGTCAATGGTGAGCGTAGCCTTTGTCTTGTGGATTGGAATGACGGGTTGGACGATCTTGCGGATGAGCTCTTTCCGTGGATGATTGAGTGGTTGCGGCGGTAGCCCAGGGGGTCGATGATGATCGCGAGATGATGGGCTGGATACCAAGGGCTCAAGTGTGGTGGGCCATGTTGGATCCATCGTCGCGTCTTCTGTAGTGTTTGTCTGCATTGTAGTCCCTGTGGAAGGTCGTAGCTCGTTACCTTCGCCTTGCGGAACGTCAATGTGCGAGTAGGTCGGCGCAGGCGTTTGCTCCGCGACAACTGCCTCGTTCTCCGCTACGCCAATTGACGGCGCCCAATCCAGGAAATGGGGCAATTGTTCCGTTTCGCCGCCGGGGATGCCGTTTTGCAGTGACGTCTTGCTCTCTAACCCCACAGCTCTCAAAACAGCGTATCTCACTTCCTCAATGCCCATCATTGTCCTGTCTGTAACATCATTGTTCTTCCTGCCGTCACCCAAAGCTCCAACAGCCAAGATTTCCCCTAGGCCAACAAAACTGCCAGAACGTGACATCGGCTGTACTGCGTCCCTCATCTTCCAAAGCGCTTCAGTCAGTGCCGTTTGAGCAGTTTCCCCCCTGCCGAGCCTATCGCACTTACTCGCAATGACTTGGTGCGATATGGCCTGCTTTCTCAGCAAGTCCAGTATTCGCAGGTCACTGTCCTTCACACCGTGCAGTGCATCGAACAGTACGAAAACTCTCTTCAACTGTTTCCGTCGTCTGAGGTATGATATTATTTCTTGGCCCCAGTCGCCATGGCTTGCATGACCATAGCCGGGCATGTCTAGAACAGCAATCTTTATGCTCGTGTCCCCCTTGTGTCCTCTAAGAGCTCCTCCGGTAAGAGGATCCGAAGCTGCCAAGCCCCAAGCATGCATCGTGGTCGTCTTGCCAGGTCGGGGACCGACATGATTGAGTTTGGGAGATAGGAGGAGAGCATTGAGGAGTGACGACTTTCCCACATTTGATCGGCCTAGAAAGGCGACCTCAGGGACAAGTGTCCCGCGTATTGGCTCGTTTTGCTTCCGCCATTCAGTCGCAGTCCAAAGCTTGCGCGGTAGATATGTCCGGAAGAAGGTCGTTGCAGACGCTAGGTCTTTAGATGATGGAGGAGTAGTGTCCCAGTACCACGATCGAGAGTTCTTAAGCGTGGTAATTTGCCCGGCAAGAGCGGGAGTCGCGTGATAGGAACAGCGCTGTGACTGTAAAAGCAAGATGCGATTGCGCAGGCGATTCTTGAGGTGAGCACGGCAGCTGTTACAGACGGACGAGCGTGTCATTGGCGAAAATAAATGCGGAGACCAGCAATTGAGGATGCTCCGTAGTTTAGTTGTCTCGACGACAGGCCAGGGCCCCCCTCTTGTGGCACGAGTTGAATGCTCTCGAGATTTACGCCTTGATATGGCTGAATGGGAAGGTTTGCCGGAAGATGTCGCTCCGCACTCGGAGAAGTGACCGGGAAGCATTCGTAGAGAGCAAGCGGGCAACTAAGGAATTGTAATTGCCTGCACGTTTCAGCGTGCGTGCAGTGCTAGTCAATCGGCACCTGATGACTGTGCAAGATGATTAACGCAGTCCTGGTCTTCAACAACAACGGTCAGCCTCGACTGACCAAGTTCTACAGTCAACTCGTAACTGCTACCCAGTCTTACTTCAACGTCAGTAACTAATTACGGTAGGACACAACAACACAGCAATCTCTCCTTGCTCAGATCTTCACTCTCGTCTCCGCTAGACCTGCTTCTGCCTGCAATTTCCTTCCTCTGCCTCCTCTGCTCGCACCGTCTTCCTCAAGCACCTCTCCAGACGCTCCGACGCAGATTACGTACCGTCACTATGCAACGTTATACTTCATTCTGATTTCCACAAGCACTGAATCTCCGCTTGCCCTGCTAGACTTTATACAAGTCTTTGTGGAAGCCCTGGACAAGCTGTTCGAGAATGTCTGTGAACTCGACCTGATCTTTGGGTTCGAGACGCTGCACGCAGTCTTGGGAGAGATGGTTGTGGGTGGAGTAGTGGTGGAGACAAACTTGGAGAAGATTGTTGACGGTGTCCGGAGCAGCGAGGGAACGAAGGGGAAGAGAAGGGCTGTCAACGCGCGAGACGGAGGTGGAAGTCTAGGTAGAGCAGGAGGTGCTTTTGTTGGTCTTGGTTGGGCAACAGGAGGAACAAGCAGTACCTGGCGGTGATCCAAAAAACTACTGAGCAAAACATGCTGAACATCGGGTACATCACATATTCTGCGGCCAGAATCAGGGATGTCGAAGATGCAGCACAAATAAGGCCGCCTCGACAACAGCGAGACACTTTCCATGATGCTGCAATACGTACCAGCGGACTGGAAGAAGGTCTAGCATCAGTCATGATATGCCTGCATTGACTCGAGCACGAAATAATTGTCGGGCTCCTCAGTCATTTATACTGAACATCACCCACCCAGCCTGGTCAAGGGAGAAAGGTCGAGCTATAACAAAGATCCATAATAACGTGGAATGTTCATTGTCACAATGAGCGGACGCGAAGAGCCTCTCGTCTTAGCAGAACCGCCAAGTTCAATGTGTGCTGTTGTGCTTGAGTAAACAACGACAAGCATATTGTCAACTGGTGGAGAGGGATGACGAAAATACACGCTACAACGACGACTTTTCACTGGTGCAAGAGAAGCACAATTGCAGTTCCTGGAAAGTAGAGCGTGATTCAATCCTGGCAAGTTCCGTAGTGACAAGAAAGTTGTTTGTGATATTGGTGCATATTTGTGCCTTTGCTAGGATTATGAACGGCATTCGACCGGAAACCTTGACAACTAAAAGGGGTGCGCTTCTCTTCCATTGGACTATCGATGTGATGGCACACGACCTCCCTCGCCTGTGCATTTGACAGTTCCTCCCCCATGGCGACATGCACCCAAAAATCGGTGGCCTTTGACAGTTAACATGTGTATTCATCGAAGGGAACTGCCTGGGCTGGTTTGGGTGATGGGCTTGGAGTGATTGTGATGGAAATGGTGGAGCTTGCAGGGTGGGGCACGAGGCTGGGCGCTTAGAACAGGACAGCAATGCCCTGATTCGGCCGCGACTGCGGTCCTGCAGGAGTCTTCACGCCGCCGTCGCACCCAGTCGGTCCAATCACCATTCCTGCCCTGGGACCTGGATTCCACAGTGGTCGTGACGAAGCCCGTGATCAGGCCCGTACCGAGTCCCCGGATACATCTACAGGCGCAACCGCCCTTCTTGGTGCAACATGCTGTTGCGTACCTTCTGTGACCCAGGGGTCGTCCAGTCGCAGGTACAAAGCCATCCAGTATACCACTGAGCCTGTGTGGGAATTGGTCCATCATGACCATTTTGTCTCCCACACTTGTTGTTGGCCTGCTCATCTCCTTGGTCCACGCAGTTCCGGTCAACATCTGGCACATCAGCATCTGGGAAAGTCCAGCACCTCCACCAGACAAAGGGCCTCCACTTTCAGCGCACGCTCTGAGGAACAAGTCTAAGCTGCCGTACGAGATTGCAGGCATACTTGGAGCTTACGTCGTTTGGGTTGCCGTTTCAGCGCTCCTCATAATTTTCGTCGGCAGACGCCTTCGTCGGAAAGCTCAAACATCTCTCCGCACCCTGAACATGGAGATCGTCAAACCTGCCGTCAACCCGGCGCCTCTGGGCGTGGCTCCAGGCCCCAAATCTCCTGTTAAACAATGGGCCAGCCCGGCAACAACAGCAGCTGACTCGTTCAAGAGTCCGAAGTTTAGCCACGATTACAAGGGCTCGCAAGCAAGTGTGTCGACGTTCGACGACAAGATCATTGAGCAAGACAAGGCTCGTAACATGGAAGAGATGGAGCGTCTATACGCTGCGGTCATGGCCCACGACATAAAGAAGTCCCCTCCTAAGCAGACAAATGGCTTCGATCATGCTCCACTGAAATCCCCGACGCAGAATCCTCCTGAGCTGCAGCACTTGGAGGCGGGAAGCAATGCTGTCCAAGCCCTCAGCAATCCCTTTGCGCCATCACCTACATCACCTTCTAGCGAATACTCAAGGCCAACGCCAACACCGTCTGCAGCTAGCAGCAAATTTACCAAAGCTGTGTCATTCCTGTCTCCCTCGCATTCGAGGGCGTCTTCCGCCGCATCTACCAGGTCTCGACCCAGCCGAATCTCAATACGCGGGTTGCCCATATCTTCGCCCATTACCTCCCCAGACCTACTAGAGTCTGCGGAATATGTCGAGGAGCCATTGCATTCAGCCCAGAATTATACGCCTGGCCCACCACCATTGACACCTGCCATGAAGTCAGCTGCTGCACATGCCCGTGAAATGGATACAAAGTCGGCTGCTGCGCAAGCCCGCGAAATGGAACGGAGAGGAGCTACAAGGGCTCCGGCTCCGGCTCGCCTATTCCTACGCTCGGCCGCCGCAAACAGCACCGGAAGTCTGCCGTTCCGGGAAACATACACCCCTCCGCAAAGTGCTCCTGCCACGAAAGTGACGTATCTCGAAAAGCGTGACAGCGTGCTGCACCCCACTCCCAAGACTGGGGTACCACATACTCCATACAGTGCATACCAACCCTTTACACCGATGACGCCTATCACACCTGGTCGATTGGTGACAAAGGAAGACAGGAAAAGGGCTAAGAAGCAAGGGGGTACGAAAGTGCTTTCAGATGATGACATGGTCAAGAGCGACGAGGAAATGTGGCAGTGAAGCTTTTCTTTGGTTCCATGACCTTTTTCTTCGTCTCTATGATGTACGGATGGCCTTCAAAGCCCTTTTTGGACGTTGGAGAAATTGCATTTGTTCATGTCAAGGTTGGCTCTGACGGCGAAGAACGGGGGGCCGTTCAGGGTTGAGCAATGTACAGAATTGGGTATCTTTGCGCCACACATAGCATGCAACTTTGCACGTTCTTCACAACGCCTTAGGCATGCACTGTTCAATCCGGATAGTCATATGCCCTGCAAGTCGAATAAAGTGAAATACTTTTCAAATATATGTCTTTTCTAATCATGCATTGGGCCCACAAGTGGGTCAGGTTACGGAATATCAGCTGATAATTTCCATGCCCAAGACGAACAATTATTGCATCACTTGCTTTGACATGCGGTCATAATGCACCTGTGATTGAAGGGAGATATGACGAACAGAACACGAACGCTGGGTGGCGCTCTAAGAGTCTCTAAAAATCCGTAAGTGGCGTTCAATTCAAAGGGGGTAACTAAGCGGAAGATCACCGCCGCACGCCACCAACCAGATGCCTGAACGCGAAGTATTAGTTTGAATCAGAACACAAAGCGGCGAGAAGAACGAAGAAAGCTTACATATGGGTTTGGGAAATCGAAGACCGCCCCAGTACACGGTATTCTGGCTTGTTCTAGATACACAATCCAACGGAAAGGGTCACATATCGATCTAAAAAGCACACCGTCCGCAACGCTTGTAACCGAAGCTTTGACGGTTGAAGGGACGTCTAAGCATTTGCAGTTTAGAGTGATCCTTTTCGTGGACCTCTTTATCCTCCTGCGTCATTCTAGGAGGTCAGAGCCATGCCTCTCACGGTTCTCACTGACTCTGATGTTCGGGCGGTGCTTTTGACACTCAAGAAAGACGACATACTTCAGTTACACCACAATCTGGCTGATGCGCTTCACTCATATTCCACAGGAGACACGAACTCGCCATGTTGCTCCTCGCATCAACCGCAACGCACAGTCATCATGAAGAACGGAGTTACAACGCTGTTTATGCCAGCAAGCACCGGCACTTCGGTGGGGATGAAGATCGTCTCCCTGGAAGGAGGAGTGGCCGCGCCAAAAAAGATGGCTTCTGTTAGCTCTGCTACTTCTGACATGAGTGGGATAAGCTTGACTCCAGCCTCCACTATCAGTTCTCCGGCTTCTACAATCAGTGGCGCCTCATTCACGCCACCTGCTTCCATCGTAAGCTCTCAGAGTACCACTCCTCGAGGGACTTTAACTATGCTGGACTCGAAGGGATACCCAACTGGTGTTGTGAATGCCGAAGAATTGACAGCATTCCGCACGGCTTTGGCGGCTACGTTGATGTTTCAAAAACGGGAAAATGTGCACACCATCACTGTCTTCGGCGCTGGAAAGCAAGCCTATTGGCACATACGACTGGCACTCCTTCTTAAGGGTGACCAGATAAAGCAGGTCAATATCATTAACCGATCGTTTGAGCGGTCAGCAAGGCTGATGAAGTCTTTTTATGAGCTGGAATCAAGCGAAGCCGCTCAATGGCGGAAAGACGTCAAATTCTCTGCTCTCAGCCCGGGATTTGGAGAGTACGGAAGGCTGCTGAAAGAGGAAGTTCGCAAAGCGGATGCCATATTCTGCTGCACGCCTTCTGTTGAGCCCCTCTTCCCAGCCGAATTTCTCACTTCTCACGAAGGGCGAAAGAAAGGACGATACATTAGTGCTATTGGGTCTTACGCGCCGCACATGACAGAGCTGCACCCAGACATTCTCAGACAAGCTGTGGAGCCAGACACTGGCCATCACCATCATAAGCATGCCAAAAAGGGTGGCGTTGTCATTGTCGATAGTTTGGAATCATGCATGAAAGAGGCGGGCGAGGTCATCCAAGCGAAGTTGAGGCCTGACAACCTGGTGGAGATTGGTGAACTCATCATGGTCAAACGAGCTGCATTGAAGGAGGTCGAGCTCGGTGGGGATGGCGAGAAGGGCTTGGTTGATTGGCTGGTCAGAGGCAATGTCATCTACAAGAGTGTTGGCATGGGTTTGATGGATTTGGTAGTCGGTGGAGACGTCGTCACACTGGCGAGAGAAAGAGGGTTTGGGACTACGATTCCGGACTTTTAAAGTTTGCTCGGACGAGGAGCGAAAAGGCAGAAGTTGGCGACACGTCGCCTCAAGAAGTAGATGCTGGCAGTACTCGTGCAAAGTCTCTTCAAATGCGATTTGATGATTTGATCCTGACTGTTTGGGTGGATGGGCTGTATTGACAACACGCGTAGGCCACGTGAAGTTGTTGGGAAGGAGGAAAAGGGCCGATAAGTTTTGGGGCCAACCAGGAAGCCCCGTGCTCGGAATCACATGCAGGAACAGAGACCCACAGGACACATTCTTTCCGTACTGCCTGTTGATCACTTTGACCAAGTCCAGCTCTCACGTCATTGTCCTACCCGAATCTGTTATACTACTGACAAAACTTGCAGCCTTCTCAAAACCACAACGACTCAATCTGAAGGAACTTGAAGCCATGGACGCCGATCTAACGTTAGACTAGGCTGGCCCTATCGATAGGGCGGGATCCCCCCGCATCCTTTATCCGAATTCTCGACCCCCAAGCTTGCCAGCTTGCCAGCTTGCCAGCTGCATCCCGCATTCCGCTCGTCACGATGAGCCAGATTGTAAGTGCGTGGCTACGCGATTGATCGACATGTGGCTTCGTTCCCCAAGAGTTCTCCTCCTGCCCCTCCTAATTGACCATGATAACAATCAGACCCTTTCCTCGCTGACTTCGACTTTTGGTTTAGACGAGAGAATACGTCCCAAACTTGACACCACCCTCCCAACAGCCTCCAACTTCTGCCACCCCACCGGCAACGACAGCTCGGAGCATGGTGGCTTCTCAGGTGCAACTGCCCAACGGGCATACACTGATTGTCACGCCCGTCTTTGGGGGTTTCACGTTCAAGAATCAGAACCAGGACCTCCATCACTCTGCTTTCCCGCCTGGCTGGATAGTCATACTGCAGACCGAAGACGAGGTTGATGAGATGGATGAGCGGATCCGGCGGAGAAGCAAGATCTCACTGTCCCCAGGCCAATCAGACGAGCCAGCGACGAACGCCAAAATCACTGTTACCCATCGTTTCACTCAACCGACTCTACGGAATGACTCCCTTTATCTCTCCTCTATATCCATGCCCTCAAGTACCGACTTCAAGTCGCCTCAGTCTCCTACCAGACAAATCGCGCTCATGCTTTGGGCTACCCTATACTGGTATTTTCACAAGAATCCACCTAGCCCTCATACCCTCTCGGAAGAATCGTCACTCACCCCGCAAGCTGGCAGACCCAAAGCAGACTGGCGGATAAAAATCAAGCGAGAGGGTATATTCAAGGGAAAGAACACACTACAGAAGCTAGAAAGAATGGGCCTTATCGCGAGCGAAGACTCCTGCGTTGGGATTGATACCGACGTTCGCAACCCAGAAGGCTGGACGGAGATGTTTGTGAGCAGGCGATCGTTTTGGCAAATTGACGCACGCATCTTCTTATTCACCCTCGCTCCATCCTCACACTCTCCGTTTCCGGCGGCATCACCCTACCCATCGAGACCAGGATCTCCTGAGCGAGGAAGCGGAGGCTCTCCACGACCAGAACTTGGCACAGTGGTGCTGAAAGAGAACCACGCAGCCGGCATCTCGTCTCCAGGTGGCCCATTCAGTTCTGGCAGCCACTTGCCGACCTATTACCCGCCACCACCGACACTGTTCACGTTTACAAATCACATACGGCACCCAATCCGGTCGAAACCACCAAGACAAGGCGAGACCTTCTACACTCGCTATATACCCAGCCTGGATCAATGGCTTTCCTTTCGTGTACCCAGTCTATCAAACAAACCAGTCCCACGCTTCCATCCAGCCGGTGGCGGCGTCGGCGCGGGTGGTAGCATGCCCGCTGCTCTGCCCAGTCATATTGGCGCTGCCTCTATTGCCACGCTTCCTACCCTAGCAAGCTTTATAGAGAGATCAACAGATCTCGACTTACTGCACAAATGGATGAACGAGCCACGTGTCAATGCGGCATGGGGCTGTGCAGGACCTATGCCTACCCAACAGAAATTCTTAGAGGACAGCCTCTCGAATAGACATTCTTTTCCTGTCTTTGGCTGCTGGGATGGCAGGCCTTTTGGCTATTTTGAGATTTATTGGGTCAAAGAAGATAAGTTGGGGAGATTGCTTGGAGGCGAGGTTGGAAACTATACGAGAGGGTTGCACGTTTTGGTTGGTGAAAATGAGTTTCGGGGGCCACACAGGGTACGGGTATGGCTGGATGCACTGGTGCACTATTGCTGGACGGCAGATGATAGGACGGAAACGGTGGTTCTGGAGCCCAGGGTTGATAATGAGAAGTAAGTGAATGACATCGGAAGCCGTGAATGATGCATGCTAATTGGAACATAGGTTTATCGGGTATTTGAAGGATGCCGGGTTCTATAAGCAGGGCGAGGTGACTTTCCCGCACAAGCAGTCCGCTGTGATGAAGATTGATCGCGAGTCGTGGGAAGCACCAGCGCTGTGATGATGTTGACGTTTCGATTCATCGGCTTGGACAATGTTGTTACATACGACCTGGGCGTGAGTACCTTTGTTTTGGTGCATATTTGAGCAATTTTTCCCCGCTGAATGGCTGGACATGGTGGCGTTTATGGACTCTGCGGTTGTCAGCTTCATATCACATATCATGATTTCTTGGATATGCGAGGTATTGGGCGCCATACTGCTTGAGTAGACGCTCCATGTCAGAGGTACTTACCTTTCGCAGTACTTTTCCCTTCTCTAAATCTGAGACATCTGTCGCCGGTCAAGAACGGTGTAGTAGGTGGGACCTTCGTCCACCTTGTGGATATACAGGAAATCAAAAAGCAAGACCCTATCCAAACTGAAAGCCTGATCTCTCCATACCTCATCTGAGTGTCTTATCCTGTTTCTTCTTGCAGCTTCTGAATTTGCGACATGGTCGAAGCTCTGCAGACACGTTGTGGGCGCAAGTTGCTCATCTATATGGTTGATAGTCTATGCATACATAGCAGGCGTTGGTTATGTATCAGTCTCGTGAAAGTGGTAACCAGGTTGCTTGGCAAGGCAGAGAGCCACAAGAAGCAGTGGTACATGCCATGAGTCCTCAGGAAGCCTAGTAACTCTACCTCAACTAGCGGTGACGGGTGTTGCTGACCGAGGACCAAGTGGATGATGTTGATTGATGGCACGACGGAGGAATAATCTCAGGGTGTCGCTTGGGGGATGTTGAAGCATTTAAGGAGAACAATTTATGTCGGACGAAAGTGGAAGCTGTATGTGTTTCGAAGCGCGGTCCGGCCGCCGGGAGTAGGAAGAACTACCCTGGGTGACGAAGCGCGATAACACGCACTTCAACTGGGATCTTGAGATGCTCGTACTCGAGAGCAGCATAATGGGATCAATCCATTCTTGAATAGATTTACTTGGTCAAGCTTTCGGAATGTGCCCATTATTCTTCGCCGCTTGGGTCATCAGCAATTACTCTTCATGACCTATCTCGGTCTGTAGATGATATGGTCGCAGGCTTCCAATGAGTTGACGTTCTTGTCTTCCCATACTGAGTGTTGAGAGCTTGGTCTATTGGTCATTATGATCTTATGGAGGGTTGTATCAAGTTATACCATTGTACATGGGTGTCAAGCGCACAGTTTCCTTTGACAGTGTTCTTTGATGAGTCACTACGAAAGAGGCTCTTTCAGAAATAAAGCCTAAGGTCGGATGAGTCAAAGCTCGATTCCAGTCGCCAACTTTATGCGGCGAGAGTTTCCTACCTCTGCTTGGTCCTGAACAGAAGGCTTATAACCACCATCGCACGCGCCAACGTTGGTTGCAAAAGCATTCGTTTGTTGTTCGGTTTCTGCTTCAGAGCTGTTGGAGAAACTACCGACTCATGAAACTAGTACTAAGGTGGCATAGTCAGTCCAAGGGCCACTAGCATTTCCTTGTGCCAAGGCTGAAACGAGCTTCTAGCAATTTTTCTGTGCGGGCAACCTTCCAGTCATCAGCTTCATAACCACAGTTTCTTTGGAGCTGGAACATTGCAATCATGGCGACCTCAAACGCTCTGGACCCGGGCAAAAGCTCAGAAAAGACCATGAAGCTTGAGAACACGGAAAAAAGAGACAAACTGATCGCCAATGAAAAGAAATACCAGGAAGCATGGAGGAGAGACCACGTTTTCGAACACGATGCACCTACTATCTCAGAAATACCTCCCTCGACGCCTGCTGCTGAGATCCATGCCAAACATCCTAAATTCTTCGCGACGATGGCGTATCCCTACATGAACGGTACCTTACACGCGGGCCACAGCTTCACAGTGAGCAAAGTAGAGTTCACGACAGGTTTTGCACGCATGCTGGGAAAGAGGACACTTTTTCCTCTGGGGTTTCATTGCACTGGAATGCCGATCAAAGCATGCGCAGACAAACTTACAAACGAGGTGAAGATGTTCGGCCAAAATTTCGAGAGATACGAGGACCCAGCGCCCTCTCAGCCGGTGGAGAATGGCGGACCACCGCCGCCTGTTCAAGGCGTAAAGAAGGAGGATATTACAAAATTTTCAAGCAGCAAAAGCAAGACTGCGGCAAAGACCGTACAGGCGAAATATCAATTCCAGATCATGCTTTCCTTAGGCATACCAAGGAATGAGGTGCACAAGTTCGCTGACGCAAATTACTGGCTTACGTTCTTTCCACCCATATGCGTACAAGATCTGAATTCGTTCGGCGCTCGGATAGACTGGCGCAGGAAGTTCGTGACAACAGAGGCAAATCCTTATTATGACTCGTTTGTACGGTGGCAAATGATTCGTCTGAAGGAGAAAAACAAGATCCAGCATGGCAAGCGATACACAATTTACAGTCCAAGAGATGGCCAGCCTTGTATGGACCACGACAGGTCGAAGGGGGAGGGAGTCGGTCCAACCGAATACACGGCGCTGAAGCTGGAAGTCAAGGAATGGAGTGAGGCTGCGCGAAAACTGGTTGATGGCAAGATTCCGAAGGATGCGAAGGTCTTCTTCATTCCGGCCACTTTGAGACCTGAAACCATGTACGGGCAGGTCTGCTGTTTCGTCGGACCCAAGGTAGAATACGGGGTCTTCAAGGTCTCAGAGACGGAGTACTACGTGTGCACCTGGCGAGCAGCCTGGAATATGGCTTTCCAGGGCACTTTCTTCGACAGCGATCACTTCCCTCGAGAGGAGAGCGAAGTGCAAGCTGTGGTCAAGGCGCCTGGCTCTGCTTTTATCGGTACCTTGGTGAATGCCCCATTGACAGTTCACACTTCTGGCATAAGGATTCTGCCAATGGAGACGGTGTCAGCCACCAAGGGCACCGGAGTCGTCACGTCGGTACCGTCTGACAGCCCTGACGACTATGCCACGATGAGAGATCTTGCCAAAAAGGCCGATTTCTACGGCATAAAGAAAGAGTGGGCAGAGCTCGAAATACCGCCAATAATCCGGGTGCCAATTGACGATTCAGAGATCGACCTGATAGCCAAATATCTGGTGGAGAAGCTGAAGATTCAGTCTCCGAAAGACGCCAAACAGCTTGAGGAAGCTAAAGACATTGCATACAAGGACGGATTCTACAAGGGTACAATGCTTATTGGAGATTTCAAGGGTCACAAAGTCGAAGACGCAAAGCCGCGGATTCGGCAAGCCCTTATCGAATCGCGCGAGGCTTTCGCATATGCGGATCCGGCAGGCTATGTCGAAAGCCGTAGTGGACAAGAATGCGTAGTTGCACATCTGGGTCAATGGTTTCTCAACTATGGCCAGAATGACCAGGAATGGCAGCACAATGTCCTCTCGTACATCGAGTCTGGCAACACCAAAGAGGAGCGTGACCACACTGTGTTCGACAATGTCAAGCCACGTCGTGGCCTGCAGACATTCCTAGCCGAGACCGCGGCTGCCTTTGAAAAGAATATCGACTGGCTCAATCAATGGGCTTGCGCTCGTACCTATGGCCTTGGCTCAAAGCTTCCATGGGACAAAAGTTTCCTCGTTGAGAGTTTGAGTGACAGCACGATCTACATGGCGTACTACACGGTTGCACACCTTCTGCACGGCGATGAGTTCGGTCGTACGCCTGGTAAGCTCGATATAAAGCCTGAGCAGATGACCGATGAGGTTTGGGACTACCTTTTTGTCGGCGAGGATCTGTCAGAGGATCTCGTGAAGCATAGTGGTATCTCCAAAGCGGACCTACAAGCTATGCGGCGAGAGTTCGAATATTGGTATCCCTTGGACATGCGTGTTTCTGGCAAAGATCTTATTCTTAACCACCTGACTTTCTTCCTGTACGTCCACCTTGCTCTTTTCCCACGGGAGAACTGGCCGCGGTCAATCCGATCAAATGGCCACTTGATGCTCAATGGAGAGAAGATGAGCAAGTCCACCGGCAATTTCCTGACCTTGAGCCAAGCCGTCCAAAAATTTGGCGCTGATGCCACTCGAATTGCGCTGGCTGACGCCGGCGATGGCATTGATGATGCAAATTTCGATGAGTCCACGGCCAATGCTGCTATATTGACAATGTTCAAGATCAAAGATGCAATTGAAATCGAATTGAAGAACAGCAATCTCAGAGACGACGCCACAAAAGGCACAATCTGGGATGATCTGTTTGAGAACGAAATGCACGTGCTTGTTCACCAAACGAAACAACACTATGAGAGGACACTCTACAAGGACGCGCTGAAATCCAGCTTCTACGACTTCCAAGAGGCCCTCTACTTTTACCAGAAGCAGTGTCGTGCGGCCAACATTGCCCCCTCTCGACGACTGATCACGAAATTTGCGAAGCTTCAGTCTCTCATCATAGCCCCAATTGCACCGCATTGGGCTGAAGATATTTGGATTGGAATTCTTGGCGAGAAAGAGACAATCCAGAACGTTCTGTGGCCGGAAGTGCCACAGGTCGAGCAGCGATTAGTCGCAATCAGTGACTATGTTCGAACCACCTCAGACAATATTCTGAGTAGGAAAGTGGCGCAGAAGACTAAGAAGAAGGGAAAGAAGGGACCCGAAGAGCCTCAGAAACCCCAGAGGGTAGTCATCTATGCAACAAAGGATTATCCTGTGTGGCAAGATGAGTATGTGAAACTCCTAAGAGAGGATCCTAGTGGAGGGCTCGCTGAGAAGAAGCTTGAAGGAATGCCCAAAGGCAAGGAGAAGACGCGTGATTTTGCTTTTGTCAGGGAAATGAAGAGTAGCATCGCAACTGGGAATGCAGAGACGGTTCTAGATCGGATGATGCCCTTTGACGAAGTCCAAGTCCTCGGGCAGATGAGCCCTGGGTTGAAACTCAATGGTGGGTTGGCGGGTGTGAAGGTTGTCATGGTGGATGCTGGAAACATGGAGAAGATGGAGTCTCCACAGGTTGCGGCGTCTTCGATCCCAGGAAAGCCAACATTCGTATTTGTTGATGAATGATGGACTAGGGTGACGAAACACGAGTACGAATTACGAAGATTGCAAATCGCTGCAAAGCACCGAATTGACACGAAGCCCTGATGTCGAACACTCCTCGAGTATAGCACATGATGAAGTCTCTAGCGCCACATATTCTCCCTCCAAGACCAGTGAGGCGAATGTCATGAGAGGCAAGGATAGTCGGAACCGGGAGTAGGAGGTCGCACATAGAAAAGGGACCCGTTTTTGGAATGACAACACAACCGGTCCTCGAAGACTATGCATCGATATCTGTTTCGACTCTTTTGAAATACCTCTTCCTTGCCAACCCCCCCCTCTTTCCCCCAGTCTCCATGGAATGCTTTAAAGCTTGTCGGTGACTTTGTAACTGCTGCTGGAGCGTCTTCTCCCACCTCACCCCCCTACTTACCTGACCCCACTCTTTCCCCTTCCCTTAACGACCGGCCACTCTCCTGGTCAGCTACAACAGACTCTATCTCACCAAACAGCCAGTTATTGTCGTCCCAATCGCGATGCGAGACTGAAGTTGGCCACCGCTTGCCTTGCTTCAGTTGCTGCGATCTTCTGGGTACGAATTGACTGGGCGGGTGATCCTACCGGGGATGAAAGTAAGTCTTGGCGATTTAGATCTTGATCGCGAGTGTAGGCGCAATGTGAGATCGAAAATTGTGAGAGAAAGAAAGGCTCTGAGAGATGATTGCCCTCTGCTGAACCAGGTGGGCCTTTTGCTGCAGATGGTAAAAGGAAAAAAGATTATCAAGCTATCGTCGAATGTCCTTGACCGTCTCAGACGCCTGCTATGGGTTCCCCTCTCAACGTCCTTTCATTACCGATTTTTCTCATAAGCTTTCGAGCCTCCCAAATTTACTCCCTCAGTATCATCTACTTATTTCATTCTGCTGAGAGTCCTGCTTGAGCGTGAGCCTTAGGACCTGTGTTGCATCTTCGACAATTGCTGCTTCCCGGCCAATGGCCGTTCTTACCATTTTGTGTGCTAGCTTAATTCCTGGGTACTGTATACCCCGGGCTTTCATTGCTACGTACTCGGTACACTGATACGCCAGCACCATTCTAACACAGGTCATGAATGCTCGAAACAATATTTCGAATCTCCATGCGTCCGGGTGAATCTCGTCTAGGCCCTGTTCCTCGGCCCGAGGGAGTCTTGCCACAATCTGCTTATGATCAGTGAAGCCTCGCAAGTTATGGCCCACAAATGCCTTCTCCTCCATCCACTCCCGCCGGAAGACTGATGCCGTACATTCAGGGACAAGGGGGCCTTGTAGTGTCCGCGGGGCTTGGGCAGCAGCAGGAGCAGTACCGACTCTAGCCGCGGCGGTACCGGGGGGGCACGCCATGTCATGGACCTCTCTAGAAGGTGGGAGCTTTGAAAGAAACTGACGACAAGAAGGTGCATGGTGCACCACCATGTTCCGCCAGCACCAATTGTTAAGAAATTCATGTCTTGTGTGACTTTTTGCAATAGCAAAACTTCCTGTGTGATTTTCCGCAGAGGACGGGCCGCAAGTACCTCTATCTGGTGCTTATTTGGGTGTGAGCACTGTCTTTCTATGTTTTGATCAACCCTTGTTGATCCCACTGCCAAGGACTTTTTCCTAGCGTACAATTTGGTTGGCGAAAGATCTCGGGAAGTGGGTCATGATGTGCACCCCAGGCCCCTGGAGAGGAAGAATGGACAGCTTCTCAGGCTTCTGTCAGAGCGGCGTAGGTCATTCTAAATAAGGGTTTCGTCAGCGGGGAAGTTATTCTGGTCTGGCGATTGGTGGAGATGGGCCTCGGTTAAAGGTCTCGTGCCAAGACTTCCCGTCGGCACGTCACTGCCCTAGTTGTTCCCCTGTTCCTGTTCTGGACCCCACCCCAATAAATCCCCGTTGACTAACGAACCGGCCTGTTTCATGTTCGGCCAGCCTACTTATATGACTCTTTAATACCGTGCATATATCGGCCAAACCAAGTAATCAACGGCCTAAGTTGGCTGCTAAGCAACAAGCCGTAATTAATCTCATGCTCGCTTAAAAGGTCGCTCCTTCGGGCTTTTAGGCAGGCGATCCTCTACAGTAGGTTGCGTAGGCGACGTCGATGACCTCAGAATTAACACCGGCGACGTCAGCATCGACCTCACCGTCGATCTCTCGTTAGCCAATAGGCCGACCTATAGAACCAACTAACCAGCCTGTTGCCTGATGGGCCAAGCCGCTTGCAAGACAGTGTATCCTTGAGTATGTTAAGTGACAGGCCGGCCCATAACTAATACGCCGATTGGCCGGCCAACATTCCGAATCCTGTTGGCCAACGGTCGCGTGGGAGCACGAGCAAGAAACACTTCCCATCGCTGCGACGCCAAGGCTTCTTCCGCAGGACGGCCTTGGCAGGCTGCAGTAGCGTGATCTAGCCTGTGCGACACAACTGCCCAGATTACAGAAATTCTAAGCTTGAAGAAAATGGCGATCAACTTTAGCACAAGAATGATGAGAGACAGCTTTGATGGAACGAGTTTTGGATAGCATTAAGCATCTATCATTGGAAAGTGTAAAGTAGACAGCCGCCGGCCACGAACGAAAGCGTGGCGATTCTATATTCGCTAAATCAAATGAACGCCTCAAAATGAACGCCTGTATTTTAGTTTCCCACTAGTTGATCTCAATCAAGCCTGGGCCAAAGATGGCATCTTTGGCAACCGCATCCGCAGATGTGAATGGGCCGGCGGTCTTGGTCACCGCGGCGATAGTCAAGCCATTCATGAGGAATTGGTCGAATGGGAACTCGGCATCGAAGGTAACAGTGTCGCCCTCGATGGCGACATTGGTGATGGGCTCGACGACAGGGAGATTTTGCTGGTTGATGTAGACGACGGAGAGGGAAGTGAAGTAGCTGGGGTTTCGTTCAGGGCAGTCCCTCTTCCAGTTACCCCAAGTAGAGTTGGTGTCCTCGATGGTGACGGAGAATTCCAAAGTCTGCGTCGTGGGCTGGATGTTTTGGGTATCGACGGTGAGGGTGCGGAAGATGGGAAGGCCGATCTCGCCAATGTTTGGGCACGAGCCTGGAACGATGAAGTTCTGGTTGAGAGCCGAGAAGGCAAACTCGCGAGTGCTCGTCGTGAGGAAGGGAAGGGCACTTGGGATCTTGCCGAGAAGCTCGCGGTAGAAACCATTCTGCTCGCCCTCCTGGCCGACAACGGAAACGACACCACGGATTAAGCCATTATCTCCGTCGGTTGCGAGGAGTGAAGCCACATCTTGAAGTGTGCCGAGGACGACATCCGTGAAGGTCGAGGCCAACCCGATGGCTGTAGGGAAGTCCGAGACAGGGAAATTATACTCGCAGGGCTGGATGGGTTGCAAACCAAAGTGAGCGAGCGCGCCGTTTGCATTGAGAGTGTGAAGCTCCTCCTGCGCCTGGATGGCCGTGAGTGCTGTGATGACGGTGTTGCGCTCGTCGCAGTCGGCGAACTGGAAGCCGGTGACATTGTTTGTGACGTTGCTGAGCAACTCAGTGAAGAAGGCGACCTCGAACAGCTCGTTGAAGGCGATGAGTTCTAGACTGGTCTCGGTATCTGCCGTTATCGATGGGGGCGGCGAGCCGTTAGAGAGGGTGCCGTGTGCTTGCTGCTCGATGGCAGTGAGCTGGGAGGAGGGGTTGGCGACCTTGGGGAAGCCATTGGATAGAGGGAATGTGAATGGCGCGGCAGAAGCGATGGTTGACAGGCACGAAAGGCCAACGAGGGATGCCGAAGCGATTTTGGAATGCATTTTTGATTTGTTGTGACTGTGAACGATTGACAGTAACGAAGGTTGGAGAGGGAATAATAAGCAAGTGCGAGATGCTTTGCTTTGTAGCGACTGTTTGATGGAGAATATCCTTTCCACCGTGAGGGCCTCCAGAGGACTATATAGGTGGTGATAGCATCAGCAATCATATTGCCGCGCCGTATGTCCTGCCGGCGGAGGCGGTACCCTGCTGATCTCACCGGGCAACCTACGGGTGTCGATGTACAAATTTGGACCTCCATAGCCGTCAGACAGGCATGTCGTGATTCCTGTACGACATCCCCAGGTACAGTGGGATGCAGTGCTGACCGGCCTAACCTGACATGGGAGTCGGGCCATAAGATATAACCGTAAGCAGCAACACGCCATTGCTAAGGAGCTAACATAGGCTTGAGGAAGCTTAATTAGGTGGTGCCTAGCCTCATTTTGGAAGTTTGTGGGCTGAGCAAAAACCGAAGCCCGGGTGGCTACGGGAGGGGTATTTTCATTTTTGGCACCCCTCAGTTGGGCCGCCTAAATTTAGACTGAGCTGCAAACAGTGCAAACACGATGACGAACCTTTTGTCCGAAAAGGCTTGGCGGTCGAGGTGGCAACTGCAAAAGGCTGGGAGTGATAGCTCTTTGTCCTTTGGTGATAGCAAAAAGCGGGCTCTCGATGTGATGCAAAGCCAGCCAGACAAATGTTACAATGGACATTGAACCTAGATCGGAGATGAAGGGCAACAACCATGGCTTCTAGCAGTCTATTTCCTTGCCAGGATCGCGAAACAGTCTCTCATGTCCCTACCTAACATCGCATCGGGCAAGGATATCAGTGGTCATACACTGTTCTGACATTCTGTCCACAACCAAGTTGTTGACGTTCGATATTGTCTGTGGTAGGGTTGGCGCTTATGGACTTGTTGTCTACAAGAAATCTAACAAGAGACACGAACTTTTGTAATAGACGCAAGTTTCTCTGTGCATACGTAGGTCAACTTGCTTTAATTTGCAAGCGATCAGAACACACACTTTTGATTATCCGCATATCTCTCTCCAGTTCTCAGTCATCTAACTCTAACAGCCTGGAAGGTCAAGAAAGAACAGAACAGAGCCTCTACGGCCAAAGCCAATAGCAAAGATGCCTGGTAACCTCCCTCACCTCCTTGACGGCACAGGTAGCTGACCCGAGTTGATACAGCTACCGGCTTCCTCACACTACCACTTGAAATTCGCAACCAGATCTACAGCTATCACATGACCATCGATCGAAGTCCCGAATTCACTCATCCATCTGTCTCTACGAACGCGTGCTACAACATGAGATTGCTCCGAACCAATCACCAAGTCAGGGCCGAAGCATTTGACGTGCTGCTCAAGTCGAATATCTGGATTGTCGTCACCGTATGCTCGGAGCAGGAGGAGTTCGTCAAATCGGACCTGCTGCAAGTCCTGCGAGGTGCAAGAGCGCAGCCCGTTCTGGAGCTCCGCGGCAATAGCATGTCTCTAATCGAGAAACAAGCAGCAGCCAAATTCCGTATTGGCGAAGGATGCGGAGAGGGGCTGGTAGCATCCGCACCGCAATGGTCTCGATGCTTTGCCTACAGCCAGCGAGCCTATGGCTTCTTCGTCATTACGCTGCTTGCGGATGCCGAGCACTACAAAACGATGACTATTACGTTTAACACACAGCCCACGACCCATGTCAAGAAATACATCAAGCAGTTGATTGAACCCCTTTTCATTGTTCGAGGCCTTGAGATGCTCTCTTTGGAACATAACGATGAGCATGTGGGACCAGGCCTGGCAGCCGCCATGACTACCAAAATCAAAAATGGCTTACAGGTTGCCAAAATCCTACACAGCTACAAAATACAAGGAGGCGCCTACTTTAAGGCAGGAGACTTTGTTTTGGCTGCATACTTCTATGAGTTTGGGCTGAAAGCATGGCCACTGCACAAGACTCTTAGCAAAGCTCTCCCGAGACCTAGCCGGGCCGAGACGAACGAGATCTTGAACATCGTCATTGATCTGTTCAACCACTCCAACTTGAGCGTTAATGCGCTGGTCGCGGCTCGTCGAGATAAGTCGTCGCGTAGAATTCTAGGTATTACACCTCGGCAGCTCGATGCAGCTATCAGCACTGGAGATGCAAGCCTTAGCTGGATGGGTATGACCGATGAGCAGCGTGTGGAAGCTCACGAATGTCGTGCCGTTGCATATGAGAATAGGGCCGACTACAAAGAGCAGCATCACAACGAAAATGCCTCTATCCGAGCCGATCTCGAGAACGCGGCAAGAGATTACTTTTTCGCCGGAAATGTCAAAGCTGCCGAAGTCTCTGGGGGGACTTGTGGGCCTTTGAGCCTGCGTCAAACAGATGCATTTCCGCAGGGTGCTGACACAAACTGGAGACGGATCGTTCAGCGTTTGGGACGGACTCCTGACACTTCCGATCCCGCATACAAGATGTTAGCTTGGGTAGAAGAAGGCACTGGACGTCCTTGGCTTGGCGATCCCCGCCAGGCAGAGCATTGGGACATGGAAAAGTTCTCGCGACGGCTTCGTCAGTCCAGATTACGCATGTCAGAGAGCTGGAGGAGGGAGATGGAGACGCCACAAGCTGATCTCAATTAGGTTGAGAGGTGAGTGGGAAAATCAATCCCGTCACGATTGAATCTATCCAAGGCCAAAGTCCAAAACTGTGCTGGCGAGTGGGCAAAGCTCAAGGACTAGCAAGATATATAACCGCAGCGAGTAGATTTCAAGTTTGCAAAGAACCTTTTGGTCTTTTGGTATACCGGAGGTAATAGGGTCAAGTGTTAAGTTGCCGCTAAGCGTCCTTTGACATTTCATACCTAGCGAAAAAGCCCACACTGCGGTGGGCGTATATCTCATGGGCATGTACCTTATCGTCATACATCTCATATGCGTGCATCTCATGAACATGCATCTCACGGGTATGCATCTCATAAGGATATACTTCATAGGCCCGTGTATCATGGGCCTGTATCTTATGAGTATGCATCTTATAAGCGCATATCTCACAGGCATGCATCTCATGAGCGCGCATCTCACGGGCGTGTGTCTCATGGGCATGTACCTCACAGGCATGCATCTCACGGCGTGCATCCCACAGGTTTGATCCCATAGGCGTGCATCTCACGGGCGTGCATCTCACGGGCGTGCATCTCACAGGCGTGCATCTCACAGGCGTGCATCTCATGCGTGTGTCTCATAGGCATCCGTCCCAGGGGCATGTACTTCATGGGCATCTGTCTCAGGGGCATGTACTTCATGGGCATTCACCTTATGGGCATGCACCCCATGGGCGTGTACCCTATAGGCATATACCTCATAAGCATGCATCTCACATGCGTGCAAAGCCAGGAGCAAGTACCAATGAACTCTAAGTAATGGGCATGCCGGACATTCAGGTACCTTCAATATCGACATGAGCAAATACAGAGCAATGGGCTGATAGTAGGTATTGGTACCAAACAATGACGCAGTGCTTGGCAGCGAAACTTCGCTTCTTATCCCCAATATTCCCTCCTACAGTCCGCTCCTTGAATTCTTGACAGTCTCAATAATCCTTGCCAGTCGCCATAAAGTTACAGTATATCCGCCCCCCTGGGGAAACCGACCCTCAGAAGCCTAATCCCAACCATCCTCATCGCCGCCGCACTCCTCCACTTCCTCCCATCACCCTCTCCAATCCTCCACTCCCTTACGCCCATAATGCCAAAACGCCTCGTATCCTCCTCCACAGCCATCGCCACAACCTTATCTACAACCCGACCCCTCGCCCCCTCCCCCTCAATCCCCACCACATTCACCGACGCCCTTCCTCTCCCTTCCCTTCTTGTCTTCGATCTCGATTACACTCTGTGGCCGTTCTGGGTTGACACGCACCCTGTATCCCCTCTCTCAAGCCCCAGCAAATCCTCCGCCTCCTCCGACCGCGGCTCCTACATGCTCGACCGCTACGGTGAGCGCTACGCCTTTTACCCGGGCGTGCCCGCCATCCTCCGCGCTGCACACGACCTCGGTATCCCAATGGGCCTCGCGAGCCGGACACATGCGCCAGAACTCGCACGCGAAATGTTGAGGGGATTGACGATCCCGCCTTTGGAACCTGCTGCTGCTGCTACTACTACTACTGCGGAGGATGTGGAATGGCGGGGAGGAGCAGAAAAAGTAGGCAAGACGCTGCGCGCAATCGACATCTTCACGCACCAGCAGATCTTCCCGGGGAGCAAGACGAGCCATTTCCAGCGGATACAGGACGCCACGAAGAAGGCTCAGGGCGGGGAGGTGGCGTTTGCGGATATGCTGTTCTTTGACGACGAGGGGCGGAATCGGAATGTAGAGACGGAGCTAGGGGTGACGTTCTGGCTGGTGCCGGATGGGGTAACGAGGGACGAGGTTGATAACGGCGTGTGGGAGTGGAGGAGGCGGAGGGGGATTAGGAGGGATGACAGAGAGCGGGGCGAGTGATGGTATTGTTGCCGATTAAATTTGAGGGTTTTGCATCTTTGTGAGCGAGGCGTTGGGCGGGTTGGACTACTTCGCATAGATTGGCTGGCATGGCTAGACTTACAAAGTCCATGATCGCAAAAGGATGGTATGATGAAGATACGACCGACGATAGACAACAGAGCACCAATTCAAGAAAGCCAAAAGTTGTCGAGATCAGTTGTACAAAGGTACAATACAGACGTATCTTACACTCTCATTAATCCCATTCCCATCCCCCCATTGCCCGGTCCCAGCCCGTATAGTATCCTGAATGCCCTAGTTGTATTCCCAAATAGGAAGTATATCCCTTTCCAGGGGAAAAGGTCAGCTCCAAGGGCGCCCCTCTCTTCCCTCCCCCGTCTTAGGTCGAAAGCAAAAAAAAAAAAAAAAAAAAACCATGTACTGGGTATCAGATTCGGGGGTGGCTTGTTTTACATAAAGTTTTCGTGTCGTGGGGTCTGGGAGGCCCCTTCTTGCCAGGGCCCCGTTAATAGCACAGTTAGTTGCCTCACACACTCACACACCCTATCTCTCTCTCTTTTTCTTATCCCCTACCCATCGAATTCCGCCTGCCATCGCCCATACTGACTGGCATGGAGATCTCCACCAATTCGTCCCCTTCCTCCTCTTCATCCTCCTCTTCCTCGTCTTGGAACTCAGCATCTCTTCCTTCAGACTCATCGTCCATCAGATGCGAGGGCCGGCCTCCGCTCGTACTGGGCTCAAAACTACCCACTTGCAACTTCTCCTTCTCCAATTCACTCAGCTCTTCCTCGTCGCTGCTATTGCTCGCTCGGTCGCCGTTACTCTCTTCCGGAGCGACCATCTCGCCCATCTCGTCGTCGTCATCAATATCCAGAGGCTGCCGTTCAAGACTTCTTCTCGCTTCTAGCGGAGGATGTTCAGAATCTTCTGGGTCCGATCCCGATCCTTCTTCCGACGATGAAGAATCTTCGAGCGACTTGTCAAATCCATGAGACCCAAAGTTTTCGTCTCGCCGTGTTGAGAAAAGACTGGTCAAACCCCTGCTGACGGAGAAACCGGCACTGTTTTCGTTGGACGAGCTGCTGGGGAGTGAGCTTTTGTGGCGATTTCCGGACGCAGTGATATCTTGCTCATCTTCGTCTAGGGTGAAATGGCCAGTCGCATCTTGGTCATCGTTGTCACCCAGCGATGCGAAGGGATCATTTGGATCTATGGCGCTAGCCAAGGCCTCCTGAGAAGCTTGCTGCTTGTGAAGCGCCAGGCGATCGGCTAAGCGTCGACGAGCGCGAGATGGAGTAATGTTGAGCGGTGGAGGTGGAGGTGGAATAAGTGGGACTGGTTGGTCGGCCTGTAGACATATATACACGTTAGCCTTATCCGAAGCAAATTGTAGTGGGTTGGGTGGCGGCGTTTAGAAAGGGGGAGGACGAGAAAGATGCTAAAGGACATTGGGCCTGCAGTTCAATGGAGGGATTTCGATGATGGCAATGAGTGGCAACACCATGTTGACTGCTTAGAGGGGATCCCGCAGGAGCTGAGACAAGTCTCCTTTGACAATGGAGGGAGGCTACTAGCTTCTTTCCATTCAGAAGCGCTCTTGCAAACTTTGCAAGAGCCCGGCCATTTCACACCTCATCCTCCCTCAGCTCCTGGCCCTAATACGCACAAGACAGACCAACGGCGATCAAACACATGTGTCATCAGTCGATCATGTGCGTGTCCTCATAGTCAGAAGAAATTTCACCCACATTTGAAAGTGTCAGGCCAGCATCAGCCGTCGACAGTTGCGTGACAGTTCGTGTCGGGTCCTCCTCCTCCGGCTCATCCATGTCCTCGTCTTCGTCGTCGCTGGAACCGCCAAAGCTGCTGAAAGAAGAGCCAGCGCCTTGCGAGAAGGTGCCACTCGAGGCACTGCCATTGTTGGAAAGATCGATGGTATCCAGTGGCTGTTGGCCACCGTTCAAGCCAGCATTGGCAAGAGCTGCAGAGTTGCCAAAGCCTTGGGAAGCGTTGACAGCATTAAGCACAGCTTGCCTAGAGCCAATGCCAGTGTCAGGTCTAATTCCACCCAACACTGCATTGTCCCTCTCTCGGGTCTGTGACAAGGTCTGCTCGACATAGTCAATCCATTGACGGTCGAGGACCTTCTCCATAACCGTTTGCGAGAGCAACTCAGCTGGGTGGCGCTCGCTAAACTTGACGACCTCTTCGGCCACAAGAGTTAAATGGCCCATGTATCCCAGTCGCATGTTCTTCTGTTGCTGAGCCTCGTCACTCCGCTTCTGGCCCTCAACGATCTGCTCCGTGATATTCCCCGTCTCGAAAAGATCAATGGCGAGGTTTCGGTTGTACCCTCGTTCCATTGGTCCATTGAAGACTTGTTGGATCACATCGTATACGACGTTGTGCAGGAAATTGTTCCAGGGAAAGCGAAAAAAGAAGCTCTGTAAGGGAAAAAAAAAAAATCAGCGTGAGAACTAGAGTAAAGGGGAGGGGGTAAACTTTGCTCACAAGAATCGTGGAGACGACTTTATTCTTTACAAACATGATTTTGAGATAATCGCCTACCACAGTCTCATCTTCAGCATCGTTCTCTGCGTTAGTCGAATGGATCTCGGTATCATCTCCCATGTTTATGGATATATCTCCTTCTTGCTGAACTTCACCAGCTGGATCTTCGCTACTGTTCCGCAATATGTTTGGGCTTGTGGAGCGGTTGGGACTCATCGGAGTTGGGGTCTTGTTGGGATCTGAGGATTTTGAGAAGAGCGGCGCCGGCTTGTCTTCGGGGTGAGGGGATATAGGACTCAAGTCGCCTGTTTTATTTTGAGCGTCCATCACAGGAATTTCTAGTGAATTGCAAGACGTATCGTTACTTTCGTTAGGCGGTGAGAACATGTTCGTGTCTTCCATGCTAATACGTCGTACTCGGTCTTCTATGTTTGCAGTGGTAGGCGAAGAGGCTTCCGCCACTGCAGATGATAGAGTCAGTGATACATCTGGCTCGCTGTCGTGGCTTTGAGCAACGGTTTTGGGGGACGCCAATGGTTCGTCGATGAAATCATCACTCGAGTCGAACTCAGATCTGTCGTTGAACCTCGTAAACGTATCGCCTGAAGAAGCTGAAGAGTCCGACAACTCCGCCATGTGTGATATGTCTGAGACTGCCACTTTCTCAAAGCCGTCCTCCTCACTGCTGTTTGTCAAGCGCAGTTCCTGAGGTGTACCCCCGATCGAGGTATTGATCCCATTAACAAATCTTGAAGAGTCTGCCGAGATGTCCACTCCCGAATCTCCTTCGTCTCTTGCTGGTGATAGGTCCCCTTGCAATCTAAGACGCTCTCTTTCGGCGTCGCGTTGGCGAATGGCCTCTTCGCTACCCTTCTCGTTCAGCAGACCCATATTGCTACAATGCAATAGCTCGGCCATAAGCTCACAGGTCTTGAATCGATCGAATCCAAGAGGTTCTATTTGGGTGCCCCAAGCCGAGCTGAGCTTGCCTCTCTCCACGACCTTGGTTGTTTCTCCTTCCGTTACGGTGTGATGCGAGCTCAAAATTAGCTCCATGAAGTCTGGAACGTGCTTCGCAAACATTCGAAGCAGTGTTCCGAGGTATATTGGGTCATGGCTCGTCGGGGGGGCATCGGGATTGTGCCCGTTCTCAGGGTCGTAATCGGAGTTGTTCTTGCGAATGACTTCAATTACAATGCCCACGCCAACAGTCAAAGGGTTGCCACCTTGAAGCATAGAGGATATCAGAGACGATATGCACGCTTCCGAGACAAGCTGCCTGGTCAAGCTGTTCGGGCCTATGCACGATTGTTCGTTTTGCGCAGCATTAGCAGAGATCGTGATTATGGCCTTTAGAAAGTCACCAGCTGATGTCTGAGTTGCCGAATTGCAGTCAGGAGAAAGGTTTGAGAGCAGCGCCGGAATGAGGTCCTGGGATTGCAGCCAATCCACGATGCCGTGTCCACCATCCGACTTTTCCAGACTGATTATTTTCAGGAGCAGATCCATCACCATGGGACAATCGACGTGCTGCAACATTGCCGGAACTATGCCGACGAGCGACTTGAAGAACTCTAGCATCTCCTCAGTCTTTTTGTCCAGTAATGTCTCGTTGACTTTGGTGAAATATCCTGCCTGCAGAGGGTCGAGCGGGGGCGGTCTTCTGAGGAAGTCCCAGAACTCTGTCAGATGAGGTACATTCGACATTAATGCTTCCAGAATCGACCATGTCTCAGAGGACAGAACCTCACACGCCGTGTACGCATATTTCAACCTCTGCTTTTCGGCTTTCTCCTGTTCCTCCGCATCTTTCGTACTGCCCGCAGGCGTTCTTACTGAAAGGCCCTTTCCCTTGCTGCTCCTGGAGGACACTTCTGGCTCAGCAAAATCTTCAGATTCCTCCTCAAGAGGCGGCCCCGGCGCAACGACATAATTCAGCAGCTTTTTGAGCCTGTCTTCATCTCGTAGAAATTCAATGAGTTTTGTGTTATGCGCCTTCAATTCCTGTATTAGGTCGGACTCGTCGAGCAGGTCTTCGAGAGTAGTATCAGGCTTGTCGAGTAAAGTGTCGATCGTCGAAATATTTGCGTATCCTCCGAAGCGCCAGAACATGTTGACCTAAGCGGTAGTGACGACCAGCTATACATGGACGTCTTTGTATGATGTAGTAGGGGGAGAATTGCCAGCGCTACGGTTGAGTTGGGATTGATAAGCTTCTTCCATTCAAGGAAGCGGGTTAGGGTGTCGTGAGGCTTTCAAGTTTCGCGTATCATCAACGCATGAAAGGCTTGGAAGGACCGGATTTCAGCAATCTGGGTAGCGAAAAGTCAGTAAAGGCTTGCAGCGATGTCAGGCATTTTCGATATTGCTGCCATGTGGGTTGCACACGTGCTGATTTCAGTAGAGACCGAGGCAGGCGACGGCAAGTCGCTGTCCACGAGAGACACTGGGGTTCCTACCTTGAACCAAGAAGGAGCGATGTGAGCTGAAGCACGGATGATGATGCTGGAGAGGTTTTAATCCACTCAGAACAATTGGTCTGACTGCGAATTGTGGTTGCAACCGTCGCGGTAGAAAGTTGCTGGTCGAGCGGAACCGGATGCCCGTCTTGATTGCGCAACGGCGGCCCCGTAGACTCCTCCCGCAACGTGGCAAAGACCAGTCAACTTAGACACCTTAGTTAATCGCAAGGGTCGGAGTGCAATCGCAAGTATCTACTGGTACGCTGCCCTGATCTTGCGGTTTCAGAGCTGTAGTACCGGAACTCGTACAGACGTTTCACCGGCCTGGGTCTGAAGCTCAACCACCCCTTTTCACGCAGCTACATGGGCTTCCCACGCCTCTAGCAATCTAGCACGATCCACACTTCAGCCCTGTCGATACAAACGCCCCATGACGCACTTTACCTGTCTTTGAGAACAGAGCATAGACTATCAGCCCTCATAATTGCCTCCGCCTTACAAAGGACACAGATCCCCCCTTCTCCGCTCAACGCTTATCTGGAAGGAGCCTGGATTCGTCTTTGGCCATCGCTCTTGCACCAGCCTATTGCGGCGCACACTTCAGCCCATTCAACAAGTATTGCGAGAACTGATAAATAACGTGGACAACTATTACAACTACCATGAATCGCCTCTTTGGCTCAAGGAGCACCGCTCCCAAACCCACTCTGAACGGCGCAATATCAAACGTGAGTTCCTGCTACCAACATGTACTACATACCCTTGCTAAGCATTCGAAACCTCTAGGTCGAAACACGCATCGAATCCATCGACGTGAAGCTCGCCAAACTCAATGCCGAACTCACCACATACCAAACTAAACTTTCCAAGATGCGCGATGGCCCCGGCAAATCCGCCATAAAGTCCAAAGCCCTCAAAGTTCTCCAGCAGCGCAAGATGTACGAGTCGCAGCGCGACCAGCTACAGCAGCAGTCCTGGAACATGGAGCAGGCAGGCATGATGCAAGACAATCTGAAGAACGTCATGACTACTGTTGATGCAATGAAGACCACGAACAAAGCTCTCAAGCAGCAGTATGGCAAAATCAATATTGACAAGATAGAGAGGATGCAGGACGAGATGGCGGAGTTGATGGAAATGGGAAATGACATTAACGAGAGCATAAGTCGAGCGTATGACGTACCTGATGATGTGGATGAGGCAGAACTAGACGCCGAGCTGGAGGCGTTGGGAGATGACATGTTATATGAGCAGCAGTCTGGCGTGGGCGAGAGTATGCCCGGGTTTTTACAAGACGAGGTGCCTCAATTTGTGGACGAGCCGCCAGAGCAAGGCAAGGTCAAGGAGGCTGCTGGTGGAGTGGGCTAGGATAGAAAGCTCGCTGCAGATCTCCAATATATTGCATTTAAGTATCTTCTCGCCCATGTTTCTGGAAAGCTGGTCCTCATCTTTAGAGAATCTCGCGACATGCGGCAGCGAGGCGAACTGCTTCAAGCAGGGGTTTCTAAGTTATACTCGTAAAGTCGTGGGCCAGAGCACCAGCCTCTTGCGCTCGGCGCATGTCTTGGCGGTGCGGCCTTGGCACACAGGTTGTCTTTTGTACCTAGCCACGCCGTCTTTCTTTCTTCCTTCTTTAGATTTGATGTCCTAGTTTAATGACCCCTCTACGACACGCTTTAGACTAGCCTCCTAACAAAAACTTTGTTTGGCGTTGTGGCGAGTTGAGTGGTGACTCACGTTATTATTTCCACAGGTTTACCTTTAAACTTAGCAAATTTCACTCCACTACCCATAGTACTGTAGCTAAGACTGCGTTTCCATACTTTCTTCCATCACACCTTCCACTACTTCTCCTTTCCATCTTTCCACTTCCCCTGTCCTCTCTAGATCATCTTTACTTGAAAATTGCACAATGCCTAAGCAGTTAACGACCAAGCGGAAAGCTGAAGAGCCCCACTACGAACAAAAAGCTATGCCCACCAAGAAGCTTCAGAAAGCGTTCTCTCAGCCAGCACTCAACAGACCACCGCGTCCTGCCTCCGCTACTGACTTGTCCCTCTCCGAGAATCCCTCTCCTCCAAGCTTGACCTCGGGCTCCTCCATCGAAGACTCATCGTCCTTAACCGCGAACTCTTCAGTTGATAAATCCTCCGCCTCTACTGCTTCTATCGAAAGGTCCTCCTCAGCCCCATTAACGACTGAAGCGTGCTCGACTTCCATACTGCAAGAGACGCGACCAAATCATAGCGCTACGAAGGAGACAAAGGAGATCACGTCAGAAGAGCTTTTTGTCATGAGCAAGGAGGAGTTAAAGGCATACGGGAGGTCTTGGGATTGGAACATTAGTACGCAAAGCGCCCCTTTAACTGTCGGATTACATGCTAACTGGCGCCTTAACAGCCCGTGGATATGATTCCGACCAAGATGACTTCGATCCGGAAATTAACTACGGTCTGGAATTGGTTTCGGACTATGACTCCGACACTCATGTGGACATTGACTGTGCTTATGAGCTTTTTGAATATCTTGACTGATTTGGTGACGGACCGACTTGTGGGGCGCCAGATGGGAAATGTGAGAGTCATGTTAGCGTCCCGGGAAAACTCCCATTCTTGGGAAGGTCAAGATCCAAAGACCTGTAGAGGACTCCATCAGCGTTGTTTGGCTATACTTCTCCAAAGCATTTGCTTTGACCCTCGAGAAATCTGACATAATCCTCAAAGTCGTCAAGCGCAGTGAAATTGGTTCTGCCGTATCCGTCGACACATTTTACCAGCGTGTTGACGTCGGGCCCAAGAGTCCATTCGCTACCGGTCACTATGGCAGAACCGTTCCCGTGTTCCAGGACCCATAGGATATCTGATAGAGGAGGGAATTTCTGCAGAGGTGAATACGTTGTCGAGAGCATAATTTGTTTGGGGTCTGAGTAAGTAGCCAAGTCAGGTGTGCTACCAGTTTCAAAAGCCCAAAACGGGGATTGGATTGTACTTCAGCTCGGCCAGGACGTTGTCAATGTGATCTGTGATAAAGTGGAGAAGGAAGTTCAAAGCTGCGTCCAGCACACCATCAAGGATTAACCGTCCAACATGGTCGGGAAAGAGTGAAGCGAACGTTTGTTCCGAGGACAGTTCCATAGCTCACTCCATAATACCATAGTTTTGCATCCGCCTCATTCTTTCCGGCTGCATTTTGTTCTGCTTTTATGTATGATAGCATATCTTGAGCCACGGCTGGCGTGCTGACATATTACAGTGCTGTACTGCTACTTGGGGCTGAGTATTTCCCCCGCCTTTGGTGTCCAGTGCAAAATCCCGAGTTTTAGCGCGTCCTTCCCAGGGTCGACGGATGGCATCAATGAAGTCTCAGTAGGAAGCGGGAGAGCCGTCGCCGTCGCCCGATGGCTCCCTATTGCCTCTCAACGGCTGATCCAGGTTTGGTTGGCCCTTATAATGTGTTTCTGTCAGGGTTATTCTAGGGCGTTTGCGTTTGAGAGTCCGGTCCTCATTGGAAGTCTCTTTCCATTCTAGCCTGTAAATCTAAGTAGAAAGTGCGGTCAAGTTTGCGTTCTTGCTGATCCCAGAGATCCGGCTGTTTCAATGGGTTGAGGGATGTTTCGTGATCCGCTATATAAAGTGATACTGCTTGCCGGCTCAAGGGCTCTTCAACCAAAGGCTTCGCAGCCCAGGTATCCGGCGGTATCAATGGTTTGAAGAGCGTTTCGCGATCTGCCTTATTAGGATCTGATACTGCTTGCCAACTCAAGGCACATTTCCCGGCTTGGACAAAGACAGGCTTGGTTTCGCTCGCCGAGGAGGCATCTTCAACCGAAGCCCAGTGGAACAGCCTACAAGCCAACACAGACGGGATGGAAAAGGTCAGCTGGCCCCCTGGTCGGCTTTGGAAACATTTGGGGGGTAGTGAATGTAAGTCTGGGTCGATGACACCAACGACCTGCCAGTCATCGATGTCTACGGCGAAAACGGCGTCTTCTCGACTGATGTTGCGAGGATTCGCTGATGAGAGACGACCTGGCAGCATTAGTCGTGGGGCCAGCGATGTAGGCACGAAGAATGAGATGCCGAATAAGAGACTGAAGCTTTCTGGTCTCTCTTGTGACGGTGATGAATGGTCGTACAAGTGGTCGTCTGCGAAATTTATGATGTCTGGCGTGAGTGCTGTTGGATTCTTGTCTGGTACTGGCACAGACGCTTCCGATGGCGGCGAGTCTGTAATGAGGTGTTGAAAGCTGGCAGAAAAGACGGCCAGGAAGCGATGCATGCTCTCAGCCTGAGGGTTGATACTAGAAACATCCTCGAAGAGGTATATTCCCCTGCGCTTCAGAAATTCCAAACTAGCCATCAACCGGTTTGGGAAGTCGAGAAGGTTGGCGAAAGCCTGGCTATCGAGTTCAAAAGCTTCGGCATGTTTTGAGACGATCCTTAGCTGTTGGTTCGTGGACTTTTTAAGACCACCGTGCTGGATGACCTCGAAACAGCCGATGCGCAGGTAAGCATAGAGAGCTTCTTTGCATACAGTGGCGGGTGGAAGCCATGGCGTTATCCCGCCTTCGTCGACCGATACACGGCGAACGTAGTCAAAGTGCGTGAAAATGTGGTCTCGAACATAATTCACTAGGAATAGTACCGGGGGCGGGCGCCACGATTTTTGCGGAACAAGAGAATTGAGCGTTTTGTCGTTCGCAGAAGATGGCCCATTGCCTTGATGGTGTTTGGTGACATCTAAGTCGGTGGTCATTCTGCTGAGACCATTGAATCCAGCTCGAGTGATTCCAGAGTGGCATCTTGTCAGGAACGATTCCCTCGACGACGCTTGCAAAATTGGAAGGCCCTTTCCTAGGAAGAACTCTCGTACCGATTCGTGAATCACTTGGATTCTGGTGGGGACGATGAAATCCTCGAGGCCGTGGATGTCAATGACCTCAATCAGACCTCCTGACGCATGAGTCAATCGTTTCTTAAACCGTTGTGTATCGTCCGATCGAAACGTAATGTCGCTGAAGGACCAATCCGGGTTCGGCCTTTCTAGCAGCAGGGCTGTATACAGCTCTTCCACTGACAATGGGCGTGATGCTCCAAGAACGAGGAGAGCAATGCGCTGAAGGTCTTCTCGTTGTTCGGTGGTGAAACTCGGCTCCTTGAAGATCTCCAGAAAATAATTATCCAAGCCATCCGGTATGTCGTGAAGCATTGCTGTTAGTTGGTCCGCATCTTTGCCCGCATCGAAGGCTTTAATCAATTTGTTAGCCACTAAGGACGCCCATAGGAAGATGCCCTTAGCTCGAGAGATGATGTTTTCGCCGACTGACCGCAGTGGTTCGTGCAAATCCATCGGAAAGACTTTCTGGATGTACTCCCGAATGTCGCCGGTGTTGTTCTCATTGACAACCAGCTCGATTCCCTGAACAGCTCTCAAGCTGATGTTAGGATAAAAGCGGCTGCTCCAACACACTCTGAGGGCGGTGTGGTTTCTATGGGCCTGGATAGATCTCTCGAACCTCCGAACCACGTCAAGCACTTCGGCATCTGAACACTCGTCGAGAGCATCGATCAGGATCTCGATATCGTTTGACTGAAACTGCTCAAGCTTGTCATGAAAGACGTCGGCTAATTCCGTTGTTTGCCATCGGACGCTGTCGCCACGAGTCTCCTTCTCCAGATACAGTACAAGTACCTCACATAACAACGACGGATTCACATGTATAAGGCTGTGCAACAATGTTCTATACAAAGCCTCTCGAGACTTTTCCATGTCCGAGCCCCGGCCGTTGAAGAAGAATCTCAGGAGAATGGTTGAGGAGTCTTTGAGATTTTTTTGCCGTTGCTTGGAGAGGCTCTTCATCAAAATTGACTTCCCCGAGCCAGGATTGCCTACCAGCAGACGTCAGCCGTCGGGGCATGGGCCACATGCAACGAAACTTACCTTTGATCCAGAGCAACGGTTTGTCGTTTGTGATCCACACTCCCACAGGACCCAGTCGAAGTAGCACTTCGGCTCGTCGGTTTGCCTGATATCGGAAGCGCTCGAAAAGCAATGGAATCTTGTTTGAAGGCCCTCGACCTGGAAGACGATGCCAATCTCTTGCTGAAAGGCTGGGGCATGACTGATCGAAAGGCGACAAAACAGTGGAAGAAGATGGAGCGGCGTGTCAAAGATACTTACCAGGGAGCTGCTGCGCGATGTCGTCGGTCTCTTGCCTTCAAAGACATGATGGCCAGAGAGGAAATTATTGCACGACCTGAAAGCGAAACATGCCAGTGGATCTATCAGGACTCGCAATACAAAAGGTACGCAAGAGTTTAGCATGTTGGAGCCGATATTCATCTTGTCCATTAGCCCAGTCAAATGTCTCCTGGAGTACATCGACGCGAGTGTTATCAAGGCAAATAGGTTCATGTTGACTCTGGTACGAATTGAAAGGTGCCTCAACAGCGTACGGTAAACGATTGAGCGTATCCTTTAGTGCTGAATTACCAGTCAGCATTCGCCTTTCATTACTCGCTATACCAACCATTCTTTTCTCTAATGATCTCATTTACAGTACGTGACTTCGCCACTTCAGCCGTAGGTATCACCGATAGCACTTCCTTCGCATACGCTGCTGCCGCTCCCGCCGCAGATGCCTGCCACCTCTTGTTTTTGTGCGAGTCGGCGTAGTCGCATATACCTCTAATGACAAGGCATGGGAAGCTGTTCATCAGGCCCGCCGCCTCCATCTCGAAGCAGAGGACGCCACCGAGCTCCGAGCTAACCCTGTCCCTTTCGGCGGCGTCTCTCATAACTCGATTACCGGATGCTATAGTGCCGTAGTGGACCACAATTTCTTGACCGCGTGGCTCCCGATCCACCACCCTCTCTCCGCTACATTGTTCGCATGTAGCACCTTCGACATGGTTGTAATCCGCTTCAAATAAGACATCAGGCCCTGTAGCTTCGCGTGTGAACATCGGGAGGCCGTTAAGCTTGGAGACATAGTCTAAGAGCCTGCTTCTTCCTCTGAAGTGGCTGGCCTGCAGCTTTGCGACCGCGTTGAGTAGGATCGTCGGCGGAGTGTTGAGGAAGCCTGTCCGCCCGAATCCACTTGGGGCAGCCTTCCCAGAGTCATATTGCACGACTCCGCCATGCACCCTATCGGGGCTGCTGACCACCACGTCCCCAAGTCGAATATCTGCCTTCAGGCTTGGAACGCCTCCTCCGATGCCTACCATCAGACCAAACCTGATTGAAGTGAAGGCAGACTTCATCTGGGTGGCGACCGCTGTGGCCGAGTCCGTCCCTGTTTGGCCCTTCGGCAGACAAGCGATCACCACATTATGTTCACCGATTCGGCCGAGTGTGTAAATGTTGGTGCTATTGGCGTCATGGTCCAGGTCTTCATGCTCTTCATCGAGCATCTCTTGCGCGGCAGCAAGTTCGACGGGAAGGGCGCACACCCATCCTACGGTGTAGTCTTCGCGACGAGGTAGGCGTCGCTTCGCCATCTAGGCTGTATTCGCAGGAGGTCAGAGGTCTGCTCGAGAAGTGTTGAACTGGCTAGGTCTGGTGTTTTCGATGGCAGAAGAGGCGAGGCCCCAGAGGGCGTTGCTCTGCGGTAGGCGATATCGCTTGTGACAGTCCTGTTTTGCTCATCCTCAATGTGCAGCTGGCGATGATTAAAAATGCACCTGTGAATTACGCGATTTGTGTCAGCAGAACCAAAGGGCTAGACTGGTAATAGACTTCTCTATGGATTTGGGTATGCATATCGCATGCGTCTAACGTGCTAGGCGCGTGCGTAATGATAACTTCAGGTCTACTACGTACAGAGACTGAACGCTAGAGAGAGAGAGAGATGTACTATCTCTCATCCAGCGAGGTCTTATCGGCTGGTTTCTTGGCAGGCTTGGCATAGCATGACAAGCCGGTGCAGTGACACTGTGATTTGCTCTCTACCAGTCAACCGTTCCCTCTCACGACAAGCTCCTGTCTTCATTACGCAACCTCTTATCCGAACTCTCCCAGGGCGTCCAAAGAGCCAGTCTCCTCAGTTCCCACATCGGCGCCGACTTGTCATACCTGATAAAAGGTGGGTTCAAACACGGAAAGATGTTCGGACTTTGCACGTTGTCGGACCTTCGATATCCACAGCCCAGAACTACATCCACCAGCTTCTCTCCTCCCTTGACGCCTCTCGCACCATCTGCAGCATTGCGCTCTACCGGCCTTGCGATCCGCTCACCGTCAGACGGTCGCTGCGGCCTGCTTCATTGTAGCTGATGCATCTGGTCGTGATCTGCATTCACCCATCACCAGTTGATACTGGGACTCTAAGTCTTTTTAACTCGCGCCTTGGTTGTTATCGACGACGGATCTAGAAAGAATGACTGTTTTGCACGGTTCGTCCCTGGAAATCGCTAATGCCAAATATTTCCGTGTCCTGTCGCGCCATGCAGGCTTCGAAATAATCACGACTTTTTCAAATCCGCCACCCAATTCTTCATTGCCTTCGCGCTATCATGCGCTGACCGAAAAAGTTGCCGTTCTGTCTCGTCCAGCCCTCTGAGGAAATCGGCCCCTTCTCCCAAAGCGCCGCGGGGATTGTGCGCGTGGTCTGCGATGTCTGCCGCGCGCTTCTTGAAAGTCTACGACGCCAATTCGTCAGCCAGCAGTTGGGACATCAATGCTGAGATAACCAAGCTCAAATGTCAATGAAGAAATAAGGTTCACTTACTTCAAGCAAGACATCCACGATCTCCTCCTCTTCGAATAGTTCTAGAATTCGCGAACCTAGGGCGTAGAAATGCGGCGCTTGGGCCCGGAGATCAACGGTGTTGGGATCGGCTTTGAGTGCATTGATTACTCGCTGTGAGAGAGCGGCAGGGAAATCTAGAGAGACCATGGGCGAACTGCCGAGTTGAGTGCTAGTAGTAGGCCATTAGCCAGTTTGCAACTTTGCCACGACATGTATTCTTGTGCCCACTGCCGGAATCTTTGCATAGGGAGAAGCAATAGCAGGAGAATCACTATCAGCAGAAGCGAATAGCGTGACATAATCTCCTCTTGCCACGATATTCAAGAACGTACCCTCCGGCAACCGCTAGCATTTCTCCGAGCCACAGGGGGAGTTCCACCTTCGTGCCAGCTTTCATCTGTTGAGGGACTCAGCTCCCGCCGACTGATTTATGTGGACCTGAACATCGTACATCTCCACCAGCATTGCCATCGAGGTAGCCGAGTCCAGGTACCTCGAGTTCAAAGGTGCATGGGAGCTTCTGAGAACCACAGGTTAGCTATGTCTTGATCGCTTGATCTTTTACCCAGGCGGAAAAGATCTGATCGTCAAACCGAATCAAGATCTATAGAACGGTGTCCCTTGGTTTGGAAGGTATCTGTAAATCGGACAAGGAACATGCTTACTTGCGCGTCGGTTAAGATTGCATCAATGTCATAGTAGGTCGACATCAGGGTGTCGTCGACACGTTTCTGCTTCTAGCAGTTGTCAACATTAAGTTCGTTAGAAACACTTGCCGCCTCCCAGCATGCATGAATTGGCGAGGAATGATAAAGGCAAAACAGAATACTTTTGCTATTGACTTGAACAACAACGCTTATTTCCGGGACAATGGCTGCCAAGACCTGTGAGCCGCTTTTTATGTGGCTCATACAGTCAGCCCTCCGGAACCTCCGCGGGCTGCTTAAAAACTATGAAAGACTCCACGAGATGAGACCTTTTTCACATTCATTTGAGTTGTTATTCACGGGGGCCACTTCATACGTATACTTGATTCCATAAAAGCGAATGCTTCTTATTCTTATCTTACGGTGTTGTTCCGTGTAAATCAAGAAAGCTCTCTTACGGTGACCACCGCTTCAAAAGCCCAAACTCTCACTTTCTCAAGAACTCCATCCGATTTTAATAACCGAGCCGAGGGCATTCATATCCACATGATAGCAGAATTGTATCGCTTCAAATCTGTAGGTTCCTGGAATTCTACTTCTTGAGGAAGGTCGATCGACTCGAGCTGACCTTGACTTCCAGCGCATTTGAATATTGTGCCTTCCTTTCCTCTGAACGCCAATCGATTTCAACAAAGATGGCCGTATAGCTACAGCTGCGCAAACCCCACGCAACGACTTTTGCGCCAAGTTTGGGCTACCAAGTGCGATTCCCGCTGAGAAACAAGTCAAGCGATTCGGGCTTTGCGCAGGCAGGCTTTGCTGCTCTGACCCTTTGGAACCTGGAGACCTTCGCCTGAAAGGCAACTACTGAATCAGAAGGCGGAAATATGGACGTCCCCACCAGAGAGATTTCCATAGACACAGAGGTTGGAAACGCGAGTTCCTCGTCCGAAAAGGATTCAAACGGAAAAGAGATCGGGAACCTAAATTCCTCAACGGACCCAGAAGAGATGGCCATGGACAAGGAAATCAATGGATTGCAACAACAATTTGGGGTTCCAGACTCAGCACCATATAGCAACGGCAACACCACACGCTCCCAAGAAACGCAGCCGGCAAGCTCCGCTAACCGACCCCACTACGGTCGTGACATTACCACGGCGTCGACAGTCGCGCGAAATCTTCCACCATTGAAGCGTAAAGAAACCCGGCTTGCACAGAAAAAAGCGCACCCCTGGCAACATCTCGGCATCACCCTGGGTCTGCCGATGATTGTTCTTTTTGATATCGTGGTGCCGTGCATCATTTACTACGCGTGGTACGATAGCCACAAGTCAACCTGGGAGACCGAGTGCCGCGATCGATTCCCCGGCCAGCAGCCTTGCCCGATTGAAAGACCGCAGTTCGACAAGGAGATCCTAGGGTCGGCGATCGCGTCGTTCGGCATCGGCGAGCTATGGATCCTGATCGCGCGGGTATGGAGGCTGGTTGTCCACCAAGATCAATGTGCCCCGCTTCTCTCGCGGAATCGATGGGAATTAGACGCTACGTCGTGGGTGTACCTTGTCGCGATGCTCTTAGCACTCATCCCTTTCGTGGTAGGAAGCACCTTGGTGATCCCGAAACTGTATCTGTACGGGCCAAGTTTCATCATGGGCTTCCTAGGGATCTTGATGATCATCACGATCGACCTGCCTTTCAAGATTCCCATAGGAATAAACTCCCAGGCCCGAGGATCAAGGCTACGCCCGTTCATTTACTACGCCGCGGAAGACTTTATTGCTGTTGATGGCCTACAAGATCGCGAGTTTCGTGTGCGGTACAATGACCGGTATGAAAGCAATAGCATGTTTAGACGCTTCTTCGTGTACCTTACGTTGTGGTGGATACTAGGTGTGTGTCTATACATTGGTTGTGTTTCGGCGGTGATATGGACGCTGCCGTTTCACTACGCATTTGGATTATCATTGGGCGTTTTATTTTCCTATATTGTGGTTTGGGCGGCGGTGACGTACGTTTGGACTACTATAGAGATGAAGAGAGAGCATAGAGCTTATGAGGAGGGTAAAATTAATGTATGAGGGTAGAACTAATGTATGAAGGTAGAACTAATGTATGAGGAGGGTAGGACTAATGCATGAGAACATAGTCGTTGATTTTACGTCACCGATGACATGGTCCACTTCGACTGCAGTTATGCCAGCTGGCGCGAAGACATTGTGCCAGACCTAAGTCCTTCGGCTTGCAAATCGACTCGAGTCGGTGACGGAATTCCTATTCTTGAAGCCGCACCCTCAAGCCATGGCATCTATTTCGATATGATCCACGTGCCCTGCAAATACTCGCACCACGAAATCAGAGACCAGCAAGAGTGACTGAACGCCCTGGCAGTCATCCAACGGCCTTAACCAGGCCGGACGCGAAATTTCGAGACCAGGAATCCGAAGCCACAAGGCGGCCAGACCGTGACGCGGCCACGATGAGGTATTTTCTGTATTAGCCCTGTCACACTCTCAGCTGGCCGATACCTCACGCCATCTTCCTGACTCTCTACCAAGTCACTCCACCAGCCAATTGGAAATGTTCGGGGAGCTCTCCGTCTCCACTCAACCTAGACTGAAAGCTGTCGGCGTAGTCTTAAGTCGTGCTGCCTGTTCTCTAACCGCAGTCAGAAGCTGACGATGCGGTATTTCCATTATTAGTCGCTTCATATTGTCGTCCCCGCCCAATTTTCTAAGTCCGAGCTTCTGGTAGGCGCTGGAGAATGGCAGGCGCTGGAGAATGATCAGCCCTCAGCCCCTTCCCTTTTCCAACGCCTTCTCTTCTCTAGCGTCTTCTCTTCTCTAGTCCATTCTCTTCTGTAGTACCTGAATGGGCGCCTTTGGCACCTGAATGGGAAGCCTCGGGGACCTGAAAAGGCCTTCTAGAACCCCGATGTTGCCTCCTATGTGCCAGATGTCACATTCTCTGGCTAACGGATTGGTACCTTTTGCCACCATATCTGAAGCGAGAATGGCCACCCCTATGTAGCAAGAACAGGCTCTCTCTGGAGTTGAGCATTTGCTACACCCAAGGTCAGAACGGGCTTCCTCGAGGGCCAGACCTGGCTCCCTCAATTTCGTGCCAAGCGCCGCCACTTTCCGAAGAAAAACTAGGCCAAACGCAGACTAGGTCGTCCCGGCGCATCTCCCTCGCGGTATGAAAGACGCAGTGTCGTCTGAATATGGTGCAGCCTGTTTCCTGTTCAAAGGTCCAGTCAACCGCTTTGGATACGGCGTCGACCTGACTATCCAGCAAATACTTGGTCTTCCCGTCCTTGGGCCGTAATACTAAGAATTCAAGCACATGTTGACGTCAACAGACGTGCATTTTGACTTCACAACATCACTGCGGGACCATAGCCGACGCCTAGAGTCCAGCTCAACGAGCATCCTGCCTTTCAGTCAATTAGACTGTACTGACTCTCTCTTATCCCTTCTCTACTCTTTTAGTGTACCACCTAACTAGTCACGCTAGCCCTTTCAACCTCTTTCAATTGCTGAGTCAATCCAGCTCACCGTCAACCCCCTGACAACCCCTGGCTCATCGCATGTGCTGTTGACACGTGCGGACGAGCCAGTAAGTAGAGTGTGCCCATCGTATGCCTCCTCAAAGGGAAATATAGCCTAGTATAGGCGGCCTGGATGGCGACGGATGGATTGCGAAGATCACTACCAATCTCCCATCCATTCAGGCCCGATTCTGGCTCTCCTTCCACTCCTCCCTCACATCCTCGAACTCCTCAACCTCTTTCATGCCTCTAACTGACTTTGACACTCTCTGCAACTTATCCAGCACCCCATCGATTTCCCCCTGCTCCGCGCCTTGATAAAACACTCTCTTCATTCTATCATCGCTCCCGTCGATCAACCCATTTAAGCGCACCAACAGGTCTACCATCTCGTTCCCTTTAGCCTGCCTAGCCTCTTTCGAGGCTGGCAGTGAGGAAATTGGTTCCGATGCCCAAGAATTCAGGAGATGGTCAAGCCCCTCAGTCCACCGGAAGATCTCTCTTTTTCTCTCGTCACGGTTGGCTATCGTTTGGCGGGTTGTGGCCGGGGGGAATGGACGAAATATGTAATCGAGACCGTCCCGGAGTTGGGGGACGCTAGGGACCTCAAGGGTGAGGAAGGAGGGCTTAGATGGTGGCTTTGGTGGATGATACTTTTCTTGGAAGTCTTTGAATCCCTTTGCGCCAGTTGACTGGCGTCTCTTGTTCAGCAAGACTATCGCAGCCGGGAGCTGCCTTGCTTGCTTCCTGCTTTCCGGCTTAAGGGCGGGAATGGGATGGTGAGCAGCGACCAGGTCGTCCGACGGGGGTTCAGGTGGCATGGCGAACAATCCGCGGTTTGAGATTTTATCGGTTGGGCTTGGAAATGGATTTGTTGCCATTAGAGCGATGGGGCCGAAGTGGGGCCTTATTGAATGGATGGTCCCGCCATGGAACCCTCCGTGGCCGCCCACTACCGAAGCCCATGCAGTACTGTTCAAGTTTCTTTTCGGGGTCTGTGGTGGTTTCGGTCGATGCTCCGGTACTGCCGGTGGAGTGGGTTTCGGCGCCAGAAGCGTGGCGTGGATTTCCTGGACTAGCTTTAGTAGAGATGTATTAGATTGCAGTGCCTGATTCTGCAAGTCGTGCATCTTCTCTGCGTTAACTTTGCCGTCGGCTTCGATGCGGTTGGTTGCGCTCCTCGAATTCAGTTAATCCCACGTAAGAAGGCGGCTGCGTGGGACCGGACATACCATAAGAAAGTGTTCAAGACGATGTTGATGGCATCTGTATGTGCCTGCAGCTTCACTCTGTATTCGCTCAAGGAATTGCGCTCAACGTCCCATCGTATCTTCATCCAATTCACCCGAACGCTCTGTTTGAATTGGGAAATTGAACGCTTTTTGTTTGGATTGGTGGACGGCCCAGTAGCGGTGACATCAGCTGTGTGATCTACAACATCGCTTTCACCCTGATTAGCCGCTTCTCTGTATTTACTTGTCACGGTGTCCAGTTCCTGGAGGGTGGCGCCACAGGAGTTGATCATGGTATCGAGTTTCCGCCGCATATCGACCGCATTGGCATCTTGTTTGTTCGAAGCAGCCTCTGATATGTCTTTCGCGGCTTTGCTCAAGTGATCGAGGGCGCAGCGCAGACCGAAAAGCACATCCCCGAGCTCTTTGAGATCCCTGGCGGCGGAGCGTCTGCCACTCGTTACGCTAGAGTAGAGCTTGTATGCCAGTTGGCTGACCAAAAGGATGTCACCAATGCTAAAGCCGAAAGACATGATGCACAAATTTTCACGGTTTCGTCTATTGCTCTCGAGACGAATCCCCAAGGTCAATTGTAATCTAGAGCGCCCATATTTTGTAAGTAAGAAGGGGCTACTGGCTTTGATCGATCCAAACACACCATGGTCGGGGCCAAAACGTGGTTTGTGCTGAAGCCTCAGGTTGAGTCGCCCAATCACTGGTGACATACGTCCAGGCAGCAATCCGCCTTCGCGAGGCTGAGCTTCGAAAATCATATCCACCCCCCCCTTCCCGTCTTCCTCTTGATTTTCAAGACGGAATTGCCCTGTTCAACACCTCTTTACGGAGTTCGAATCGATCAGGACCTACATCTACAGCTCTTCATCTCTTGTTCGCGATCGGGAATTCCGCATAGGTATGACGAGTATGGCACATGAGGCTAGGACCCACTCTGGCGACCCACATCTAGTCCCCGTTGTAGTCGACGGACTACGAAAGGGTTCACGTTCTAAAAAGACTCACAGCGAACGAGTTACCTTGCCGGAAAGTGAACCAATTTCCGCCTTGTGGGCAAAACTGAAGTGTGAGTGTGACACTAGCCCCGTTGTCAACCTCAACTTATGACCTTCAGCTCTGAATTATGAGGCTCCCGACTGGTTGCAGCTTGGAGAGAAAAAATGGAGCAACAACGACGAGAAGAAACTCTGCGTGCACCCGTTCGAAGAGATCGAAGTTGTCCAAGGGAGAGCCTCCGAGAACGGGAAGTGCATCAACATCGATGATCCACTCATTGCGTTCACCAACAGATTTTTTGGTAAGGAAATCAATCTCAAAATCGCCGACAGTGACTCGAGTAATTACGGCACTGCAATGCAGAGCCTCAAATATGAGCCCGGACTTGACATTTCCTTCCACCGCACGATCAGAATGCCCGACGACGACAAGTTACATCAACTTCCAGGCTCTCTCGGTGCCTTTCCCATTTACAATGTCAGTGCCTACGCAGAACACCTACCCGACAACATTGTAGAGCAGGGAGGCGTCTTCCTTCCGATGTGGCAAAGAGAGGCGCTGTGGATCAATTTCGATGCTCCATATCCGCAAAAATACGCACTGCGCGTTTTTGTTGGTCGCATCAATGCAGTCTCTGGTCTCAAAATGGATGAAAGGGTGGATGAAGCCCAAGTACCAGAGACACTTCAGGACTATGTTGTTGTTCCTGGTCAAGAATGGTTGGACGGCATCTGTGTAGCCCCTGGAATCGTCAGACAGTTTGTGGCAATGCCTCGTAAGTGACTTAAGGTCCCCGAAAAACGTTTCCAAAATCCTCGATGGCTAACTATGCTGCCTTTTTACTTCAAGTGGGTGCAGGATACACCGTCGAAGGCCAGAAAACCGGAGAGGAAAGATTCGGAGGCCTTCAAATTGAGATCATTCCTTCCTACGAGAGAGGACTGAGGACCTGGCAACTGGAACACACCGGGCAAGGAGGAAGGACAGTTGTATTTGACGAGTCAAAGAACTTGGATGAACGGAAAACGCCCTCGGAGCTAAGGCTGAATCCTGGTGTCAAACTGAGATCCTATCCATCACGTCCAACGTATTGGGCACCTTATCAGATCTCGGAGCTCATTGGGACCACTCCGAACGAAGATATACATCTCAGAGTAAGTTTACACTCCAGAGAACCTTGGATATTAACTTAGATGGCAGGCAATATATCGAGAAACCGAGGTCGATGATGCAAGATCAAAGAGGAGATATCAATCCTATTCCTATAGTTCCGCTCCCTCTCCCGCTTCCGCTTCCGCTTTCTCTCCTAGGCGCACGCTCGGTGACCGTGCCAGAGATTCGGAACCAAGACCTATCTTTGGTATGCCTCTTGGTTCAACGAGCGCTGGCGCGGAATATAACTATCCTTCTCAAGGTTAATTTTCCTTCACACCATCCAAGATAAGAGCGCTAACAGATCAAGGAATACCCATGGCAAGCCAAAGATCGCGTGGACCAACTTGGGAGGAGGGAGGTGCTCCCAGCATCGATCTTGATGCTCCCACAGCGCCTGAAGACGCTTCCAACATCCAGTTAGTCACAAAAGACCTAAAATCGATGGGGTTGGCAGCTGGAGGAAAGCTAGGTACCTGTTTATTCTCTCAACTTTTGGCAGATTAAGCATGAAATACTATGCTAGGATCCTTTTTTTCCACATAGTACGCTAACTCTTTTTCAGTCCAGGACATCTACCGGGATTCAAACCCTGCCCACACATGGAATACGGAGTTCACCCGACTAGTCAATGTCCACCTTCTGGACCCCGCTAGCTGTGAGAAAGTGACGCACATCGTACCGCCACCACCACCGATCGACGCGATGGGATATGTTGAAGCGGACATGCCATTCTTTGTGGTCGAAGAACAAGTCGACAACCGAGTTGATGGCGGCGACTTCGACAACGTCATCTCGGTGAGTGCGATGGATAAGGAGAAAGGCGTGACGGTGGAGCCGGCATTTGATCCATCAAAGCCTAAGATGTGCAAAGAGTGTGAAACGAGACTGTGCGATTGCATGTGAGTTCGCCGCGCCAAGATGTCATTCAACGTTGACCTTGACAGTGTTCGACCATGCGACCATCAGTTCTGCAACGTCTGCATCAGGAAGCTTGAGAACGGGAATGAAGCCAGCAGCCAGCAGATCAAGAAGTGGACCTGCCCGACATGTAGCAGTGATGTCGCTCACGTTGCGGGCTTCTCTGCTCCAATGAATCTACCAGGAGAAGAGGCATTGAAGGTCAAAGTATCAGTGCACGTATTGAAGATTGAAGACGGAAGAGTCCAGTTTAAGTCTATCGACAAGTCTAGGATCTAGTTAGTCGACCGTCCAAAGGTTGGCAATTACTAGGTGAATCCACCCAAAGGACAGGCGGTAAACCGCTATAGCTGATATGTAAAAAGGGGGGAAGAAGGTTGGCGACGATAGAGGAACATTCATAGCTTGGAGAACTCATCGGCTTTCTGTCCCCAGAGAATAAAATCACATTGCATGTCCGATGAAATCGGGGGTCATGAATACTCTGCCAAGAAATGGTATCTTTCGTTTACCCAATACCGTCGTCATTCTGGTTCCACACAGCGAGTCGCCGTCAGATCGTCTATCTACTTCACCTGATCGAGCACGTTGCTGTTCCAGCGTGAGAGCGGAGATACGAAGAGCCTAGTTCTGCCAGAGGCGGAACAGAACCTCGTCAACAGTAGAAGCAGGGCAAGCGTGCGACCCCACACGCGAAGATTGACTCCCAGGATACTCGACCAATGTAAGTCCGAAGTTTGCGTGGTTTAGCTGCGATCAATCGTACTTCGAGAAGTTGCTGAAACACGACTTGTCGAGAATGCGAAGCAGGTTAATGGTAATCCGTGAAATATTGGAAAGGTTTATCAGCTTCAAAATCTGCCTCCACCCCACCAAATTCCTAGATGGTCTAGTGGTCGTGATTTCCGCTTGTCATGTGCAAGCGCGAAGGGGGGAAAGGAATGAGGGAGCTGGAAGGAAAAGCGGCGGGGACGAGCGAGCATTTATACCATACCACAGCACCGGGCTGGCAGATTGGGGCGACTCCGACACCCCATGCCGGGACACGGGCAGGCGGTAAGTTGGTCACGGGGCCGCTAAACCGCATGGCGTAATTCACAGATATCTTTACCAATGAATTTCACTGGTTTTCCGGCGCGTATCGACGCGTTCTGGCCCAAGCCTCCGTCAATCTACTCTACCATTTGCATTTCCACCCCCAGATCTTTGCAAGCTACAGCGTCAACGCCCAGCATGTCCTACCCAGTTTACACAACAGCATGGACCCCTGACGCCGCCTCAGCAGCCACTGGCTCCGCAGCCCGAGAAGTGACCGCCAGTTCCCGTCCTCCTAACCTTTCCCAACCCCCCACCACCTCCTCCTCTACTACCACCGCCCCGCCTCCCCTCGCCAAACCACCAACCGACATCCACCCAACCGCCCACCTTGACCCCTCCGCCTACGTCCTCGGCACCCATCCGATCTCCCTCAGCCCTTCTGTCCTCATCCATCCCCGCGCCCGCCTCGTCTCCACCCACGGCCCTTTGATCATCGACTCCGGCACCGTCATATCCGAGCGATGCGTCATCGGCGGTCCCGCCCCTGACCCCTCCTCCCTCTCCGCCAGTATGCCCGACCCTGACTCCGACCCGCTCAAGACGACCATCGGCTCCACCGTCCTCGTGCACCCCAACTCCACCATCCACGCCGGCGCGACGCTCAAAGAATCCTGCATCGTCGAACCCCACGCCACAGTCCTAGCCAACATCACCGTCGGCGCACACGCCAAGGTCTGCGCCGGCGTCACCGTCGACCGCGACGTCGGCGACTGGGAAATCGTGTACGGCGACGGGCAGAGCAGACGCAAGCGGGCCCCGATCCAAGCGTACGAGGACGTGCGTCTGAGAGCGCTAGAGAAAGATCGAGACGGCACGATGGCGTTGTTGAAGGCCGCTGCGGCGAAAGCGTTGTTGGTTAAGAGGAAGGGTTGAAAGGTGGGGAGGTTTCCATGGTAATGGAAAGGTTCAATCACAAAGCGCTTGGAAATGGAGAGGAACTCCGTAAACCCTCAAACCAAGGACAGGTAGGTAGACATGTCAGAGCCAGTATTGCTCGACGACAACCCACTACCATACAGACACAAAGGTATCCTTGGCCAGCCTGAAGACTGAAGACAAACCCTCAAAAGTGGGCGGCTTTGGCCACGACCGTGTCGAATGTCAGTCATGGGCATGACAGTGGGACGGGGTCAATTGGATGGGCACTACATTCAAACATTGGCTCTGCAGAGCGAGGATGTAAACCGGAACACCCGCAGGGGTTAATGAAGGAAATCGAGCATGAATGACCTAGGCGGGGAAGGATATAGGATAAATTGCGTTCTTTCGTCTGTAGCCTGAGAAAACTTTTTTGCTGTGTCATACTTCTGACTAGCTGTCTACCTAAAAAAGCTAGATAGCAAATGAAGTGAGCACGCCGGCTCACGTTCCCAGATCCCCATGAAAAGTAACCAAACTCCTCGTCGTACATGGAGGTATCATGCGATGCTGCAGTAAATAGAGAAATTAGTCGCTGGCGCTGATGTACCATGATCAATGCACTCAATTCCCACCCCCACCGCCCCGAATCCTCTTGCCAATATTCCCAGGATCGCTAATCTCGCCGTCCTCCCTAGGTCGCTTACTTCCCTGTGGGTTGAATTGTCTCGCTGTTGGGTTTAACCCACCACCTCTTGGACTGCCAGTGTTTGGAGCTGGCTGTCCTTGTGCAGATGCTTGCGGAAGATTGCTTGTCTGTACATTTTGTGCGCCACCTCTTCCTTGGCCGCGACCACGACCACCACCACGAGGAATGCCACTACCACGGTTTGAAGGTTGCTGTTGCTGACCATCTGTAACAGTAGAGCCTTGCTGGGCTTGTGAAGCGCCTGCTGCGCCTCCTCTGCCGCGGAAAGAACCACCTCTAGCAATACCAGATTGACCTAATTGGCGTAGTGCTCCTGGTCCTGTGCCCACATGGTTGTTCTGAGCTGGTTTGGGTATGGCCGATGCCGGCACATGGTTTTCACCTTGACTCGGTGGTCGAGCGAGTTGCGGCTGACTAGGTTTTTGCTCAGTCCCGCTGTCTGACGGCTTCGTCTGGTCTGCAACAGGTGCAGGAGGCGGTTCAGTAGCCGACGGTGTCGTCCCTTGAGCTTCCGGTGTTGACACTCGCTTTGGCGGAGCCACGGCAGCAGGCTTCGGCTGCGCTGCGACAGGTGCTGGTTTCGCATCTTTCGCAATCTCCCAGACTTCAACGACCGGTTTTTGAGGCGTCTCTGTTGCAGCTTGCTTCACGATCTCGAGTTTGGCCCCTGCCGTTTTTGCACGGTTCTCCGCCATGTTAAGCTTGACAGACAATCGCTTTTCCGCCAGCGCAACTTGATCGGCTATCTTCTTTTCAGCTTCCTTGGAGAATACTATGCGCTCGTTCGAAAGCTTCTCCGCGTTTTCGATGATTAGAGACTGTCTTTCACTTGCAAGTCTCTCCTGATGTTGCCTGATGAGATTTTCTTTCTCGGCTGCGCACTTTTCATCGAGCTCCTTTGTCAGTGTCTCCTTCTCTGTGATGAACCTTGCCTCAAGCTCTTCCAATTGACCTTCGGATGGCTTCTCACCTCCAGTAGAGGCAGCTGCTTCCAGTTCTTTCCGGAAGCTGTCCTTCTCCTTATCGACGGCTCTTTTGATATTAATCCTGAGAATGTTTCGTACGACCTCGTTCTTCTGGATAAGAGCTCGGGCTTGAGCTTCAGTAAGCTCTGGGAGCTCACTGTCTGTATTTTGCTTCAGAGCTTGTTCTGGTGTAGTCTCTGACAGAGCCACTGGCGTCTGCTGTTGTACTTCTCCAGACTCTGCCGGTGGTTGTGTCGCTCTGATGGCGTCGAGTTCCTGCTGATGCTCCGCATTAAGCCTATCTTCCAACTCTTTCAACGCATTCGCTCTTGCGGTCTGCGCTTCAGTTTTGAAGTCTTGAAGTCTCTTGTTTAATACAGCTTTCAACTCCGTCTCACGAGCTCTGTATCGCTCTTCGTTTTGGGCCTTCAACGAAGCAATCTGCTGATCTTTTTCGGTAACCGCGGCCTCAAGCTCTGCCACTTTGCTTTCGAGTTCTGCGACTCGTCCAGACAGGTCTTGGTTATTGGTCAACGAAGCAGGCTCCATGGGTGGGACTTCATCCTGGACACCATTGACTTCAGCTGGTGCTGGTGCTGGTGCTTGTGCAGCTTGCGTCTTCATAGTGTCGAGCTGCAACCTGACGGCGTCGAGTTCTGTCTGGAGTGCATCCTTCTCGCTATTCGCGGTATCGAGCTCGGTCTGCTTGTCTTTGATCCTGCCAGTCAACTCTTTCGATCTTGCCTTGAATTGCTCACCAAGCCTGCCTCTGAGCTCCTGTCGCTGCGCCTCAACCTGTTCAGGAAAGCTATCGATCTGAACCTGAAGGCTCTCGCGGGCGGAGATAGCCTCATCACGCTCGGCCTCTAAAGCAGACACTTTCTCTTTCAGTGCCTCTAATTCAGCAGGATCCACTCGATCATACTTTGAGAGAATGGTTTGCGTTCGTTGCCGCCAATGATCTCGATCTTCTTGAAGGAGTTTCATTTCGCCCTCCCGAAGCTCAGCATGGTTCTCAAGCTCACTGATACGTGTTTTGAGAGGTTCGATCTCGGCTTGCAGCTCAGTGACACGTTGGCTTTTCTCTGCAAGAGCAGTCGAGGCCTGCTTCGCCTCTGCACGAAGGGTGACACTACTCTCCCGGAAGAGGTTGAGCTCATTTAGCGTCTCCATCAGTTTGTTGTGGTTCATCATATTTCGTTCCGAGTCCGCTTCAGTCCGCAGATGTTGATCGAGCTTGAGCCTAGTTTCATCATATTGGGACTGGACATGATCGAGGTGCTGGCGCAAACGCTTGGCTTCTTGCGTGGACAGGTGATATTGCACATCCACAATCTCTTTCTCCCTGCGGAGGTACTTGATAACCTCCTGCAAATCGTCAAGACCTGGAGCTGCAGTCTCGCCCGTTTCTGCTTGCGCAAGCTGGGAGCGGTCGCGTTGCAAGTCCCCAATTTGCTTCGTCAAACTCTCCAGCTGGCTATGCAGATGGACATTCTGCTGGACGACCTCCTCACGGCGGTTTCTCAAGTCGGCCAATTCGCGCTCATATTGATCTTTTTGCGCTGCGAAACTTTCTTCTTTCTGAGCTAGATTTATGTTCGCAGAGCTTGCTTGAGTTTTCAGATCGGTCATCTCCAGTTTGAGCTGGTTTGCTTCACTTCTGACCGTTTGAAGAGCTCTGGCAGCTTCCGCATGCTTCAGAAGCTCGTTCTCGTAATTCTGCTGAGCCTCTTGAGCAATTGCTGCTTGAGCCTTTGATGCTTCCAGATTGAATTGCGCCTGCTCAGCGCTACTCTCTTCAAGGTCCTTGAGTCGCGCTATTTCTGCCTCATATGTGGCCTTTTGCTCTTCTAACCGCCGGCCAGACTCTGATTGCTCATCGCGAAGTTTCGACAGCTCGTTGTTGCTTGTCGTTAGCTCAGAAGTGATATCCTCGATCCTCTGCTCCAGCTCGCCCAACTTCTTATCCTTCTCCTCTAAGGTCCGGTCGGTCTCTTCGCGATACTGGTCATTGGCTTCGGTTAGTTCTTGTAGAGCCTCTTCGCTAGATTGACTGATGCTCTTATAAGTCTTAACCTGCTCATTTGCACGATCTAGTTCGGCTGTTTTGAGCTCGAGATCACGCTTCAGCTCCGAGACTTCGACTGCAAGTTCCTGCTCTCGACTAAGTACATTTTCATCAGCATTCTGAGGTTCGTTCGATGGTCCTGTGGCTGGACGAGACTGTAGCACTTCTAGCCGCTCTTCTGCTGACCGTAACTCAACCGTCATCTCGTCGACTCTGGCTTGAAGATGATCTCTCGCGGTTTTGATCGCGGCCAGTTCCTCCCTAACGGATCCGAGGCTTGTTAAGAGATCATTGATGCGAGTTTGATTCTGACTGAGTTCGTAGTCTTTTCGCAGCGTGACCTTCTTGCCCTCCTCGATCTCGTCATTGAGCTTGCGTTTAGTGACCTGAAGTTCCGATTCGAGAGATTCCATCTGATTCTGCAGTCGGCGGCGAGTCTCAGAGTCAGTTTGTTCCCGCTCGTTCAAGATATTCTGCAGTGTTGCGTTCAGCTGATCTAGACGGCCACGCTCGTTTCGTAGTGATTCATTGTCTTGGACCAGCCTATCTTGGACGCTCTTCGATAAATCCTTTTCGGCCTTCAAATTGGCGCTCTCTCTTCTTGTGCTGTCTAGCAGTCCTCGGAGTTCGACTAGCTCCTCTGCAATCTGCTGCGTCTTGAGCTCGTGCTTTGTGGCATTTTCCATATTGGCGTACGACTGCTTTTGAATTTGCGCGTTCTCGTCCTTCAGCATGTTGAAATTTGTGAGAAGCATCTCACTGCGTTGATTGGCAGCGCTTAGCTGACTCAACGCCTTACTAGCATCTTTCTGCAGTTCAGAGTTCCTCTTGGAGAGGTCAGTGATCTGAGTTCTCAGGGCAGCATGATCGCTAGCGGATTCTTTTTTGTAGGAGTCGAAATGCGTCTGAAGATCTCTCAGAAGTTTGGCATAATCCGTCTCATCGCCGGTTGCCGAGCCGCCATGAATGCTGTCCATTAAACCCCGTGGAGGAGAGCCTGCAGGTAAGGGCATTGACTGAGCGAAAGATCCAGGCTCGACTTGCGATGGGAAATGTCCGCGACGGGTCAACATGTTGCGGAACATATCTCGCTCCTTGACGTAGCTCTCAGACTGCGCAACCATCGATTGCAGCTCGTCCTTATACGAAGCGACCCTCACACGCAACGCTTCCAGCTCTTCATGCTCTTTCTGGTGCATCTGCTCCTTTTCCCGAGCCTCGTTGCTTTCGAGTTGCTCGCCAAGCTGTCTAAGCATTCGCAAAATCTGGGTGTTTCGTTCCTGGAGCTCGGCCAGGTTTCGGAAGGTGACCAGATTCTCACTGATGACACGCCCTGTGTCGCTCATATCTGCAAGAGCAGCGGCATCGACTTTCGCGGTTTGCTGCAATTGGAGCATCTCTTCCTCGCTGTATTGTTGACCACTATCGCGAATATGCTGTTCCATGAGCAACACCTTGATCTGCGAGCTGACGTCGCGAACCTGCTGTTGAAGGAGTTCGGTTTCGCGAGTCAGACTCTCCGCGTGTCCCTGTAGCCTCCGAACCTCTTTGACAGCAGCATCCCGCTCCTTGTTCGCGGTATCCATCAGACCAGACATTTCCAGTAACTCAGTCTGCAACTTTGCGTGATCATTTCGAAGCTCATCAATCTCAGGCCTGTTGGACTCCAACTCTCTGACCATGTCCTCAAGAGTTGCAGAAAGCTGTTCGTTTGTCCGCTTCTCGGTGGCGAGGTCTTTCTCTACCTTCTTGTAATCCGCATACATTTGAGTCATTGACAGGTTGCCTTTCAGCCGTGAGGCAGAGGCAGGTGAAAAAATGCCTGTAGGAGTACCTGGTTGATTCGGAGTAAGAGAGCCATGCCCGTTCATTCCACGTTGAGGCGTCGCAGGCTGGGCTTGGGACTGTTCAAGGTTAGACTCTAAACGCGCAACAATTGACTCCAATTCAGATACACGAGCCTCCGCGGCGACTCTGTCACTATGCTCAGTGTCGACCTCAGCCCTAATTCTACCAAGCTCTTCTGCAGCATCTTCTTTGGCTTCTTCCAATGCCATGGAAAGCTCCTGCGCGCGCTGTCTGGCTGTATCGGCCGACTGTTTCTGCAACTCGGCAAGTCGACTAGAGCTCTCCAGTTCAGCTCTGAAAGTCTCCGCATCCTGAATTCTGTTCTCCTCGAGTTGCTGAATTTTTGCGAGCGATTCTTCGAATTTCTGGAGTTGATCATCAAGACGACTTCGAAGTGAAGCCTCAGAACGTCTCAAGGTCTCTGCTTCCGAAATGTACTTCTCGTTGAGTCGTTGAAGTTCTGTGATTCGAGCGCTTTTGTCCTTGCGGAACTTCAGATGCTCAGCAGATTTTGTTTTCAGCTCAGCTTCAAACCACTCGTTATTCCTCTTCATCAAATCTAGCTCTTGTTCCAGACTAGACTCTTTGAACCGCATGGTTGCTGCGGCTGAGTTCGCGACTTGCAAGTTCTGTTCAACGGTGGCTACATGTCGCCGCAGCTCTACAGACTTTTGATGCTGAGCTGCAAGATCTTCCGCAAGCTTGTCATAGGCTCTAGATTTCGAATCAAGTACCGCCAGTGTATCGCGATTGGCCGCCTCGAGGGAGGAGATGCGGGACTTGAGGGATGCTGTTTCTGATGCATCGTTCGCACTGGTGGATTTGATTTGCTCAATCTCGGATTCAAGCTTCAAGCGCGCAGTTTCTAATCCAGTCAATATTGTTCGAGGTTTAGGATGGCCAGCATAACCTCTGCTCACCTGAGTTCTGAAGGTCAACGCGTAGTCTACTTGACTCTGCTAACGCCTTGTCCAGGGAGGTCTTCAACACTTTGATCTTTGATTCGCTAGTCCTTACACTGGTCTCAAGTTCGACCTCAAGCCGGAATTTCTGTGCTTTAAGTTGCTCATGTTCCTGAATCTTCGTTGCGATGCCCTGGAGAAGTGACGTGACAAGCTCAACAGTGGGGTTTTCGAGCAATGTTGAGACCGTAGCGGTAGGAATAGAGGCGAAGGAGGAGATGGAGTTGATTTCCACTGCCATGATGGCTGGTTTGTGTTGGACGAGGTTGTGCGCCTCGTGCTGTCAAAGGAATGTGACGGACGGTGGAGTGAACAAGAGCGGGCGCGACGCGCTTAGTGTTGCCCTTCAGCCCATTAGACAAACACTTCACCCAGCTCCCAGCACTTCAGCCGCCGCATAAGTGTGAGGAATGGTCGCCTACAGATTGAAGCTCTCAGTGAAGTTTGTTGAGGCTGGAGCTTTCATTTTGTATTCGCTTTGGAGAATAACTGCAGCGTAGATCACATCAAATGCGAGCTTGGCACTTCGAAGTTCTCGTGATCACGTGAAACACTCGTTAAACAAAGGCGGGAACTCATTCTTCCCTTTGCCTTCCTCACATCCGCTTGGTAAGGTCAAGGCTGTACATCAGCAGACACATCGAGACGAGGACGTCGGCAATCCACGATAGTCCAATGTACGAAATAGAAAGCGCCGAATCCATTTTGAAAGCAAGAGAACCTTTGACTAGGTGAAACTCGTGCTATTCCACTGCCCAAGTCGACATAACTTCTCCTTCTTGAACCTGGTCTTCCGTCATGTCCACGACTATTTACTCTCAGCCAGCCTCAACCTCCACCGGCCAGGATGCGCGAACAAATGTCCTTTACGCTATATCACGCCTGAAAGAGAAATCGCCTCAGGCTATCCCTGGCGACGAGCTGGTCTCCTACGTCCTCCCTGCTCAAGCCGTCAGCGGCGACCCTCAACGGGTGAAATTGTTCCTCACTTTCCTCAACAATAATGAGAAAGTCAATTACCACCGCGACACCGACTCCTACTCCTTTCGACCCCTCCACAACATCTTCACCGCCGAGGATTTACTCGCCTACCTCCAACGGCAAGAGACTGCGACGGGGATTAGCGTCCGGGACCTCAAAGATGGCTGGGCAGATGTCGAGACTACGATCGACAAGCTTGAGAAGGAGCACAAACTCTTGGTCACACGCAACAAGAAAGATAACCACCCGAGAATGGTCTGGATTGATGACCCAACCCTATGGTTGACCATAGATGGCGAGTACAAAGAGATATGGGAAAATATTCCAGTTCCAGAAAAGCCAGACGATGTCATCCAGGCACTAAAAGCCGCTGGCTTCAAACCTGCAGGCACAGTCTCTAAACCAGTAGTCAAGAAGGTCGAGAAGGGCAAGAAGAAAGTACGCCGTGGGCACAAGACAACGAACACGCATATGCAAGGGTTGTTCAAGGACTACTCGGCCCTGAAGCCTAAGGCTGCGACCTAGAACGTAATGGTATTGGATGATGAATGTACGATTTTAAAAGTGCTTTCAGCATAGCGAGGCGTTCCGACTCAGATGTCTAGAATAGTACCATTAGCAATTTACTGGCACAACGGGTATTAGTTCCAAGGCGTCTGCCGGCTTTCTGTCTTTAGGCCCTTGTTTTAGGGGTGCTGCGAGGAACAAAAGACCTTGCTTCACAAAAGTCTACCCTACTACTTTGGAGGCTAGCGAGACTTTATTGGAGAATTGTGGTTCAAACCCGACTTTTCAGACGAGTAAATGCTTCTGTAAAAGAAGTCAACAAGTTCACTAATACAACTCGTCTTGCTTCCAAAAATTTCGACAGAACACTTTTCGTTCCCAATATGCCCCCCTTCCCACCATATACAGCCCATTCGATTCCATATAAAGTCCAATCCAACTCCCCAAATACTCCATCCACACCGGGCCGATCCACCTGGGTCTGGCCTATCTCTTAAGCTGACCATCTTCCTAAGCCCGATATTGCCTCCCCAGTAGACTCTCCCCAACATCCCCGGAATCCCCCTCCAGCTCAAACGACCTCCTTGGACTCATACTCCTGCCCCTCGGCCTCTCCCTCCCCACCCCCTCCTGCTGAAGAACACTCAACCTCCCCCTTTCATCCGCCCACATTGGCGTCCGCCTGCTATCCACACTCTGCTGCCTCCTGCCACTCTTTGTGCGCGCAATGATAGGCACCCCGATCGAGAGTCTCCGTTCGCGGTTCCGTCCGCCAGGCGTCAGCGGAGTGAGGCCCGTGATAGTATCGCCACTCATGCTCCTCTCTCTGCCTCTCCCGTCCAAACTTAGCTCCCGCGGCTTCTGCATCACACCTTGTTGCGCATTCATCACAATCGGTGTCTCGAGCTGGTTATTCGCATCGAAGTAACTGTCCGCTTGTCCTCCGGCTTTACTCGCGAGATATAGCGGGAGCAATTGGTTCGTGGAGCTTGGCCGCCGATTGTGGTTATATGGATTCGAGAACTGGTATTGCTGTCTCGGCGTTGTAGGGGGCCCAGGCACGAGCGAAGCAGGTGGTGTGTTCGAAGACTGTCCGCCTTGCGCGGTGGGGGCCCGGGATACATATTGCGGTGGTGGGGAGTTTAATTTGGGTGTCGATTGTGGTCTGCTTTGTTGTGATCTTTGTGTTTGCGCTTGCTGTGCGACGTAAAAATTCGGGTTCGTGGGGGGCGCTGCGACGGTGTTGTAGGTTGTGGCTGGAGGAGGCATGTGGGACGACGGCCGCAGGCCGGAACCAGAAGCTGCGCCTTGATGGGAATGTACAGGGCATGGCTGGCCGTGGTGCGAAGAGTGAACAGGGCAGTTCGGATCGTGACTTGAACTTATTCTCTGGCCCTTGCTATCGTAGGAAACCCGCGGGGGGGTTGAGGCCGCGGAGTGGAAGGACGAATTTGAGTGTGAGTATGGCCGCGAGCCTGACGGTCCTGGAGCAAGGCCTGGATCCGCCGCGTTGGCGAGCAGTCCCTGCTCTTGCTCTGGTCCTGCATCGTGTCCTCCTTTTCCACCATAGCCTGGCTTTGCGTTCGTGCCTGGGGTGGGGTTTTGAGGTAGCTGGTCGTCTAGTTTGTACGTCTGGTCTTGCTCTTCATTAGACTTGGAGGTCTTGTAGTTAACCCTACGCCTATATTTGATCCAAAGGTATATTGTCACACTGCAGACAATGAAAGCAAGGGCAGCAAAAATGCCGGTGACGACGTATTTTACGGTGTTGTTTGGTTTGGTATAGTTGACGCCGACGCGCATTGGAGGGCTTTGGCGTCTTGGGTGGGAGAGGGAGGTATCATGGTTGTTTGAGGCGCCCATTGCGACAGACCGGGGCGAGAAGCAGCGTATATAGGTAGGTGCGGGAGGGAGGGAACGGAGGTTAGGATTGGTTTCTGTGGTAAGGTCTAGGAGTAGCAGTCCACGTTTGTCACTCTTTGGAACCTTTGGAGATGAAGGAGAGTGGGAAGTCGCTTCTGGTCAGAGTATCAAAGTCGTCTGTCGGCGGAGGATATTAAAGAGTATTAGGGAACGAACAGAGAGAACTCTTAACTCCAGACGCTCAACCAAAAAGTGATGCAGATGCAGATCAGAGAGAAGCAGAAAAAAAAAAGGTGGAGATCAATCAAAGCACCAAGAAGGACATCTCAAAGGAAGAAAAGCTGAGAGCAAATAGGTCTCGCAATCTGCTCACCCGTCTTCAGGTCCGACGACATCGAAGTCTGGCCCCAATGTTGGCTGTGCAGCTGGCTAACGTAGCTAATTCTTTTGCGGCAAGGCTCCATTCAGCCTCTCCTCCTTAGCGTCTAGCACATCATATCAGATTGGAAGCCCCAATTATAGAGTAGGCTGGACGCCTAGATCTGGGCCTTGTCACGTTAAACTAGCTTCCCAAGCTTCCCAAGCAACCAGTCGCGAGACGGTGTTGCGTCTAGCTTGCTGTTAGTGCTGACACACGGACACGCGATAGCATTTTTGGGAGGATGGACAAGCTTCAACACATCAAGCATAAACATAAACCTCAATTATTGGTACTCCGACGATATGATAGTGGCCTAGGGTAGGTTGATGTTTGTAGGTATGGTACAAGCGGTCTTTCATGCATGCAGGCTCATCAACGGTATGAGCGAAAACTTTTCCCAACACCACAGCAAAACCCGCAGCATAGCCACCAGTACGATGGAGAACTCTCCTTCCATCACTTATGTTCATCAGCCTCTACTCTCCTTTCAGTTTCTCCTGATGCACCTCGAATGCCTCTTTCAACAAAGCTTGTTCCTCCTTAATATGGCTTGCCTTCAGACCGGTAGCGACACTTGCACTTGGGTCTCTGCCGGCGTACATGACATGTCGCCTATTGTGGTGCTCTGTTTCGTTGAGTAGTGTCTCAATCCTTGGCTGAACGAACGACCATGCACCTGCATTCAGTGGTTCTTCTTGGCACCAGACGATATCCTTGGCGTTCGGATAACTGTCTAAATTCTCTTTCAGTTGCGCCCATGGGAAGGGATTCAGCTGCTCAATTCGAGTGATTGCCGCGTCCTTGATCTTTTCGGCCTCACGATGCTTGACAAGGGCCGCGTATACTTGGCCAGTACACAAGATGACACGCTCGATCTTATCCGGCTCGTCAACTACTGTGCCATGACCGGTCTCGGGAATGATCCATTGGAAATGCGTGTCTGGTAGGAACTCTTCGATATTCGAGCGAGCTAGCGGGTGTCGGAGGAGAGACTTGGAGAAGAAGATGAGGAGCGGTTTTCTGAATTGGCGGTTCATTTGTCGGCGCAAGATGTGGAATACATTCGACGGAGTGGTCATACATGCAATTTGCATGTTGCAGTCCTGGTGCTGGCGCTCGAGTTTGTCTGGCGAAGGAAAAACTCTGGGCTCCTCATTGCAGAGCTGCAAGTAACGTTCCACCCTTCCGGATGAATGCTCGGGTCCTTGTCCGTCATAGCCGTGCGGTAGGTTCACGACAAGACCGGTCCGCTGCAGCCATTTGACCTCACCCGATGCAATGAACTGGTCAAAAATGCACTGAGCATTGTTGGCAAAGTCACCGAATTGCGCTTCCCACATGACGAGAGCGTTGGGTGACGAAAGCGAATAGCCGTATTCGAAGCCGAGGACACCAAATTCACTCAACGACGAATTGGAAATGACGAACTGCGCTTGGTCCTTTGAGAGGTTATTCAGCGGTGTGTATGTCGCTTCGTTTTCCTGATCATGCAACACAGCGTGTCGCTGGGAGAAAGTCCCACGTTCCACATCCTGTCCCGACACTCTTACGTGATGTCCTTCCATGCAAAGCGTGCCGAACGCTAGAGCCTCCGCGGTAGCCATGTCAATGCCCTTACCCTCGTCAACCGTCTTTTTCCGGTTGGCAAGAATACGTTTCAAGTTGCGATGAACAGTGAAACCTTCAGGTGCGCCACCAATCTTGTCACCAATCAGCGTGAGTTGCTCTCTTGGGACTCCGGTTGGCAAATGAGGTAAGATCTCTGTAGCAAGCTCTTTGGGTGACTTGAAGCCGTTCCACGCCGAAGTGAGCCACTCCTTGCCGGTAGGTTGGTAATGCTTGCTGCGATCATAGCTGTCATTGAGCATTCCCCAAACCCATTTTTTGTGCTCGTCTATGTCCTCTTTCGAGAAGGTGTTCTCGTTCAACAGTTTCTCAACATATTTGTCCAGTTGTGGAACTTGTTGCTCAATGCGTTTATACATGAGTGGCTGAGTGAACGAAGGCTGATCAGTCTCGTTGTGTCCTTGCTTGCGGTAACAAACAATGTCGATAACGATGTCTTTCTTGAACTCAGCGCGCCAGTCGGCAGCCATTTGACAGATGAAATTGATAGCTTCCACATCATCACCATTCACATGGATGACGGGAGCATCGATTGCCTTGGCGATATCAGTGCAGTACGGCGTCGATCGAGCAAAGCGAGGATCAGTGGTGAACCCAATCTGGTTGTTAACCACAATATGGATAGTACCTCCAGTCGAGTATGCAGGGAGAGAATGGAATCCCATTGTTTCGTAGACGACCCCTTGAGCAGCAAGTGCGGCATCACCGTGGAGGAGAACCCCCATCGCAGTTACGTGCTCCTGTTCGTCCTTGTTGAAATGTTGGATCGCCCGAGTTTTCCCAAGCACAACGGGATCTTCTGCTTCCAAATGCGATGGGTTTGCCACCAGCGACAGCTGTACACGCTTCCCCGACGGTGTAGGCCTTTCAAAGTTCATGCCGAGATGGTACTTGACATCTCCCGAGCCTTCATCTTCTGCATCAGCAGATCCCGAGAACTCACTAAAGATAGATTCGTTTGGTTTGCGGACGACGTTGCTCAAGACATTCAACCGACCTCGGTGAGGCATACCAATGACGATGTCTTTTACCCCGTAATCGACACTGCGGTCAATCAAGGCCTTCATGCCAGGGATCAAAGTCTCGCATCCTTCAAGGCCAAACCGCTTGTCATTCGGGTATTTCGTAGCGAGGAATGCCTCAAAGCTCGAGCTCCATATCAGACGATCCAAAATTCTTCGCTTGTCATCAGCAGAGTACTTGTAGGGAACCGGAATCTCGATCCGATTTCTGAGCCAGTTGCATTGTCCTCGGTCCGGAATGTGAATGTACTCGATTCCATACGAGCCACAGTATGTTTTCTCGCAGGCAGCAACAATGTCCTTCAACTTCATTGTCTTGCGAGTCTCCGTAATCCACCGTGACAAGATACCGGGCCCCAATTTGAATTCCTCTTCCAAGTCTTCTTTCGTGAAGCCATATTCCTCTAGCTCCAACTCTTTTGGCTTCCGGTAGCCGAAAGCATCTGCCTCCCCACGAATGCCGAGAGGATCGGTTTTTGCTTTGTGATGACCTCGCGATTGGTATGCGCGTACAAGCAGCTGGACTTTCAAGTGACGTGCCACGTCAGTCCCTTCATCGGTAGCCGTCCCGACACTTATACCAGGTCGCCTGGACACTTGCGGTCCGGTCTGCGAGATCAGGCCCGGCGGTGGCTGAAAAGCTTGTGATATCGGCATGTTGCCATCCTCCATGTTCCGAAAATATGCTTGCCAGGAGACGTGGACGGAAGAAGGGTCCTTTTTCCAGGACATATACATTTCGTCAATGTAGTTGGCAGTGTTTCCTTGTAAGAAGGAGTCATTAGGGTCCTGGAAGCATTTGTTAGTTGCAGCCGCTCATGAAAGAGCAGCCATGGAACACCTACTACGCCCTTGTCCGTGTCTTCCGCAGCAATAGCTCTCTTCGGCCGGGTTGTCGAGAAACCAACCGCCAGCGGTCGCCTTCCCGCAACCAAAGCATGGCTACGAGTGGATCGCAGCACAGTGCTGCAGAGCCGTTGTCGAAATGCCATAATAGGTTTTGTGTATTAGGTCAAGCCCAGTGGGCAATTAGTAGCCTAGATGTAGCAGAACAAGAGGAGGCTGAAGCTCGGAAGCGATTTCCTTACTGCAAGTTTTGGAGCAATTTGTCCCCACAGCCCCCGAGTTTGCCGCGCTAGAGTCACGTGGGCTTACTGTAGTACAAGCAACGTCAACATCCCAGTAACATCAAGGAACTAGGGGTCACCCATCTGTTCAATCAAAGAAAATACCTCGTTTGCTTCTAGAAGGACTGAGGATGACAACAGTGGCACCGGATCTTATGCTGGACCTATGCCTTGAATAACTGGTGTCACCTATCACCAGACGTTTCCCCATGTTTGGAGTCTCTTAGCGGATAGTGCACAATGAAATTCTTCTTGATGCTTGCCATAGGACTGTTCTCCTGGGGGGCCGTTTCTACTAATATCGGAGCATACTAAACTATTACTCCTCGCCCATCATACAAACTGGTTCAAGCAATGAAAATTTCACCAAGAACAGAGACCACCACCATTATCCTCTATGTTCCATGATCCAGCCAGCCCCACGATCTGAGGCTCAGGATCAAGCTCCATGACGCTGATTCTGTTCTCCTCTTCGATCTCTGCGTCGGCCGCTGTCCGACGACCACCCATC